>Ga0208830_1000012_pt1 | contig 157246 bp, 145 predicted proteins | sample DeeseametaMP2634_FD_184169 | JGI IMG/M metagenome (GOLD analysis project Ga0208830, IMG submission 184169) | Marine microbial communities from the Deep Atlantic Ocean - MP2634 (SPAdes) | ecosystem: Environmental > Aquatic > Marine > Oceanic | place: Northeast of Antigua and Barbuda, North... | reverse complement strand
AAAAGGTAGCTTAGGGGGTGCGGTTCTCCGCAATCTCCTTGCGGGAGGGTACGAAGGCGATATCCTGCCAGTGAACTCGAAGGGGTACGCCAGTATTCAGGGCGTGAAGGCCTACAGCCGGCTGGGGCAGCTCAAAGTCACGCCTGATCTTGCGATTATCTGTACCCCCGCCGACACTGTGCCAAAAATCATAAAGCAGCTGCACTCACTGGGGGTGGAGGCTGCGATGGTGCTGACTGGCGGGATAGCCCGTGCCCGCTCGTGGCAGTTCCGCCCCAGCTCCGAACGCATGGATAAGGTCGTGCTGCAGACGCGCATGCGTATTCTCGGCCCGGATTGTCTGGGGCTGCTCATTCCTCATCGACATATTAATGCCAGCTTCCTCCATGTGCCGGTGCATCCGGGGCATGTCGCGTATATTGGTCAGTCCGGGACCCTCGCGTCCGGTGTGATGGACTGGGCCTACAGTCGCAAAATCGGTTTTTCTCATGTGGTAACCCTGGGGCGCAGTGAGGATGTGACGCTCCCTGACCTGATTGACTACATCGCTCAGCAGCCGAAGGTAAGGACCATGCTGGTCCAGCTTGACGAGATACGGTCGGGGCGGGAGTTGGTCCGTTCACTGCGCGCGGCCTCGCGTCAGAAACTGGTTCTGGCCGTGAAGAATAACCGCTTTCCTGAGAGTCCCCTCAATACCATTGATGCTCCCAAAGGGCTCGCGCGGAGGGATCTTCTGATTGATGAGATTTTCGCGCGGGCAGGGGTTCTGCGGGTAAATGCCACTGACGAACTTTTTGACTGTGTTGATGTGCTGGGGAATCGCAGGGAGCGATTTGGTCCGCGCCTGGCAATCATTGCTAACGGCCGTGGGCCTGCAATTCTCGCGATGGATCGCCTTCTGCACGATCGTGGGACGCTGGCGGACCTGAGTGGCGACTGTCAGGCGAAGCTCAGAGAAATACTCCCTGATTACATCAAGGCAACCAACCCGGTGCTGCTGAATCCCGAGCTTAAGCCTGAGCAGTTAAGTGCGGTGGCATCTGCCGTCCTTGCGGATCGCCAGGTCGACGCATTGTTGGTGGTTTACACGCCAAGCCTGGGCTCTGATCCGAAGGAAAACGCAGATGCTTTGATTGAAGTGGCGGCGCGGACGCAGAAAACAGTGCTGACAAGCTGGCTGGGTGAGTACTCCGTCGAGGAAGCTCGGGCAGGCTTTGACCGGGCGTTGATTCCGACCTTTGATACCCCGGATAATGCCATCAAGTCATACATGTATATGGTGCAGCATCAGCGAACACAGGATCTGCTCCGTGAAACGCCTGAGAGTATTGAAATACCGGTGTCTGCTCAGCACTCTAAGCTCGATCGGGAGTTTCAGGATAATTACAGCTCCGGAGATTTTTTACCTCCGCAGGAAGCATACCGCCTGTTGAACTCTTATGGTTTTGCCTGTGCTGATAATATTTACCGGAGCTCTCTCGATGCACTGGTTCGTGATTCATCAAAGGTTCCGGGGCCCTGGGTGCTCCGTGTTCATCACCGGGATTATCTCTACCCGTTTGCTTATGGCAATAACCCCAGGGAGCGTATCCGCAGTGTTGTCAGGGATCTGGAGCAGCCGGGTGATCTGAGACCGGCTGCTGATTCTCTGAAAAGCCTGATACGCGAGCGATTCCCCGGAAGTCCTGTGCTTGGTTATACCCTGCAGACTATGCATCGCGCACTGGATAATCTGCAGTTTTCATTTGGGATTGGCCGGGACAACGAGATTGGCCCATTCCTGTTTTTCGGAGGTGGCGGCAGTACCGCGGATATTCTGGTAGATCGTCAGGTGGCTTTGCCGCCACTGAATGCGAATCTGGCAGAGAAACTCATCCGCAGGTCGCATTTCTATGAGGTACTTCAGGAGCGCTCTGAAGATCCTGAACGCGATCTCCTGACCCTCGAACGCTGGCTGGTTGCGTTGTCGCATATGGCGCTGAATCATCCGTGGCTTGCGGGTCTCGAGGTTAACGCCATTCGTCAGCAGGTCGGTCGCTATCGCGTTATTGGTGTGGCGGCCGAGGTAGGGCGCCACATGCGCTGCGCGATTCTGCCTTATCCGACTGAGCTGGAGGCTGGTTTCTCCAGTCCTCGTGGCACTCAGTACCATGTCCGGCCCATTCGCGGAGAAGACGAGCCGCTACTGCGCCAGTTTTACGAAGGGTTGAGTGCTGAATCTCTGAGGTTGAGGTTCTTCAATGCCCGTCGGCGATTTGATCATAACGAGTTGGCCCGGCTTACGCAGATAGATTACGACCGCGAAATGGCTTTGGTGGCGATAAGTAATGATCGCCTGTACGGCGTGGTGCGCGTTTGGGTAGACCCGGATGACGTCGCCGCCGAATTCTCGGTGATCGTTGATGATAATTGCCGGGGGGAGCATCTTGGGCATCATCTGATGAGTCGCATCATTGGCTATCTGAAAGAAAGGGGCGTTCTGCAGATATACGGAACTGTCCTTCCTGAGAATGGGCCTATGTTGCGACTCGCCGAACGGCTTGGCTTCAGTCAGAAGCTGAACAGTGCTGATGGCGTGGTTGAGGTGGCCATGACACTGAATACAATGAAACACGCCTGGCAACGGCGGCGCATGTATTCTGTTTGAAGCCTTTGGTATATAGTCAGAAAAAATTTTCAGCGGATTGCAGGCTTTGATTCGAGTATTGGTAGTGGATGATCATGATCTGGTGAGGTCCGGCATCAGCCGGCTTCTTTCGGATACTGATCAGATTGATGTTGTAGGTGAGGCGAATAGCGGAGAAGAGGCTGTGCGACTGTCCCGTGAGCTGGAACCTGACGTTATTCTTATGGATATTAATATGCCGGGCATCGGAGGCATGGCTGCTACCCGTAAGATTCTTCACCATCAGCCCGAAACTCAGGTGATCGCGGTCACCGTTTATGACGATAATCCGTACGCATCCAGATTGCTCAAGATGGGAGCCTCTGGTTACCTGACAAAAGGGGCGGATGTTGACGAGATGGTCCGTGCGATCGTCAAAGTGAAGTCAGGCCAGAAGTACATCAGCCCGGATATCGCGCAGAAAATGGCTCTGCGTCCGTTTCAGAGTGAGAGCGAATCCCCGTTTGACACTTTATCTGAGCGTGAATTACAGATCGCTTTGATGATTGTTAACTGCCAGAAAGTCGCTGCGATCAGTGAGGCTCTGTTCCTCAGCCCTAAAACTGTGAATAGCTACCGCTACCGCATTTTTGAGAAGCTGGGGATCGACAGCGATGTTGAGCTCACGCATATGGCTCTGAGGTATGGGTTGATTGATCCGAACGAAGGCGGTTGATGACGGATTTTGATATACCCGGCTTTCTTCGCTCTCTGACGCAGCGTGCGGGTGTCTACCGCATGTATGCTGACGATGAAGAACTGCTTTATGTCGGCAAGGCCAAAAACCTTAAAAACCGGGTGTCCAGTTACTTCAGGGCGCGTGGGCTGAATACAAAAACGGTCGCTCTTGTCGCCCGGATCGCAAAAATTGAAGTGACTGTGACAGGCAGCGAGGCTGAAGCCCTTCTGCTGGAGCAGACGCTGATTAAAAAACATCGGCCTCAGTACAACATCCTCCTCAAAGACGATAAGTCATACCCCTACCTGCACCTGTCTGATCATGCATATCCATTGCTGGCGTATCGACGGGGGAAGCGTCGTCGGTCTGGTCAGTACTTCGGGCCTTACCCCAACGGGGCTGCCGTCAAAGAAGCGCAGAACTACCTCCAGCGATTGTTCCTGTTGCGCAACTGTGAAGACAGTTACTTTAACCACCGCAGTCGGCCATGCCTTCAGTATGAGATCAAGCGTTGTTCGGCGCCTTGTGTGGGAATGGTGACCCAGGATGAGTATGCGCGGGATATTCAGCGGGCCAGAATGTTCCTGGAAGGTAAGTCTCTTGAGTTGGTGAAAGACCTCCAGGCTGCGATGGCTGAGGCAGCAGAGGATCTTCAGTTCGAGAAGGCGGCGGAATACAGAGACAGGGTAGATCTTCTGCGGCGTATTCAGGAGAAACAGAGTGTCGACTCGGGTGATGCGAATGCGGACGTTTGGGTGGCGCTGGACTGGCAGTCCATGCTTTGTGTGCAACGGCTGACATTTCGTGGTGGTCGCCTGACCAATTCACAGAGTTTCTTTCCTGAAAATCCCGCGGGTGATGACGTGGAAGAAGTGCTCGTTTCTTATCTGGAGCAGTTCTACATCGGCGAGTATGGAGGTGAATCACCTCCTGAAACTCTTGTTGTTGATGTTGATGGAGATCGGTTTGCCCCCCTGATCAGTGTGCTACAGCAACGTGGTCAGAGACTGAGGCATCAGCGGGGTGTGCGTGGAGAATCCCGGCAATGGCTTGCTATGGCTGGGGAGAATGCCCGGGCAGGGATTCAGGGGCGGTTGTCGGGGCATCAGGCCGCTTCAGGTAAGCTTGCACGGGTGGCAGACCTGTTAGGCATGTCAGAGGCGCCAGGGCGCATTGAGTGCTTTGATATCAGTCACTCTCAGGGAGAAGAGGCTTACGCCTCCTGCGTGGTTTACGGCGGCGAAGGGTTGGATAAAAGCCGCTACAGGCGCTTCTCTGTGCGGCACGTTACCGCTGGAGACGATTATGCGGCGCTGGAAGATTCGGTCAGGCGGCATCTGACGAAAATGCAGGAGAAGCAGGATTTACCCGGGCTCCTCCTTATTGATGGGGGGAAGGGGCAGGTGTCGCGGGTGGCTCAGGTGACTGAAGAACTGGGTATTCCGCATCTTGAAATCTGGGGGATATCAAAAGGGACAACACGAAAAAGTGGTTGGGAGTTCCTGTGGAGAGCCGGGGCGGATCGCCCGGTCACGCCCGACGCCCACGACGAAGGATTCCGTTTGTTACAGTTTGTCCGGGATGAAGCCCACCGGTTCGCGATTACCGGGCATCGTAAGGCCAGAGCGAAGAAGCGTGGGCAGTCGGATCTTGAAGCGCTTCCCGGGGTTGGGCCAAAACGCAGACGGGAGCTTTTGCTTCATTTCGGGAGTCTGCGTAATATGCGCGGTGCTCCCCGGGAGGAGTTTGAGAAAGTCCCGGGTATCAGTAAATCACTCGCCGCTAAGATTTTTGCGACATTGCACGGTGAAGAACAGGAGTAGTACGTTACATGAACCTTCCAAATATCCTCACGCTCGGCCGGATTTTTATGATTCCGCTGATGGTGGTCTGCTTTTATTGGTTGGGTGAGAGCGGGAGGTTGTGGGCTTCGCTGTTGTTTGCGGCAGCTGCGGTAACGGACTGGTTTGATGGATATCTTGCCCGCAAACTTGATCAGCAGACAGCACTGGGGGCGTTTCTTGACCCTGTGGCTGATAAGTTGATTGTGTCGGTGGCTCTGGTGTTGCTGGTTGAGCATTTCAATGATGTATGGCTGACGATTCCGGCGATGGTAATCGTTGGGCGGGAGATCGTTATTTCTGCGCTTCGCGAGTGGATGGCAGAGCTGGGTAAGCGGGCAAACGTCGCGGTCAGTTATATCGGTAAGGTAAAAACGGCACTGCAGATGATTTCGATAGCAGTACTGCTCGGGGCGCCAGCCGGCGGATTGCTGGAAACTGCGGGTATCTATGCCCTTTACGCGGCAGCTGTCCTGACTTTGTGGTCGATGCTCATCTACCTGAAAGCTGCATGGCCAGACCTTCGTGATTCCTGATGATGGCGTGCTAAGTTCTTAAAATTAAAGAAAAAAGCTTGACTACACGCTGCGGAGCCTTAAAATGCGCAGCACTTAAGCGGGAATAGCTCAGTTGGTAGAGCACAACCTTGCCAAGGTTGGGGTCGCGAGTTCGAATCTCGTTTCCCGCTCCAATTTCAAATTGGTTATGTACAAGTGAGAAATTGATTGCTCTGGAGCGACCACGGTCGCGAGCTGGAATGCCAGCCCAGTCGGATCTCGTTTCCCGCTACAGTATTCTGTTCAACTGCATCTCGTGGTTGAATCGCATCAGCTGAAAGCTGACCTGCAATGTTTTAAGGCGCGATAGCAAAGCGGTTATGCACTGGATTGCAAATCCACGTAGGCCGGTTCGACTCCGGCTCGCGCCTCCACTGTTTCAATCTTGTGATCATCGGATTGATATGCCCCTTTGGGCAGCAAGATAGGCCCGGATGGTGGAATTGGTAGACACAGGAGATTTAAAATCTCCCGACCTTCAGGTCGTGCCGGTTCAATTCCGGCTCCGGGCACCACGCCATTCTGTCACCAGTTCTCAACGGGATAGCCATGTTTCCTACCTATATTGATCCGGTATTTCGTCCGCCCAGCGAGGGGCGCTCTCTGATTTTTCAGGTGACCAATGGGTGCTCCTGGAATAAATGCACTTTCTGTGACATGTACACTCAGTCCCAGAAGAAATTCAGGGCCCGGTCTGATGATGACATCCTCGAAGAGATCCGCTCTGCAGCGGCGATCGGCCCCCGGTTCGAAAAGGTATTTCTCGCGGATGGTGACGCCCTGGTGTTGCCTGTCCGCAAGCTTGAAATGATCCTGCTGGCTGTTCGTGAGCATCTGCCTTGGGTTAAGCGCGTTGGGGCTTACTGCCTGCCGCGCAATATCCGCAAAAAATCTGTCGATGAGCTGACTCGCCTCCGTGAGCTTGGGTTGGGCATTGCCTACGTGGGCGCTGAGAGTGGTGATGATCAGGTACTTGAGGCGATCAGTAAGGGAGAGACATACGAATCCACCCTTGAGGCGCTGCTTAAGCTTAAAAGTGCGGGAATCACCACTTCCGTAATGGTTCTCAATGGGATGGGGGGTGCGGCCCTGAGTGAGCAGCACGCCGTTAACTCTGCGCGACTGATGAATGAGGCGCAGCCTGATTTTCTTTCGACTCTTATCGTCAGCTATCCTCTTGGAGAGGATAGAGTGAAACAGGGGTTTGAAAGCATCGGAAAGGTGTACCAGTTGCCAGATCAACAGGCTCTCTTTGAGGAGCTGTATCGCTTTATCGATACTCTTGAGCTCACTGATACGGTATTCCGCAGTGACCATGCTTCTAACTACCTGCCGCTGCGTGGGAATCTTGGAGTGGATAAGCAAAGGCTGCTTCAGGAGCTGGAGGTGGCGATTCTTCGTCCTGGGCAGATCAAACTCCGTCAGGAGTGGCAAAGGGGGCTCTGATGCTGGAATCGCTTATTTCTCAGATGGGGATTTCTGAGGGTGCGTCACTACCGCCCGTAGAGCGCTGGAACCCTCCGTTGTCAGGCATCATGGACATGCAGGTCCGCAAGGACGGTACCTGGTGGCATGAAGGAGGTCAGATTAAGCGTCAGGCCCTCGTGCGCCTGTTTGCCAGTATCCTCAAAAAAGAGGAGGGTGAGTTTTATCTCGTTACCCCTGTGGAGAAGTGGAAAATTCAGGTAGAGGATTGCCCCCTTCATGTTCTGCTGGTTGAAGAATCTGATGGCGATATTACTGCGGTACTCAGCAATGGGCAGGAGGTAATTCTCGGAAGGGGGGTAAAGCTTGAGTTTTCTGAGCTTGATGGCGAAATGCTGCCTTTGCTTAAGCTGGCCAGTGGCCTGACTGCGCGATTTAAGCGGTCCTCCTATTATTCACTTGTGGAATATATCGAGTTCAGGAATGATGGGGTCCCCGTTGTTTGTTCGTCGGGGGCCTCATTTGTCATACCTCTGGATGAGAATTGACATCTTCAATGAGACATTGCGAGCCACTTTGCTCGCTATGTATCTATCTGGCGATGCTCTTTCTTTTCAACTGGTTAGAATGAGCGTTAAGTAGTTGCGGGTGTGAAATTCGCTCCCTAAACTGGCAAAACACAATAAAAACTCACGGAATGACCATGAAAAAAATAACTCTTGCTTCATGCGTACTTGCCGCGTCCCTGTCAGCACAAGCCGAGCTTCAGCCACTTTCCGAATACGACCTTCACGCTGTGACTGGTCAGGGTGGTATCGATATCGCGCTGGATGTTGAAATCGACATTGGTGAGATTATCTACGTGGATACTGACGCTACAGATGGCGGTAGTGTTGTTATTCAGGATCTGCATCTGGGTGGTGGTGAAGGTCGTAACCGACTGTTCGGTCAGCCTGTATCCAATAACACCAGTCGTATCGATGCTTTCACCTTCTCTATTGATGCTGCTTCTAACGGCGATCTGTCAATTGGCGGTGTGTCTACCTGTGGTAGCGCCTGTCCTGTTGATTTTCTCGTATCCACGGGCGCGATTTTTACTCGCGACTCAGATGGTGATCGTGCTGTGAATCTGGTTGATAGCATCTCTATGTACGGTGGCGCGCTGTACTTTAATATGGATGTTTCTAACCGTACTCGTACTGTTGATGGTGCTACTCAGAATTACACCAATCTGCGTATGGTTACCGAGTTCGGTATCGAGGATCTCGATATCGATGCTTCATCGTCGCTCGGTCTTAAGATTGAGAATGCCGTAGTTGCAGGCAGTCAATATCTTGAGCAGAAGGCTGTGTTGGGGAATAACGTTCCTGCGAGTCGCCGCGTTACTCAACTGTTTGTTGATATGTATGCGGATGCAGAAGGCGGAGTGGTATTTGATTTCCGTCCGGGCGCGATACTTGATGCAAACATCATGGATATCGACCTCGCTTCCGTTACTGTTGGTGATGGAGCCATTGGTCGGGTCGCGATTGATGATCTTAACCTGAGTAACATTGCTATTCGGGTTGCAGGTCACGATTGATCTGACATGAAAAAACCCGCTTCGGCGGGTTTTTTTATGTCTTCAGTTTGACGTGCTATAAAAAAGGAGCCGATTGGCTCCTTTTTTATACCAATCCGAAGCTTACATGTTCGGATAGTTCGGGCCGCCAGTACCTTCCGGAGTCACCCAGGTGATGTTCTGTGCAGGATCTTTGATATCGCAGGTCTTGCAGTGAACGCAGTTCTGAGAGTTGATCTGGAAGCGCTTACCGTTTTCGTCTTCAACAACTTCATAAACACCCGCAGGGCAGTAGCGCTGCGCAGGTTCATCGAACTTAGGAAGATTCTGAGACAGAGGGATAGAGTCATCCTTCAGCTTCAGATGGCAAGGCTGATCTTCTGCGTGGTTGACGTTACCGATGAAGACCGAGCCAAGCTTGTCAAAGCTGAGTTTGCCGTCAGGCTTCGGATAGTCGATCTTCTTGCATTCTGACGCTGGCTTCAGCATGGCGTGGTCTGCAGTCTTGTCGTGCAGGGTCACCGGAATTGGGAAGATGTTCTGGTCGATGAAGTTGAACGCTGCACCGCCAAAAGTACCGAACTTGTGCATTGCCGGGCCGAAGTTGCGGCTGCGGTGCAGTTCTTCCCACGCCCAGGAGGCTTCAAAGGCAGCGGTGAATTCGACGATTTCGTCGTTAGCGCGCTCAGCCTGCACTGCCTTGAAGATTTCTTCTGCAGCAACGATGCCGCTCTTCATTGCAGTGTGGGTGCCTTTGATTTTGGCGAAGTTCAGTGTGCCGGCGTCACAGCCAACGATGAGGCCGCCCGGAAAGGTCATCTTAGGCAGGCAGTTCAGACCGCCCTTAGCGATTGCGCGCGCTCCGTATGAAACACGCTTGCCACCTTCGAGATACTGAGCCAGCACTGGGTGGTGTTTCATACGCTGGAATTCGTCAAATGGACTGACGTGAGGGTTGCTATAAGACAGATCGGTAATCAGGCCGACAACCACCTGGTTGTTCTCTGCGTGATACAGGAAGAAACCACCGGTAGAGCCAGACTCGCTCAGTGGCCAGCCCGCACCGTGCAGTACGAGACCTTCCTGGTGTTTGGCTGGATCGATGTCCCACAGTTCTTTGATGCCAATGCCGTAGTGCTGTGGATCTTTGCCTGCATCCAGGTTGAATTTTGCAATCAGTTCTTTGCCCAGGTGGCCACGGCAGCCCTCTGCAAATACGGTGTATTTGGCGCGCAGCTCCATGCCTGGTACGTAGTCGTCCCGCTGAGTGCCGTCATGGCTGACACCCATGTCGCCAGTGATGATACCTTTAACAGTATCTTCTTCGATGATCAGGGAGGCGGCAGGGAATCCTGGGTAGATTTCAACGCCCAGTGCCTCAGCCTGCTCGCCCAGCCAGCGGCAAACGTTGCCCAGTGATACGATGTAGTTACCGTCGTTGTGCATTGGCTTTGGAATAGCCCAGTGAGGACTTTTTACTGACTTCTCCTGAGAGGTCAGGAAATAGACTTCATCACCCTTAACAGCCGTGTTGAGTGGTGCGCCCATTTCTTTCCAGTTAGGGAAGAGTTCAGTCAGGGCGCGGTCTTCGATTACGGCACCAGAGAGAATGTGCGCACCGATCTCAGAGCCTTTCTCTACCAGGCATACAGACAGTTCCTGGCCTGCTTCTTCGGCCAGTTGCTTGATACGACAAGCCGTGGCGAGGCCAGATGGGCCGCCACCGACGATGACTACGTCGTACTCCATTACATCACGTTGCATAGGATGATCTCCTCAAATCACGCTGGGAGGTGCCGCATATTGCGGACATTATAAAACCACTGCCAAAACCACTGCAGGTAGCTGTTACCGGCCGGTCAGGAGGGACGAAAAATGCCCGCCATTATACGATGTGACTACGGTCAGGCAACTGATTTCACAGGAAAACTGGCTGTCATAGGGGTATTTGTCAGGGTTTGGGTGAGGGTGAGCTTGACCTGAAGTGACACAATCCGAATAATGTTGCGCGCTGGAAAGGGTACGTGTGCGTGACGTTTTATCTTACGGTCCCCTGAACACCCTTTTTTCATCCACTAGAGAAATACGAGGAATCTATGAAGGTTCTTGTCGCTGTAAAACGCGTAATCGACTACAACGTTAAGGTTCGCGTGAAAGCAGACAACTCTGATGTTGATCTGACTAACGTCAAAATGGCTATGAACCCATTTTGTGAAATTGCCGTTGAAGAAGCTGTGCGCCTGAAAGAAAAGGGCGTTGCCACTGAAGTAGTGGTTGTGTCTATCGGTCCTAAAGTAGCGCAGGAGCAGATTCGTACTGCACTGGCTCTGGGTGCAGACCGCGGCATTCTGATCGAGACTGAAGAAAAGCTCGAGCCACTGACGGTAGCTAAGCTGCTGAAAGGCGTTGTTGAGAAAGAGCAGCCTCAGATCGTTCTGATGGGTAAACAGACCATCGATAGCGACAACAACCAGACTGGTCAGATGCTGGGCGCACTGACGAGCATGCCACAGGGCACCTTCGCCTCTGAAGTTGCAGTTGATGGTGACAAGGTTAACGTAACTCGTGAAATCGATGGCGGTCTGCGTACTGTTGCTCTGTCTCTGCCAGCAATCGTGACTACTGACCTGCGTCTGAACGAGCCACGTTATGCTTCTCTGCCAAACATCATGAAGGCGAAGCGTAAGCCTCTGGATACTATGTCTCCTGCAGATCTGGGTGTAGAAGTTAAATCTTCCCTGTCTCTGGTCAAGGTGACTCCACCAGCTGAGCGTTCTGCTGGTATTAAGGTCGGCAGCGTTTCTGAGCTGGTCGAAAAACTGAAAAACGAAGCCAAAGTGCTCTGAGAGAGGTCTGTGTAATGTCTATCCTTGTAATTGCAGAACACGATAACGCCACTCTGAAAGGCGCTACTCTGAACACCATTACTGCTGCAGCAGCAATTGGTGGCGACATTGACGTACTGGTTGCTGGCAAAGGTTGTGGCGCTGCCGCTGAAGCCGCTGCTAAAGTTGCCGGCGTAAGCAAAGTGATCGTTGCTGACAACGACGCTTATGAGTACCAGCTTGCTGAGAACATGGGCGACCTGGTGGCTGAGCTTGGTAAGGGTTACACCCACATCCTTGCTGCAGCAACGACAACTGGTAAGGATTTCCTGCCACGTGCAGCGGCTCTGCTTGATGTAAACATGATCTCTGAAGTGATCGGTGTTGAGGCGGCTGATACCTTTGTTCGTCCTATTTACGCTGGCAATGCGATTGCCACTGTGAAATCGTCCGACGCTATCAAAGTTCTGACTGTTCGTGCGACTGGCTTTGATGCCGCTGCGGCAGAGGGCGGTTCTGCATCTGTAGAGTCTTCTGATGTTGTTAAGAATGCAGGTGTTTCTGCGTTCGCTAGCGAAGAGCTGGCCAAGTCTGATCGTCCAGAGCTGACTGCCGCTAAGGTTGTTATTTCTGGTGGTCGCGGCATGGGCAATGGCGACAACTTTGAAATTCTGTACAAAGTTGCTGACAAGATCGGTGCTGCGGTTGGCGCTTCACGTGCTGCGGTTGACGCTGGTTTCGTTCCAAACGACATGCAGGTTGGTCAGACCGGTAAGATCGTCGCTCCTGATCTGTATGTTGCTGTTGGTATCTCTGGTGCCATTCAGCACCTGGCAGGTATGAAGGACTCTAAAGTTATTGTTGCTATCAACAAAGACGAAGAAGCGCCTATCTTCCAGGTTGCAGACTACGGTCTGGTTGCAGATCTGTTTGATGCGATTCCAGAGCTGGAATCTGCACTCTGATCTGATCAGAACCTGATCTGAAGGAAGCCCGGCATTGCCCGGGCTTTTTTTATGTCATTCAGTTGTCATTTTTTGGTAATAAGGTAACTTACGTCGTCTGTTCTGCCCGGAGCGCTAAGCTTTTTCATATAAAAACAACAGGTTGCAGAATCTCTGAGCATCGTAAAATATCGGAAAAGGAAATCACTTTGAAAGTTTCTGTCGCTGGGGCCGGGTATGCTGCACTGGTCAACTCTGCCTGTTTTGCTGAAATGGGCAACCTCATAACACACTTCAGTTTTGAACCAACGGATATCTCCGGGGGACTCCCTTTTTATGAGCCTGGGCTCCTGGGTATGCTTGAGTCTAATGCTAAGGCCGGTCGCCTATTGTTTACCACTGACGCCGATGTCGCACTTGCCGATGCTGATATTCTGATTCTTGCTTTTTCTGAGAAGGAGAAGGTGAGTGCTGCGGATATTGCCACGACGATTGGCCGCACAATCACGCGCCCTGTCGTTATTGTTAACCGCCTGGCTTGTCAGATTGGTACGACTGAGGAAATCTGCAGGATTGTTAATTATGAGGTCGCGGAACGCGGACTGAGTTTCGAGGTGGATGTCGTTGCTAATCCTGAGTTTCTCAAAGAGGGGATGGCGATAGAAGATTTTATGCGCCCTGACCGGATTGTCCTTGGTGTCGCAGGGCACAATGCGCGTGCCGCCATGTCTGAGCTGTTTAAACCATTCAGTCGACAGCATGACCGTCTGATGTTTATGGGCATCAGAGATGCCGAACTGGCGAGGTATGCGACCAGCGCCATGCTGGCAACACGTGTCTCACTGATGAACGAGATTTCTGCGCTGGCTGAAACCTGCGGCGCGGATATGGAAAATGTCCGTCGCGGAATAGGCTCAGATCAACGAATTGGTTATGCCTATCTGTATCCCGGTGTTGGGTATGGTGGCGTTGGCTTGCCACGGGATGTCAGCACTCTGATTGAGGCTGGCCAGCAGGCAGGCGTTGATATGGTGCTGTTGAGTGCTGTCGCCGAGCGTAATCGTCGCCAGGGCGATTGGGCGCTTAAGCAGCTCAGTCGTGAGCTGGGCAATCTCGAAGGAAGTAAGATAGCCATATGGGGGCTCGCATTTCGTCCGGAAACAGACGATGTGGCAGCATCCCCATCAATTGTATTGATTCGTCAGCTGCTTGCTGCAGGGGCTGTTGTCTCGGCGTATGATCCTTTGGCAATGACCAATGCGCGTCTGGAGTTGGGCGATGATGCCGGTCGCGTTATTTTTGCCGGACATCAATATGACGCTCTGCCAGATGCAGATGCCCTCGTTCTTATGACAGAATGTAAACCATTCCGTCAGCCGGACTTCAATGCGATGGCCAAGCTGATGAAACGCCCTTTCATCGTTGATGGGCGTAACCAGTACGACGGCGAAAGCCTGCAGCGCGGTGGGTTTATCTATCGTGGCGTTGGCCGGTCTCCGGAATAACAATAATTTCATAATTGGTTGGAAGACTTTTGGAAACCTCAGCAGTATCAGACAACGAACAAGCCGTCGCCGTCTCGGGAGGCAACCTCAGTGTGCGCTTGCCGTTCAGCTTTGCCCGGCGCTTCGGTGTGCTGGTTGACAGTCGCGATGACCGCATCACGCTCTTCCATCGCGAAGGTCTGAATGCTTCGGCACTGATGGAGGTGCAGCGTTTTCTCAGTCGCCCATATCAGCTGGAAGTCATCAGTGATGACGAGTTTGAGCGGCGCCTGGGGCTGGCCTATCAGAGTGACTCGTCAGAGGCCATGGAAATGGTTGAGGGGCTTGGTGATGACATGGATCTCGCCAGCCTCGCCGATTCCGTCCCCGAAACAGAGGACCTGCTGGAGCAGGAGGGCGACGCCCCAATCAAGAGGCTGATCAACGCCCTTCTTACCGAAGCAGTGAAGGAAGGCGCGTCGGACATTCACGTTGAAACATACGAAAAGCGTCTGGTTGTCCGCTTCCGGATCGACGGTGTTCTCCGGGAAGTGGTGCAGCCGAAGCGTGCTCTTGCTGCTTTGTTAGTCTCCCGTATCAAAGTCATGGCGAAGCTGGATATCGCCGAAAAGCGCGTCCCGCAGGATGGTCGTATCGCGCTCCGCATCGGTGGACGTGAAGTTGATGTCCGTGTGTCTACGATGCCATCCAGTCATGGCGAGCGCGTGGTAATGCGTCTTCTGGACAAACAGGCCGGACGACTGGGGCTCGCGCAGCTCGGCATGTCAGCCCGCGACCTTCAGGCGATGCGAAACATCATCAGCAAGCCGCACGGTATTATCCTTGTGACGGGACCGACCGGCTCTGGTAAGACCACGACGCTTTACGGTGCCCTCAGTGATCTGAATGACACCAGTCGCAATATTCTTACGGTTGAAGATCCTGTGGAATACAGTCTGCCCGGTATCGGTCAGACTCAGGTTAACCTGAAAGCAGACATGACCTTCGCGAAAGGGTTGCGGGCGATTCTCCGTCAGGATCCGGACGTCGTGATGATTGGTGAAATCCGTGACCTTGAGACCGTAGAGATTGCTATCCAGGCGTCTTTGACAGGTCACCTTGTACTGTCCACTCTGCACACCAATACGGCAGTGGGTGCGATTACACGACTCCAGGACATGGGCGTTGAGCCTTTCCTGTTGTCGTCTTCTGTCATCGGTGTTATTGCCCAGCGACTTGTCCGGGTACTGTGCGACGACTGTAAGGTCGAAACGGTCGCAGACGCCAGTGAGTGCCGCCTGTTGGGTGCTGACGAAGCCAACCCGCCGACTATCTATCATGCTAAGGGTTGCGACAAGTGTAATCAGTTGGGTTATCGGGGTCGGCAGGGTATCTATGAAATCATCGAAGTGGATGAGAGTATGAAAACACTCATCCATGACCAGGCGGGTGAGCAGGAAATGGAACGTCATGCGCGCTCTCTGGGGCCGAGTATCCGTCAGGATGGGATCCGCAAGGTTCTGGCTGGCAAAACGACTATTGAAGAACTCCTGCGGGTAGCGAAGGGCTGATATGGCAGCATTTCTGTATCAGGCGCTTGACGCAAAAGGGCGCCAGAAGAAAGGTGTGCTGGAAGCAGACAGTGCGCGTCAGATCCGTCAGCAACTCCGGGAAAAAGGCTGGATGCCGCTGTCTGTTGAGCCGACAGTGGTTAAGCAGAAAAGCGCAGGGTTTTTCAGTCGGGGGCCGTCGCTGTCGGTAGGTGAAAGGGCGCTTCTCACGCGCCAGCTTGCCACGTTGATTGGTGCAGGCCTGCCTATTGATGAGTCGCTGAAAGCGCTGGCCGATCAGACCGAGAAGCAGAAAACAAAAGCCATGATTCTGGCGATCCGCGCTAAAGTGCTGGAGGGGTTCACCCTGGCGAATGCACTTGCCGAATACAGCCGGGCGTTTCCGGTGCTTTATCGTTCTACCGTGAGTGCGGGTGAACATTCTGGAAATCTGGCGCCGGTTCTCAACCGGCTCGCAGACTACACCGAGCGCTCGCACGAATCGACCCAGAAGATTCGTCTTGCGGCCATCTACCCCCTCGTGCTCACACTGGTTGCTACCGGTCTCGTTGTCGGGCTGCTGACCTATGTCGTCCCGGATATCGTTGATGTGTTTCTGAAGAACGGACAAGAGTTGCCAGGCCTTACTCAGCTGATGCTGAATATCAGTAATTTTCTCACCAGTTACGGCCTGTATCTGGGCGTTGCCATTGTGGCGTTTATCGCAGCGTTCCTGCAGATGATGCGCAAAGAGGCCTTCCGTTCCAGGGTGCACCGTGCTCTGCTTGCGTCTCCATTTATCGGATCGTTTGTCCGCGAAGCCAACACCTCCCGTTTTGGCAGTACACTGGCTATCCTGACAAGCTCCGGGGTGCCGCTGGTTGAAGCGATGCGGATTGCCAGTCATGTTGTAATGAATATTCCAGTGCGTAATGCGCTCAACTCGGCTACCGTGCGGGTCAGCGAAGGCTCCAGCCTTCATAAGGCCCTGCAGGAGACCGGGCAATTTTCACCTATCATGCTGCATATGATCGCCAGTGGTGAGAGCAGTGGAGAGCTTGACAGCATGCTGGCACGGACAGCCGAACAGCAGGAAAAGAATCTTGAGAACACTGTGTCAGCACTGGTGTCTGTTTTTGAGCCCATGATGCTGCTTGTCATGGGTGGTGTCGTCGCGTTGATTGTGGCGGCTATCATGCTTCCGATTCTGGAACTTCAACAAATGGTGCAGTAGGAGATTTTTATGCACATGAACAAACGTCAGGGCGGTTTTACTCTGATTGAGGTAATGGTTGTTATCGCGATTATTGGCGGGATTCTGGCCATGGTTGCAACGAATATCATCGGCTCTGCTGATGACGCCCGCATCAAAACAACCAAAAACCAGATCAAGCTGGTTGAAGGCGCTCTGGATATGTACAAGCTGCATAACTATCGCTACCCAACGACAGAGCAGGGCCTCGAAGCGCTGGTACAGAAGCCAAGCAGCGCTCCGGAGCCGAAAAATTATCAGAACGGTGGTTATCTGAAAGGCGGGAAGCTGCCTCAGGATGCCTGGGGCAACGAATTCCTCTATTTTTCTGATAAGGGACAGTACGAAATCATCTCTCTGGGCTCTGATGGGTCAGAAGGTGGTGAGGGCGACGCAGCCGACATCAGTAGCCAGGAGCTCTGATCTTAATGAGGTCACGCGGGTTTACACTGCTTGAGGTCATGGTAGTACTGGTGATTGTTGGCCTGCTGCTGTCTATGGTGAACCTCAATTCAAGTGATCGCGCAGCTCAGAACGAAACCGAGCAGTTTGCAAGACAGCTGCTCGGTGCTTTTAACCAGTATCGGGATGAAGCCGTCTTTCAGAATATCGATCTTGGTGTCGCTATTCTTCCCGAAGAACTGGGCTTGCTGGCCTGGCAGAATGTCTTTTCCCAGGAATTCACCACGGGGCTGAGCATCGAAGAGCTGGATGCGCTCAAGAAAAATCCGTGGCAGCCCTTTGATGGGCGCATGTCGGTGACCCGTCCGGTACCTGAGAATATTGATCTCCGCTTGTTTGTCGAAGAAGAAGAGATCGATATCGCCGAACTCTATGATGAAGATGAAGGCCCCCGGCCTGCCATTCTTTTCCTTTCCTCTGATGAATACACCGCATTTGAGCTCCGTCTTACCCATGTTGCGGATGAAGGCTTTCAGGTGACAGTCTCCGGTGATGGTTTTAATCCGGTGCTAAGCCGTACGGAGCGGTTTGGTGAGTAATCAACGTGGTTTTACGCTTCTTGAGGTTATGGTTGCCGTAACCATTTTTGCGGCAGTCGCTGTGACGATAACGGATACATCGAGTATGCGCGTTAATAACCTTCTGTCGATCCATACTTCAACTCTGGCTTCCTTTGTTGCAGAAAACCGCCTGGCAGAGATTCGTCTGACGGGCATTGTCCCTGCTGCGGGGGATTCCAAAGGCACCGTGCGAATGGCTGATCAGGAGTGGTATCTGTACACGCATGTCGAAGACACGCAATTTCCGGGAATGCGCCGCATCGAAGTGTCCGTCGCGCCGGAACAGAACAAAGAGAATCCGGTAGTTACCCTCGCGACTGTAATGGGGAGCCGCTGATGAAACAGCAGGGATTTACCTTATTAGAGGTTCTGGTTGCTGTTTCCATTTCGGCACTGATTGGAGTTTCCGCTGTGCAGTTATTGAGCTCAGTCGGTGATACTTCCCGGGCAACTCAGGCGAGGGCTGCTGAAATTGCCGCACTTCAGCGATTTAATCAGGTCGTCAGTCGCGACATCAGTCAGTTCATCAGTCGACCCATCCGGGACGAGTACGGAGATCAGCAGGCCGCTCTGCTGCTGGATTCCGGAGATTACCCGCTTGAGTTTACCCGGGCAGGCTGGCGCAATTCGCCGGTAAGCGAAGATCCGCGATCCACATTGCAGCGAGTTGCCTTCCGCGCGGAAGAACTCGATTCCGAGGTATGTGAACCTGCCCTGAACCGGCTTGCTGAAGCCGCGGGTGTAGCCCCGGAAGAATATGAAGGCGAGGGCGACTGCCTGGTGCGTTACTACTGGAATGTACTGGATCGCTCATCTGACAGCGAAGCCGCGGCTCAGGTGGTTGTCGATCGGATCTCAGATCTCACCTTTGAATTGTTAACACAGACGTATGATGAAAACGGAGCCGTAAGCTCGCAGAATGTCGTTACCGCCTGGCCTCCAGTGGATGCTGCTTCTGAGAACGGTCGGCCTGTGGCCATTAAGTGGCGCTTTGTTCTGCCGGATCTGGGTGAAATCGAACGCCTCTGGCTGATCGCTTATGATGGGAGTGCCTGGTGAAAAAGCAGAAAGGCATGGTGCTTCTCATGGTGCTGCTTATATTCTCCGTTGCCGTTGTTCTGGCGACCTCGATGATTGAGCGCCAGTCGATTGATATTGAGCGCAGCGCTACTCTGCATATACAGCAGCAGGCCCGCGCTTTTGCGTACGGTGCGGAGTCTGCGGTACGCCAGGGCCTCTACATGGACTGGGAAGCCGACAAAGAGAAGGATCATGCTGGCGAAGAATGGGCAGTGGACCGGACGTTTCCATTGGACCCTGGCGTAATCAATATTCAGATTTCTGATCTTCAGGGGCGTTTTAATCTGAATAGTCTGCAGCCGGGCAGTGCGGCGCCGACACAGGAAGCGCGCTTTCGTAATTTACTGAACCTGCTCGGGCTGAATACTGAGTTTGCCTCTCGCTGGAAAGCCTGGCTGGATAAAGATAGCCAGGCTGATGATGAATATTACACCCATGAGCCATCCTACCGGGCGGCGTATGCGGCCTGTCGCCATACCAGTGAACTGATGCTGATCACTGATCTTGATCTCGAAAGTTACCAGAAGCTTGAGCCGTACATTACCTGCCTGCCGGCTTCAGCCCAGCTGAACGTTAATACTGCCTCAGCAATGGTGCTGGCTTCATTAGACAGTGAGTTCAGTCTTGCGGATGCTCAGCAGGTCGTCGCAGCACGGGGCGAAGAAGGCTTTGCATCGGTGGATGATTTCTGGAATCTCAGTCAGGTAGAAAAATTTACCCGCGAAGTCAGCGGCGGCGACCCTGACGATGAGAATGTGCCAGCGTCTGCTTGGGCCAAAACAGATTTCAGTGTGGCGACCGAATACTTCGGCATGTTTGCACGAATAGACATTGATGAACGTATCGCAACCGTGGAAGCTGGTATCATGCGAGCTCGTGACACGGGAATGATGACAACTTATTACCGGGACTTCTCCCGGCGTGAAGCCCGCAGTATTCCAGCGGCAAACGAATAAAAGAGTGCAGGATGACCACAGAACACAGAATAATCGAGTGGCGTGCAGATAGCGGTCAGTGGTGGGTAAAAACCGCTACCGGCCGTCAGTCTCTCGAAAGCTGGGCAGAAGAGCAGCCTGAGCTTGCTCAGGTGAGCTTTACGCTGTCGGCTGCGAACTACACAGCGCACTGGGTTGAGCTTCCGGGCGTAAAGGGCAGACACGTTGCGAGGGCGCTTCCGTTTGCGCTTGAAGAACTACTTATCGGCGATGTTGCAGATTTTACTGTCATCCCGGCGGGCAATGCACAAGGTCGGTTTCGTGCATATCTGGTCGCGACTGAGCTTCTTGATCAGTTACAGGAGGCTCTCGAACTGCACCATCTGCGCCTGACAGGTCTTGTGCCTGAAACCGCCGGATTCAGCGGCAATGTCATTGTGCGCTCGCATGATTCCTGGTTGATCAGTATTCCTGGGCGTTTTGAAGGGCGGGTCCCGGAAGGCGCTATGAACCCTGCGCTTGAGTACTGCTGTAATCAGCTGAGTGGCCAGCAGCTCACTATTGTCGGTGAAAACCTTGATCAGGCAGGGTTGTTGAAAACGACGGTTGCCACTGGTTATCCGGAGGCTTTCAGTGATATTGAGGTCTCCTCAGGTGAGCCGGCCCGGGCCGAGGCTCTGGTAAACCTGTTGCATGGCAGAGTTCAGCCAGTGACAGAAAAAGCGCCAGCGGCCTGGTGGCGTAGTCTTGCGATGTTTGCCGGTTTTGCGGCCATTCTGATGGCCGGCTACCTTGTGGTTGCTAATTACCAGCTCCAGAGCAAGGTTGATCAGGTATCAGACGCCAGTCTTGCCCTGTATAAGCGCTGGTTTCCGGGAGAGCGGACGTCTAATTATGAAACGCACTTCCGTCGCAAGCTGATGTCTGGCGGCGAAGCGCAGGGCAGTGCTGACTTCGCTGGAGTGATGGCTCAGGTTTCTGCCGCCTGGGCGGCATCCTCCAAAGACGCTGTGGATGTACAGGGTATCCGATTCTCTGACCGCACTGGGGAATTGCTTCTTGATGTCACTGCCAAGGGGCAGGGTGAGCTTCAGGCGTTCAAGCAGGGGCTGGAGGCCCGTGGTCTGACCGCCGAAATATCGTCGGCGACCGCGGATAAGGACAGGATTAAAGGGCGTGTGAAAGTCGGAGGTGCAGCATGAACGCACTTACAAAGCTCTGGGGCGAGCTGCAGACGGATCCTCGTGTCCAGCAGGCTATCGACTGGTATCAGAAGAAGCCTCCGGTCGAGCAGAGTGTTATCCGCGCGCTAGTTGCCTTTGTGGTTGTCGGGCTTATCTACCTGATCTTTATTGCTCCGCTGGTCGATGAACACCGCCAGCTCACATCAAGCCTGCAGAAAAAAACCGCCTTCTATGAGTTGATGGCAGAGAATGGGGCCCAGTTTGCTGGCTCTGGCAGTGGCGCTTCAGGAAATAAGCCACTGCTGAGTGTTGTCAGTCAGGAAGCCCGCAAGGCTGGAATTACATTGACCCGCTATGAGCAGGACGGTGCCGCATTGCGGGTGTGGGTCGACGATGCTTCGTTCGACGATGCCATACGCTGGATTGAATCACTTGCCCGACGCCAGGGCGTGGTTGCCACGCAGGCCAATATCGACCGCGATGCCCAGCCCGGGCGCGCGGATATCCGTATAACGTTTTCTCAGTGAGGTAATGATGAGCGATCTTTACGACCTGGTTGTGATTGGTGCGGGGTCTGGTGGCGTCCGTGCTGCACGAATGGCTGCTGCGACGGGAGCGCGTGTCGCGGTCGTGGAAGATCTCTATCTTGGCGGTACCTGTGTCAACGTAGGCTGCGTTCCGAAGAAACTGTTTGTGTATGCCAGCGAGTATGCAGGCCACACAGGTGAAGCGGCGGGATTTGGAGTTAATCTCACTAGAGAATCTTTTAGCTGGTCTACGCTTGTTGAGAATAAAACCAAAGAAATCAACAGGTTGAATGGCATTTATAACAATTTACTTGAAGGTCCGGGCGTGGAGGTGATTCGCGCGCACGGAAAGGTGGTGTCGGCAGATTGTGTCGAGGCGGGCGGGCGTCTACTCAAGACCCAGCGAATCCTGATTGCTACGGGTGGCTGGCCGTACATGCCTGATCTTCCGGGCATTGAACACGCAATAGACTCCAATGATGTGTTCAGCCTGGAAACCTTCCCGAAGCGGATTCTGGTGGTCGGAGGCGGATACATCGCAGTAGAGTTTGCCGGCATTTTCAACGGGCTAGGTGCCGGGACCAGTCTGCTCTATCGGGGCGAACAGATCCTTCGCGGTTTTGATAACGAAATCCGCAGTCACGCTGCAGCAGAGATTGTGAAGTCTGGCGTGGACCTGCGCACGAATACCGATATCGTAAGCATCGAGCGTGAGGCGAACGGAGGGCTGATCGCTCACCTCAATAATGGTGAGGCGATTCATTGTGATGCCGTCATGTATGCAACAGGTCGTAAGCCACGCACCGAAGGGCTTGGGCTTGAAGCTGTTGGCGTAGAAACGGCGGGCAACGGTTCAATTGTCGCCGATGAGCGGTTTTCAACCAACATCCCTGGTGTTTACGCACTGGGTGACGTGATTGGCACGCCAGCGTTGACTCCCGTAGCGCTGCAGCAGGGTATGGTTTTCGTTAATCAGCAGTTTGGCGATGACACCCGCTCGATGAATTATGACCTGATACCAACGGCTGTTTTCTGCCAACCCAATATCGGCACCGTCGGCCTGACCGAAGAGCAGGCGGCAGAACGTCACGCTGGTGATGTCGATATCTACACCTCTGAGTTCCGCGCACTGAAACATACCCTCAGCGGATCACCAGAGCGCACCCTGATGAAAATGGTTGTCCGTCGCTCGGATGATCGCGTCATCGGTGCCCATATGGTCGGGCCGGATGCAGGGGAGATCATTCAGGGGATCGCAGTGGCAATGACGGCGGGAGCAACCAAAGCGCATTTTGACCAGACATTGGGTATTCACCCTACCGCTGCGGAAGAATTTGTGACTATGAGAACACTGACGCGCTCAATATGAGCGCGTCAGGATGTCAGTCTTTATCCGCAGAACACCAGACGAACACTGTCCAGCACCAGCTGTGAACGGCTGATTGCCTCCACAACCTTTGCCTTCTCACGTTCGACTTCTTCGATCATGGCGCCAGAAATGGCAGCATTCTGCTCCGACAGGGCGCGCAGACGGCCGAGTCGATCTTCATAGGCCTCGGTAGCCCTGTCGCTTGCGCGGGCAATCATTTTATCCAGCTGCCCCATCCCCATTTTTTCCAGCTTAGAGATAAGAGGGCGGACCTGGGCTTCTTTCTGCTCGACCAAGCCCCGCGCTGTCCCTCGCTTGAGAGACAGTACGAATTCGCCGAGATCTGGCTGATTAACCTTAAGATCGCCTGTCGGCGTCATAGTCAGGTGCATGGCATCAGGAGGCAGAAACCGCTCAACCTGAAGCGCGCGTGGCGCTGGACATCTGGCAGTAAACTGAAGCTGGATAAAGCAGTCGCCGGTCTTATAGTTGTGATTTTCGATATACCCTACCGCTGCATTACCTGCCGGACCGCTGAGTATCAGCTCCAGAGCCTGATCGATAAATGGGTGCTCCCAGCTCAGAAACTGGACATCGTCCCGCGCCAGAGCAACGTCTCGGTGGGTCGTTGCCATGAAACCATCCTCAGGAAGGTGTGGCAGGTCGGGCACCAGCATATGATCACCCGGAGCAATTGTTATGCAGTCTCCGCCGAGATCCGTCACCTCAAGGCCGAAAGCATCTGCAAACAACTCGACAAAATCGTTCAGTTCCGCTTCATCCTCGATGTGCGTAATGGTCATTTCCTGCGCTTCAGCCCGTGCGCGGCGAGGTGGGCAGGAATGCAGCTCAAGCAGGCGGTCCCGGCCTTTTTCGTATTGCTCTTCCAGAGCCTTACGCTCAGTGCCCAGGGTGTCCGCGAGCTCCCCCATGTCCACGGAGGCGAATATTCCGTCGCGGATGCGGGTCTCGTGTTTTTCTAATAGCGGCTGAGCGGTTGGGTTAGGGTGACTGAAGGTGTCCAGCGTCCCGTTAAGGAAATCCGCCCAACGTTCGGTGGCATGGCCGGCAAACACTGGGATATGAATGCGGATATCGTTTTTCTGACCAATGCGATCAAGGCGGCCGATACGCTGCTCGATAAGGTCGCAGTTGAACGGCAGATCGAACAGTACCAGATGGCTGGCGAACTGGAAGTTGCGACCTTCGCTGCCAATTTCTGAACAGATAAGGAGGCGTGCTCCCTGCTCCTGGTCAGCAAAATACGCTGCAGCACGGTCGCGTTCGATCATATCCATGTGCTCATGGAATACTGAGCAGGCGACGCCGTGTTTCTCCCAGAGATACTGTTCCAGGGCCAGAACGGTATCCACATCGTGAGTGATAAGGACAAACTTGTCCTGTTTGTGCTGGTTGAGTAGTTCTGCAAGCCAGAGTGGGCGCGGATCATCCAGAGTCCAGTCAGGCGTATCCAGATGAGGACGGAGTGGGTCGCTGGCGTCTTTGTAGTCCGGTGGTAGCTCAAGCGACGTGAACTCCGGCAGGCGCTGAGGGAAGCCACTGACACTGTGGCGGGTATTGCGGAACAGAGCACGGCCCGGGCCAAAGCGATCCACCAGTGCTTCCGTGATTTTCTGCCCGTCTTCACTGTCAGCAAGATCCGGAACGCTGGAGTGCAACAGAGATGACTGCTCTGACGTGAGGTCTTCACCCTCGGACACCGCTGCTGCAAGCTCAGCGTACGGCCGGTATTGATCCTGAGCCGCAAGGAAACTATCCAGAGAGGGGTAGCGTTCGGGGTCAAGCAGGCGCAGACGAGCGTAGTGACCTTCGACGCCCAGCTGTTCGGGCGTGGCAGTCAGTAGCAGAACGGCCGGTGTGATTTTGGCGATCTGTTCAACCAGGCGGTATCCGTCGTCCTGATATTCCGGAGTCCAGGTCAGATGGTGTGCCTCGTCGACAACCAGGGCATCCCAATCCTCACTGAGGATGTCGGCCGCAGCCAGATCGGAAGTGGCCAGAGATAACGGACAGATAAAGAGTTGCCCGCCACCGAATGCGCCTTCTTCTCCTTCAAGGAAATCCGCTTGCGTCGTCACGCTGAAATACAGATTGAAACGACGGATCATCTCAACAAGCCATTGATGTACCAGATGGTCAGGGACGAGAATGAGAACGCGTTGGATGCGCTGCAGGCGGATCAGGCGGTGCAGAATCATGCCTGCTTCAATGGTTTTGCCCAGGCCAACTTCATCCGCAAGCAGTACTCTTGGCAGAGCGTCCTGAGTAACCTGCGCAGCGATATGAAGCTGATGCGGAAGTAGGCTGGTGCGAGCACCAAGGAGGCCATAGAAAGGGCGTTTACGGAGCTGCGCCAGCTTCTGTAGCGCAGACTGGCGCAGTTCGAACAGGTTGTTGTTATCAATCTGGCCAGTAAACAAACGATCGGAGGGCGCGTTCAGCTGAATCGAAGCTGCCAGCAAAGTCTCAGGCACGAAGCGCTCGCCATTGCTGTAGAACATGATGCCATCGATTTCTTCGGTGTCCGCAATGGTGATGACAGAGCCGTCATGCAGCGGAACCGTATCTCCCTCCACAAAAGCAACGCGTGTAAGCGGCGCATTCTGAACTGCATAGGTCCGTGTTTCGTCCATGGCCGGGAAATACATCGACACCATCCGGAAATCGACACTTTGAACCAGACCCAATCCGAGGTCGGTTTCTGCTTCGCTGATCCAGCGCTGGCCAACAACAAACATATTTAATGGATAACCTGTTTTTGTGGAAGAAGGCGACAACCCGGGCCGCAAAAAGAATAAAAGGGCGCGGATTTTAACGTATGTATATTTTCATTCCTACCGCTCACGGGGAGTTAAGCGTCCACACCTGCCAACTCAAGCATGGCGTCGATCATCTCGTGACGATCATTCTCCTGGTGTGGGTGAGAAAGAAGGCCCTCAATGACATATACCAGCAGGCGCGAGACTGTGGCTGCGCGCTCAGTTGGTATACCGACTTTACAGACCTCGCTGATCAGTATCTGTTCAAGCATCATATGGAAACGCGCATGCCAGGTGGCGATGGCCTCTGAGTGAGCGACACGGGCATGCACCGTATTCATCAGCGATTCCGGGCGCTCGAACACCCCAATTGCGTGCATCAGACGCTCTCTGACGGGCAGGCCAGCCATTGTCATGGCCTCGGTCAGACCATCGCGGACGAGATCGTTCAGGACGCCGATTAATACGTCATCCTTTCCCGGAAAATACCAGTAGATAGTGTTCGGCGTGATGCCCGCTTGCTTTGCGATGGCATTCATCGAGGTTCCATCAAAGCCATTTTCCGTAAACAGCTCTGCAGCAGCGGTAAGGATGGCCTGCTTTTTTTCGCCCTGTTCCAAGTGTCGTTTGTTACGAGGCACGGCTTTTTCCTGATTCTTGATTGACATACAAGATAGCAATGTGTTTTCTTGAATGCCATTCAAGATGACAGTAAGTCAAAAAGCAGACAAAACAAAATTGGAGTGCATATGAGTTTTAAACAGGGCATGAAATCAACGTTCCGGTCGGAGGGCGCAGACTGCGCAGCAACCATCTACTATCCAGACAACAAAGCAGAGCGGACACCCGCCATCCTGATGATTCATGGATGGGGCGGAACTCAGCTGATTCTCTTCAAAGACTTTATTAAGCGCTTCACCGAAGCAGGCTACGCCGTCATGACGTTTGACTATGCGGGCTGGGGTGCCAGTGAAGGTCTGCCGCGAAATACTATTAATCCGTGGGCGCGCGTGCGCACTGCAGAAGCAGCACTGGCACACCTGAAAGCACAACAGGACATCAATCAAGATCAGATCGTCGTTTGGGGAACCTCCTTTGGCGGCGGTCACGCCATTGATCTTGCGGCAGAGCACCCAGAACTGGCGGGTGTTATCGCTCATGTCCCTATGCTGAACGGCATGGCGGCAGTTAAAGCCGTGCCGCTGCCACGCCTGATGCGCTTTGGTTTCGATATCGCAAAAGATCTGCTTAATCCGTTTGGCCGAACCTACATTCCTGTCGTATCTGCACTGGGTGAATATTCCACCATGGATAGGGACGGAGCAGGACGCCTTGAAGATTGGGTAGCGAAGGAGCTTGACAGCCCATACGACAACCGGGTAACCGCAACTTCGTTACTCACCATGGGGCCTTATCAGCCGGGAAGGAACCTTAAGCGACTGTCGATGCCAGGGCTTATCATCGGTGCCTTGCGTGACACAGTCGCGCCATTCAACGAAGCATCCGTTCGTAGCAAGGTCGGGAGTAATATCTCGATCAGCACGATTGATGCGAACCACTTCGATCCATATCTGCAGCCCTGGTTTGAAGATAACGTAACCAATCAGCTGAAGTTTCTTAACGAAGTGTTCTCTGATTAGAATTAAATCGAAAACGGGTGATTGCCGCGATTAGGCGGCAATTGCTGTCATTGCCTCATAATACGTTCAATGAACTCTCCTGTCTGACGTAACGATCTATCAGCCTCATCAATTATCCCTGCCTGGAGTTGAAACACATGACCCACACCTTCAAAGCAGGAAAACTCAACGTTAAGGCCCGCTTTTTGAGCGCTCTTGGTGAGCCTGAGCGAATCATCTAACAGTATTTCTTCGCTGCCAACATGTATCAGTATTGGAGGGAGTCCCTCAAGGGTTGCAAACAAGGGTGAACATTCAGCGTCAGTCTTCTGGAGTGCACCGCGGTATGCATCTGCACACCAGCTTAGCCAGTCGGGTTTTAACATGGAGTCCCGACTTAGGTGGGTTTCAATTGAACGACCGGACAGACTAAGATCAACCCATGGGGAATACAGAATAATGGCCCGCGGCAAGGGCAGGGCTGCATCGCGTAGAGCGATTGCTGTAGCAAGCGCCAGCCCCGCACCTGCCGAGTCACCTGCAAGAACTAACTGATGTGGCGCCTGCCCGCTCTTAATTAGTGAAAGGTATACTCGAAGGGCATCATTCAAAGCATGAGGATAAGGTTTTTCCGGAGCGAGCCTGTAATCAGGCAGCCAGACTTTCGATCGCACTGATTGTCCAACCCGCGCAGCCAGTTTTGCATGGCTACCGCGACCACCCAAAACATAACCTCCACCATGCAAGTAGAGGGTGCCCCGGGTTTCAATCGTTGAAGGCGGTGTAATTATGCAGGTCCTTACGCCATCTACTGCGCGCTTCTTGGTAGTGTAGGGCGTGCCGCGTAAAAGTATCCCGCCGACACCTATGATCATACGCTGAAGCCATATCGGTACTTCTGGTGACAGTATTGGTTTTACCGAGCAGCGGATAAATATATTAATTACGCTTCGTATATCCATCATACAGTGCCTTTTGTCTGTATGAAGTGGTTGAGGTTTAAGCTACGAGTCCGGTTACGGTATTCAAAGGTGAACCCTGGCCAATTGTTCGTGTTTTTTCCAGTCGCGGTCTGATACCAACTGGTACACCCCTGGGCCCAGACGGTAGACTTCATTCGCTCCTGAACTTCTTGATTGAAAGCATCCTGTACGTTTTTGCGTAGGTCCAGAGACCGCAGTCCGTTACTCTGGATCTTTCTAACAGCGTCCAGAATGAAGTTAATCTGGCTCTCAAGCATGTAGACGATAGAATTGTGCCCAAGGTTCGTATTTGGACCATAGAGCATAAACATGTTTGGGAAGCTCGTGACTGCGAGGCCGAGATACGCCTCGGCTCCGTCCCGCCATGCCTGCTTTAGCGAAAGGCCATTAAGGCCAGTAATATCCATCGGTGCAAGAAAATCAGTCGCCGCAAACCCAGTGCCGTAAATGATTGCATCGATTTCGCGTTCCTTGCCGTCACAAGTCCGTATGCCATGTGGCAGTACCTCCTCGATGTCGGAAGTAACGACTTCAACTTTTGGATCAATTAATGCGTTGTACCAATGATTTGAGATAAGAATGCGTTTACAACCAATAGGGTAATCAGGCATCAGCCTCTGACGGAGGTCATCGTCCTTAACGATGTCACGAATATGCTTGTGAAACAGATGGTCAACGATGGAGGTTTTTTTAAACCGCGTATTTAGTGCGAGCTGACGCAGCTCGTGGTAGCAGTATTGCCAGCCACGATCAAGCTTCTGTAGTAAGGGGATTCTACGAAACAGTGCTCGTTGCATCTCCGGGTATTGCTTATCGGGTTTTGGTAGCACGTATGGAGCAGAACGCTGATACACATCCAGGTGAGCTACCTGTCGGAGTATTTCGGGTACAAATTGAATGGCGCTAGCCCCCGTTCCGATGACGGCCACACGCTTGCCCGTAAGGTCATAGCTGTGATCCCAGCGGGCAGAATGAAAGGCCTTTCCTGTAAATACTTCAGATCCTTTAAGTGCCGGGTAGGCGGGCCTGTTCAGCTGACCTACTGCGGCAACCATGATCTGGGCGGAGTGGAGCGCGCCCGCTTTGGTGCGGAGTAACCAGACGGACTCTTCAGCATCATATCGAGCACTTTCTATTTCTGTATTGAAGTGAATATGGTCGTAAATGCCATACTTGCGCGCACAGTAGCGCAGATACTGATGTATCTCATCTGCCTTACCGAAGCGATTCTCCCAACCCGGACCTTGCTCAAAGGAGAAGGAGTAGAGGTGCGAAGGGACATCGCAAGCGGCTCCAGGATAGCTATTGTCACGCCAGACCCCTCCAACGTCTCCCGCTTTTTCGAATAGGGTGAAATTGTTGAACCCAGCCTTTTTGAGCTGGATAGCCAAGCCAATGCCGCCAAATCCTGAGCCAATAATGGCGATGCGGGTTGCGTCTCTATATTTTGTTTGTGAATTCACTATGTCTCTCCTGTCTGATTTCCAATACCAATCCAGAGCGTAAAGCCTAATCACCACAGGCTTGCCGTTCGACACTGTTTGAGGACAAAATATCGTTAAAAGGGGACGCCGAGAAATTAGAGGGGAAGAATGAATGGCACATTGGAATTTCCATCGAAATGTGATGAGTGTGCGCCTGTTGTCTGAACTTGCGATTGAGCTGGGAACTACGGCGGATTTTTTGCTGTCCGGTAGTGGCTTGAGCAAGGATCAGTTAGCTGAATCAGAATTGCTCATTTCTGCGCAGCAGGAGCTACAGGTGATCCGGAACCTTGTATCCACATCAAGTCAAAAGCCCGCACTTGGGATTATTGCAGGTACGCGATATCACTTTACTGTATTTGGGGCTCTGGGGTTCGCCATAGTCAGTAGCCGCACAATGCGCAGTGCACTGGATGTAGCTCTCCAGCACTTTCATCTCACGTTTGCCTTCACCCGTTTCGTTGTATCAGAGTGCGACAGTGGTATCAACGTGCAACTAATCGACAATGATATACCCGCAGAGCTGGCTCAGTTCATCATTGAGCGCGATGTTGCGGCTTTAATTACCGTAGCCCGTGACCTCTATGACCTGCAGCCGATGGTCACTCGGGTAACGTTTAAATGCGCACCTCCGGCAGACATATCCAACTACTGTTCATTTTTTAACGTCGAGCCAGAATTTAGTGCAAGTGAGAACTGCGTGGAGTTTGATCGGACCATGTTCGACAGACCTTTGCCGCGAGCTAATGAACTTGCCCATGCAGCGGCAGTTGATCAGTGTCGTTTGTTGCTCGAATCTCGAAGTACTCGTGATGGGGTTGCAGCGCTTGTCAGGGACAAAATGGTGTCTATGGCAGGGTATATGCCCAGGATGGATGAGGTCAGTGCTTCACTGTGCATGACCTCGCGAACCCTGCGAAGGCGGCTCGCGGGTGAACGGGTAACCTTTGCTGAGCTGAGGGATGAAGTCAGGATGTCTATAGCGGAGGAGCTATTAAATGGACCGCGTCTTAGCATTCCTCAGATTGCAGAAAGACTTGGATATGCGGAACCAACCAGTTTTATTAACGCATTTCGACGTTGGCATGGGATTACACCCCATGCATACAGACTTGAGAGCAAAAAGTGATAAGCATATGTATCGTCAATTCGATAGCACGATAACACATATATATCCTCTATTATTTCCGATAATTGTTATTATCGGAATAGGTAGATTGTGGCAGAGATTGCTGGAATTCCTGGGTATTTTCCTGCGGGACTATTGTTCAGCTCCATTCCAGTGTTGGAAAAGAACCTTACAGGCTTCTTCTGCAGTGTCGACCATTTTGAATAACTCCAGATCCGCCTGACTGACCGCGCCCTGATCGGCGAGAAACTGAAAGTTAACGGCTTGTTCCCAGTACTGACGGCCAACGAGGATGATCGGTAGACGGTCGATCTTTTTCGTCTGTACCAGAGTCAGTGTTTCAAACAACTCATCCATGGTGCCGAAGCCACCGGGAAATGCGACCAGCCCGACGGCTCGTTTGAGGAAGTGCATTTTGCGTACGGCAAAATAATGGAACTGAAAGCAAAGTTCAGGTGTGATGTACGGATTAGGTGTCTGTTCAAATGGCAATACGATATTGAGTCCGATACTCAGCCCGCCTGCATCTTTTGCACCGCGGTTTGCTGCCTCCATAACCCCCGGACCACCGCCGGTTGTGACCACATACTGGCGGCAGTCATGACTGACCGATAGCTCGGTAACGCGCCGGGCTAGCTCCCGGGCCTGCGAGTAGTAGTAAGCGCCAGTACCGGGTCGGTTCTTATCACCCGTGGTTTCGTGGAATCTGGCCCCGCCAAAAACCACCAGTGTTGATTCTATGCCGGCTTCTTCCTGTATCAGATCCGGTTTCATCCACTCGAGCCCCAGCCTGACGGATCGCATCTCATCACGCAGTAGCAAGGCATCATCTGCGTATGCCAGACGATATGAAGCGCTGTCCAGGCGGGTGTTTTTCGAGTGTTCGACATCTTCGGCGGCTGATGGAAAACACGATGCGGGTTTCTTCTTTTCGCTCACAGATCGTCCTCAGAAAGAAATTGTTTCCCGTTTTTCAGGGATTCTGGCGGTCCATCCCCTGCTTTCTGCGGCGGATTTGAGTGCCCTTTTGGCCTCAGACTCTCCGTGGACAAGGAATAATTGCGGCTGACTTTCTTTGAAGTGATCCAGCCAGTCAAGCAACTGGCTCTGACAGGCGTGCGCCGAGAACCCGCCAAGCGTATGAATCTGCGCCTTCACTACAATATCTTCGCCGGCCATCTTTACTGATGTTGCACCGTCAATGATTCGCCGTCCAGGGGTGCCCATGGCCTGAAACCCAACGAAAACCACATGTGACTGCGAGCGCCACAGATTGTGTTTTAAATGGTGGCGGATTCTACCCCCATTGCACATACCGCTGCCGGCGATAATAATCGCCCCGCTCTTTATTTTATTGAGTTTCATGGACTCATCAGTGGTTGATGTGAAGCGCAATGGAGGAAGCAGGCTTTGAAGGTTTTTAGGGGCGGAGGGCTTACGCGGCGTAGTGCTGTCTATTATTTCCAGATCTTCATCGCTGTAAACTTCCTGGTGCGATTCGTAGACCTGAGTGACAGAAATAGCCATCGGACTATCAAGGTAGATTGCCTGGTGTGGTAGCTTACCTTTCTGATACAACTCACCAAGACGGAATATGATCTCCTGGGTACGCCCTACAGCAAATGATGGAATAAGGATATTTCCCCCATTCCGGCTCGCCTCTTCAATCACGCCTTCAAATTCCTGAAGCGTATCTTCCATAGACTTATGATTTCTGTCGCCGTAGGTGGACTCCATCAGCAGAACATCCGCTTCAGAAATAATGTCCGGGTCGCGTAGTAATGCTGCCTGTGAGTTACCAAGGTCCCCTGAGAATACCAGGCGCTTCTCCTGACCCTCTTCCGAGATGGCCAGGCAAACAATCGAAGAGCCGAGTATGTGACCCGCATCGTGGAAGGTAACGTGCACATCAGGCGCTATCTGCAGCGTCCGGTAATAATCCACCCCTTCACACAACATCAGCGTGTCGTCTACTTTATCCAGCCCATACAATGGCTCTATGGGTTCTTTGCCGGAGCGCCTGCGACGTTTGTTTTCCCATTCGACATCCCGCTCCTGTAGAGAGGCAGCGTCTTTTAACAATATGCTGATCAGTTCTTTCGTCGGCTGGGTCATAAAGATCTGCCCCTGATACCCCTCTTTTACCAGCAGCGGCAATCTGCCGCTGTGGTCGAGATGGGCATGAGACAGAACGACCGCATCGATGGACGAAACGTCAAAATCCAGAGGAGTAAGGTTTTCGGCCTCTTCCTCTTTTCTACCCTGAAACAGCCCGCAATCGAGCAATACATTGCTGCGTTGCGTTTCCAGCAGATACATTGATCCGGTGACACCTTCTACGGCACCAAGAAACGTAAGTCTGGCCATTTAACTTCCTCCACCCTCATGACGGGTTTGTTGAATGTCGCCTTTAACTTTAATAATTTCCGACGTTTTCTCAGACGCCCGGACAGCATGACGAATTACCGAAAGCGCGGTTGAAGCAAAATCAATCAATTGCGTCATATCAGACACCTTCACCTGATGAAGCGCGGCGGCACGTATCATGGCTCGGCGGAGCTGCTCAAAACTCTCTTCCGCTTCTTCAAACGCCAGTAATGTGTCGGGCAATTGCCCCTGTGTCAGGTTGTCTGAGAGTCTCTGTGTAAGCTCAAAAAACAACAGAAACCTTTCTTCAAGATCTGTACTTATTTGCGGAAGCGATATTTTCTTCTGTATGAGAACAGAGAGTGACGTCTGCATCGCTAGTGTTTCCTGGTTTGCCAGCATTATGTCCATTAATTGCTGTGCGGTTCGTTCATTCAATGAAGATTGCTGCACGCCAACCACAAACTCGGATACCTGCTCGCACAGCGAACGACGCCCCGGTATATCGCCGGATAGCGAATGGTCATAAGCCGAAGCCAAAAGCTTAATTGTCTGATAATCAGCCAGGCTGGCTAGCAGGATGTCGTTCAACTCAAGCGCCGCAGCATTGACTGCAAGGTCTGGTGTGTCTGCAACATTTTTATCAATGTAGTGCGGCCGGAAAGGAATCTGCTCACGGCTACGAAAGCGTTGCTCGAGGAAATCGGCGAGGCGCCCGGTTATTGGATAAAACAGGACGACCCCGGCAACATTGAATGCGGTGTGGAAAATCGCCAGTGTGAACGCTACATTCGTGTTAAGCCCCGCAGCTACCGATAGCTTTTCAATGGCGAACAAAATCACGGGCAGGAGAACGAGCGCAACGACACCCGTCGATAAATTAAATATGACCTGCGCTGTGGCGACCCTCATGGCATTTGCTGTCGCACCCACCGAGGCAAGCAATGCAGTGGTGGTTGTCCCTATGTTAGCCCCTATCACCATTGCACCAGCGGCATAGAGCCCCACGACATCGGTCGATGCAGCAGTGATAATCAGGGCTATAGAGGCGCTCGAGGACTGCGTAAGAATCGTCATAACAGTCCCGATCAGCAGAAAAAGGAAAATCCCGGTAATCCCATCGGCTTTTATCCGCGTCAGATCAAACGCTTCAACAATGCTGCTGAACGCTTCTTTGAGAAAATCGATGCCAACGAAAAACAGACCAAACCCAACCAGGGCCACGCCAAAAGCAGACGCCCTTTGTGAGGGCTTAGTAAGTTTCAGGAGTACCCCCATTGCAATCATAGGGAGTGCAAAGGCCTGAATACTGAACTTAAACCCGACGAGTGCCACTAGCCAGCCCGTCACCGTTGTGCCGATGTTGGCGCCATAAATGATGCCGATTGCCTGGCGCATACTGAGAATGCCGGCGTTTGCGAAGCCAAGCGCGGCAACGGTCACCGCACTGGAAGACTGCACTACCGCGGTCATCATAGTGCCCGAGAGAATCCCCTTTACTGGGTGGCTGCTCCATGACGAAAGCAGGACTTTCAATCCCGAGCCGGCCGCTTGTTTCAGCCCGTCCGTCATCATTTCAATGGCGAGGATAAAAAGCCCTAATCCACCGGCAACGAGGCCGACTAGCTGAAAAGTATCCAAACTGTGAATCGCTACCTGTTCAGGATATTGAGGGTCAGAGCGCCTGCGATTCTGCAGGTATACTCCACGTGGCCGATGTAGCAGAATACTGGAATAACCATTGCTGTATATTGATCTGGATACATAGAAAAGCGGATCTGACAGTGATAATCCGCAACGAATTATCTGAGCGCCGATGAAGAGAAGACATCTTCCAGTCCCTACTCCCCTGATCGACCAGCTCGGTGAGATTAACAGCCCGCTTGCCTACTCCCGGAAAGTACTGAAACAGCACAGTCACATCAGTGTTCCGGATGCCTTCGATGACCTTGTCCACACGATTACGTTTCTTCAGGCCTATGATGGGTCAACTGCGACCTTTAACAGCTACCGGCGGGAGACCGAGCGCCTGTTGCAATGGAGTTGGCTCCTGCAGCAGAAGAGTCTTGCCGAGCTAACCCGGCAGGATCTGGAAAGCTACGTTCTTTTCTGCCAGGACCCACCTCCTGCGTGGACAGGTCAGAAACAGGTGGCAAGATTTATCACCAGAAATGGGGAGCGTGTTGTTAACCCAGTCTGGAAACCTTTTGTTAGCAAGCCAGATAAGCTGGGCAACGCCCCCTCTATGGCGCTTTCGCAGAAGTCACTTCAGGCTTTGTTTGCAGTACTCTCCACCTATTTCAACTTCCTGATTCAGGAAGATTACCTGCGCCTCAACCCCGTCAGCCTTATCCGCCAGAAAAGTAAGTTTCTGCAGCGCCATGCTTACCAGGAGCCCGTAAGGCGATTATCTAACCTTCAGTGGGACTTCATTCTTGAAACGGTCGAGGCGCTGGCGGAGCAGCAGCCAGCAGAGCACGAGCGAACCCTTTTCGTTATGAAGTGCCTGTTTGGCATGTATCTCAGGATCTCAGAGCTGGTTGCGGATGAACGCTCCGCGCCGGTTATGGGGGATTTTCAGCAGGATCAGGACGGTCACTGGTGGCTTCGTGTGGTTGGTAAGGGTAATAAGGTGCGGATGGTGACCGTGTCAGACGACATGCTGGAAGCCCTGAAGCGATATCGTTCTCACCTTGGTCTGCCGCCTATGCCGTACGTGGGTGAGCATACCCCGCTACTACCAAAGCTGCGTGGGCGCGGGCCGGTCACCAGTACCCGACAGGTCAGATATCTGGTTCAGAAATGTTTCGATCTGGCATATGAAAGAATGGTGTCACAGGGGCTGACTGATGAAGCGCAGGAACTGAAAGTGTCCACGGTGCACTGGTTAAGGCACACGGGAATATCCGAGGATGTTAAGTTCCGTCCCAAAGAACACGTCCGGGAAGATGCCGGTCATGCAAGCATGGCAACAACAGACCGCTATATCGATACAGAGATGAGGGAGCGGCACGCCAGTGCCCGGCACAAAAAGCTGAAGCCGGACTTCGAATAAGCCCGGCTTCTGGAGAGACACCAAAAACAGATCAGTGCATGTACTGACCACCGTTCGCCGACACATTGGTGCCTGTAATAAAGCCAGCATCTTCGTGTGCCAGGAAGCTTACCACCCGGGCGATATCCTCAGGCGTACCAAAACGTCCAACCGGAATGCCTTTGCGGATACCTTCGCGAATTTCTTCTGGCACTTCCATAATCATCGAAGTAGCGATATACCCAGGCGAAATAGTGTTCACGGTGACACCTTTGCTGGCCACTTCCTGTGCAACGGCCTTAGTAAAACCATGCATCCCTGCTTTGGCTGCCGAGTAGTTTGCCTGACCGAACTGCCCTTTCTCGCCGTTAACAGAACTGATGTTAATGATGCGCCCGTAGTTGTTGTTGATCATGTCGTTGATCACCATGCGGGTCATATAGAACACGGAGGTCAGATCGGTGTTGATGACGTCCACCCACTGGTCTTTGTTCATCTTCTTCAGGGTTGAATCGCGGGTGATGCCGCCATTATTCACAAGAATGTCGATGGCGCCGAAGTCCCGTTTAATGCCCTCTACGCAGGCTTCGCATGATTCCCACTCGGTGATATTGCCGAAGGCCAGTGCGATGTCGTAGCCCTCAGCTGCCATCTCCTCCTGAAAACGCTGGGCCTTTTCATGATTCCCGCCGGAGTAATATCCAGCGATGACCCGATAGCCATCGTCAGCAAGCTTCTTACAGATGGCCGATCCTATGCCACCCGTTCCCCCAGTTACCAATGCGATGCGTTTGCTCATTTCCTACTCCTTCAGAGTTGCTGTTACTGAATCAGAATTGCCAGTCACTATGAAAGTAGAATGACATTCGACTTTTTTGAAATAGACGTGACTGCATTTGTCACATTTTGTGTCGTCTTACGTGCGCAATGTTGCCACTGGACAGGTGTGAGACAGTTTTTGTCAGGTGAGTGGCGCACCATTTCCAAGCCCTGTCAGCTGGTCGATTGGGTAAAGAAGCCGTACTCGTTTATAATGCGCCGCTTTCTCCGCCCCAGGCCGTTGTATCATGAAGTTCATCGTTAAACTGTTCCCAGAAATCACGATCAAATCAAAGTCTGCCCGACGCCAGATGACTAAGATTCTCAGACAGAATCTGCAGGTTTTGTTCCGTACACACCTCATTTCTGCGGATGTTCAGAACCGCTGGGACAGTATTGCGATCGTCGTTAATCACGATGACGAAGTGACGCGCCGCAAGGTTATTCAGATTCTCAGTCACACACCGGGCATTGGCTTTACTCTGGAAATCGGCGAATACCCTTTTTCAACTCTTGATGACGCCTACCAGCGGATCCGCGATGAGTACCGGGACGAGGTCGCGGGCAAGACGTTTTGTGTGAGGATCAAACGGGCTGGTCAACATGATTTCACCTCTCATCAGGCTGAGATCTACATCGGCGGCGGCATTCTGAAAGAAACTGAGGCCCGCGCGGTGTCCCTGAAAAGCCCCGAGGTGGTCGTTAAGGCCGAGCTTCGCAACGACAAGGTTCATGTTGTCCGCCAGACAATCAAGGGACTGGGCGGCTACCCTCTGGGAAGCCAGGGGGAGGTCCTGTCTCTTATCTCTGGTGGGTTTGATTCGACAGTTGCCAGCTACCTGATGACCCGTCGCGGGCTGAAAACGCACTTCTGCTTCTTCAATCTTGGTGGCAGCGCCCATGAAATTGGGGTTAAGCAGGTCGCGCATTACCTCTGGAGCACCTACGGAGAATCGCACAGAGTTAAATTCGTCACGGTACCCTTTGAAGACGTCGTCACCGAAATTCTGAAGAACGTCGAGACCAGCCAGATGGGAGTCGTACTGAAGCGCATGATGCTCAGGGCCGCCTCTCAGGTGGCTGACAATCTCCACCTCCCTGCGCTGGTGACTGGCGAGGCTGTCGCTCAGGTCGCCTCTCAGACCATTACCAATCTGGCAGTCATTGACCGCGTTTGTGATCACATGGTCCTCCGCCCTCTTGCTGCTATGGATAAACAGGAAATCATTAACACTGCCCGCCGCATAGGAACCGAAAGCTTTGCCGCGAGCATGCCGGAGTATTGTGGTGTCATCTCCGTTAATCCTACGACGGTCGGAGACCGCAAGCGCGTAGAGGCGGCTGAAACAGCCTTTGATATGGCGGTTCTGGGTGATGCGATTGCGCGCTCACGTACCCAGCGTATTGACGAGGTGCTTAGCGAAGCTGAGAGCGGTCTGGAAGATATTCCTGTCGTCACTACGCCCGCCATCAGTGATGTTATTGTCGATATCCGACATCCTGCTGAAGCTGAAGAGAATCCGCTGACATTGCCCAACAACGCGGTGTTGCGCATCCCGTTCTACGACCTGGAAACAAAGAAGAGCGAGTTTGCGCCGGGTGTGCGCCACTTACTTTACTGCCAGAAAGGCACCATGAGTCGTATTCATGCACACCATCTCAGCCTGGAAAGCCCGGAGCGATACGGCGTGTTCTCCGAGCCCGATATTAAGCGTCCGGTAACCACTTCTGACGCAGAGCAGACAGAACAGGAATCTGTAGCCGATGACTAAAATTGTAAGTTTCAACATTAACGGCGTGCGCGCCCGCCCTCATCAGCTCGAAGCAATACGGGATGAGCTGAATCCGGATATTCTCGGGTTGCAGGAGACGAAAGTTCATGACGAGCAGTTTCCAAAGGAGATGGTGGAAGCGCTGGGGTATCACGTCGAATTCTTCGGGCAGAAAAGTCACTATGGCGTCGCCCTTCTCAGTCTTACTCCTCCTGTTCGCGTACAGAAAGGATGGCCATGGGACGACGAAGATGCCCAGAAGCGCCTGATTCACGCAACGTACGATGTTCAGGGTGAACAATGGCATGTGATCAACGGGTACTTCCCGCAGGGCGAAAGCATCGATCATGAAGTGAAATTCCCCGCTAAGCGTCGGTTTTATTCCGACCTGATGCGGTATCTGGAAGAGAACTTCACGCCTGATGACAACCTGATCATCATGGGAGATATGAATATCTCCCCGGAGGATAAAGATATTGGCATTGGTGAGCCGAACCGTAAGCGCTGGCTGAAAAGCGGCAAATGCAGCTTTCAGCCAGAAGAACGGGAGTGGTACACGCGTTTACTTGCGTGGGGACTGAAAGATTCGTTCCGGAAAATTGCTCCCGACAACGATGATACTTTCAGCTGGTTTGATTATCGTTCCCGCGGGTTCGAAGACACTCCAAAGCGCGGCCTGAGAATCGACCACATTCTGGTCACCGAGCCACTGTATCAACGGTGCACTGATTCTGGTGTCAGCTACACCGTGCGTGGAACAGAAAAACCGTCGGATCATGCACCTGTGTGGTCTGAGTTTTCCTGATCAGCCCAGCCCTTCGTGCTGAAGGGCTGAAATATAATCCAGCCAGCGTTTAGCCTGGACAGAGACACCCGGCATAGACGCTGCCTGCTGAAAGAATCTTCTGGCGTCGTCAAACTGCCCTGTTTCCATCGCGCAGCTGCCCGCCAGCAACGTCAGAGACCCTCGCTCACGCGAGTCACCTAGCATGCTGGGAGTCAGCGTCGAAAATGCATCCACTACCCTGGCACATTGCCCCTCGGCATAGAATAGGCGCAGCGCCTGCTGAAGCAACGCAGAACGAGAGTCAGACATCCCCTGAGCAAGCATCCGTTCTGCTGCTTCGGAAAGGTCCCGCGCAGACCGCAACGCCACCAACAGCAGCTCGCCTGAATCTTCTTCAGGGATGTTCTCGAGGATTTTGACTGACTTAGCCGGTACACCCTGCGCAATCATCAGGCGGGCCATGTCTTTCTGATCACTCTCATTCAGCAGGCCTGCCATATTTGCCAGCTCATAGACCGCCAGCTGCTTTTCGGGCTCATTAAGCAGTTGGTGCATTCCGCCAAGCTGCAACCACCAGATACGGTTGTCCGGACGCAAGGCGATGAGGCGTCGGAGAGTACCTGCTGCAGCGCGATATTGTTCGGTGCGGTACTCAGCTGCAACCTTCATTGACAACCAGGCTTCCGGCGGCGATGACTCCTGACTGAGCGCACCGTTAATCCAAGGCAGCGACTCACCCCAGCCTTCGTCTGTCTGCCAGGCAATCGCCATCAACATTTTTATTGCTGGCGCAACGTCCGGAGCGTCTGCAGTGATTCTCGAAGACAATACCGCTCGTGCCTTGCCGGGATTGTCTGTCATGAGGTAGGTCTTAGCCAGCAAGGCTGCAACGGGAATACGCCTGTCGGGAGGCAGACTTGTATTGGCGAGTACGACTTCAAGTACCTCTGCGCTCTCCGCCACCTGGTCAGTCTGCTGCAGGGCCTCGGCCCTGAGCTGCAGCAGAAGTGCCTCAGCCAGACCACCCTCCTGTTTTGCCCAAAGCTCTGCCGTGTCATCAAGCACGTCATTGTATGAGCCGGCCGTGAGTAGCTCCTGCGTGGCCTGTAACTGGCGATACTGGCGCTCACTCAACTCCGCAGCGAACACCGGCAGACTGAGACATAAGAATACAAACAGTCGGATCATTTCAGAGAAAACTCTATCGTCTGGGTTGCGGTCTGGCCTACAGCTTTACCGTTTTCAACCTTAGGTTCAAAACGGTACCGATACAGAGCCCTGATGGCTTCGCGCTCAAAGACACCGGGCGGTTCAGACTCGATGACCTCAACGCCTGTTACGCTGCCTTCGGCTGATATCGTCAGGCGGGCTTTGACGTAGCCTTCAATTTTCCTCGATAGTGCGCGAGCCGGGTAATTGGCAGCCGGTCGCACCAACGGCATGACCTCACTGTCTCCCATGCCAATCCCTGCGAGTATGTCGCCGCTTCCGGAAAGTGATGTCACACTCAGGTCCGTTGAGAACGCCGGCACATTCACTGAAGGCGGGCTCAACTCCTGCGCTTGTGAAGAAGCACTCATTGCGGTGTCCCGGGCGACTGGCTGTTCCGGGGGTGGTGGGAGACTACGCTCCCGGCGCTCTGCCCCGGTTTCCTGCTTCTGGCGAAGAAAGCTGAGCTGAACAGGAGGTGCGCTGTCCATGCTCAGATTCTGCGGCGGTGCCACCATGTAACTCATCAGACCAAAAAGAATCAGGGCAACAGCACAGCCAAGCGGAAAAAGCAGCAGATACCGCATCAGCGATCCCCGCTTGCTGCCAGTGCAATATCATCAATACCCGCCAGGCGGATCTGATCCATCACTTTTACAAGAAGCCCGGTGGGGGCAAATTCGTCTGCCTGAATAATGACCGCCCCAGAGGTACTGTCAGCCTTCAGACGCTCGACGTTGGCGCGCACCGCACGCACATCTACTGCGCGTTTATCAATCCATATTTCGCCATTGGCACGGATCGCGACCAGAATATTGCTGCCATCTTTCTGTTCTGCAGTTGACGCCTGGGGCCGGTTAACCGTCACACCACTCTCTTTGACGAACGAGGTAGTGACAATAAAAAAGATGAGCATGATAAAGACGATATCCAGCATCGGTGTGATATCGACATCTGCTCCTTCGCTGTCTCTGTCTACATGACGCCTGGCCATTACTCACCCCCTATCGGCATCTGATCGGCTAATTTCTGAGTGAGGCGCTGCGTCAGGCGCTGGAAACGGCTACGGAAATATAAGCCAGACAATGCGACCACTAAGCCTGCCATGGTCGGCAATGTTGCCTTTGAAATGCCTCCGGCCATGGCGCGGGCATTCCCCGTACCAGCGATAGCGAGCGTGTCAAAGACCTCGATCATTCCGGTAACGGTTCCAAGCAGGCCGAGCAAAGGACAGACTGCGATCATAGCGCCGATCAGTATCTGAGGCCCTTCAGCCATGCTGCGGAACCCGGATAGCCAGGCGCTGCGGATCTGGCGCGCGGATGCGGACGTCTGATCGTTACGATGCTTCCACTTCTGCGTATTCATGAAAATCAACTGTTGCTGAACCCGATAAAAGAACCAGAGTCGCTCCAGGATCAACATCCACAGAATGGCCGCCGCTGCAAAAACCGCATACAGAACCGGGCCTCCCTGCGATATAAAGTCTGTCAGCCAGAGCATTAACGCGACTCCCGCTTTTCTGCAGCCTCAGCGATCAGCCCGGCTGACTGCTCATCGAGCACCTGGACCAGCCCCCGACTTTGCGACGCCACCCAGCTGTGCAGCAACAGCAGAGGCACGGCAACGATTAAGCCGAGTTCCGTGGTGACAAGCGCCTGAGAAATACCTCCTGCCATCAGTTTCGGGTCTCCCGATCCGAAAACTGTAATTGCCTGGAACGTGGCAATCATACCTGTCACTGTGCCAAGCAACCCGAGCAGGGGCGCAATCGCTGCAAGCAGGCGAATGATCGACTGCCCACGCTCAATTCCTGGCAGTTCTTTCAGTACCGCCTCGTCCATGCGGGCTTCAAGCAGCTCCTGATCGTCGTTATCGGAACCGCGGGCAATCAATATCCGGCCAAGGGCATTGTCCGGGGATGGCGCTTCCAGCGTCCGGAGTTGATTGCGGACAGCAGAGCCTGTCAGGCGCAGTGCAATAAGTCGCCAGGCAGCGATCGCAGCACCCACTGCGCCAATGAAAATGATGAGGTAGCCCACCATGCCACCCTGTCGCAGACGATCAACAAAGGTCGGTGATTCTGCCGTCAGGCTGAGCAACCCACCCCGCGAGGGGTCTATCGCCACGGGAGCAACATCACTGGCCAGGTAGTTATCGATCAGGGCAGCCTCAGTGGGCTGGCGTGGAAGAAGGCTGAGCGCCTTCATCTCATCATCGAGAGTAAGGTAGCCATCTGCAGAAATCAGGTTGAAAGTACCAATACGAATCACTTGTGTATTGGCAAGTTCACCATTCGGGTAAACCGCATCAACCTCCGTTGAAGAAATCTCACCACTCCAGCGCGCTTCATCTCTCAATGCATCCCATAACTGCTTGAGCTCTGTCAGCTGCGGCAGCTCGCGGGCCTCAGAGAGCGCCGCAAGGTTAGCCGCAATATCGGGGTGATCGATACGAACAATACTATTGTCAGTGACGCTCTGAAGGTCGGTTGCCGTCTGACGCACAACGCCAAACATTTCTCCAAGACTACCTGTTCTCAGGCGCAGTGCTTCAGACGCATCCGCCAGGGCTTTTTCGTTCGTTGCAAAAGTTTCTCTGAGTCGCTCGGACTCTTCACGAGCGTCATTGCGGCTGGCGTCTGCGGCGCGATAGATGTCCATCTGTGCTGCAAGGTCGCCGCGGAATGCTGCTTCGCGTGCACTATCCAGCTGCTGTGTCGCCGCTTTCACGAGATCGGCATTCTGGGTTGGCGCAGCCGCAAAGAGAGGTAGGGATAACAATGCAGCTGTGAGGCCGGTCAGGATTCTGTAGCTATTCATCTGGACGCTCCGGCAGAAGGCAGAGACAGTGTCACCAGTTGAGGCGTGACACTTTGTCGGGCGACTTTAACGGCGGTTATAACGTTTGACGTTTCGCTGGTGTCCAGGGGCTCCCATCCGGCAGGTGTCCACCGTTCTGAGCTGCGACCATCAATGGTCGCGCGATAGAGTGCAATACGCCCGACTCTCAGATAGTCGTATGCGAGATCCGACTCCTGTTTTCGCCATGCCTCAATCGTGCGGCCATATTCGACTTCGATAAGCAGGGCTTCCGTAATCCGGCGATATTTTTCGGCAACACTGACGTCAGCCCTGGGCATAAGCGCCTGTAACTGTTCAACGCGCACCGTGCGCTCATCCAGCAGAAACGGAACACCTGACGAGATATCTTCAACCAGGCCGTCGATCATATCCTGCATCAGTGGCAGAACACCGCGCTCAGTACTGTCGATGCTTTCGATCTGGCTCGCGATACTCGCCAGCTCTTCAGATTGACTGGCGATAATGGCACTCAGTTGGCGATTGTAGAGCTGAGTCTGGCGCGATTCAGCAACTGCCTCGCGGGTCTGATTGAGCAGCTCTCGGGTCTTTTCATCTAATTGATTGATCCGCAACTGGGATTGCGCTGACTCGGCATTGGCTTTAACAACGGTGTCTGTGGCTGTTCCGACTTCAGATGCAGCAACGGGCAGCGAAATCAGAGCTGATAATACTAGATACTTCATGATTTCAGTAGTCCTGTAAATTTAAACCAAGCTGCGCAGCAACGGCTTCGGTCCCACGGGGTGCAACAACGGCTTTACTGCCAGCCTGTCCTCTCAGATAAGCCTCTGTAACACGCTGGACATCGGCCCATTTGACCTGCAGCAGCCGGTCTCTGAATGTCTGGCGAATTTCACGCGTACGTCCTGTGCGATCCATATGGAAGGCCTGTTTCGCTTCTCCGGCAGGAGATCCAGGCCGGTCAAGGCTGCCAATCAGTCCGAGAATAGCCTGATCAACCAGTGCGTCGCCGTCCTTCAGATTGAGCACCCAGTCGACGGAATGGCTGAAGTCGTCGAATGTTCCCTCCACCCGGGGGTCGCGGTAGGAGTAAAATTTAAATCCGGCGATGGAGGAATCCTGCGTCGCCCCTGCCCCATACGCACCACCCTTTTCGCGAATAGCCGTGTGAAGGAAACCATTGCGGAGCACACCACCAAGCACCGATAGCGCAGCGGCATCGGGGTGGTTAAGTGTGACCGTAGGGAATGCCATGGCACAGAAATTAACCTGAGAATCGACCATCCAGTACTGAGCCGTACCCGACGGCGACCAGTGGACAGTCCCTGAACGGGATTCTGCCGACTGTCCCCAACAGCATGACAACGCAGCACGATGACTGCCAGCGCTGGCTTCATCATGTACCAGCAGTGCTGCCTCTGGATTTGAACCAATCGCCTCAGAGATAGATTCGAGTACCGAAACAAGTTCGCCGGCCCCCTGGTTACGGATGTGATTGACCCTCGCTTTCAGGCGGGCGGTCTGCGGGAGGCCGCCAATTTCATTCATAAAGTGCGCGGTAGGATTCAACTGTGCGGCAGCCGCCGACATGGCCAGCGCATGACCACTTCCGGTTATGCCCTGTTCCTTACGTGCTTTTGCCTGACCAAGAAGATCCGTCAGGCGCTTTTCTTCATTGAATACCGATGTTTGCCAGGTCTCCTGCATCAGTGAAGAGAATGCCTCTGCCTGACCGCCAAGCGCTTTACCTGTCATTACCAGATAGCCACTCAGGTGACTGCAGTCATCGACCTGGGCTTTGATGGTCGCATAGGATGACAGCGACCCAACGATCGCTGTCTGCTTCTGTTGTTGGGCCAGGTAATCGTTTCCGCCTGCACCGACCTCTGTCCACGCCTGGGCAAAGAACGGCAGCCAGGTAATCTGGTCCGCGGACAGATCAGGGAGTTGGCAGAGCAATTGTTGATAGAGAATACCGTTTGTCCCTGCAACGTATTCAGTGGTTGCCAGCCCATCAGAATGCTCAGCGGTAGGAGCAACATACGATAACTGAGGGTTAACATCTGCAAGAGTCACCTGTGGCAGGATACCCGGATCATCATCCTCCGCCTGTCGTTTTTCCAGCGCAGCCGCCAGTTCAACCACAGCATCGATGTCGCTTTCGCTCATGCCTGCCTTCAGCTTTTCTAGTCTCTGGCGCTCAGCGTCGGCAACCTGACTGTTCAAGTCAGCATCCGGAGCCAGCGTATAGAGGACTCGATGTTGATTATTAATCAGCAGACGGGTGACGGCTTCCTGTATAAATCCGGGCTGTGTAACTTTGCAGCGGAGTCGTTCAAGTGCGGGGTCAAGATTAAGCAGTGCAACCGGGTCACCATAATGGGTAGCTGCAGGTAAGGCATTGAGGATCAGCTGCAGCCCATACGGGTAGTGATCACCTCCGATTTCCCGCTGATGCAGTTCCAGTTGGTGGAGCGCAGCGTCAACCATGTCCTGTGGTACGCCGTCTCTCGCGACAGTATTCAGAGTATTGAGGATCAGCGCCTCAACAGCACCGGCATGTTCGGGCTCGCTGCCCTCCAGGCCGCACATAAAACTCATTTCACGATTGGAATCTTCCAGTCCGCACAATGGTGACGGCGTAGCGCCCAGCGAAGACTCTTCAAGCGCCCTGCGTAATGGCGATGCGCTGTTGTCGAGCAGTACCTGGCTGACGAGGTGCGCTTCCAACTGAGCATCCAGATCGGTTGAATCACCGAGAAGCCAGCCAACCACGTGGTGAGTTTTACCTGACAGATCGTCGCTGTCGACACCGTATCGCGCCGTTGTGGTGACCGGTTTCTGATAGCGCTTTTCCGGATCTACACGCCATTGCCTTTCCTGTTTTTCAAACCGGGAAAGCGCCTGAATATGAAGTTTTGATTGGAGTTCGGATACGTCGAGGTTTCCGAAGGTCATAAAAATGGCATTGGTCGGGTGATAATGCGTGCGGTAAAACTCAGTCAGCTGTTCGTAAGTGAGATCGACAATGTCTGCAGGCTCGCCACCGCTGTTGTAGTGATAGGTTGTCGTCGGAAACAATACACTGCTGATACCCTGCCACAGTTGCGATACTGCGGAGGACATTGCACCTTTCATTTCATTAAACACCACCCCTTTGTACTCGAGAGGTGAGTTCCGGTCGGTACGATCTGACAACTCAACCCTATGCCCTTCCTGAGCAAAATCCAATTCGTGCAGGCGGGCAAAAAATACTGCGTCCAGATAAACATCCAGCAGATTATTAAAGTCTTTATCGTTCTGAGAAGCGAAAGGATATGCGGTCCAGTCGCTACTCGTCATGGCATTCATAAAAGTGTTAAGGGATCGACGTGTCATCATAAAGAACGGATCCCGCACAGGGTATTTTTCACTGCCGCACAACGCGGTGTGCTCAAGAATGTGAGCAACCCCGGTAGAGTCGTGAGGCATGGTTCTCACCGCAACAAGAAACGCTTTTTCATCATGGTCGCAGTTGATGTGATAGTGAACGGCCCCGGTTTGCAGGTGTTCGTAATGATCAATCCCGATATTCAGGGATTCAACCGGGGTGCTGCTGACCAGCCGGAATTGGACGTCGTTGCGAGTAGTTTCAATCATGAAGTACCGGAATATCCTGTTATAGTGCTGTTATTGCCCTATCTTAACAGTGACCCTGATGGACTGGAATGCGCAAAATGGAAACCCTGCTGAACAATGAATTTCCTGTAAATCAGGAGTTTGCCTACCTGAATCATGCGGCTGTCGCCCCCTGGCCGGAAAGCGCACGGCGGGCGGTTACAGATTTTGCCCAACAAAACACTCATGCTGGTGCTGCGCATTACCCAGACTGGCTGATGGTTGAATCGCAATTACGAGCAAATCTGGCACAGATGATTAACGCCCCGACAGAGACCGTTGCGTTCGTGAAAAATACATCAGAGGCGCTCTCGTTTGTAGCCTATGGCATTGATTGGCAGCAGGGAGACCGCGTAGTTATCCCAGATGAAGAATTTCCTTCAAACCGGATCGTGTGGGAATCTCTGCAGGAAAAAGGGGTTGTCCTTGAGACGGTGTCCCTTAGCGGGGAAGACCCGGAAGAGAAGCTTCTGCGCGCAATCGCTCAGTCGCCCAGATTGGTATCAGTCTCTGCTGTTCAGTACGCCACCGGCATACGGCTTGACCTGAAACGGATCGGTGAGGCCTGCAAGGCTAACGGTGTGCTGTTTTGTGTGGATGCTATTCAGATCATCGGGGCTCTGCAGTTCGATGTGCAGGCATGCCACTGTGACTTCGCCATGGCAGATGGCCACAAGTGGCTGCTGGGCCCTGAAGGGCTGGGCGTGTTCTATATCCGGCCTGAAGTCATGGATCAGCTCACACTGAACGAATATGGCTGGCATATGATTGAGCATGCCGGAGATTACAGCCGGACAGACTGGACGCCTGCTTCGAGTGCCCGCCGGTTCGAGTGTGGCAGCCCTAACCTGCTGGCCGCGCACGCGCTAAAAGCCAGTACGGATCTGCTGATTACTGAGGGAATGGATAGAGTAGAAAAAGCCATCTGCGAAAAAACACAATATCTCGCCGATGCACTTCAGCAGGCAGGCGCTCGTTTGATTACACCAGAACACAGCATTGGCAGGTCTGGAATCCTCACATTCAATACGAATGGTAAAGACCCGAAAGACGTCTGGCAGGCGCTTATGAAAGAGAGGGTTATCTGTATGCACCGGGGTGGTGGTCTGCGGTTTTCACCTCACTGCCACACCCCGCAAAGCACGCTGGATGCAGCGGTGTTGGCCGCTGCACGCATCTGCCAGTGGTAATGTTCGTCAGAACTGGATGCCGTATGTTATGTCGTATGTTGGGCCAGATCCGTCAGAGTCATAATAATCAGGATCATCGCTGTCGTAGCTTTCTGTCCGGTTGTATATGCCGGCACCTACAGAAATGTAATTCTTATTGCTAAGAACGAAGCGATAACCGCCGATCACATGCAGCCCGTAGAGAACTTCTTCTCCATCATCAAATTCATCTTCTACGATTTCAACAGGCGCATAACCAACTGCAGCATAGAAGCCGCCGTGATTCCGATCCTGAAGAAGTCGCGCTCCATAAGTGAGGCCGCCAATAATACCTTTGCCAACAAAAAGCGAAAGATGATCAACTGGCGCATATTCAAGCGATACACCGAGTGCCGGAGTAAGACCCGACAAACCCAGATTCAGTGAAATATTCGATTCGTCAGAACCGTTTGCGAAAGAGGGAGCGCTGACAATCAAAAGACTGCAGGCAGTAAGACTCAGGGACTTCAAAACAACTTCCTTTGTCAAAGTTAAAGGTCAGGAATACACGTTACATCGTGTGGGTCATCCGGTCGGATTTTACCGCGCCGGCGAGGTAGGTTTCGATTTTATTGCGCGCGGTATCATCGTCACCATTAAACTGAACGCCAACACCTGCAACTTTATTGCCCTGAGCTCCCTTAGGGGTAACCCACACCACTTTTCCAGCGACCGGGATTTTCTCGGGCTCTTCCATCAACTTGAGCAGCATAAACACTTCGTCGCCCAGCTGGTAATGCTTACTGGTTGGGATAAAAAGCCCACCATTACGAATGAACGGCATGTAGGCAGCGTATAACACTGACTTATCTTTGATTGTTAACGACAGAATGCCACTGCGGCCAGCCAGACTCATGCGTGTACTCCATGCGGTTCAGCAACAAGTAGCTCTCGCCACTCCAGAAGCAGAACCTCAATTGTGAGGGTTTTGTTATGATGTGATGCTCCGGAGAGCAGTTGCCCCAGAATCTGCTGGAGCTTTTCCTGAAATCGTAACAGGCGCATCCGGTCGATACCAAACTGACTCCCCAGTTCTGTGACCGCGTCTGCAAAGACGCAGTACTCCCGCGATACGCCCGAGCTGGTTTTTAACAGATCGCTACTCAGCGCGTAGAACCAGGCAATCACATCCGCAAATTCAAGCTTAGCCCAACGTTCGGCAACGCGATTCAGGGGAAGGTCTCCCCGACTCCACTGCTGAAGCTCGGAAGTCCAGGTCTGCTGCGTGTCTGCGACACCGGAGTTCAGCCATTCAAGCGCACGCAACGGTGCCTGGTAATTACGCTGCAGGGCTTCGAGCGCTCTGTCTCGCGATACACCCTGCTGGCCGAGCCATGCAATGGAATCGTCGGACGCTGGTGGCGTGAGGCTGATGCGCTGGCATCGGCTTCGGATGGTCGGTAGCACGGAACCAAATCGCTCGGTCTCCAGCAGAAGAAAACTTTCTCCCGGTGGCTCTTCCAGAGTTTTTAACAAGGCATTGGCGGCGTTCGTATTCATGACATCGACCGGCCGCATGATCACCACCTGACAATTGCTGATCTGAGGCGTCTGGAATATCAGTTCGTTAACCCGACGCACGTTATCAATGCGTATCTGCCGACTGCCCTCATCTGGCTGACAGATTATAAAATCCGGGTGACTGCCTGCGTCCCACAACTGACAACTGTGACACTGACCACAAGCGTCGTCGCCATTACGTGTGCAGAGCAACCATTTGGCAATGTGCAGGCATAATTGATGTTTACCAATGCCTCCAGCTCCACTGACGAGAAGTGCGTGCGGCAGACCCTTACCATTCTGACGACGGACGAGTGATGCCCATACACCACTCTGCCACGGCAACAGACTCATATTACATCCCCGGCCAGAATTGCTTTCAGAACAGACTCTATGTCGCGCTGTACTTTATCCAGAGGCTGCGTCGCATCCAGCTTGTGGAAACGAGGTGAGTGAGCGGCGAGTTCGAGAAAACCCTGTCGTACTTTTTCAAAAAAACTCAGCTTCTCAAGTTCAAACCGGTCCGTCTGTTCAATCCCCTGCTCTGCCCGTCTTGACGCTCTGGCCATGCCGGTTTCCACTGGCGCATCTAACAGCAGAGTACAGTCCGGCTGCAGATCTTTTTGCACCAGACCTGTCAGAAGCTCGATATCTGCCCTGGGTAATTCACGACCATACCCCTGATAGGCCATCGTTGAATCACTGAAACGATCGCAGATCACCCACTCCCCGCGCTGAAGGGCAGGCACAATCACTTTCTCAATGTGTTGTGCTCGCGCTGCAAACACGAGCAGCAACTCAGTCATCGCTGTCATATCTTCGTTGTGATGCGCCTTAAGCAGATCATTACGAATCTTCTCGGCAATTTCGGTTCCACCCGGCTCTCGAGTCACAACAACAGTAATGCCCTGGTCTTTAAGCCAGTCCGCTACAAAGGCAATGTTGGTTGACTTCCCTACACCTTCACCACCTTCGAAGGTGATAAAGCGTCCAGGATAAGAATGTTTCTTCATCAGTTTTCCTGTGGTGCGGGCGACGAACGATAATCAGATCTGCGCTTCAGCTGGTACCGACGTACCGCTTCATTGTGTTCTTCAAGGGTGGATGAAAAATAGTGACTGCCATCGCCCTTCGCAACAAAATACAGCTCAGTGCCATCGGCTGGATGCAGAGCTGCATGAATTGCTGCACGGCCCGCCAGTGCAATAGGCCCCGGCGGGAGGCCTTTGTGGCGGTAGGTGTTGTACTTGTTTGACCGGTCACGCAGGTGTGCACGGGTCAGATTCCCATCAAAGCCGTTACCCGCACCATAAATAACTGTCGGGTCTGTTTCCAGTCGCATACCCCGCTGTAAACGACGCACAAACACTCCGGCGATCACAGGCCTTTCGCTGGCGACGCCCGTCTCTTTTTCCACGATCGAGGCCATGATAAGTGCTTCGTAAGGGGTTTTATATGGAAGATCTGGTGCCCGGTTCTCCCACTCCTCCATAAGGATCTGATTCAGACGTTCATGGGCCTGCGTAATCAGCCCAGACACCGGCTCGTCACGGTAGTAAACATAGGTATCAGGATACAGTTGCGCTTCCGGGTCGGCGGACAGATCAAGAAACGCAGCAATGCCTGCAGGTGTCAGATCCGACAGATCCTGGCGCACATGCTCCGCTTCGCTGAGTACCGTCAGGGCATCAATCAGGGGGCGCCCCTCAATGAGAGTGATCCGGTAAGTTCTGGGCTTGGCCGTGGCAAGAAAACTAAGCAATTCAAAATTATTCATCCGTGCCGGGATAATAAACTCTCCCGGATGAATATCACGGCTGAGACCCGATACTTTGCCGGCCACCCTCAAGGCAAAAGCTGAGTTGAGCCAGCCAGCAGATTCCCATTCGCGCGAAAGGCCACTCAAGGTAGCACCCTTCGGAATATCAACAACAATTGGCGCCTCGTTGCTGTTTGCCTGATTCAACCAGAACCAGCCAGCGGCAGCGCCAGTTAACAGCATGAAAAGGGGTAAGGCGAGAATGAAAGCCAGCAAACTTCGTTGGCGACTCATAAATAAAGACTCCGGAACTGCTTCTGCCACAAGGATACTTCAGCGTGTTCTGAATATACCATGTCACCACAGGAAGATGCTGACCTGAAACCTGTCAGCGTATTGCAGAAAACGAGTGCACAGGCTCGTTCGAGATCTGCGCACGTGATCACTGACTCATGGATTGTTGCCCGCTCTTTCAGCCATGCCAGCGTCACACCGTTTACGCCAGACAGCTCAAGGCGAGGGGTGTGCCACTGTCCGTCAATACTGATTAGCACATTACTCATAATGCCTTCGATGATATTGCCCTGAGTATCCAGCATCAAAGCTTCATCAACGCCATCTGGTAACGCATTTCTTGCCAGAACCTGCTCAAGTCGGTTCAGATGTTTCAGCCCTGCAAGCGCCGGTTGCTGGCTAAGGCGCACATCACTCAGGCAGACTGACAGCGGTTTATCGCTGAAATCACTGGCCGGAAAATGCTGAAGCCGGACAGTTGGTGTAAGGTCAGCGGGCGCATAGTAGCCGCGCTCTGTTTCGCCGCGACTGACAATCAGCTTGATTACACCGGAGTGTGAAGAGTGACAGGCTGACTCAAATGCTTCTTCAACAACCGCCCGGGCATTGACCGAGAACCCCAGTTTTTTAAGGCCAGCTACAAGCCGGTTACGATGGTAATCCGCCAGGGGGACGGAGCCATCAGCAGCGCAGCGCATCGTCTCAAACAATCCGTCTCCGAACTGAACGGCGCGATCGGTACAGGCAGGCGAGTGCTGCCAGCCCGAGGAGTGCCAGAAGAAGGTTTCAGACATTAACCTGCAACCCTGCTGAGTATCAGGGTTCCGTTCGTTCCACCAAACCCAAAGCTGTTCGACATCACATGATTGGCTTCTATGTGCCGGGCAGTACCGGGGATAAAGTCCAGGTCGCACCCGTCATCCGGACTGTCGAGATTGATGGTTGGCGGCGCCGATTGATGCTGGAGCACCAGTGTACAGATGAGTGCCTCAAGTGCCCCTGCAGCGCCCAGAAGGTGCCCTGTCATAGACTTTGTTGAAGACACCGGAATGGCAGTATCTTCACCGAAAACCTGCTTGATGGCATTGACCTCTGCAATATCACCCAGAGGCGTCGATGTGCCATGTGCATTAATGTATGAGATTTCACGGGGTGCACGACCAGCATCGTTCAAGGCATTTTTCATCGCCAGGGCAGCGCCTTGCCCGTCTTCTGGCGGGGTCGTGACGTGGTGCGCGTCGTCACTCATTCCAAACCCGGTGATTTCTGCGTAGATATCAGCCCCTCTGGCCATCGCGTGATCGTAAGATTCGAGCACGAGCACAGCCGCCCCGCTTCCGAGCACAAAGCCGTCACGATCTTTGTCCCAGGGGCGACTCGCCTGCTCCGGGGCGTCATTGCGCGTACTCAGAGCGCGAGCCGAAGCAAAGCCAGCCATGCCCACAGGGCAGCATGCCATTTCAGAGCCGCCAGCGATCATAATGTCGGCGTCTCCGTAAGCGATTGTCCGCGCGGCGTAGCCAAGGTTATGTGTCCCGGTCGTGCACGCCGTGGCAATTGAGAAGTTGGGCCCACGAAAGCCATGTCGTATAGCAACATTGCCTGAGGCCATATTGACGACCGAACCGGGCACGAGAAATGGTGATACGCGACGGGGGCCGGATTTGCTGAGAGTGAGTGCGTTCGCCTCGATGGTTGCCAGGCCACCGACGCCCGAGCCAATGGCCACGCCAACACGGTCGCTGGCGCACTGCCCAGAGATCCCGCTGTCCGCAATGGCCTGCTCTGCTGCGACGATTGCGTACTGAATAAACAGGTCCATTTTGCGTGCTTCTTTCTCAGACAACACCGGCTCAGGAGAAAAGCCCTGCACTGTGCCGGCAAAGCGCACAGCAAGAACACTGGCATCAAAGTGCTCAATGAGTGAAATGCCACTGCGCCCAGCCATAAGAGAGGCCCAGGTATCACCGACATTAAGCCCAAGAGGATTTACGGTCCCGAGACCTGTAATTACCACCCGTTTCGTCTTCATAGCGTTCCGTGTCACATGCAATCAGGGTCTTTCAGAAATAAAAAAGCCGCGACACATGGCGCGGCTCTCTATGCGGCCAGACCTCAGAGGTTGGCTACGATGTAGTCGATAGCTTCCTGAACGGTAGTCAGCTTCTCGGCCTGCTCATCCGGAATCTCGGTCTCAAACTCTTCTTCCAGAGCCATAACCAGCTCAACAGTGTCCAGAGAGTCTGCACCCAGGTCTTCTACGAATGAAGATGAAGATTTAACGTCTTCTTCTTTAACACCCAGCTGTTCACAAACGATTTTCTTTACGCGTTCTTCAATGTTGCTCATGTTTATTTCCTGACTTGTTGTAGTTTCCTGGAGGTCAGCGCTGTGACCTCAGCCCATATTCATGCCGCCATTCACATGAATGGTCTGGCCGGTAATATATCTGGCGTCATCACTGGCCAGGAAGGAGACCGCACCAGCAATATCCCCCACCTGTCCGAAGCGCTTACCCGGAATGGACGCTAGGATGGCCTCTTTTTGCGCTTCAGGCAAGACATCCGTCATATCTGTTTGAATAAAACCGGGTGCAACGCAGTTTACTGTGATGTTACGACTGGCTATTTCCTGAGCAAGAGAGCGGGTAAATCCCTCAAGACCGGCTTTAGCAGCGGCGTAATTAGACTGGCCTGCATTGCCCGTCGTACCAATAATCGAGCTGATATTGATGATACTCCCAGCCTTCTGCTTCAGCATGGCTTTTGACAGCGCTTTGCATACCCGGAACACGCCGGTCAGGTTCGTGTTCAACACTGCTGACCAGTCATCTTCATTCAGACGGAGGAATAGGTTATCACGAGTAATGCCAGCGTTATTCACGACAACGTCTGGTGTGCCGAACTGAGCCTGAAGCCCCGCCAGCGCCTCATCTGTCTGCGCGCTATCGCCGATATTCAACACCAGAGCGTCGTGCTCTGCACCGCTTTCCTGCAGTGCCTCACGAAGTTTAGCTGCTCCAGCCTCTGAAGTTGCCGTGCCCACCACCCGGAAACCATCGCTTACAAGGCGCTGCGCAATCGCAAAACCAATTCCTCTCGACGCCCCGGTAACCAGCGCCAGCTTCTTTTCAGACATCAGTTCACTCCCTGAATCAGATCTATGGTGTTCCGCAATGACGACGCGTCGCCTGTGTTGGCAATCGCCAGTGATTTATCAATGCGTTTGTTCAGTCCTGCGATCACTTTGCCCGGGCCGAATTCGACGGCAAGCTCCGCGTGAGATCTGATGGCCGGAACCGCCCCGGTCCAGTTGACCGGGCTATACAGCTGAGCCAGAAGCCGCTCTGGGATCTCCTGGAGCGTCGCCGGGGCATTGCTGACATTATGAAACACGGGAAATGCTGGAGCGCGCCAGTTGATGGCGGCAAGATCTTCGCGGAACGACTCGGCAGCAGCCTTCATCAGACTTGAGTGGAATGGCCCGCTTACGGCAAGTGGCAGAGCACGCTTTGCGCCAGCTTCTTTAGCAAGCACAACGGCTTTCTCTATGCCTGAAACTTCGCCTGCAATGACAATCTGGCCCGGCGCATTGAAGTTTGCTGGCTCAACCACGCCTGCCGCTGCCGCATCGGCACATACCTGCTGAATTGCTTCATCGTCGAGTCCGAGAACTGCTGCCATACCACCCTGACCGGCTGGTACCGCTTCTTCCATCAGCTCGCCACGGCGACGTACCAGTCTGATTGCGTCAGAGAAGTCGATTGCATCCGCAGCGACCAGTGCCGAATACTCTCCCAGCGAGTGCCCTGCGGCAGCGGTTACGTGAAGTGCCGGGCACTCAGCGGCAACAATCCGCCAGAGTGCAGTACTGGCAGCCAGCAGCGCTGGCTGAGTATTAAATGTCTGGTTGAGTTGTGAATCAGGACCATTCTGAGTGAGAGCCCAGAGGTCAAAACCGAGCGCGTCGGACGCCTCGGAAAAGGTTTCTGCAACCTGCGGGAAATCAGATGCGATGTCTGCCAGCATGCCAACCTGCTGCGCGCCCTGCCCCGGAAAGAATGCAATTACATCAGTCATTCTGCTGCCTTATCATTATTGTTTGACCAGCACCTGCTGAACAATATGCAGGTGCAGATGATAGAGGCCCATATTCTGACAATAAATCCCATCTAATGCACAGGATTAATGCCTGATATTCACGAGACTGGCGTGTTGTACTCACTGAAAGCGCTCTCCAGTGAACGGAAATCGCGGGTGCGGATCTGGCGGACGAGGTACTCCAGCGCGTAGCGGAATGTCCGCTCATCAGATTTACCGTGCGTCTTAGCGACATGCCCGGCAATACCAAGAAGCATAGCACCACCATGTCTGGCAGGTGACACCTGACGGTCAATCCTGCGCATGGTTGCCTTCCACATAGGGATAAACCACCGTAACGCGAGTGACTGGCGTAGTTCATTACCCATCATGCTCAGCAACCACTCGATCAGGCCCTCGGTAGTCTTCAGCGCAATATTCCCGGAGTAACCATCACAGACCACCGCATCCAGGCGACCATCAAACAGATGATCCCCCTCGATAAATCCACGGTAACCAGACGCGAGCTCTGTAGAAAACAGCTCTCCGGCCCTGCGGACTACTTCCGGGCCTTTTCCTGGCTCGGTGCCTATATTAAGCAATCCGATGGTCGGATGAGGCTCCCCTCCAATCATGCACCAGGCCGAGGCAAGGCGACCCAGCTGGAGCAGGTCCTCGGGGCTCATGCCTATATTGGCTCCCAGATCCATCATGAGAACGGGTTTGTTTCTCGTGGGGAGCTGAGTCGCCAGCGCAGGGCGGTCGATACCCGAAAACGTACCGATATACTTCATAGCCAGCATCAGGAGCGCACCGGTATTTCCAATCGACAGGACACCGTCTGCCCGGCCATCAGCGTGTAGAGAGAGAGCAACACCCATTGTCGAAGTTCCTGCCTGTTTGAGCGCGGACTTAGGCGAGTCGGACATGCGTATATGGCCCGAGCAGCCAATAATTTCGATGCGATCTGAAAATTTTGCGAGAATCTTTTTCGCCAATGCCTGCTGGTCTGGCTCAAGAGGGAGAAGAATGCGCACGTCCGGTTGAGAACGCAGCAGGGCTTTGCAGGCCCGGAAAGCAACGCGGGGACCTAAGTCCCCGCCCATGGCATCAACCGCTATGGTCAACATAGATTAGTTGCTGCCAGTCTCCACGACTTTCTTACCACGGTAGAAACCATCGGCAGTCACGTGGTGACGACGGTGGGTTTCACCAGAAGTAGCGTCGGTGGACAGAGCGATGCTATTAGTGTCCAGAGCATCGTGAGAACGACGCATACCACGCTTGGAACGAGTAACTTTATTTTGTTGAACCGCCATTGTTTGGCTCCTGATTTATCGCTATTTCTGTTTAAGCTGCGCAAGCACTTCGAACGGGTTCGGGCGCTTAACGTCTGCATTCGTTTCTTCTTGCTCCGGCAGATCGGCACTGCACTCATCGGCCGGATGCATTGGAAAATCAGGCAGACTCAGCAAAACTTCGTCTTCAATGATTTCCCACAGGTCTAATAGACCGTCTTCTGTCAGTTCCGCAGGCTCCAGGCGCTTGGGCAGCTGCTTGGCCTGTTCATCATTGAATACCAGCCCCAACTCAAAGTTGCTACTGATTGCCAATGTGACCTCACCAAGACATCTCTGGCAGGTCATGACGACACTGGTCGAACAATCGCCCTTCAGAACCCTGTGGCGCTCAATATCCCGATCAAATTCGAGATTGCAACTCACTGGAGTGTCGCTCCGTAACGTTGCGGCACTCAGACGGGTTAACTTTGAAGCGTCAATTTGACCTGTAAGTTGTTGATTAACATCAACTAACTTACCACCGTCGACACGCTTTGGAATCTGAGCCTCTGTCATAGTGCGCGACATCATAGGTATGTCGCCCTCTCATGTCAAAAATATTTAGCGCAGCATCACAGTCTGCTGACTGAAGAAGCTTGCAACCCCCTGACCAAAGCTTGCACCGAATCGCTCAATCAGGCGCTGGAATGGATCAGGCTGAAAAGTATAGTTTTCAAGTTCTTCCGTACCCAGCAGTTCGCGAGCGACGTAACTGGACGATCCAAGACCGTCAATCAGCCCGTATTCCAGCGCCTGCTCACCTGTCCAGACCAACCCGCTGAACAGTTCTGGATCATCAGCCAGACGATCACCCCGCCCCGCTTTCACCTGATCGATAAACTGGTTGTGAGTAACCTTAAGTACGCTTTCCCAGAATGCTTTCTCGTCTTCTTTCTGAGGGGAGAACGGATCGAGGAACGCTTTGTGCTCGCCCGAGGTGTACAGGCGACGCTCAACCCCAAATTTCTCCATCGCACCGGTGAAGCCAAAGCCCGACCCAATGACGCCAATGGAGCCGACCAGACTCGCCTTGTCGGCATAGATTTCGTCTGCTGCAGCAGCAATATAGTAAGCACCGGATGCTCCAAGATCGACAATCACTGCATACACAGGGACGTCCGGACGCTCAGCCTTAAGACGCTTAATTTCGTCGTAAACATAGCCAGACTGAACAGGGCTGCCTCCCGGGCTGTTGATCCGCAGAATCACTCCCAGGATATCAGGGTTGTCAAATGCTTCCCTGAGAGCCCCCACAATCGCATCCGCACTGGCTTCCTGATCTGCAGCAATCGGACCATTCACCTCAATAATGGCCGCATGCTCGCCAGACACGCTCGCATGACGGTCAGCCCCACCAGGCACCCGCAACAAAGCAAGCACCACAATCAGGTAGGTAAAAGTAAGAAGCTTAAAGAAGATCCCCCAGCGTCGTGCAGTCCGCTGCTCTGTCTGGGCGGATAAAAGCGCCTTTTCAATCAGCTTCCACTCTTTACTGTTATCGGCCGGGCGCTGCTGTCCGTTGTTATCCATTGGTTTCAATCCAGTTGGTAAGTTCCTGAATGCTATGACAAATCACACGCGGTTCACAAGCAAGGAGGCGCGCTTCATCATGAGCACCATGACTCATGCCCACCGAGTGCATTCCGGCGGCAGATGCCATTTCAAGATCAAAAGTAGTGTCTCCGACCATAAGCGCGCGCCCAGGAGAGACATTCAACTCACTGAGTATTTCAAAAAGCATGCATGGGTCTGGCTTCGACCGGGTCTCATCTGCGCAACGGGTGATGTCGAAAACAGAATGCATCGACAGGTCCGTCAGTATGCGGTCAAGTCCTTTGCGGCTTTTGCCTGTGGCCACCGCCAGACGGCGCGTGCCGGCATAACGATCAAGCAACTCGGCCGCACCATCGAAGAGCGACATCATCACTGGGCTGTCACTGACAAAGTGGCGCGCGTACGCCGCTTTCATCGGAGGTAGCTGGTCTTCCAGAATCTCGGGCCATACCGTGCGAATGGCTTCTGGCAACCCAAGACCAATAATATTCTGAATCTCACTATCATGGACAACCCTGAGCCCCGTCTCGTGCGCGGCCGAGCGCATGCTGTCGACGATGCGCCCGGTTGAATCGCAAAGAGTCCCATCCCAGTCAAAAATAAGTAGCTCGTACTTCATACATCCCCTCCGAACTCACACCCAACCTGACGGAATGCCGCCAGCATTTCCTGATCGGGCAGCGCCTGAAGTGATAGCTGCTCACCATCCAGTGGATTGCGGAAGCTCAGGCGCCACGCATGCAGGCACAACCGACGCACGCCATGATCCCTGTCCAGTTCTTTTTCTGTTTTGTCGCTGTATTTCTCATCGCCCGCGATCACATGCCCCTCTGCAAGGGAATGGACTCTGATCTGGTGGGTCCGGCCGGTAACAGGCTCCGCCTCAATCAAAGAATATCGACGCCCGGAACTGAGCAGCCTTGTACGCGTATGGCAGCTTTTGCCTTCCTGACTGACCACCACTATGCGTTCACCCGACTGCCGCTCCGTACGTAGCAGTGGATGCTTCACATCACGAACGCCTGCATCCCATTGGCCATGAACAAGTGCGAGGTACTGCTTGCGGATGCCTTTTTTGTTAACCAGCATCTGCTGCAGGGCCGTAAGCACGGATCGTTTTTTGGCAACAAGAATCAAGCCCGACGTGTCGCGATCAAGACGATGAACGAGCTCAAGAAACGAATGATCCGGACGGAGTTTGCGCAAGGCCTCGATCAGCCCGAGAGACACCCCGCTTCCACCATGAACCGCCAGGCCGTGAGGTTTATTCACTGCAATCAGCCCGGCATCTTCGTACACAATGCTGGCCTCAAGTATCTGCTGCAGTTTTGGTGAGACATCAGGGACTTCATTCTGCTCAGGCAGCCGCACAGGAGGGACCCGGACAATGTCGCCCGAGGCAATTCGGGAGTCTGCTTTAACTCTTCCCTTATTCAGGCGAACTTCGCCTTTGCGGATAATGCGATACACCAGAGTTTTGGGCGCCCCCTTCAGCAGAGTGAGCAGGAAATTGTCGATCCTTTGTCCGTCATTTTCCTCTCCGACTGTAATAAGGGAGACTTTGGCGGGATCAAACTGCTCTCGGGACATGTATAAACCAGTATTGAAGATGAAGTTTTTCAGCGCGGGTGTTTGCTGCACCACTACATTGTTGCTATATTCGCCGGAGTCCGGGTTGAGACATGTTTCAGAGAGCGCGTCGGCCCAGCCTTCAGCGCCTCCCCGGACTGGCCGAAAGATGGCCGCAAGTATAAAGGAAGAAGTGAACGGTAAAAACTCTTCCTGAGAATTGATTCGGCGGAATGACTCCGCCCGGTGAGATAAACTGCGCAGCTACCGCTGGCAATCTCGCATTATCAAATTATGGACAGTGTCGGTGCCAGGTAACTAACAGGCACCCATGCAGCCGGTCGGCGCAACACGTAAGACGCGACCCAGGTGCAGAGCACCCATAAACATTTTGGTAATAACCGGCCCTGTTGGCCGTGATGAACACTGCGAAAGTGACACAGATTTTCTGACAGACATGGTTACTCCATGACTGCTGGGCCCGCAAGCCGCTTGCTGCGGGCCTGTTCCTTCGCTGCTGTACAGACACAGCAGACAGGCCTGCGTTGCCAGTCAGGTACGTTGCCCCTGTGAGTATACGTACAAGCATGAAAAGAATGCTGATTAACGCGACCCAGCCAGAAGAGCTGCGTGTTGCGCTCGTTGACGGTCAGAAACTGTATGACCTGGACATCGAATCCGGTGCCCGCGAACAGAAAAAATCAAACGTCTATAAGGGTAAAATCACCCGCATCGAGCCAAGTCTCGAGGCTGCATTTGTAGACTTCGGCGCTGAGCGTCATGGCTTCCTGCCCCTTAAAGAAATTTCCCGCGAATACTTCTGCAAAGACCCAGGACCTGGCCGCATCAATATCAAAGATGTGCTCAAGGAAGGTCAGGACGTTATCGTTCAGGTGGATAAAGAAGAGCGTGGTAATAAAGGCGCCGCTCTGACGACTCAGGTCAGCTTGGCCGGCCGCTACCTCGTCCTGATGCCAAACAACCCTCGCGCTGGCGGCATTTCCCGTCGCATTGAAGGTGATGAGCGCTCAGAGCTTCGCGAAGCCATGAAAGGCGTCACCGTTCCTGACAAAATGGGCGTAATTGTACGCACAGCAGGTATCGGACGCTCCAGCGAAGAGCTTCAGGCCGACCTCGACTACCTGGTCCAGCTGTGGGAAGCCATTACCCGTGCCTCTGAAGAGCGCAAAGCTCCTGTTCTGCTGCTGCAGGAAAGCAACGTTATCATTCGTGCGATCCGCGATTACCTGCGCCAGGATGTTGGCGAAGTTCTTATCGACACCGACGAAGCGCATGAGCAGGCTCTGGCGTTTGTTCAGCAGGTAATGCCGCAGTACCAGAACAAGTTCAAGCGCTACGAAGATCCGGTGCCACTGTTCAACCGGTATCAGATAGAAAGCCAGATTGAGAGCGCTTTCCAGCGTGAAGTCAAACTGCCTTCTGGCGGATCAATCGTTATCGACCCTACCGAAGCACTGGTTTCTATTGATATCAACTCCGCCCGCGCAACAAAGGGTGCAGACATTGAAGAAACCGCACTGAATACCAACCTTGAAGCCGCAGACGAAATCGCACGTCAATTACGTCTGCGCGATATGGGCGGCCTGGTCGTGATCGACTTCATCGATATGATGGCAAACAAGAACCAGCGTGAAGTAGAGACTCGCCTTAAAAAGGCGCTCGAAATCGATCGCGCACGGGTTCAGGTAGGCCGCATTTCGCGTTTTGGCCTGATGGAGATGTCCCGCCAGCGTCTGCGTCCGTCGCTTGATGAGACATCAGCGCACGTCTGCCCTCGCTGTAATGGCACGGGCGTCGTTCGTGACACGCAATCAGCCGGACTGTCTATTCTTCGCCTTATCGAAGAAGAAGCTGCAAAAGACAACACCGCTCAGGTCCGCGCAATCGTCCCTGTCGTCGTGGCGTCTTTCCTGCTTAACGAAAAGCGCACGCTGATCGCAAACATCGAACAGCGTCACGGCTGTCGCGTTATGGTGCTTCCGAATCCGCACATGGAAACACCTCACTACGAAGTCCAGCGCATTCGCCCGGACGACAGCGTAGTCGACGAAGTGTCTTACGAGCAGCGCTTTGACGAGGAAGAACAGGAGCACCTGTCAGCCACCATGACAGCTGAACCTGTCCGCGTCCAGAAAGCAGCCGTCAGCACCGTTTCACGCCCTGTCGCAGCTGCACCTCAGGAGTCAGCGCCGGCTGCACCTGTCGGCCTTTGGGGACGCATCAGTCAGGCAATCTCCGCCCTGCTGGACAGTGACAAAGCAGACGAGACTCCCGCCGTTAAGCGTGAAGTCCGGATTGAAAAAGACACGAAGCCTGCACGGAAAGAACGCAACACCCGCAAGGGCGGTACAGAAAACCGTAAGTCCGATGGTGACAGAGACAATCGTCGTTCTAATCGTAAGGATAAACGTCAGGATCAGGATCGCAACGAGCGCAAAGACACGCGCAATACTCGCGACCGCAAGACTGAAAAAGACGGCACTGAGAACGCGCAGGGTCCTGACTCACGCAACGAGTCGGGCAACCGCAACAACAAGGGACGCAACAACCGTCGCCGTAACGACCAGAAGGGCAGCGAATCTGCTGGTCTGGTTGATGGCAATCAGAAATCTGATAGCAATAGCGATTCAACTTCTGAAAACCCGAATGCCAAGCGCGCACCACGCCGTGACAGGACTCGTCGCAACAACACCGAGCGAACTGCTAAGCGTAACGACAGCGCGGGTAGCGAAGCAGAAAAAGAAGCGACCAGCACAGCGGTTGCAGCTGAATCTGTAACCGCCACGGAAGTGACGAAGCCAGAGGTTTCAGCGGAGCAGAACACGGAAGCAAACAGTGAGACTGCATCAAGCGGTAACGGACGTCGCCGTAGTCGTCGTCGCAACCGTAACAACCGCAGTGAACGCGGAGCAAGTGACAGCAATCAGACGCCAGAAACGGCTTCGACCGAAGCTGGTGCTTCTGAAACTGCGCCGGAAGCTCCAGTAAAAGTTGACAGCAACGAAAAGTCAGAAAAAGCAACAGCGACAGAAGCAGCAACTGAAACTGCAGCGACTGAAACTGAAGTAGTTTCTGCAGATGCTGCCGCGGATACGGCAAAGGAAGAAAAGCCTGCTGCTCAGGTAAAAGCGGACGTTTCTGAAGAAAAAGCAGAAACCAAAACAAAGCCTGCTGCACGTAGAGCTGTGAAGCCTGAGCCAAAGACAGAAGATAGCCCCGCTCCGGAAGCTGAAGTAAAACCTGCGACCGAGAAAGTCGAAGAGAAGACTGAAACAGCCCCAACCGAAGCCAAGGCTACTCCTGAGACTGCAGAGGCCCAGAAGGCCCCAGTTGCTCCAGAGGCTGCGCCTGAGACCACGCCGGATGCATCCGATGACAAGGGCGCTTCCCGTCCGCGTCGTCGCCGTCGCACCAACAGCACCGGTCGGGCTCCAAATGACCCGCGTAACAGCGGAGACAACGCAGCCCAAGGCGACCAGCCTGAGAAACAGGAAGCTGTAGCAGAAGAGAACCAGGGCGATCAATAATTGATCGCCCTGCCCCTGCTTGCCGGTCCTTACCGGCAAGCAGACATAAAAAAGCCCGCGATTGCGGGCTTTTTTATGTCCGGACGTTTCTACGATCCGATCAGAAATCGCTGATCAGAACGTTCCACCCGGAATATGGACATTACCTTCCATAATAATACGCGCACTGCGGCTCATTACGGCTTTTTTAGCTGTCCATTCACCGTTCACTTCTTCAGCCGCCGCACCAACACGCAACGTACCGGACGGATGACCAAAGGTGACAGCATCACGATCACCACCACCGGCCGCTTCATTCACCAGAGTGCCTGGAATCGCTGCAGCAGTCGCGATTGCAACGGAGGCGGTACCCATCATGGCGTGATGCAACTTGCCCATCGACAGCGCACGAACACAGAGGTCGACATCACCTTCTGAAATCTGCTTGCCACTTGATGATTCATACGCTGTTGCTGGTGCAACGAATGCAATTTTCGGCGTGTGCTGGCGATCAGCCGCTTCGGCAACGTCTTTGATCAGGCCCATTTTTACCGCGCCATAGGCACGCATGGTTTCAAAGCGAGCCAGCGCGTCTGCATCTGAGTTCAGATCTTTCTGCAGCTCAGTACCTTTGTAGCCAATATCTGCAGCGTTCACGAAGATGGTTGGAATGCCAGCATTGATCATGGTCGCCTTAAACGTACCGATACCCGGAACTTCAAGATCATCCACCAGGTTGCCGGTTGGGAACATAGAACCTTCGCCATCGGCCGGATCCATGAATTCAATCACAACTTCAGCGGCCGGGAAGGTCACGCCATCCAGCTCAAAATCGCCCGTTTCCTGCACTTCACCGTTGGTGATCGGCACATGAGCGATAATGGTTTTGCTGATGTTTTTCTGCCAGATGCGAACCGTACAAATACCGTTTTCAGGAATACGATCAGCACTCACCAAACCTTTAGCAATGGCAAACGCACCAACCGCCGCCGTGAGGTTGCCGCAGTTGCCAGACCAGTCAACGAAAGGCTTGTTGATCGACACCTGACCGAACAGATAATCAACATCGTGATCAGACTGTTCACTTTTCGCCAGAATCACGGTCTTAGAGGTGCTGGAGGTCGCACCACCCATACCATCGATCTGCTGTCCATAAGGATCAGGACTGCCGATGGTACGCAGCAGAATCTTATCGCGCGCCTCACCCGGCACCTGAGCCGCTTCTGGCAGATCCGTCAGACTGAAGAAAACACCCTTAGACGTACCGCCACGCATGTAAGTCGCCGGGATTTTAACTTGTGGTTTATGAGTCATAAGATGCCCCATTAAATAATAAAAATAAGGTGGGCAATGCCCACCCTACCGATTCAGCTTTATATCGCTAACACCTCACAGCCCCAACGACGAAAAACACGTCCGCTCGGGAGGCGTCAGTGAGGCCGCTGCAACGAGGCGCCCCGCAGCGAGACCCCGAGACATACCAACTGGTAGGCGACGGGGCGAGCGAGGACGCAACAAAGTTGCAGCAACGCAACTAGCCTCAGTTTGACTTAAGGAAGTCTTTGGCGAATTTTTGTAGCACACCACCTGCGTTATAGGTCACTACTTCTTCAGCAGTATCCAGACGACAGGTCACTGGCACTTCAACGGTTTCGCCATTCTGGCGGTTGATGATCAGTGTCAGATCGCCACGCGGAGTACGTTCACCCACGACGTCGTATGTCTCGGTGCCGTCCAGCTCCAGTGTCTTACGGGTGGTGCCTTCTTTGAACTGTACCGGCAATACACCCATACCGATCAGGTTGGTACGGTGAATACGCTCGAAGCCTTCAGCAACAATCACTTCAACACCTGCCAGACGAACACCTTTGGCCGCCCAGTCACGGGAAGAACCCTGACCGTAGTCAGCGCCGGCAACAATGATCAGCGGCTGCTTGCGGTTCATGTAGGTCTCGATGGCTTCCCACATACGGGTTACCTGACCTTCCGGCTCGATACGCGCCAGAGAGCCCTGCTTCACATTACCGTCTTCATCACGAACCATTTCGTTCATCAGTTTCGGGTTAGCGAAGGTCGCACGCTGAGCAGTCAGGTGGTCACCCCGGTGAGTTGCGTAAGAGTTGAAGTCTTCTTCTGGCAGACCCATCTTGTGCAGGTATTCACCGGCAGCACTGTTCATCAGAATCGCGTTAGACGGAGACAGGTGGTCAGTGGTGATGTTGTCTGGCAACAGCGCCAGTGGACGCATGCCTTTCAGAGTACGTTCACCTGCCAGCGCGCCTTCCCAGTATGGAGGACGACGGATGTAGGTCGACATCTCACGCCAGTCGTACAGCGGACTTGGTGCCTTCTCAGCTTCACCCAGATCGAACATCGGGATGTATACATCACGGAACTGCTGCGGCTTAACGAATTCACCAACGATCGCGTCGATTTCTTCGTCAGATGGCCAGATGTCCATCAGGCGGATTTCTTTGCCATCAACCACGGCCAGTACGTCTTTCTCGATATCAAAACGTACGGTACCAGCAATCGCGTAAGCAACTACCAGTGGTGGAGACGCCAGGAACGCCTGCTTAGCGTATGGGTGGATACGACCATCGAAGTTACGGTTACCCGACAGTACCGCTGTGGCGTACAGGTCACGATCGATGATTTCCTGCTGGATCACTGGATCGAGCGCACCAGACATACCGTTACAGGTAGTACATGCGAACGCCACAATACCGAAGCCCAGCTTCTCGAGCTCTGGCAGCAGGCCAGACTCTTTCAGGTACAGCTCAGCCACTTTAGAGCCCGGCGCGAAAGACGATTTCACCCAAGGCTTACGGATCAGACCCAGTTCGTTGGCTTTCTTAGCCAGCAGACCAGCAGCGACTACGTTGCGCGGGTTAGAGGTGTTGGTACAGGAGGTGATCGCCGCAATGATGACTGCGCCATCCGGAATCAGGCCTTCTGCTTCTTCAGCTTTTGCTGCATCCAGGTTGCCAGCAATGCCTTTGGCTGCCAGATCTGCCGTTGCCAGACGTGCGTGCGGGTTGGATGGACCAGCCATGTTACGGCCAACAGTCGACAGATCGAACGTCAGAACACGTTCGTATTCCGCAGTTTCCAGGGCTGTCGCCCACAGACCAGTCTCTTTCGCGTACTGTTCTACCAGAGCGACCTGCTCAGGCTCACGACCAGTCAGGTTCAGGTAGTCAATGGTCTGCTCGTCGATGTAGAACATCGCTGCAGTCGCACCGTACTCTGGCGTCATATTGGAGATGGTAGCGCGGTCACCGATGGAGAGGCTGGATGCACCTTCGCCGAAGAACTCGACATAAGCACCGACCACACGCTCCTTACGCAGGAACTCCGTCAGAGCCAGTACGATGTCAGTGGCAGTAATGCCTGGCTGACGCTTACCTTTCAGCTCAACGCCCACGATATCCGGGAGACGCATCATGGATGGGTGACCAAGCATGACAGTTTCGGCTTCCAGACCACCCACGCCCACAGAGATTACGCCCAGCGCATCAACGTGCGGGGTGTGAGAGTCGGTACCAACACAGGTATCTGGGTAGGCAACGCCTTCACGCGCCTGAACCACCGGAGACATTTTCTCCAGGTTGATCTGGTGCATAATGCCGTTACCCGCTGGAATCACGTCGACGTTGTCGAACGCGGTTTTGGTCCAGTTGATAAAGTGGAAACGATCTTCGTTACGACGCTCTTCGATGTCACGGTTTTTCTGGAATGCATCCGGATCAAAACCACCACATTCAACAGCCAGAGAGTGGTCAACAATCAGCTGAGTCTGAACCACAGGGTTCACTTTAGACGGATCACCACCCTGCTCTGCAATTGCATCACGCAGACCCGCCAGATCCACCAGAGCGGTCTGGCCGAGGATGTCGTGACAGACAACGCGCGCTGGGTACCAAGGGAAGTCGAGATCACGCTTACGGTCGATCAGCTGCTCAAGGCTGGCGTTCAGTGCTTCTGGTGCACAACGGCGAACCAGCTGCTCTGCCAGAATACGCGAGGTATAAGGCAGTGTGTCGTATGAGCCCGGCTTGATGGCTTCGCATGCCGCGCGGGTATCAAAGTAGTCCAGGCTGCTGCCCGGAAGATTCTTACGGAATTCAGTATTCATACTCAATTTCTCATCACGGTTTTGGCGCACTCGATTCGGTGCGTGGATGAAAGCCGGTTTTCAACTCGTCGTGAATCCATCCATGGAGACTCCCGCATGCCATCCATGGCATGCAGGGTTGAAAACCGGCTTCCACCCACCCCCCTTACACCGGGTGGGCCGCTGAAATCACCGCTCAATATGGCGGGGACTTCGGAGTACTCAAGTGAGAGCGACTGTTGCGATCTGGCTGTGCACCACATGGATGTAGCGCCCAAGCCCCCAGGGATGGGTTCACGGCGCGCCAGAGAGCAATAGCCGCCTCTCACATTTAACTTTTAGCGGCGCAGCGACTTAGCGGTCAGTAATCGCCGGAACCGCACGGTTCTCTTCACCAGTGTATTCAGCGCTTGGACGGATAATACGGTTGTCAGCACGCTGCTCCATTACGTGTGCTGCCCAGCCAGTCAGGCGGGAACATACGAAGATCGGAGTGAACAGCTTGGTTGGAATACCCATGTAGTTGTACGCAGACGCATGGAAGAAGTCAGCGTTACAGAACAGCTTCTTTTCGCGCCACATAACGGCTTCACAACGTACAGAAATGTCGTACAAGTTGGTGTCGCCATTCTCGTTCGCCAGCTTCTCAGACCACTCTTTGATCACAGCGTTACGCGGGTCAGATTCGCGGTAGATCGCGTGACCGAAGCCCATGATCTTATCTTTGCGCGCCAGCATACCCATGATGGTTTCTTCAGCGTGCTCTGGGTTGTCCATGCCTTCGATCAGATCCATCGCTGCTTCGTTAGCGCCACCGTGCAGTGGGCCACGCAGAGAGCCGATAGCGCCAGTGATGCAGGAGTGCATATCGCTCAGCGTTGACGCACATACGCGTGCGGTGAAGGTAGACGCGTTGAATTCGTGCTCTGCGTACAGAATCAGAGATGCCTGCATGACACGAACGTGCAGTTCAGACGGCTTCTCGCCATGCAGAGTCCACAGGAACTGCTCTGCAATGGAATCAGCATCGGTATTCTCATCAATGCGCTTGTCATTGTGAGAGAAGTTGTACCAGTAGTTGATCATGCCCGGGAAGACAGCCAGCATACGATCAGTCGCTTCCTGCTGCTCATCGAAGCTTTCTTCGGTTTCGAGGTTGCCGAGCATAGAACAACCGGTACGCATCACATCCATTGGATGAGCGGACGCAGGGATACGCTCAAGCACTTCTTTCAGCGCCTGTGGCAGGCCACGCATTGCTTTCAGCTTGCTCTTGTATGCATCCAGTTCAGCCTGGTTTGGCAGCTCGCCTTTCAGGATCAGGTACGCAACTTCCTCAAACTCACAGTTTGCAGCAAGGTCTTTAACATCGTAGCCACGATAGGTCAGACCAGAACCTGATTTACCTACGGTCGACAGAGCAGTTTTACCGGCGACCTGACCACGCAGGCCCGCCCCAGAGAGTTCTTTTGCAGCAGCCATGTGCTTCTCCTATAACTTTAGATACTTAACGTAACTATCTGAAATTATTAATTTTTATAACAGGAGGAATATCTCCCATCGGCAACTTACTTATTCTTTCCTTCTTCAAACAGCGCATCGAGCTTCTGTTCAAAATCGTGGTAGTTCAGGTAATCGTACAGCTCCATACGGGTCTGCATAATGTCGATCACCTTACGCTGATGACCCTCTTCAAGGAGGCTCTTGTAGACAGTTTCAGCGGCTTTGTTCATTGCACGGAAAGCACTCAGTGGGTACAGAACCATAGCGGCGCCCCACTCGCCCAGCTGCTCGCGGCTCCACAGTTCGGTCTGACCGAATTCAGTGATGTTCGCCAGAATCGGCACATCCAGCGCTTCAGCGAATGCGCGGTAGTGCACTTCAGTCTTCACAGCTTCTGCGAAGATGCCGTCAGCGCCAGCTTCAACACACGCTTTAGCACGGTCGATCGCGGCTTCCAGACCTTCCTGAGCAAACGCATCGGTACGAGCCATGATGAAGAAATCCGGATCAGTACGAGCGTCTACAGCCGCCTTGATACGGTCAACCATTTCTTCTTTAGAAACGATTTCTTTGTTCGGACGGTGACCACAACGCTTCTGAGCAACCTGATCTTCGATATGAACAGCGGCAGCACCAGCCTTTTCCATCTCTTTGATGGTGCGAGCGATGTTGAATGCACCACCCCAACCGGTGTCGATATCTACCAACAGCGGCAGAGAGCTGGCAGACGTGATACGACGCACGTCTTCAACAACGTCGTTCAGAGACGTCATACCGAGGTCTGGCAGACCGTAAGAGGCGTTTGCAACACCACCGCCGGAGAGATAGATCGCCTGGTGGCCGATCTTTTCAGCCATCATTGCGGCGTACGCATTGATGGTACCTACAATCTGCAGCGGCTTGTTATCTTCAAGCGCCTTACGGAACTTCTGGCCTGGGGTCATATCAGGTCTCCTGTGCCATATGTATTAATGTCGGGCCTCGTGAGCCAGACGAGTTTCAAGGTTAGTCAGCGACGCCTGAATATGGCGCCTCATCAATAATTCGGCGAGCTGCGGATCACGACCTTTTATCGCCTCCACAATCCGCTGATGTTCTTTCAGTGCAAGCAGTGGCCGTTCGGTACTTGTGCTGGTGCGGTAACGATACATACGAATGATGTGGTAAAGATCACCACACAACATCTGATGCAAGCGACCATTCTTGCTGCCTTCAATAATGCGGTAATGAAAATCGAGATTGCCGGACTTCTGGTAATAACTGAGGCCCTGGTCCGCCTCAATTGAGCGGGCATGTTCAGCCAGCAGCGACTCAAGGTCAGCCACCTCTTCATCCGTCATACGTTCAGCGGCCAGACGACAGGCCATACTTTCCAGTTCAAGACGGACTTCGTAAATATCCCGCAACTCTTCAAGAGACAATGACACCACTCTGGCACCCGCGTGAGGAACACGGACAACGAGGTTGCGAGCCTCAAGTTTCTGTATAGCTTCCCTGATGGGAGCACGACTCCCGCCATAACGCTCAACAAGCGCCTGCTCAGACAGCTTTTCGCCCGGAGCAAGCTCCCCTCGGACGATTGACGTTGTCAACTCATTAAACACTTTGTCGGCAAGAGTCTTTGACATGCAATGTCTACAATATAGTAAGAGAGGTCGCAATTCTAAGGCAATTCACTCCCCGCATCCACCTCATTGTATACAATCCATTTTTATTATTAACATTTTTAATACGAAGAATTCGCATTACGTTTGACATTAATTTTCAAATCCATACACTGCTCCGCGTTTTTGTAAGAATTCAATAAAAAGGATCTGAAAATGAAACTCCCTAAGGTAAGCGCTCTTGCCGTAGCAACCATGTCTATCGCTCTTTACGGTTGCGGTGGCGGCTCCAGCAGCAACGATGACGACAACGTAACAACGCCTGTTGTTCCTGAAAGCAGCTACAACGTCCCGGAGACCTATACGTTTACGGACGCCAGTGGCAACGACACCGTCAGCTACAGCGGCCAGACTGCTCGCCACATCCTTATCTCAGATCTTAAGGCGGCGACTGCAGACGTCACCGACACAACAGAAACAGCCGCATTTGATTATTTCTTCCGTTTCGACAGTGAAGCAAACGGAGATAACGCATTTGATTTCGCGATCGACGGCCAGACCCTTGTCCAAGACACTTACAACTCAATTTCATCAGGTAAAGATCTGATCAGCAAAATTGCCGGACAAGACAAGGCAGAGCATGTTCTGGGCGAGGGCTTCTTCGGCTGGGGCGACGTAGCAAGCCCTACTGATCTTGTCGATCAGTTCTTCGATGATCTCGTGCTTAATGCAGACACTGGATTCACTATCGCAACAACCGCCAGCGACACAACCGCTGTTGAAGTTGCATATGTTTCTCCTGAAGGCCTCGACTATGTGCAACTGATTCAGAAGTTCCTGCTTGGTGCAGTCACCTTCTCTCAGGGAACGGCAGATTACCTTCAGACAGATTTCGCAGACGCGTCTAATCTTGCGCTCGTTGACGGCAAAAACTACACCGCTGCAGAGCATAAGTGGGACGAAGCATTCGGTTACTTTGGTGCAACGCGTAACTTTAATGATTTCACCGACGACGAAATTGCAATCAAAGGTGGTCGTCCTGAATTCCAGGGCTACAACGATGCCAACGGTGACGGCCTGCTGGACCTGAGAAGCGAAGTTATCTTCGGTAATTCTGCCAACTGTGCCAAGCGTGACCGCGGCGCCACCGTTGAAACAGACCTCACGAAAGAAGCTTTTGATGCATTCCTGACTGGTCGCGCCATCATCGCCGAAGCCTCTGCTGCTGGTGAGCTGACCTCCGAAGCTGCCGCCGATCTCGAATCACAGATTCAGATTGCAGCTGTTACCTGGGAAAAATGTATTGCAGCAACGGTTATCCACTACATCAACGATACCATTGCAGATATGGATGACTTTGACGGTACCAAGTTTGCCGACGTTGCCAACTTTACTGACCTGGCAAAGCATTGGGGTGAAATGAAAGGCTTTGCTCTGGGCCTCCAGTTCAACCCACTGTCACCATTCCGTGTCAGCGAAGCAGCAGTCGCCAATCTCGAAGAGGTCCACTCTCTGATGGGTGATGCACCAGTACTTGCTGATGGAACACAGGCTGGCGAAGCCTTCACTGGTGGTGTTAGCCAGTACCGTACAGACCTGCTGGCAGCCCGCGATTTGCTTCGCGATGCGTATGGCTTCCACGCCGACAATGCAGCGAACTGGTAATTACCAGCTTTGAATAGAAACGCCCGCGATATCGCGGGCGTTTTTGTATGGAAATTCCTTAATACTAGCAATTCTTATTTACATCATCTCTATCACGGAGAGGTACATGTTCCGCCGCTATATTTCACTCGCGACCCTGATTACAGCATCACCACTTCTGATGACAGGTTGTGTCGGGAGTTCGGGCTCTGGTCAGTCGGAAAGTCTGGATGACTTCCCATTTACTGAAATGCTTGCAAATTACACCGACAACATCATCGAACCATCTTACCGATCATTCGCAGAACTGAGTCAGACCATCAGTGTCAGCTCCTACTGCGATGCCATCGGCAGTGACGGCGAGTCCTCAGCGCTGGATGCCGCCCAACACGAATGGCTCGATCTCATGGCATCCTGGCAAGCTAATGAAATGATGATAATCGGCCCTCTTGCCAGCAGCGACATGAGTCTCAGAAACAGAATTCTCTCTTACGGGAGCAACTTTTCCCATAACGCCTGCGCTGTCGACCAAGCGGTCATTGCAGCTACCGAGCCAGATTTCAGCATAGTCACGCGGCGAAACAGCGCGCGGGGGCTAGATGCACTTGAATATCTTCTTTTCAATCAAGACCTCGACCACTCGTGCCCTGCAACAACAGAAGCAACTCAGGACTGGAACGACCTGACCGATTCAGAGAGAAAGACCCAACGTTGCGCCTATGCAAAGTTCGTCTCGGCAGACATCACCCAACAAGCACAAACGCTGCTTGAACAATGGGATGCACAGCGCTCCGATTTCCTCAACCCGGTCAATACGAGTGAAAGCCTCGGAGCCCTGTCAGATGCACTTTTCTACATTGAAGAATATGTAAAGGACACAAAGGCAGGAATTCCAACCAGCATTATCAATTCAGGGTGCGACGATGCTGCATGCCCTGACGACGTCGAGTCTCCATACACCGAAACATCTTTTGCGAATATCCGCATCAACCTCCAGACCTTTAAAACCCTGCTCACCGGAGGTTCCGGCCTGGGGTTCGACGACGTTATCGCCAGAACTGAGTTTTCAGACAGTGGGATCATTGAAAACCTGCTGTCAGATACGGGTGCCGCAGTGTCCTTTATCGACTCCATGGACCAGTCTCTGCTTGATCAGGCAGAAGCTCAACTCCTGTCCGGAGATGAAACAGCCTGTACAAACAGTGCAGCAAACCCGGATAGCGGCTCTGTCGACATGTGCAGCCTTTATGGCCTGTTAAAGCGGATTACTGACAGACTGCGCGTAGATTTTATTGCCGCTGTAAATCTTGATCTTCCGGAACGAAGCCAATCTGACAATGACTGACCCGAGCATTACTATGAATTTTTATCGGATTAATTTATTAAAGGCGTCGGTATCTGCAGGACTTCTGATCTCTGTTCCGATGCACACGACTGCTGCCGAAGAAGCTGTTCACCTGGACACGATGACTATTATTGGTTCTGAGCAGGAGCTGGCAACCATCGCGGGCTCTGCAACGAGAATCGACGAGAGCATGATCTCCGAATTTGACAGCACCGACCTCAATGATTTATTGACGAGAACGCCTGGTGTCTATATTCGTTATGAAGACGGTTACGGGCTACGCCCCAATATAGGTATCCGGGGTGTCACCTCCGACCGGAGCCAGAAGATCACCTTGATGGAAGATGGAATTCTCATCTCCCCTGCACCATACACCGCCCCTGCAGCGTATTACATTCCGAATGTAAACCGGATGCAGAGTGTTGAAGTTGTAAAAGGCCCCGCGGCCATTCAATACGGCCCGCACACCATTGGTGGAGCCATAAATATGGTGACCCTTCCGACGCCCTACACCGATGAAGGTAGTCTGGACCTCACTTATGGTAGTGACAATTACTATAAAGGGCGTCTTCAGTATGGCGACACTCCTGAAGCATTAAATAAACAATGGGGCTATCACATTGATCTGCTCTCCTACGGCGCTGACGGATTCAAGGAACTGGACAATGGAGATGACACCGGTTTTGCCCGAAATGATGTAAATGCAAAGCTATTCTGGGAGAGCGCCCCCTCCGCAGAATACGCTCAGTTTGCCACTCTGAAACTTGGATACGCTGAAGAAACGTCAGACGAAACATATCTTGGTCTGAGTGATGATGATTTCAGTGCAAATCCCAATCGCCGCTACGCCGCAAGCCAACTCGACCAGTTCAATTCAGATCACAGCCAGGTTCACTTTATTCATGGCATCGAATTGTCATCATCACTGAGCATATCCACGCGAATTTACGACCAGACATTCAATCGCTCCTGGAATAAATTCGATGGTTTCATAGATGGCGTATCTGCTCAGGATGTCCTTGCCAATCCAGATATTTTCATTAAGGAAATGTCCGCCCTGCGAGGCGACATTGCCACATCAGACAGTGAAGACATCACTATTGACGTCACCGACAATGACAGAACCTATGGCTCCAAGGGTATATCACTGACCGCTGACTACCTCGCATATACAGGATCGGTTGAGCATTACCTCAGAGCTGGCCTGCGCTACCATCATGATTATGTCAGTCGCCACCATACCCAGAGAGGATACTTTATGGTTGATGGCACTCTGGAATTTGATGGTATCGAGGACCGGGAAGCCAAGACTCTCAACAGAGCAGAGTCGGATGCAGTTGCTCTGTTCTTGAGCGACGAACTTCGCGTCAACGACTGGCTCATCAATCTCGGTATGAGATATGAAACCATATCAGGACAGGTAAAAGACTATCTGACAGAAACCGAGAGTGATCGCAATCAAAGCATACTCGCACCGGGCGCTGGGGTTTTCTTCCAATGGTCCGATAATTTCGGATTACTGGCGGGCGTCTATAAGGGATTCTCCCCTGCCGGTCCGGCGTCGGACGACAGCGTTTCACCGGAGGAAAGCATCAATTATGAGTATGGTGCACGATATAAATCAGGCGAGCTTCATGCAGAGATCGTCGGTTTCTTCAGTGATTATTCAAATCTGATCGGTCGCTGCCGCGCCTCCGACAGCGGCTGTACCGTTGGTGACGAATTCAATGGTGGAGAAGTCCAGGTTGCTGGATTTGAATCCACAATCAATCATGCGCTGCTCCATGGACGCTACCGTTTCCCCGTGCAGCTTGTATACACCTATACTGAGTCGGCTTTCCAAAGTAGTTTTCAGTCGGGTTTTTCCCAGTGGGGCATTGTTGACGAGGGGGATGAACTTCCTTATCTGCCAAAACATCAGGCCAGGCTAAGCACCGGTGTTGAATTTGATCGCTGGAATGTTGCAGGCGCGATTCGCTACACAGGAGAGGCCAGAGAAGCTCCCGGGCAAGGTAGCTATTCTTCAGGCATCAGTACTGAAGCTCATACCCTGTTTGATCTGAGTGTCTCATGGCAAGCGACAAATGCGGTGCAGGCTCGCCTTATTGGCGAAAATCTGACGGATGAGCAGGTTATTGTCTCGCGCAGACCCTTCGGCGCACGTCCCAGTCAGCCTCTGACCGTTAAAGCGGCCATACGCTGGGATTTCTGAGAATATGATTGCAGACACAGGTGCAAGTGAGTTTCTGTCACTCACACTGGGGCAGATCACCGATCCCAGCAAGCGCCTGTTCTGGGGGTTTATCGCCAGTAGCATTGTATTAATTCTGATCTACTGGTGGATAAGCCCCTATCCGGTCACCTGGCATCGTGTTCAGCAGACGTTCTTTTCTCGTCGCTACTGGCTGACGAAATCAACGCTTACTGACACCTCGTACCTGATAGCAAACAGTTTGATTAAACTGCTCATTCTGGTACCACTATTCGGCTCCCATTTACTTGGTGCAGTCTGGTTTGCCGGTTTGCTTCAGAAATATTTTGATAGCCCATCGGCCATCGAGCTGCCGACATGGGGCATTGCCGTCGCCTTTTCGCTGACTTTCTTTCTGCTGGAGGATATCAGCCGCTTCGGTTTGCATCGTTTGATGCACAAAGTTCCTGCACTATGGCATCTTCACAAAGTACACCACAGTGCCACAACACTTACTCCATTGACGCTGCATCGGATTCATCCTGTAGAAATGACACTCTACGCATTAAGAGGGTGGCTGGTGTTCACCCTGGTCTCTGGTGCATTCCTCTATCTTGCGGGCAGGGAACTGACAGCGTTGCACATACTCGGCGTTGACGCACTGGGCTTTCTGTTTAATGTTCTGGGGGCGAATCTCAGGCACTCTCACATTCCACTGAGTTTCGGACCTTTTGAGCGCTGGTTTATCAGCCCGGTACAACATCAGATACATCACAGTAGTGCTCCGGCACATGTCGACAAAAACTTTGGCACCTGCCTGGCAATATGGGACAAACTGGGAGGAAGCTGGGTGTCGGGGCGATCTGATGACTCCCCTTCTGCTGCTGATGATCACAGCCTCAGAGAACCACGATTACGTTTCGGACTGACCCAGCCCGAAACGTAGTGTCGGCAATTTATTCAGGCATGCTCAGCGCTTGTGGAGAAACGATGATGCCGTTGTTATCTGCATAGACAAACTGACCCGGCACGAACTCTACACCACCAAATTTGACTTTGACATTTACGTCACCCAGACCGCGCTTATCGGTCTTCAGCGGATTAGTTGCCAGAGCCTGAACGCCCAGTTCGGTTTCCATGATCACGTCAACGTCGCGAATGCAGCCGTAGATAATGATGCCTTCCCAGCCATTTTTAGCGGCCTTCTCTGCCAGCATGTCGCCCAGCAGAGCGTGGCGCATTGAGCCGCCACCATCAACCACCATCACTTTGCCTTTGCCATCGGTATCAACCAGCTCTTTTACTTTAGAGTTGTCTTCGTGGCATTTAACAGTAACGATTTCTCCACCGAATGATTCACGGGCACCGTAGTTGTTGAACATTGGCTCAACAACAGTAATCAGGTCCGGATATTCATCGCACAGGTCTGGGGTAATATATTGAGTCATAGAATCTCTCCTGAGTTAAACATATCTATTTCACGTACTTTAAATCGGTGTAAGCCAGTTAAATCCTGACCGGCAGCCACTACCATGGCAGAGGCAACTGCCGCTCCTTTCCGGGCCTGAATATTTTTTGGCAAAGGTGGCCGCAATACTAAACCTGCCAGTGCCTCTGCGAGACGAAAATCATCGCGCTCACCAAGCAAAACCGAGGGCTGCCAGAACTGAATACAAGGAACACTCAGTCGACCGACCCCCTGCTCCATTTCGCCCTTGATACGGTTATAGAAAAACATCGAACCCGCATTCGCACCTGTCGCGCTGACAATCGACAACAACCGAGCGCCAGCAGCGACGGATTTCCCCGCAAGATCAATCACCAGATCACGATCCACTGCAGCCAGGCCAGACTTACCGGATACCTTCTGTGTTGTTCCCAGAGCACAGAAGAAATGATCAACATGCCCAGGAAAAGACTGATCGAACGCATTCCAGCGAAGCAACCCTGTGCTGAGCGCCTCCTGAGCAGTGACAGAGAGATCTGTCGGTTTTCTGCGCGCCAAAACCACTACCTGAGTGTATTTGCCTGTGGCAATCAGAAGATCCAGAAGATGCGCACCAATCAAACCTGTCGCTCCAGCGAGCACTGCGACATTGCGCTGCTGGTCAGCCGGCATAAGCCTTTAACCAATTACTGACCTTCGGCCAGACTTCAAGTTCTGCTTCCTTACTGACAACCATGTCTATATGGGCAAAATCCTTACTGAAGCCGTTCTCGGTACCAAGCAACAGCTCCTCTTTCGGACCACCATACATACGGTAAAACCGCTGACAATATTTTGCAGGATCCGTTGTATCCCCCGCTGCGGAAACACCGAGCATTGGAATACACTCTTCTTTCCAACGCGGAAGCAGAGGTTCATTCGTCGAGGGAAGTTTCCAGCGACCAAGCAGACTATGGCGAGCAAGATACTCATTAATGACGCCTGCAGGTTCATTTTCAGGCCCGATCTTAAGTTTGCGGCCATCGAGTTCCTGCTTAAAGTAAACCACTCCTCGTGTGATCTGACTCAGCAGAGGCACCTGCAACGCCAGATTCGGGCGAACGACCTGTGTCCCGAACATTACGAACGCAGGAATCGTATTATCACAGAAACCTGCAGCAACGGCTGTTGCGATCATAGTGCCACCGAGAGAGTGACCAACCCAGGCGGGAAAGCGCCCTGTTTTTTCTTCGATAAATTCGTGCACTGCAGGCACGTCGTACCGTGCGTAGCGTTCAACAGTATTTCTGCTGTAGTCCTGATTGCGAGGCGACAGACCATGGCCCCGCTGTTCAAACAACCAGACATCGAAGCCCTGTTCAACCAGGTATCGGGCAAAGCCCTGACCTTTCGGCGAGAGCCAGAACCCACGATTAGTGAAACTACCGTGAACAAGAACCAGGGGAAAGCCGCTTTTCTCGGGAAATTCCGCAAGACCAACCCGCGTCAGAGCAATCTGAACACTCTGATCCGGATCGCGGTTATGCTTAACGAGATAGATATCCTCAGAAAGATCTCCGAGGATATCCGCCCTCATCAATGTGACTGGAAACAGCGCACTGCTGCTCTTCATTCAATTACCGCCCTTTCAGTCCTGCTTATTTGCAAGGAAAAACCAGGTATCGAGAACAGAGTCCGGGTTCAATGAGATACTGTCGATTCCTTTGTCCATCAGCCAACGAGCAAAGTCCGGGTGATCTGATGGCCCCTGCCCACATATCCCAATGTATTTGCCGGCCCGTTTACAGGCATCAATGGCATTTTCAAGCAGCGCCAGAATCGCTTCATTCCGCTCATCAAACAAATGAGCGATGATGCCTGAATCACGATCAAGCCCCAGCGTTAACTGGGTGAGATCATTGGAACCAACTGAAAAACCGTCGAAGTGTTCAAGAAACTTATCCGCAAGAATCGCGTTCGCTGGCAGTTCACACATCATGATCAGACGAAGATCATTTTCGCCACGCTTCAGCCCATGTTCTGCAAGAAGATCGACCACTTGCTCCGCCTCACCCACGGTACGCACAAATGGAACCATGATCTCGACATTGGTGAACCCCATTTCATTCCGGACTTTCTTCATTGCCCGACATTCGAGTTCGAAGCAGTCGCGGAAATTTTTCGATATATACCGGGAAGCACCCCGGAAGCCAAGCATCGGGTTTTCTTCTTCCGGCTCATAAAGGCGCCCGCCAATCAGGTTGGCATACTCGTTCGATTTAAAATCCGATAAACGAACAATGACCCGCTTAGGCCAGAACGCCGCAGCCAGAGTCGAAATACCTTCAACGAGTTTCTCGACGTAGAAATCAACAGGCCCGGGATATCCGGAAATACGTCTCTCAACCGTGGGCCGCAGATCATCCGGAAGCTGATCGAAGTTCAGCAGTGCCTTAGGGTGAACACCAATCATGCGGTTGATAATAAATTCCAGTCGGGCGAGCCCTACACCAGCATTAGGCAGTGCCTGAAAATCGAAAGCGCGATCCGGGTTACCAACATTCATCATAAGCTTGAGGTCCAGATCTGGCATGGACTCAACACTGTTTGTCCGAACATCAAAATCCAGAGCACCATCATAAACGAATCCGGTATCACCTTCTGCGCAAGAAACGGTGACTTCCTGGCCATCGCTCAGGCGATCAGTAGCATCTTCACATCCAACTACGGCAGGAATGCCCAGCTCACGCGCGATGATCGCGGCATGACAGGTACGCCCCCCACGATTCGTGACGATCGCGGCTGAGCGTTTCATGACTGGCTCCCAGTCAGGGTCTGTCATATCTGCGACAAGCACATCGCCTTCCTGAACCTGATCCATATCTTCAATACGATCAATGACTTTCACCCGGCCTTTGCCAATCCGGTGACCGATACTCCGGCCTTCCGCGAGCACGTTACCCTGTTCTTTCAGGAGATAGCGCTCCATCACCTGCTTACTGGCTCGGCTTTTTACCGTTTCAGGGCGGGCTTGCACGATATAGAGCTGACCGTCATCACCATCTTTTGCCCACTCGATATCCATCGGGCGGCCATAGTGCTTTTCGATAAGCACAGCCTGACGGGCCAGAGATTCCACCTCATCGTCTGTCACCGAAAAAATACGTCTGAGGTCTCGATCAACGCGCTGCGTTTCAACTGACTTGCCCACTGCGGCTTCAGTGTTATAAACCATCTTGATCGCTTTTGCGCCGAGGTTGCGCCTCAGGATAGCTGGGCGACCGTCCGCGAGGTTGCGTTTGTGAACGTAGAATTCGTCAGGGTTAACCGCGCCCTGCACAACGGTTTCACCCAGACCATAAGACGAAGTAACAAACACAACATCGTCAAAACCAGACTCAGTATCGAGCGTAAACATCACACCACTGGAAGCCGTTTCGCTACGAACCATTCGCTGGATACCGGCAGACAAAGCCACCTTATGATGATCAAACCCCTGGTGTTCGCGATAAGCAATCGCGCGATCGTTGAACAGTGATGCAAACACGTCGCGGATAGCGTGCAGAACGTTATCAATACCGACGATATTCAGATGGGTTTCCTGCTGACCTGCGAATGAAGCATCTGGCAGATCTTCTGCGGTAGCCGAAGAGCGGACAGCGACAGCAACAGATTCATTCCCAGCCTGCAATTCAACAAATGCCTGTCTGACAGCGGCCTCGAGAGCTGGCGGCAGTGGCGCATCAAGAATCCACTCGCGAATCTGCTGACCGGTACTCGTCAGGGCCTGGATATCATCAACATTTAGACTGCTGAGGGCCTGATTGATACGGGCATCCAACCCTTCATGTGAAAGAAACTCACGATAAGCGTCGGCGGTTGTAGCAAACCCCATAGGTACCGAGACACCAACGCTGGACAGATTTCCGATCATTTCACCAAGAGAAGCATTCTTACCACCGACCTTTTCTACGTCGTGTATCGAAACCTGATCAAACTTAAGTACGTAATCGGTCAACGCCCTTCTCCTTAGTGATACTTTTAACGAACGGATGAATCGCCCATAATGGGGACTGCGTAATACTAAGTGCACGCAGGACAAATTACCACATGAAGCGCTACGCCTATTTCATCTCCGATGGCACGGGGATCACCGCAGAAACACTCGGAAACGCATTACTTGCTCAGTTCGATAAAATCCAGTTTACCCGTGTCACTCTGCCCTACATCGACTCACCAGAGAAAGCCAACGCCGCTGTGGCCAAAATCAATGAAGCTGCAAAAGAATCGGGGGCACCGGCGATTCTTTTCGATACCATTATTGATAAAAGCATCCGTTCGATCATTGATACCGCAGACGCTTTCAAAGTCGACATCTTCGAAACATTCCTGTCACCACTTGAGCAGGAACTGAGCGTAGAAAGCTCATACTCTGTCGGTAAGTCACACTCATCGGCGAACAGCGCGAGTTATCTCCACAGAATTGATGCAATCAATTTCGCACTGGACAACGATGACGGAGCGAGAACCCGACACTACGAGGACGCCGACGTAATTCTCGTCGGGGTATCACGCTCTGGAAAGACACCAACTTGTCTTTATCTGGCCATGCAGTTCGGCATCAAAGCTGCGAACTACCCATTAACAGAAGAAGACATGATGGAACTGAGTCTGCCCGAGTCATTGAGAAAACACCGACACAAGCTGTTCGGCCTGACCATTGACCCAGAACGTCTGTCAGCAATCAGAACTGAGCGCAAAGCCAACAGCCGATATGCGTCGCTCAAGCAGTGTTACCATGAGGTAGACGAGGTTGAAATGCTTTACGAACGCGAGAACATCCCGTTCATCAGCACAACCGATAAATCCATCGAAGAAATTTCGACAAGAATTCTTCAGACAACCGGCCTGAAACGATCCCAGAGCTAGGGCTAATTCTGAATCAGGTGACAGGGAAAGTGAACCAAGAGTCCTGTGAGTCTTTAGTGCTCTAAGAGCCCTACCCGATCACGGGCTCGCAGACGCCAGGCTTTACATTCAGGGGACGTATAGCTCCCCTAACCGATTAATATCCGCGCGTTTATGATTTTTGCGATCTCACGCGGACGCGTATAAACGAGGCCATGATCACTGGCGTCGATAACATGTGATGTCCAGTCCGGACTCTGCTGGGAAAGCTTTTCGTGGCGTTGGTGCATCGACTGAGAGGAAAGGCCACCAACTAAACTGCAGCCAGCCACTGGTGATACCCAGCCTGCGTACTCTGCAGCGCGCTTATTAAGCGATTCAGACACTGCACCGATCCCATCGGCAAGCCCAGTTCCACGATGCATCAATCGCTCAACTGCCATTTTATCGATGGATGCGTTACGCACGCGACGTGGCGATACCGTATTTAAGAACTCAAGGTATGGTGCCGGCGCCGCCGGGTCCTTTCTTATCGCCGCCGCCAGACTGTCATACTGGGTCGCCCTCATACTCAGATCTGCCGCCTCAGTTGACAACAATGCAGCGGGCTCGATCAATACCAGCGACGTTACCGCGCTCAGAGCATTTAGGAGCTCAATTGCCAGCAACCCACCAAAAGAATATCCAACCAGAGCTATGTCTTCCCAGCCGAGTTGCTTTACAAGCCCACAGACTGCATCGAGATAGTCCTCTGTCAGAGGCGCACGATCAAACAGAAAGTCAGATTGCCCCATACCTGGAAGGTCTGGAATTACGATCTCGCTCCAACCCTCAAGATAGGACGTAACAAAACGCCAGGTCAGATCCCCAGCAACACCAGCCCCGTGAAGCATAAGTAGCTTCTGACCCGGGTTGCCAGAGCGGAGACGGGAATACCTTATCAGCGCAGCAGCACTGCTGAATTCAGAAAGGTGGTTCACCGGAAGCCCAGCGAATCTCGAGAGACATATCCTCAGCAGGCTTAAGCTCAGGGAATACAATCAACCCTGTTACCTCAGCGTCTTCAATGAGGATTTTATACTCCTGATAAGCCTGGCCATGCCAGCTTTCCGGAATAAATGACGAAGGCATGTCAAACTCAACGTAAAGCGGCCGATAGTCTGAACTTACAGCCACAAGATTGGTAGAAACCTCTGCACCACGCAACCGGAGCACGACGAATCTTGGTCGATTGTCATTGCTCACTTTACCGATTTCAAGATACCAGGCTGGGCGCTTACCTTCACCGGTTTCAAACGACCGATAGCGCGTAGGATCAAATAACTGAACTGAGCGGAATGGTTTTAAAGCAGGTTGAAACTGCGTCTTAAATCCAACACAACATGCTCCCTGAGTGACCTCACCAGGAACACGGAACGGCACCGCCAGAATAGTATGCCACCCGAGAATAGCTTCACTATCTTCGGCCACCTCGTCGGCTGCAGCCTGTTCCGCGTCCGCATCATAAGCTTGTGACCTTGTAACACCCTGAGCATCTACCCAAATATAAAACGACGGGTTTTCCTCGTTATATTTGCGGATTTTCTCTTCAAGCTGCTCTTCAGTAAGAAACTCTTCAGACTCCACCGACTTGGAATCGGCAGGTGATGCGACAACTTCTTTTGCAGAACTTTTGTCAGACACGGGGGTATTGTGAATACGCCCCTGGGCATCAACCCAGGTGTAATAGCCGTCGCCGGCGGACGCCGGCAACGCAATCAGAGATAAGAGTAGAATCAGAACTTGGTGCGGAAACTGATACCCGCGTGACCGATCGTTAACTTGGTATCGACGTCGAGTCCTGGGTACGGGTTGGTTACTACGCATGTAATACAGTTCCGGTTCAGAGAGTTACTCGAATTAGGATACTCGTCCTCATTGCTCTGAGGGTCTGCTTTGATATGTTCAACAGACTTCATAAAGCTCATCGACAGATCAATCACAGTATCAAGGTCCCACTGGTAGCCAAGACCAACAGCGTAAAGCCGCGCAAAGCCAATCGGCGCCTGGAGGCTGCGAGAATCATCCGGGATTGAACTCTTACGAGGCTCAATACCCGCACGCAACTGAATACGTGAGTTCAGATCCATCGCCATACCGATGTTGTAGGTCCAGACGCTGCGGAAGTTAAGAGGCATCTCCAGAGTGTTTGGGGTCACAATACCAGGTGACATCAACTGAGCTGTAGAAAGGAAGCTTACGTTGCGATCAAACTTCAGATCGAGACTGTCCCACTCATCGAAATCGGTCCAACCTGCATCCAGATTCAGGTGAAAGATATCGAAATACCTGAACTTCACACCCGCCTGGAAGTGCTGTGGATACGTCAGCTCGGTGCTGACATGTCCAGCCTCATATTTCTGACCACGCGGAAAAGAGAAGATTGCTCCAGTAACCGCACCGATAATTGACGAGTTAAACGTCTCAAAGAACTCTGCGAAGTCGTCTGTGTACTGAAGGTCAAAATCACCTTTCAGGCGACTCTTTGCTTCACTCTGATACACCGCGCCGAATTTAAACCAGCTATTCGGTTCCCAAAGCATCCCAAGGTTAAACGATGGGGACAGGCTTTCGGTCATTTCAATATTGAGCGTACCAACATCATCATACGGGCCGACATTACCACCACAAAGGAGGATAAACGGCGCAAGCGGATCCGACCCAACGGTGTTACCTTCATCATCAAAACACCCAAAAGCATCCTGAAGCTCTTCAAGTACACCCACCAGAACGTTAGGCGCACGGATATCCTGCTCAAGGGCGACTGCCTGATGCGAGAACAGGAGGCTTCCCCCCACGGAGAATTCGTCCGTTACCTGATACCCGAAAGACGGTGACAGGTAGGTGAGGCGCTGAATCGCAACTTCTTTTGCCTGATATCGACCAGGGTCGTCATCGTCCTTAGAGAAGCCTGCAGCCATAGGTGCATACAAGCCATTAGCAAAAGTAAATTTAGAGCCAGGCGGCTTAACAGAAATACCAACGGAAGGAAGCGCCACAATCGGTAAAGGGATGCCTACCGTTCCGACAAAAGGAAAGTAGGCAGCCACATGGGCGCGACTCTTTCCTTCGTTAATTACGGGGTCTTCTGAAATGTCCAGCAAGCCTGCGTTGTTCGCATCGTAGTCGTCAGGAAGACTGAACTCAGCCTCTGACTTGAGAATAATAGAATGCAACTGCAGTTGAAACTGACGCCCCTCCAGCTTGGTAAGACCCGCTGGATTAAAATGAATATCCATAATCCCCGTTGGGTCGGCTGTTACCGCATTCCCCAGGGACATAGCTTTATTGTCGATAAACATATTCTGGAGAAGCTCAGCATTAGCCAACCCCGGAATCATCATCGCTAAAAGTGCTAACTTCCGCATATCAAACCGCCATAAACTGTTAGTTCTTATCGTTTTATCAGTCATGACTGATTAGTTGCCCTCAGCTGGCTTCACACCTTCGATATCGATAGGCAGAGAGAGGCCGAGAATAATATCCGGAGACAACTCAGTAACACCAAAGCCAACGTTTACGTTAGCAATTGTTTTTGGAGACACCCGCACACCAAGTGCGAAGTTCATTATGCCGCTCATCTGACTTCCTACGGTGGAGGTACGCTCTCCTCCATTAACACCATCATATAGAGTGAACTCAGACTCAAGGCTGTATGACCCCTGAAAAGACGCGCTCAGAGATACATCGTAAGAGAGTGAATATGCGAAGCCCATAGAGAACGACAGGTTCAGGCCGTTGTTTACTTCACGAAGGACGTTACCGCCATCCTTGACTTGATTCAGGCCGGTCACAGGCAAGGTGTAACCGATTGAACTCGATCCAAACAGGACAACAGGGTCCAATACTTTTGACACGCTCCAGCCACCGGTCAAACCCCAGGAGCCCGAGCCAGTTGCCAGCGAAGTGTCTTCATCAATCTCATACGGACTATCGCCGGTAGGAAGACGCAAGGAGCCAAAGACAGTATGAGACATACGACCTGGGATATATTCAAATGGCTGCCAGCGCAGGCTGCCCGAGATATCCCCAATACCGTAACCAGTAAGTTCATCTTCAGTCTCAAACTTGGCAACGAGTGGCAATCGTCCACTGATCGTCAGGTTATTGAGCAGACCGTAATCAAATGTGAAAGTATTGGTAATGGTATGGCTTGCAACCGGAGTAACATCCGCATTACGGATTACGGCATTACCATCCTGGTTTTCGATTTCCAGACCGATTCGCTGATCACCATAGTAGGTGTAATCAACACCATAATTCAGCGCCATCCCGCCCTTTTTCAACAAGGAGTAGTTTTTTTCTGCAGCTTCAAAAACCTGTTCAAGCGCTTTTTCTGTATCAGCATCGTTATCCTGCTTTGAAAGCGCCTCACGAGCCCGATCAAGATCAGCAGATTCATCGGCCTGTGCGAACGGCACGGACGCGAGAAGAACAGACAGTGCGATTGCTTTAATTCGAATAGTCATGGTACTAACCTGTAATCCTTATCGTTATTATTTTCTTCTGAAGCGCAACTCTTTAGAGATCACGTCGCCTTCAGCGGCCGGTACAGCCAGGTTGAAATCATCAGAACTGACACCATCACTGGCGTCTCTCGAAACATATTCATAAACCGCGTTACCGTTATCATCGCGAACGATATCGCCGTTTTCGTCCCGCTGAACTTCATAGCTTGACTGAACATTATTGTACGACGCCGCTATTGCGTTATTCAGCTTATGGGTATCTGCAATCATGAAGTGCGGAAACTCTTTAAATGCATTTTCTGCGATCACGTAGTCAGACACAAAACGCATATCCTCCTCGTGCAGCTCTAACCCGCTGGCAGGCTTGTGGCCGTTCGGAAACACTATAAAGAGAACATTGTTGTCCCAGACTTCGAGAAAACGATTCAGAGTAAAAGAAATGTTGCCCAATGCAGGGTCGGCAACATAGACCCGGCCATCGTACACCGTGCGGATAACAACAAAGTGTTTGAATCCCGCATACTGAATCGGTGCGATAGCTGGGTGATCTAAGCTTTCAAGGTCGGATGCTTCCGCCTTGAACCCTCCTGATGGATGACCGAGCGCGGTGACCAGGCGCTTCATGTCGAGAAGTGAGAAACCGCGGCGCTGAACAATTCGTTCTGTTTCGCCGAAGCGGAGAAGACCTTCCATTACCTGACGCTCCTGGAAGTTTCTACCAAGATAATAATCAAGAAGCGTTGTAAGAGCGGCGGAACCACAGGAGTAGTCGTAGGCCTGGCGAACAACGTTTTTAAAACGCTTTGTCGATAGTGGCTCTACATTAACGACTTTATCTTCCTGGAAGTCCTCATTCACAGCCACACGAACGATCGTGTCGCCCTGCTGACGGTCATTCACCAGTGCAAACTCGTGCACCATGGCGAAGCCGATGATTGATCCCAATAAAATGACAAGCACTGTAAAAAGGCCGCAGCCCCTCCCGTATTGTTATTATAATATTTATTGCCAATACACATGTTACATAAAATCACACACCCGACCAAGCCAATTGGTTGTTTTTTTTAAGTTTTTTGTAAACAGCAAACACAAAAAAGCCCGCCGAAGCGGGCTTTTCCGAAGGCTGCTCTTAGTGACCAGAGATGGTCAGAGAAGCAGACATTTCGATGTTGCTGATTGCAACAGAACCAATAGAAGCGTCACCCAGAGCAACGTCACCCAGTTCGATAGTACCAGCAAGGTTCAGGTTAGAAACGGTGATACCGTTGCTGTTGAACAGGATGTCTGCGTCAGTAGACAGACCACCTGAACGGTTACCACTCGCATCCAGACCATAAGCCTGAATACCAGAAAGGCCGATTGCACCGTTCAGCAGGTCAGCAGAACCATCAGTGATCTCAACAGAACCACCACGAGTAGTGATCAGAGTATCAGCATTGCTGTCGCCATCGTTATCAGCAGTAGCGCCGATAGTGATAGTAGAACCAGTCAGGTTCATATCCAGAGATACGTTACGAGCCAGGTTGGCAGAGTTAGTACCGACAGTGTCGATGCTCGCAATACCAAGACGCAGGTTGTTTACAGAACCAGTCTGAATCACGATTTCGCCGTCAGCGTTAACGTCGATAACATTAGTCAGAACAACGTCATCACCAGTCGCAGAACCCAGTGTGATGGTAGACAGAGAAACACCACCACCAGAAATGTCTGAGCCAGTACCGTCTGCAGTATCAGTCCAGGTTACAGAACCGATGCTGATTGCAGAGGCAGAGTCACCCAAGTTGATGTCGATATCGATACCAGCCTGACCAGTTGCTGCAGCCAGTGCAGACTCATCCATTGCTACCAGTTCAGCATTTGCTGCGAAAGACACTGCAGCGATGGAAGCAGCCAGAGAAGCTTTTTTGAGGAATTTCATTTGTGCACACTCCTGATTATTTTTCTTTTGTAGTACAGCGGGTCTTGTACCCGTTTGATCATCCTACAAGATCCTCATCTTTGAGTCACTAAGTAGTTTGATCGTTGATTTGACCCCAAGGGGCCTTCTCAGTAAGCCCCGCTACACGAGACTTGCGATCAATCTATTACTTAGATCTGACCTTGTCTACCTCTTTTTTACACAAAGTTACGGAGGGTGGTCACAAAACAGGCAACATATGTATAATGATCGTAAATCGATGCCATAAAACCCTTTAAATTCAATGGGTTGCAATCAAAACCCATAATACAAAGTGGCTTAAAATGTTCCATACCCCCCTTTCCTGCAGTGCAGTTAAGCTTTTGAATTCACTACAGTTTTTTCAAGTCGCTGCTTTAATGCCCATGCCAGAGCACCAGGAGGATTACGAAAATCTGACAGATAACTCCTCTTTCTGCGCCACACATGTCGTGACAGTCAGGCCGCTGCAGAAATCAAATACCCTTCCTCCGACAGAACAACGCTCAGATCAGCGTACCTCGGAAAGAAACAACCAGGGCTTTGTCAGTGGATGGCTTGGCATCATCGACTACCCATCCTCCCCCACGCAGCGCCCGAAGCAGGAATTCTATTACTTCAGCTATAGCATCCTCATTGATATAAACAGTGACCGCTGCATCATCCAGTCACCAACCAGAATGGATGATTCCGAGCTGACCGCCCTTCAGTCTGATATTGCCAGCGCAACCTCAAAACCTGCCGTAAAAGCACAGGTGCGCCACTGGTCCGGAGAATGGAGCAAGGATTCCTATACAGAAGCGTTTCAAAGGGTGCAGCAGTATCTGTTATCCGGAGACTGCTATCAGATCAATCTCACCATGCCCTTTATCTGCCAGGATGATCTAACGGAAGCAAACCCCTTCCCGCTGATTGCGCACTTCAATGCACCATTCAGCGTGTACTTCAAGACGGCGGAGCGGGCGATATTGTCAGTATCCCCAGAACTGTTCATCCGCATCACCGGGAAACGACTGGAAACACGCCCTATTAAAGGTACCGCCCCGCGCTCCTCAATCCCTGATGCCGACGTAGAGAACATCAGACTCCTGGAAGGAAGTTCTAAAAATCAGGCGGAAAACCTGATGATTGTCGATCTGTTGAGAAATGACCTCAGCCTGAGCGCCAAGCCTCACAGCGTCAAAGTGGAAAAACTGTTCAATATTGAAAGCCACAAGAACGTTCATCATCTTGTATCTACCATCAGCGCTGAACTGCGCGACAACATCAGTCACAGTCAGGCTATTCTGAATGCATTTCCGGGAGGGTCGATTACCGGCGCTCCAAAACGCAGGGCAATGGAGATCATCGACTCCCTGGAATCACGAAAGCGAAACGCTTACTGCGGATCTTTCGGCTACATCGACGACAGTGGGCGCAGTGAATTCAACATCCTGATCAGGACAATCATTGCAACCAGAGAAGAAGCAGTCTGCTGGGGGGGCGGCGGCGTAGTTGCCGACAGCACTGCGGACGACGAGTATCAGGAAATACTCAATAAGGTGGGTATGATACTGGAGTTTCCACTCTGAGCTGCAACACAGCCCAGAGTGGACAGAATCAGAGAGAAAGCTCGCGATTACTCGCTTTGATAAACTCTTTCTTCAGATCTTCATAGGTATGTACCGCAGGGAACTGCGGAAACTCATCAATCACATTCTGCGGTGCATGAAACAGAATTCCCGCATCTGCTTCTGCCAGCATAGTCGTGTCATTATAAGAGTCGCCCGCAGCAATGGTGCGGTAATAAATAGTCTGCAGGGCCCGGATCGACTGGCGTTTCGGGTCTGCCTGACGCAGTTTGTAGTCCACTACACGGCCTTCCTCATCTGTAATCAGACGATGACAGAACAGTGTCGGAAACCCTAACTGACGCATCAGCGGTTGTGAAAACTCATAGAAAGTATCCGACAGAATAATCACCTGAAAGCGCTCGCGCAGCCAATCAACAAACTCACGCGCACCGTCGAGAGGCTTCAGGGTCGCAATTACTTCCTGAATGTCCTGAATCTTAAGGTTGTGCTCATCAAGCAGACGCAGACGCTGCTTCATAAGCACATCATAATCCGGAATATCCCGGGTGGTTGCTTTCAGCTCTTCAATACCGGTCTTATTTGCGAATTCAATCCAGATCTCAGGCACCAGTACGCCTTCAAGATCCAAGCATGCGATTTCCATGTATACCCCATTGGATGTCAGGTGATTTATGCGGCGTACTCTAGCCAGATGCGCTTTCGAACACAACCGTCAAGACCGCCTCTCATGGGCACAGGTACTAAGAATATGACTTTTTAGTCTTATTTGAGATAAGAGGTGCATGCTAATATTCCGGAAAAATACAGATACAACCGGATGATTACGATGACCTCAGTGGATTTTGAAGCCCTCAATGGGCAGTTGGCGGAAAAGCGCCCGAAAGACATCATCAGGCACGCTCTGGAACAGCACGATAAGATCGGCGTTTCATTCAGCGGCGCTGAAGATGTCGTACTGATCGATATGGCGGTGAAACTACGTAAAGATGTGGACATTTTTACCCTGGACACTGGCAGACTTCACCCTGAGACCTACGAGTTCATTGAGACCGTTCGCAAGCATTACGGAATCACAATTGATGTGCGAACCCCCGACCAGAAGGCTCTGCAGGATTTCGTGCGCGAGAAAGGCCTGTTCAGTTTTTTTGAGGATGGCCATAAGGAATGCTGCGACATTCGTAAAATCGCCCCTTTACGTGAGAAGCTGACCACCCTGGACGCGTGGATTACAGGTCAGCGGAGGGATCAGAGCCCCGGCACCCGCTCGAACGTTAACACGGTTGAAGCAGACACCACCTTTAACGGCCTCGGAGACACCCTGGTCAAATACAATCCACTCGCCAACTGGACCTCAGCACAGGTATGGGAATACATCAAAATTTTTGATGTTCCTTTTAATCCTCTGCATCAGCGGGGATTTGTTTCCATTGGTTGCCAGCCATGCACCCGCCCTGTCCTGCCAAACCAGCACGAGCGGGAAGGTCGCTGGTGGTGGGAAGACGCAGGTCATAAAGAGTGCGGCCTGCATGCAGGAAATATCATTTCAAAATCCTGATAAGAAAAAAGGGCCATCGGCCCTTTTTTCTTATCTGAAATCAGTGGACTGGAAGGTCTATCCCCGAAAAGAGCGCTGCCAGATCCTGCCTGTTTGCACACATCGCCGCTTTCTCGACCAGGTCTCTGGAAAGATGAGGAGCGAAAGCGGAGATGAAATCAAACATATACCCACGCAAAAATGTCCCCTTGCGGAAGCCAATACTGGTCACACTTGAATCAAATAAGTGGCTTGCATCAATCGCTACCAGATCATCATCCAGAGTCTCGTCTATTGCCATACTGGCTACAATTCCAACACCAACCCCCAGCCTGACGTAGGTTTTGATGACATCCGCATCGGCCGCGGTAAAGGCGACCTTGGGCGTCAGCCCTTTATCTTTAAACGCCTCATCCAGCTTTGACCTGCCGGTAAACCCGAACACATAAGTAACGAGGGGGTAGGCTGCAAGCTGCTCCAGAGTTGGCCGCGGCGTACGGGCAAGCGGATGATCCTTTGGCACCAGAATACTGCGATTCCACCGGTAGCACGGCATCATAATAAGATCACCAAAGTACTCCATCGCTTCAGTCGCAATCGCAAAGTCGGTGGTGCCGTCCGCTGCCATTTCAGCAATCTGCATCGGCGTCCCCTGATGCATGTGCAACGACACATCAGGATAGCGCCCCATAAAACTCTCAATCACCTGCGGCAACGCATAACGCGCCTGCGTATGAGTGGTCGCTACTGACAGACTCCCGCGCTTTTCGTCACTGAATTCCTGAGCGACCTGCTTAATACTCTCAACCTTGCGTAGTATCTCACCCGCGATTTTGAGAATGGCCTCACCCGCGGGCGTCACGCGCGTCAGGTGCTTACCGCTACGGGCAAAAATCTCAACACCTAATTCGTCTTCCAGAAGGCGGATCTGCTTACTGATCCCGGGTTGCGAGGTATACAGCACCTGCGCCGTGGCAGACACATTGAGGTCGTGGTGAGCGACCTCCCAGATGTATCTGAGTTGCTGTAACTTCATACGACCTCCGGATCGAGTGTTTAGTTATAAAAATATAAACAAATATTCCTTTCCAGAATAGATGCCAGACAATACATTGTCGCCCACAAAGGGCTTAGACCCATATTTTCACTTTAGACGATTCCAATGGATATTTTGTTATATATAGCAGCCGGTGCCGTAGTTGGCCTGGTCGTAGGCATCACTGGCATCGGCGGCGGAGCTCTGATGACTCCAATGCTGCTCTCCTTTGGATTTCCACCTCACACAGCCGTAGGCACTGATCTTCTGTACGCCGCACTGACCAAAGCGGGCGGAGCATACAGCCACCACAAACAGAAACACGTTAAGTGGGGACTGGTAAAACTTCTGGCCGTAGGCAGCATCCCGGCTGCACTCATCACGGGGCTTCTGCTTCACTTTTTCTTTACCGATGCTGAAAGCTACGGCCACCTGCTGAAAAATGCCCTGGGCATCATGCTGGTACTTACCGCGATTGTGATTCTTCTGCGAGGCCGTATCCAGGCATTGGCAGGACGCTCTAAAGCCGGACGCCTGGCCCACCTGAGACCCCACGCAACCATCATCATGGGGATATTTCTCGGCATATTCGTAACCCTGTCATCCGTTGGCGCCGGCGCCATTGGCACCGCCATTCTGATGATCCTTTATCCTGCACTGCGAGGCACACATATCGTAGGCACCGATATCGCCCATGCGGTTCCGCTGACACTGGCGGCCGGACTTATTCACCTGACACTGGGCAATGTCGACTTCTTCCTGCTCGGCGCACTTCTGATTGGCTCTATCCCTGCCATTCACGTGGGCAGCCATCTGAGCCGCTATATGCCCGACAAAGTACTTCGTCCAGTACTTGCAACATTGCTTCTGACCATGGGCCTGCGTTACGTCTTCAACTGATACAGACAGAGTCACACATGTCATGGATGACATGTGACTGACTCTGGCAGCTCCTCCCACAAGGTCTATTCTGATGCTCAAACGTATCAGGAGCCATTCCATGACCGACCAGCTAATGTCCATCGAAGAAGTTGCAGAATTCCTGGAAATCAAACCAGTAACAGTGAAGCGTTACGCCCGCGAGGGCCTGCTTGATTCTACCGGCAGCGAACAACCTCCCGTCTTCGAAAAAAGCAAAGTAGAGCGATTTAAAGAGATTCAGGCCAAACTTCGTTAAAATTTAACTTTACTTAAACTCTTCTGCTTAATATGCTGTCTTCATACTTAAGGTAACTTAACTTATATTATGAAGACAGCAGACGTCGTTACACACTTCCGCACCAAAAGCGCCATTGCCAAAGCCTGCACAGACGACGGCTGGCCTCTGACTGTGGCTGCAGTTTCGCAGTGGGGAGACACCCCGCCACAAGGGCGACAGAAACAACTTGAGGCCATCACACAGGGCGCTCTCAGAGCAGCGACATCTGCCGAACCCAAACAACCCCCTACAGAAAAAACAGAAAGCACAACGGGTAGCTACATGACCGACAACCGCGTAGAAGATTTAAACATTGAAAGCATCAGCACGCTGATCACACCACAACAACTGAAGGAAGAGATGCCGATCTCTGACTCAGCTGTCATCAGCGTTCAGAGAGGACGCCAGGAAGTCCGCGACATTCTGGACAGGAAAGATCACCGTATTTTCGTTGTAGTAGGGCCCTGCTCTATTCACGATGTTGATGCAGCGAAAGAGTATGCGCAACGCTTACGCGACCTGGCAGAAGAAGTCAGCGATACACTCTGCCTTGTTATGCGTGTCTACTTTGAAAAGCCCCGCACCACGGTAGGCTGGAAAGGGTTAATCAATGACCCTTACATGAACGACACATTTAAGATTCAGGATGGCCTGCACATCGCCAGACGTCTGCTTCTGGATCTCGCAGAACTCGGCCTGCCGCTGTCGACAGAAGCACTGGATCCAATCTCACCCCAGTACCTGCAGGATCTGATTGCCTGGTCAGCCATCGGTGCGCGCACGACAGAATCTCAGACACACCGCGAAATGGCATCAGGCCTGTCATCAGCGGTAGGATTCAAGAACGGTACAGACGGCAGCCTGACGGTCGCTACAAACGCGCTAATGTCAGTTGCTAATCCGCACCGGTTCCTGGGTATTGACCAGCAGGGTAAAGTCTCGATCGTCGAAACTAAAGGCAACCCATACGCTCATGTCGTTCTGCGCGGCGGCGGTGGCAAACCTAACTACGACTCAGTCAATGTGAAGATCGCCGAAGAAGCTCTGGCAAAAGCGGATCTGGCGCAGAACATTATGGTGGATTGCTCTCACGAGAACTCCAACAAAAACCCGGCACTGCAGCCGCTGGTAATGGAGAACGTCACCAATCAGATCCTTGAGGGTAACAAGTCCATTATTGGTCTGATGGTGGAGTCCAACATCAAACATGGCCGCCAGAACATCCCTGCGAATCTCGACGATCTGGAATATGGCCTGTCAGTCACTGACGGATGCATCAGCTGGGAAGAAACAGCTGACGCTATTCGCAAAATGCGGGAAAAACTGAAAGACGTCCTGCCCCAGCGCTAAGCGGGTGCTGCAAATAAAAAAAGGGCCTCTGGCCCTTTTTTTATTCGTCTTCGAAGATCCCGAATTCATCCTCGAATTCATTCTCTACCTTGCCATCATTGGTCAGATACTCACGACGCTGCAGATATGCACTCCTGATAAACAGGTAACGATCGCCGGTAATAAATTCTTCAGAAGCCATAAGATCCGAGCGGAAATCAACGGCTTTAAGACCAAACATAGCAGCATCTTCGCCCAGGTTATCACCAAAGTAGGTGTAAGAAAGATGGGTAAAATAATCACCCCCCTGTCCTACCGCATGGCGTACCGTTCTCGGGCCAAAAAACGGCACCATAAGATACGGGCCGGTTCCCACGCCCCAGTACCCTAACGTCTGACCGAAGTCTTCATGATGTTTTTCAAGACCAATATGTGTAGCGACGTCAAATACACCAAAGAAGCCGACCGTTGAATTAACAATAAACCGGGCCGTATCCGACAGAGCCTGCGAAAACTTAAACTGCGCCACACCGTTGACTGTGGTCAGCGGCTCCATGGCATTCTGAAATACGTTGGTGATCCCGGCATCAACAGCATCGGGAGTCACGGCATCATAGGTTTTTGCCACAGGAACCAACAGGTTTCTGTCCATGAATTCATTGAAGGCAAAAATCTTACGATTGGTTTTCTCCCACGGATCGTACTCTTCGGCGGCATGCGCGCCTGCCATACAGAGCTGCGTCATTACACCGGTCACGATAGCGGGCATTTGCCAATAACGGTTGAGAGAGGCTTTCACTGCCTGTAACTCCTGTTCTTATATGCGGGATAATCTTCTCAGATTCAGGATGATTTTACAGCACCCACAACAATCCCTTTTTGCAGCCAATCCTTGAGAATCTCCGTTCCACCATTAAGCGCAACCTCGCTCACCGGAATACCCGCCTGAGTAAGTACATCCGTAACAGCGTCCCGGCCTCTCACCTGCTCCTGCCGCAATTTCATGAGAAGGGACAGCGCAAGGCCATTCAGGTTGAGAAAGCGGACGTTCAGATCAGCGTCCCGATAGACAACCATAACTGTCGGCGCTTCAACTTCTGGCAGGCTGTCGGCTGAAATCGTATGAACCGGGTATTGATATCCCGCCAGAATGTGCGCGGGATTGATCACAGGAAAGTCATTTTCAACATCAGCGGTTTCATCAATCACCACATCCCCTGCTTCGAGCACGTCCACAGCGAGTTCCAGCCACTCGTAATGTGCAAGCTCAGCAAGAAACGGATAATGCGGACTCCAATGGGAGGTGTCAGCAGACAACCAGGTAATGAATTCCTCACATATCTTCAGAAAATAAGGTGTGCGGCAGGCGTGCTCCCGGAAAAAACGCTCGCATAGGCTGGTCCAGTACGATTCACCCACAACTTCCGCGCAGACAGGAAACGTATTATCAATAAAGCCACGCACATTATTGAAAAACAGATCGCGATAGACCTGCATCCGCGGATCATCAGAATAGACATCCCCACCCTGAGTGCGGATGTCACGCGCAAATGCCTTCTGAACGTCAGCTGAACTCACGGACTTCCCCTACAGAAGACTGCACTCGTCGTAACTGGCTCAGTTCATCAAAGAGATCGTCGAGCGGAGGAATATTGAAGTCCCGCTCGAGCAATGTCGGGCGCACACCGTGTATGCGGTAAGCCTGCTCAAGAAGCTCCCAGACAGGGGAACTCACATCAGAGCCATGCGTATCAATGAGCAGATTCTCGCTTTCGGTGTAATGCCCGGCGAGATGCATATAGCGTATCCGCCCGGTCGGCATGGCCCGAAGATATTCAATCGGATCGTAGCCGTGATTGACCGAGTTAACGTACACGTTATTCACATCAAGCAACAAATCACAATCCGCCGCCGCAAGCACCTCACAGATAAACTCAGGCTCACTCATTTCTTTACCAGGTTCGAGATAAGCAGAGACATTCTCTACAACCAGACGTTGTCCAAGTATATCCTGCACTCTACTGATACGCTCAGACACCCTTCTGACAGTCTCCCGGGTAAAGGGCAACGGCATCAGATCGTACATATGGCCATGATCTGAACAATAACTGAGATGCTCACTGTAGAGAGCTACATTATGTGTCTTCAGAAACTCAGCCACCTCTCTGACGAAGGCTTCATCCAGGGGATCGAGACTTCCGATAGACAGTGACAGGCCATGACAGACCAGTGGATAGCGCTCTGTGAACCAGCGCAGCTGCTGAGCGAGCCTGCCGCCAGCGCCTATCCAGTTTTCAGGTGCAACCTCAAGAAAATCGAAGGGTGGAGTTTCACCACCCTCGATCCGCTCACGCAACGGCCGGCACATGGCCCGCCGCAACCCGAGGCCTGAACCTCGCAGTTCAGCAGAAGGCATGACGATCAGCTCTTACCGCCGCACTTGCCTTCACCACACTTACCTTCTTTTTCGGTTTTTTCACCACCGCATTTGCCTTCGCCACACTTACCTTCTTTGTCGGCTTTCTCACCACCGCATTTGCCTTCGCCGCACTTACCTTCTTTATCGGCCTTCTCACCACCGCATTTGCCTTCACCACATTTGCCTTCATGGTGCATTGCAACTTTGTAACCCTGCTGCAGCTCTGCTGAAGCAAACGGGTTTTCTGCCGCATGCGCAGGAGTTGATGCCAGAGCCGCAACGAATGCAGTACCCAGGATTGTGCCAAGTGCTTTGTTAGAATCTTTCATCGTTCTGTCCTTTTCTGTTTGGGATAAGCGGGCGAACCCGTCATCAAGTTAACCTTCCACACGAAGATTACAAACTATACGTTAGTAAAGTACGACCGGATTCAACTCAGGAAGAAAAGTGGACCAATTCTTTCCAGCGCGCTTCCAGTCGTTTCAGGGAAACCGGTTCCTGCGTCCCCAGAGGTTGAGCAAACAGTGATACCCGCCACTCCTCAAGAAGCCAACGAAATTCTTCCAGCAGCTCTCGCTTTTCCGGCTCATTACGTCGGACCGCTTCCTGCCAGGGCTCAAACAATGACGCAAATTCGATCATTGATTGGCGGTCCCTTGGAAGGTTTCCCTGAAGTTTGTCGATCCTGTATTCGATTCCTTTCAGGTAGCGGGTAAAAAATTTTAATTTTTCTAACGGCGTCGCCACCATGAAGCCGGGCTCCAGCAGTCGTTCCATATGCGCTTTAGCGTCACTGAACGCCATCGCCTTATCCATTGATACCGCGCCACGCAGACTTTTTAAGGTGCGATGACGGATTTTCAGCCACTCGATAAAGAGAGAAACGAGAAACTCAGCAAAGTCACTCAGATCACCACGACGTTCAAGTCGTGCCCGGTAGTCTTCTTCTGCTCTCGGTAAGGGCTCCCCATGAGGGAGGAAAACATGCGTAAAGCTTGCATCAATCAGAGATTGCGTCAGCTCCTGCTCGCTCCCCATTCCCTTCGCGAGTAGCCAGTGTGGCCGCATGGTTTTCTGAATATATTGCTTAAGCTGACGGTCCAGGTCCGGCAGGTTCTGCCTGATCAACCGCAGCAGCCCTTCCCTGTGGGACGCGTTCGCCTCATTCTCATCAGATTCGACCGTAAGCTCGACACCTTCTCTGGTTGCCCTCAGGCATGGATAAGCCCGGACAGGTAAGCCACCAACTTCAGATTGGGTCGTCTCAGGAAGATGGCCAAAGTTCCAGTCAGCAACATTACTCAATTGATAGCGCTGATCAGTGAGCTCTACAACAGCCGTCTGAGCAGCACCACTGAACTCGTCACGCAAACGGTTCAGGTCCCGGCTCTGTGCCAGACACTTACCCTCAGCGACAACGCTGTAGTTCATCAGGAGGTGCGGCTCAAGGTCGATCGCCTTAAGCTCATCAGGAGAGATCTTCGGACGCAACGTCTGATTGAGAAACTCAGCGAGTGCAGAATAGAGACTGCCCTGTCCTGCCGAGACCTGCTGGAGAAAACGGGTGGCGGTATCCGGCACGGGGACAAACTGCTTACGCACTGTTTTGGGCAAGCCTTTCAGTAAGGCCACTACTTTATTATGCAGAAAGCCGGGAACCAGCCATTCAGCCCGGGGCTCAGGCACCTGCGCCAACATAGCGACAGGGACACTGAGGGTGACCCCATCATCGATGGCGCCGGGAGCAAATGCATAACTGAGAGGGAACGCCAGGCCATTGATCTCAAGCTCGGTTGGATAATCGGCCTGAGACACGCCGCGGGCTGCATCAGACAACAGAAAATCGCGGCTGAACAGGAGTCTTTGCTTCTCTTCTGCGCTGCTTTTTTTATACCAACTTTCAAGACTGCGCCGGCTGCAGACCTGCTGAGGGATATTCTCACGGTAATGCCCCGCAATGACCTGATCGTCAATAACCAGATCACGACGCCGGGACTTCTCCTCATACTCAGTCACCTCATCAAGCAACCGAAGATTCTTCTGATAGAAAGCAACGTCAGAACGCAGATTCCGGGCAACCATTGCTTCCTGAATAAAGATCTCATGCGCTTCTTCAGGGTGAGTACGGGAATAATCAACACGGCGTCTTGGGTTCACAATAAGCCCATACAACGCCGACTGCTCTGATGCCACGACCTGACCGCGTTTTTCCTGCCAGTGCGGCTCAAAATACTGATACTTAAGTAAATGGCGTCCGCACTCTTCAATCCACTCAGGCTCAATTTTTGCGATGGTACGTGCATACAGGCGCGTGGTTTCAACAAGCTCTGCCGCCATGATCCACTTAGGTGGCTTTTTATAGCTGGCACTGCCCGGTGCCATCACGAATCTGCGGTTTCGGGCCCCCAGATATTCCTTCTGCTCAGCCCTGAAGCCGATGTGACTCAGCATTCCCGCGAGTAGCGATTTATGAACAACCTCATACCCTGCAACCGTGGAATTAACAGTAAAACCGATATCCCGACAGAGCAGATGAAGCTGGCGGTGGATATCCCGCCACTCGCGCATCCTCATATAGCTGAGAAAGTGTTTCTGACACCATTTACGGAGTTGATTCTGTGACAGTTCCTGACGCTGTTCTTCGTAGGCATTCCAGAGGTTTATCAATGAAACAAAATCAGAATCTTCATCCGCCCAGAGCCGGTGCTTTTCAGCCGCCGCCTGCTGCTTCTCAGGCGGACGCTCCCTCGGGTCGGCAACGGTCAGAGCCGCTGCCACAATCATCACCTCATTAACGCACTGACGTTCCGAGGCCTCAATCAGCATTCGTCCGATACGAGGATCTACCGGCAGGCGGGCGATGATACGACCGATATCTGTGATCTTCCGTGAGGCATCGACAGCCTGTAGTTCCTGCAACAGATTAAAGCCATCTTTGATATAGCGTTCGTCGGGGGCATCAACGAAAGGAAAGTGACGGATATCGCCCAGTCGCAGGTGCAACATCTGAAGCACGACGCTGGCAAGGTTTGTCCGGCGGATTTCGGGGTCAGTAAATTCTGGTCGACTGGCGAAATCCTCTTCTTCATACAAGCGGATGCAGACACCGGGCTCGGTCCGACCACAGCGCCCTGCCCGCTGATTGGCACTGGCCTGAGAGATGGCCTCAACCGGAAGCCGCTGTACTTTGGTGCGATAGCTGTAGCGACTTATCCGCGCCACACCAGAGTCAATAACATAACGAATGCCGGGAACCGTCAGCGATGTCTCGGCCACATTCGTACTGAGTACGATCCGACGCCCGCCGTGGGGTTTAAAAATCCTCTGCTGATCTGCACCGCTGAGACGGGCGTAAAGAGGCAGGATGTCGGTCGCTGGGAGCGCCTGACGACGGAGATAATCAGCACATTCCCGGATTTCACGCTCGCCGGGCAGGAAAACGAGGACATCTCCCGGGCGACCACTGCGCTTATCTTCTTCACGCAGCTCACTCAAGGCATCCCGCACCCCCTCAAAAAGACTGCGGTCTTCCTGATCGTCATCCGCCCTGACCAGCCCGCGATAACGCACTTCTACGGGAAATGTACGCCCTGACACTTCAATAACGGGCGCGTTGCTGAAATGACGTGAAAACCGCTCAACATCAATGGTGGCAGAGGTAATAATAACTTTAAGATCCGGGCGCTGCGGCAGCAACTGTCGGAGGTACCCCAGCAGGAAATCAATATTGAGGCTTCGTTCATGAGCCTCATCGATGATGATGCAGTCGTACTCATTCAGAAAGCGATCCCGTTGTGTCTGAGCAAGCAGAATCCCGTCTGTCATTACCTTAATACGGCTCTGATCCGAACTCTGATCCGTGAAACGCACCTGATATCCGACAAGGCCACCAAGCTCTCCACCCAACTCTTCTGCAATACGTTGTGCAACGGCGCGGGCAGCCAGTCTGCGGGGCTGAGTATGACCAATACGACCGTAGCGACCTAACCCGGCCTCCAGGCACAGCTTTGGTAACTGCGTGGTTTTCCCGGAGCCTGTTTCACCAGCGATCACAACAACCTGATGGTTTCGTATAACGTCCAGAATTTCTTCTCTGCGTTCACATACGGGGAGACCTTCAGGGTACCTGAGAGGGGGCGTCACCTCGCGTGAGCCCGCGATTTCCTGACTTTTCTGAACCCGTTGCAACAGCTCCGCCAGTTTTTTCTGGCGTTTTTCTTCCGGCAGAGTCTCCGCCCGTTTAAGCGCTGACCGCACTGGAAACCTGTCTTTCAACAGGCAGAATTCAAGAGCTGCATGAATATCAGAAATCATTCGTTTACCGCTATTACCAAAAAAAACGCCCCGGATTTCCGGGGCGTTAAGTTTACCATGTCAGGGCTGACGAATACTTACTTGTGCTTCGCCAGCTCCTCATCACGCAGCTCCCTACGCAGAATCTTGCCAACGTTGGTTTTAGGCAGTTCTTCCCGGAACTCAATTGTCTTTGGTACTTTGTACGCTGTCAGGTTTTCCCGCGCATAGGCAATGACGTCCTTTTCAGTGAGCGCCGGATTCTTCGATACCACGAATACTTTGACAGCCTCAGAGCTTTTCGGATCGGGGATACCAATGGCAGCCGCTTCGATCACATCAGGGTGACCAACAATGATATCTTCAACCTCATTCGGATAAACGTTGAAGCCCGAAACGATGATCATGTCCTTTTTACGGTCAACGATCTGCATATAGCCATCTTCACGGATCACGGCCATATCACCCGTTTTAAGCCAACCATCAGCCGTCATGGTTTCGGCCGTTGCTTCCGGACGCTGCCAATAGCCCTTCATCACCTGAGGGCCTTTAACACACAGCTCACCTGGCTCGCCAACCGGAAGATCATTACCTTCTTCGTCGATAACTTTACAGACAGTATTCGGAACAGGCATACCAATTGTGCCCTGAATAATGGCACCCGGAGGGTTAAAGGAAACGACTGGCGAAGTTTCGGTCATACCGTAACCTTCTGCGACCTCACAACCAGTGACCTGTTTCCATTCGTCAAACGCTGCCTTCGTAAGTGCCATACCTCCAGACACAGTAAGCTTCAGGTTGCTGAAGTCGAGTGCCCGGAAAGATTCCTGACCACAGAGCGCCACGAACAGCGTATTAAGGCCGACAAATCCGGTGAACTCGGTCTTTTCCAGCGTTTTAATAAAGCCAGGAATATCCCGTGGATTCGGAATCAGGATGTTGTGATTACCCGTTTGCAGCAGCACCATGCAATGCACGGTAAATGCATAAATATGGTACAGCGGGAGTGGGCAGATAACCGTCTCTTCAGCCTCGTTCAGAATCTGAGTAAAGACACCGTCACTCTGCATCATATTGGCCATCAGGTTACCGTGGGTCAGCATTGCGCCCTTAGCCACACCCGTCGTACCACCCGTGTACTGCAACACGGCAATATCATCAGCCGTTGCCGGTACCGGCGTGTACTGTTTGCCGGCGCCTTTGCTCAACGCAGAGCGCAGGGGCACTGAGCCAGCAATGCTGAATGCCGGTACTTCTTTCTTCACGTACTTGAGAACGCCATTGATCAGCAGGCGCTTGAACGGACAATGCATATCGCCGACCTGAGTCACGATAACGTGCTTAATACCTGTCTTGGGGACAACCTTCATGGCCTTATCGCCCATATTGGCGAGTACCACGAGAGCCTTAGCACCTGAATCGTTAAACTGATGTTCCATTTCCCGTTCGGTATAGAGCGGATTGGTATTAACGACAATCATCCCAGCACGCATCGCACCAAATACGACAACCGGATACTGCAGCACGTTGGGCAACTGAACCGCAATACGGTCGCCCGCCTGCAGTGTGGTTTCATTCTGCAGATAAGCAGCAAAGGCAGCACTTTTCTCGTCCAGTTCGGCGTACGTCAGCGTTTGCCCCAGACAGGTAAATGCCGGACGGTCTGCGTACTTTTTGACAAAGCTGTTAAAGATTTCAATGACTGAAGAGAATTTATTGACGTCGACTGACTTTGGGAAACCCTCAGGGTAACGATCCTGAAAGAACTGTTCGTTCATACCACCTCCGGTAAGACCCCGGCAAATGCCGGTAGGATGAAAGCGCCCGCCTCCCTGTGACAAACGCTTCTGAATTATTATTAGCCAAGGATTCTAGCCCGTTTGGGCCTCTCCGGCAAAGCTCTGTCACTGCCGAACGACCAGGCAGGCCCCTATGTCATACCAACGTCATTGACCAGGCGCAGGGTAATTGTCATCGACAGGGGTATGATGCCCCGAGAAACAGGAGAAACGTATGAGCACAGTCAGAAACGTCCCCTTCTCCGAGCTGCGTTGTGGCGAGGCGCAGACCATGAAGCACACAGTCACACGGCGGGACATCGATCTCTTTGCCGCATCAAGCGGTGATAATAATCCGGTTCACCTGGATGAAGACTATGCATCGAAGACGCGCTTTGGCCGCACCATCATGCATGGAATGTTCAGCGGCGCACTTATCTCACGGATGCTCGGCACTCAATTCCCCGGCCCAGGTACCATCTACCTGTCTCAACACCTGGACTTCTGTGCTCCCGTGTACTGTGGCGATGAGCTGACTCTTCATATGACTGTTGAATCCATCCATCCGGAAAAGCCGGTTGCTACCCTGCACTGCGATATTGTTAATCAGGACGGAATCACAGTTACCGTGGGCACGTCAGTGGTACTCGTTCCACGCACAGAAGAAACAACGACGCTCCCTCCTTTGCCCGAGGTCGTTATTTCTGGCGACTAAAAACAGAAAACCCGGCGAGTGCCGGGTTTCTGTTGTCCTCAGGGATTGAAGCGTATCGGGTATTCAACCCGCGTCACTTCCAGCCCAGGACGATTTTCGAAAGCCATCTGCTTACACTTAGACTCTACCCGGCGAACCAGCCCAGAATCTTTGATTTCTGTTTTGGCTGCCTTACATTCGCTGACGGAACCGTCAGGCTGAATCGTAAGGGCCAGCAGAATAGTGCCCTCCAGTGTCGGATTCTTACGTAACGCACTGCGATACAGACGATCGTAATGCACATTGTATGTTTCGAACACCAGTCGCAGTTCTTCCTGGCTCCGTTTCGTGGATTCCTGCTCCTGAGCCACCTGCTCGGCAGACAATTCAACAGCGGTAACTTCACGATCGCTCAGCGTCTCGCCCGCAGTCACGTTTGTGAGAGTCGCGACATCGACCCCACCAGATACCCGGGAGGCTGCATTGCGGTCAATAACAGAACCGACATTCGTAGCCTGACTCCCCTTGGTACTGAGGTTTGAGCTCGAAGTGCTTAGCGCTGCAACAGGCACACTGTCGCGCAGTGCACTGAGAGCGGCCAGCGCATCAGCACCAATCGCCTGCTTAGCTTTCTCCCGTGCAGCTTCACGCTGCTGCTCAGTTGCTTTCACCTCAGGCTTCTTCTCGGGCTTTGGCTTAGGCTTTGGCGGCTCGGGCTTAGGTTCCGGTTTTGGCTCGGGCTTCGGCTCAGGTTTTGGTTCCGGCTTAGGCTCGGGCTTGGGCTCTGGCTTAGGCTCAGGTTTTGGTTTTGGCTGTTCCAGCTTCTTACGCTCAATCACTTTGGCCAGTTGAGGCGGCAGTTTCTCAAGCTCAGAACGATCTTTATCAGGAAGATCGATAAATGGAACGACCACACCAACAACAAACACCAGCAGTAATAACAGACCGACGATCAGCCATAACCGCTGACCATCACGCCCGTCAGTCCAGGGCAGCTCAGGAGTGCGGTTGATACCTGTCATCAAGCACCTCCCGCTGGCTGTTTCTGGTTCACTGCAAGCGAAATGTTGTTAAATCCTGCCTTTGAACAGGTGGTCATCACCTGCTTAAGAACAGCATACGATGTTTCTTTATCGCCAATAATGGTTACCGGACGACCTTCCTCGATCAGCTCCGGGGGCAACAGCGTACGGGAGGCATGATATTCAAGCTCCTTCTGCAAGGCAGCGATATGCTCGTCCCCTGACGCTTTGACCTCAGCAACGCTGGCGATCGGACGACCCTGAACGAGAATATCGTCTTTGGTCACCAGGACACTCAACTGCTCTTCCGGTTTACTGTCGGCAACCGACACAGGCAACTCAACACTGTCTGTGTTCTGAACCTCAACTTCTGACTGGTTGACCATCAGGAAGAACACCAGAATGGTGAAAATATCCATCAGTGCCGTCAGGTTGAGGCCATTTTTATTGGCATTGCGCTTGTGGTTACGGTGCATACGCTTAGCACGGCGGGACATTTTCATGGTGTCACCTCCGGTGCATCTGCTTCACCAAGAGAGATATCTGGAAACAGCAAAGCATCCACCAACGACGCGGCCACGACCGCCGGATAGATACGCACAGTATCCATGACAGTCACCAGGGTCTGATAGTCTGTTTCAGGCTCTGCAAGCAGAGTGATATCTTTTTTGTCCGCGAATACCGGATTCTTTTTCACATCCTGCAGAGTCGTAGACAATGCGGCGTAATCCAGACCATCAGGTTTGGCAGGCAGAGTGGCCAGCACTTCTGTCTGTTCCTGATAGGTACGGGCTACGGTGAAGCCGCTTTTTCTGATCGTCACTTCAAGCGTGACATCCTCCGGGGCAACAGCACCTGGCTGATCACCTGCCGGTAGTCTGAGATCAAGTACGGCCAGTTGTGAGAACACCATGTTCAGCAACAACACGGGGACCAGTACGATCATCAGGTTCATAAAGGATGTTACGTTGAGTTCCGCCTCTTCTTTGAGTTTCTTATGGCGTCTCATCGGAACAATTCCCCGGATTAACCGTTATTTGAAGGCGTGCCGTTCTGACCTTGCTTTCTGTCGGTAATCGTATTCAGGAATTTCACACCTGCCATTTCAATACTGTCGACAATCTCAGAGGTTTTTGTCTGCAGGTAGCTATGTGCGAGCAACAGTGGAATCGCGGCGATCAGACCGAATGCAGTCGTGTTCATCGCAACAGAAATACTTTGTGACAGAAGCGCTGCTTTCTCCGCTGCAGGCGCACTTGCTACGGCGGTAAAGGCTGCAATCAGACCCATAATAGTCCCGAGCAGTCCCATCAGCGTTGCGATATTTGCCAGAGTTGCAATGTAAGGGGTGCGTTTTTCAAGCTGAGGGATCGCTTCCATCAACCCTTCTTCAAGTGCATATTCGACTTCTTCACGACGCTGCGCAGTCGGAATACGCTGAATACCTGACGCAAAAATATTAGCGATATGGGTATCGGAGCTGTTGGCGTAATTGAGCGCTGAGCGCAGATCACGCTTCTGCAACATTGGATACATGTCGTCGAAAGCACGACGATTTCCTGATTTTTCTTTTGCCAGGACGAGGAAACGCTCCAGAGCTACGCCCAGTCCAATCACCATGATAATGGCAATCGGGTACATAAATACGCCGCCTTCCTGAAGGAAACGAATGATGGAATCCATGAGATATCTCCGCTGTATATCGCTTTATTGTTCTGTAAATGTCGCTGTCATGCGTTACGCATCCAGCCTGCCTGATTTAACCACTAATCGGTTAACGAAAAAACCGTATCTTACTGAATTTCAAGGACTTCATTCAGTCGTGTGATGTGGTCCTCTTTTTCGGTGTAGCGCTTACCGTATCGAATTTCCCGCTGCAGACTCTCCCGCGTCAGAGGCGTAAACCAGTGGCGGTTAAAACTGGTCACTGGTTCATACAGACGCCCGGTCCCCGGTGGTGGTTGCCACGCATTAACATAGAGGACATTCGGATTTTCACTATTACCGTGAATTGTCATCCCCTGGAGGCGCACAACATCGTCTTCGGCTAAGGCATAACCGTTGAAGAGCATAGCAAGGATTACAATAACTGCTTTCATTCTGTCACCTCTTCACCAGTGCTCTGAGTTTCCTGCTCTGCCCCTATACCAGCGGGCTCCTGTGAAACATCAACTCCGGAGTGAACGTCTTCAGCCTGTGGCTCTGCTGCTTCGTCTGTGCTGGTAGTGTCCACAGGCTCTGTTTCAGAAGCAGTGGCGTCAGAGGAAGCATCCTGCACTTGCGGGACATCCTCGCCTGTGCCTGCAGCAGTGACTGCGAGAGCCGCCGCGGCCGCCTTACGGCGCGCCAGCTCCGCCTGAACATCCTGCTGCCAGATGTCGATACTCTCGGGATCATCTTCGGCAACATCCAGACGCCGCGACAGGTCAGTAATCCACATGTTAAGAATATCTTCGTCAGGAATCAGGCGACGAGCCTTCCGGTAGTTATCCAGTGCACTGGCAAGGTCGTTTCGATACAGATCGAACAGAATCCCGAGGTTGAAGTACAGTGCCCCCTGATCGGGCTGACATTCAATCCCGGCTTCGTAACTGGCCTGCGCCTGGTCGAACTTACCAGCATCCCGTTCAAGAATGCCTTTGAGCGCGTATACCGGGCAAAATGACGAATCCAGTTTGACGACGTAATCATATGCAGCCAGTGCATCATCCGTACGCCCAAGCTGTTGCAGAGCCAATCCAAGATTGGTCCACACGCCGGGATACTCTTCACCGCTCTGTTGTGTCAACGCAGTCCAGAACCCGACCGCCTCTTCAAACTTCTGCTCTTCCATCAGCAAAAGTCCGTCGCGGTACTCACTCTCAAACCCTTCGCGCAGCGGAGGCCTCGTATCGCCGGGCGCCGCGGTCTCGGTAAGTACCTGCGGTTTATTTGCCGCACACGCAGCGAGAACCGCCGCCAGCAGAAGGCTAGCGAATCTGATCAACATAAGTCACCGCTTTTTCTTTCTTGTCGTATTGCCCCGGCATCAGTGTCGCCATGGATTCGAAGCTCTTCTTCACCCATTCATCATAAATGCCATCGTAAGTACGACTGATATTCGTCTGATGCACGCCAATGGCTGCTTCCTCCAGCGGGAATGCCTGGTCTTCGAGCAGAAACTGATATTCCTCTGCTTCGAGTTCATCCATTCCTGCCGGACGCTCGGAATCCATCAATCCCTTACTGAAACCCGCATACATATTTCCGATATGGAAGGTCGCTGGCGTCGTAAACTCAAGCACTTCCATCTCCACAGCCTGGGTGTAGCGGCGCAACGCTTCTTTCATCGCATTATTTTTACGGACAATACTTTTTGCCAGAGGGAGTTTTATTGCCACATTATCAAACTGGCGACGATCGAACTCACCGAGTTCAAACGCGGCCTTGGAAGCAAGGTAACGGGAGCGCTCAGTCTTATCGTCACCAGCCCCTTTATGAAGACGGATAATGCGATCCAGCCAGAAGCGGCGCTTCTCTTCTTCCCCGACCGTTGCGTAAATCTGATCCAGCTTGAAATGCGCTTCGATTGCCGGATCAAAAGGACGTTTGAATGTATGTGCATAGCGCTTGTACATAACGATTGCGTTATCAAAGTCTTCGGCTTTTTCGAAGTACTCGGCCGACTGAAAACAGGCAATGCGTTTTTCTTCATCGTTGCTGCCCGCATCCGAAATACGCTGCAGTTCGAAAGCCGCTTTTCGCCACTCGCCCTGCTCTTCATAAACGACAATCAGTTTGCTCGGTATATCTGCAATAAACTTACTGCGCGGGTGCGTATCACGGAACGTTACCAGCACCTCTTCTGCCCGGTCGAAGTCGCCCGTCTGCATCAACAGCGTCGCAGCATCGTATTCGGCACTTTCCCTGAGATCACTTTCCGGAACGACCTGCGCGATTCTCAGCCACTGATCGACCGCAGCAGCCGGGTCAGAATCTTTCAACGCTTCCCCCTGCTTATAAATAGCTGCCGCTGCTTTCTGGCGCAGATCACCGCGCTCTTTTCTGCTCAGCTTTTCATAGTCAGACGCCCGTAACAGAGCATCCTCTGCCTCGGCAAACTCGCCGACTTCAAAGGCCGAATGCCCCTGTACGAGAGATGCGCCATAGGCATAACGCGCAGGCAGCTCTACGCCGGCTTTCTGGGCCAGCCGCGCGGTCGACAACGCCTGCTCGTAATATTTATCCCCAAGTAGTGTTTCCGCAGAATTCACAAGAACAGTGCCGCGTCGCTCATCGTCCGGAAATTCAAGAACAAATCGCTTTGCACTCGCCACGGTCAGCTGTCTCCAGCGCAAAGCATCGTCAGGCTCCGGGCGATACTTCGCATAGGCCAGCAGTGCCGCATAGCCGGCTTCGGCGGCGTTTTCGTAGAAGGGATACTGATACGCAACAATTTCGTAGTTATTCCGGGCGTCGTCATAATTACCCAGTTCAAACGACAGTTCTGCGAGTAAAAAGTGAGCTTTTACCGTATCGGGCGCTTCCGGGAAACTACGGATATACTCGCGATACCACCGGGCGGCATCTTCGTAGCGTTCACGCTTTTCATTACGGGATTTACTCTGCTGCCCCCAACCGTGCGCGAAGGTCGCAAGATCCCAGATATAGTCACCAAGGGCAACGGTAATAAGAGTACGGACATCTTCTCCGTGAGTGTTCCAGTAATCTGATCCGACACCAAAGCGCTCGATGAAAATCTCTTTGTGCTTACGCTGCAGATTCGGATATCCGGCCTTCTCATAGCCAGTAATCAGACGGCGATAATAGAGCGGTGCTTTGTCGTCGTCAGGGTAGCGGTCCACAAACGCCCTGAGCGTAGACGCCGAGCTTTTATAGTATTTCTTGTCGTAATACTGATTGGACAGTTCAGCGTAGAGGCGGTACTCGTAATAACGGGGGCCATGCTCATCGTAGAAACGGGCGATTTCCGTCCAGTCGCCAATGTAATCAAACATAAGCGCCATGATACGCAGAGTATCATTGAGAATTTCGAGTTTACTGCCCTGAGCCGCCAGCAATGTTTCATCATCCGGAAAATGCTCATCAAGCATCAACGTAAATGAAAGCAGGCTGTCTTCAAGTCGGTTCTGTTTAAAAATCGCCCACGCACGAAGATATTGAGAGTCAAAATAAAGCGTGTTGCCATCAGGCCCGAAATTAACGACCTCAGTAAATCTCTGCTCTGACGCTTCGAAATCGCCTACCGCATATAACATGCGCCCCAGGCGGAATTGCGATTCCAGATAATAGAGCGACTCCGGGTAACGTTCTGTCAGTTCCTCCAGAACCGCTATCGCCTGATTAGGGCGCCCGGCGAGGGAATACGCTTTAGCCAGCTGGTAATAAATCGCGTCATTATCGATACGATTCGGATAGGTTCTGATCAGCGTTTCATAGTCACCAATCGAGGCTTCGGCCATGGCCTTATCTTCTTCGACCATGGAATCAATATCACCGTCTGCATTCTGTTCCAGACGGATTTCATCCCACTGCAGCTTCAGACCTGCAATACGATGAGCGACACGGACCCGAAGCTCAGGATCTGTACCAACTTCCAGATACGACTGATATGCACGAATAACATCAGCATGTTCCACATCGAGCGGCTCATCTGAAGCAAAGCGGACGGTTAAGGTACCGATGTCAGCAAGATAGCGGGTGTCATCTTTTTTACTGAACCAACTACACCCGGTAATACCCACAGCAATAAAAATTATCAGAGCTAAGCGGATCATTGGCCTACCTCCGGATTTTCAACAACATGCTTTTGCAACGAATCATCATAAAGTCGGGCCAGTGCAAGCCGGGCCTGGGAAAGATAGAGCGTCAGGCGGCGATCAAGATCGTCCATATATTCACTTGCGTACAGCTTGAGAACATCCGCCTGCTGCAGCTGTATTGTTGAGATAAGCGCCTGGGTTGCGCTGATACGCGCCTGGATATTCTGGACCTGTTCAGGAAAACCCCGCCATGAACTTTCAGCCCACTGCATAGATGTGCGGGTATGTTCCAGTTGTGCAAACAGGCTGTCCGTTTCTGAGCGCAATTTCATGTGGTCACGTTCGGTGTCCCATTTGCGCTGAGGCTGTTCTTCGTAGATATCCCACAGCTGAATACCACGCATACGGCGCCAGCGTTCTTTATATGGGGCCAGATCACGTGTCGGCGTACCAATCTTCTGCAGACTGGTGACATAACCCACGACGTTCCGCAGACGTTCAATTCTTACTTTGTCTGACTCGCTGGCGTACGAAAAAACGGTTTCGTCTTCGTCAAGGAGCTTGTCCTGAACGGCAAGCACTTTGCGAAGGACATCCATCTGCCGTTCTTCCATCTGATCGAGCAAGGCGTCTCCACCCAGGTTCTCAAGGTGTTGCCTGCGCACGACCAGCACCTCATCCCAGAGTGCCAGCGTGCGCTGCATGTCAGCGAGATCCGCCTGAATACGGTCAAGGTCATGCAGTACTGCCAACTGACGCACAAACGCATCATCATCAAGCAGCCCCTGAGTAAATCGGGTGACCGGACTGTCCTGCAGATCCGTCAGCTGCTGTCTTTCCCATCCCCAATCCTGCTGGGCATTAGTCAGTCGCCATTCTTCCAGCCAGGCATCAAGCAGTTCAGGCTGATTAGACGAGCGCAACTCATCAACCATGACGGACAGGTTGTCTTCAATACGCTCATACGCGAGCACAGACTGATTAACGGCCTCAACCAGCTCCAGAGTATGAGGCACGGCAAGGAGCGACTCGACAACCGCAGGGTGATAAGGATCGTACATGCGCTGGAGAATCCGCCAGGGCTGAATGGCGTCCTCATATTTCCACTCTGCCAGCAGATTCCAGCCGTAGTGCAGCAGGGCTGGGGCAGAGAACACGGTTTCCAGGCTTATTTCACGGAAATAGCGGTTAGCTAGCTTATGCTTTTCCCGCTCCATAGCGGCGATACCGGCGAGCAGAAGAACACGATCACGGAGCGAGCGCCCTTCTTCATCTTTTGGGAGGTAGTAGACTGCTTCATCGATCAGTGCTTCGAGATCCCGGCTTTTGTGGTTCTGACGGATCATCGCCAGGATCAGATTGTATCGGGCATAACCCGTCCAGATACTTTTATCCAACATGCCTGCCAGGGCACTTTTGGCTTCTTCGATCCGGTTCTGTTGCGCAACCGCACTGACAAGTATCGAGCGCAATTCCTGTTCGTAGCGCGGCGACAACGCAGGATCAGCACGGAGAGAATTGATGGCAGCAATTTCTGCCCCATCGTAATCAGCATTATTCAACAGTCGTTGAGCGAGAAAGTACCAGGCATCGCCAGAAGCTCCACCACCCTGCTCTGCGACCGCGAAAAATTTTGCTTCAGCCTGCTCTTCAAGGCCAAGGGCCAGGTATACCGCTGCACGCATCACCTCAGCTTCAAGCTCCGGCGCACCCTCTGCACCTTCAGCCTTTTCCCACTGATCCAGGTAGTAAAGCGTCCTGTAGTACTGGCCGTTCAGATAACTGTAATAAAAGTTTCCACGCAGAAGCCGCAATTCCTCGCCATCCGCAACCCCCAGAGCAGCAAGCTCTGCGTCGAGTGCGTCATCGAGCAATTCATTTTCTGACGTTTCAGCAGCAAGACTCCACAGAGGCAGCAGCAGAAACAGGAAAAAAAGTCTGCGCATCAGATTACCAGTACTTCAGTTGAACACGGGCGCTCTGCAGGTCATCCCGATCGACAATGACCAGCTCAGTAATCAGAGGCTTGCTGGTCTTATTCACCATTTCAGTCACGCTCAGCTCACGCCCCTGCCCCAGGTGATCCACACCACGGACCACCGCACGGACACTATGCTTACCCGGCGCGAGGTTAATATCACCCAGAGGCTGCACGGCGCCCATGCGCAGCGCTTTCACCTGGCGCTCGGTATACAGATGCTGAACTTTCAGCTCGTCATCAACCGAGATTTCAATCGACAGGGGCTCAAAATATTCGCCGTGATTCAGCGTCAGATTGAACGCTGCGCGCGTTGTCGCCGGGCTGAGCAACTCCCGTTCCAGCTCGTAAAGATCACGGTTAAGTTCGAGTACCGTTTCTTTTGCTGCGAGCACTTCTTTACGAACCGCCGCGTCTTCAGCCAGAGAAAGCTGTGGCAGCAACAGTGCAATAATCAATAACAATCTCATAACTTACTCCGATATCTGACCGTCACGACCAAGTGACAGCCAGCGCATTAATACTTTTTCAGTCTCCGGATAGTTGTCATCCAGATCTCCGGTGATCAGGTGGTCGAGTTCGCCATCCGGATCAATCAACAAAACGGCAGGACGACCTTCAAACTGCCAGCCCTGATTCCAACGGGGCTCATACTTCAGCACAGGAAGACGCATTTTCGGTGGCTGATCTTTACCTTCTGGCGTCCAGACAAACCATCCTTTCAGTCCGTCCATAGCCAGACTCTCTGCCAGAAGCTGGTAGCGGACGAGGGTTTCAGAACATTCATCACAACGGCCAAGCCAGACAATCATCAGGGGCGCACCACGAGCTTCGGCCAGCCTCTGCCCAAACCCATTTACCGCAGGCAGAGTAAAGTCAGGCACCAGATCCCCCGGCCGCAGACTGTTTGTTGGTTCAATTGTTTCTCCGGCCCAGCTGGCACAGGAAAGCAGTATCAGAACCACATACCGAGCGAGATATCCCACTGCATCCCCCTGTCCGCTCCAACCTGCTCCAGCCGCTCATCACTGATGACAAACTGCCGAGCACCTACCGCAGTCCAGACTTTCGGACCATGAAACTGAACAGAAAGTCCTAGCGACGTGTATTGCCCACTGGTATCGCCGGTTGTCTGTTCACCCACCGCCAACTCAGCCGCGATAGACCACGGCACCGCGTACTGCCCTGAGGTACTGGCATTCCCCTGAAGCACTGAGTATCCCGCGCCAAACGCATAGCGGAGAGCATCCTCACCTTCTTCAATCACCAGCGTATCGCCATCCGACAGATCTTCACTGTTGAACTCGCCATACTGAAATTCTCCCAGCAGGTACCAACGATCACCGGCAAAGTAGCGGCCGTTCAGTAACAGTCCAGCCTGAATTTCATTGCCGGTAGTTAAGGTATTTGCATAGGCGGCACCCAGCATACCGTGCTGCGTACCTGCACTTTTGATGTCTTTCAGACCATTAGCCTGAACACGGGGCTTATAGACACTGGCATTGTCTGCAAACGCAGGCAGCGCCGCTGTTATCAATGCAGCACAGAGCAAGGCTCTCATAGACGGATTCTCCAGATTAGTGACGCCCCGGGTCTGATACCTGGCTCACTGTCGAGTGTCACGGCGATGTGCCCGCGTACACCAATTTCAAAGTAACGTTCAGGTGACCAGACTGCTTCCGCGCCTCCCGAGAGAACCGGTACCGAGGAAGATGAGTCACTCCAGTAGTTACTGCCCTCTGTCTGGCTGGCCAACCCAAGGCCAAGGTCGACGTTCAGAGCAACGCCGCCGCTGTTGTCACGACTGCGTTTAATGTAACCCACCTCAGTGAGTCCCCAGTTCTGGTCGCCATCAGGGTTGCGTGTATGCCGGAAATAGAGAGGAAGTCCGTACACAGGCGTGAGCAGACCAATACTCCAGGCAGACTGAGTGACAAGACCAAATTCGAGGCGGGTATTCCCCGGACGGGCCTGATTAATCAGCGCCCACATTTCATCGGCAGGCAGTGAACGGACACGATGCAGGTCATCCACATGAAGCCATCCTTCATTGCGCTCATCGGTCATTTTCAACCAACTGCCGCGTCGCTGTAACGGGCGCAGTTCACGCTCACCTGTGACTTCAAATATGACGGGAAATGCCGAAGAGGGGCCACTGCGCAGACCTATATAGTCCTGCTCAGCCGCCACATTCTGAACAGCGAACAACGCAGGCAGAAGCGCCAGCACCGTCGCTAAAGGCCTGAAAAAGCCTCTGAATATCATCTGTTCTGCCCTGTTATTGTTATCGTAGTCGGCCGCCCGGGTGAGATCGGGCGATACAGCATCTGCATGCTGCGAGGCTAAGCCTCTGTCCGTCTGTTCTTTTTACTTACTCAGAAAACGCATGGCGTCTTCCAGTCCAGCTAAGGTCAGCGGGTACATCTTATCACGTACAAGCCCCCGGATAGCGCCAAGCGAACCCCCGTTCCCCCAATGCGCTTCCGGTGCCGGGTTAAGCCACACCAACTTTTCAAAATGGTTAGCCATTCGCTCCATCCAGAGCGCACCAGGCTCTTCATTCCAGTGTTCTACACTGCCCCCGACGTGGGTCACCTCATAGGGAGCCATCATGGCGTCACCAACAAAGATCACCCGGTAATCACCGCCATATTTGCGCAAAATGTCCCATGTTTCTGTGCGCTCGTTCATGCGACGGATATTATTCTTCCAGACTGATTCGTAAAGACAGTTATGAAAGTAGAAAGTCTCCATATGCTTGAACTCGGTCCGGGCAGCCGAAAACAACTCTTCACAGACCCGCACATGAGGGTCCATAGACCCTCCGACATCAAAAAACAGCAGTACTTTAACCGCGTTGTGACGTTCGGGCACCATACGGATATCAAGAAATCCCGCATTTCGCGCTGTCGATGAAATGGTGTCATCAAGATCCAGCTGATCTGCCGCCCCCTGACGGGCAAACCGGCGCAGGCGTCGCAATGCTACTTTTACGTTGCGGATGCCCAGCTGAATGTTGTCATCAAGGTTGCGATAGTTACGCTGTTCCCAGACCTTAGCGGCTTTTTTATGACGGGAGCGCCCTTGCTCAATACGCACCCCCTCAGGGTTGTAACCGTCGGCACCGAAAGGAGACGTCCCGCCGGTACCAATCATCTTATTGCCACCCTGATGGCGTTTCTTCTGCTCTTCAAGACGTTGACGGAAAGTATCCATCAGCTCGTCGAACCCGCCAAGAGACTCGATTTTGGCCTTATCTTCATCTGAGAGCAGACGTTCAAGTTCGCTGCGCATCCAGTCGGCAGGAATGTTGGCGTCTTCAAACAGGCCCGGCAGCGCGTCGATACCTTCAAAATACGCGGCGAACGCCTTATCAAACTTATCGTAATGCTTCTCGTCTTTGACAAGACAAAGACGCGCGAGAGCATAAAATTCGTTGAGATCAGCGAACGCCACGTGAGATCTTACTGCTTCGACGAGATCAAGGTACTCGCGGATAGAGCAAGGCACTCTTGCTTTACGGACCGTCTCAAAGAAATCAATGAGCATGCATCAGCCCCGACGTCGGCTCATGAAGGCAAGCTTTTCAAGCAGGTGCACGTCCTGTTCGTTTTTGACCAGCGCTCCAGCCATAGGCGGAATAGCTTTGGTTGCTTCTTTGTTGCGTAACAATTCGACACCCAGCTCATCAGCCATAAGCAGTTTCAGCCAATCGATCAGCTCTGACGTGGAAGGCTTTTTCTTCAGCCCCGGCACTTTTCGGACATCAAAGAAGACTTCGAGTGCTTCAGAGACGAGCTCTTTCTGAATCGCAGGATAATGAACATCAACAATCGCCTTCATCGTGTCACGATCAGGGAAGTCGATGTAGTGGAAGAAGCAACGACGCAGGAATGCGTCAGGCAGTTCTTTCTCATTGTTACTGGTAATGAGAATGATCGGACGGTGCTTTGCGACGATACGCTCCTGCGTTTCGTACACGAAGAATTCCATCTTATCGATTTCGAGCAGGAGGTCGTTCGGAAACTCAATATCTGCTTTATCAATTTCATCGATCAGGAGTACCACAGGCTTATCGGCCGTAAAGGCTTCCCAGAGCTTACCCTTAACGATGTAATTCGATATGTCGTGGACCTTATCATTTCCGAGTTGCGAATCACGCAGACGGGAAACCGCGTCGTACTCATACAGGCCCTGATGAGCTTTTGTTGTACTCTTCACGTGCCATTGAATCAGATCAGTCTCCAGAGATTCAGCCAGCTGCTCAGCCAGCATCGTCTTACCTGTACCAGGCTCACCTTTGAGCAGCAGTGGTTTCTGCAGAGTAATGGCAGCATTGACTGCCATCTGCAGCTCAGGCGTCGCAACATAGCTGCCAGTACCTTCAAATTTCTTCGTCATCTCTTGGGCCTGTCCGTATTCATCACTTCGTTGGCCAGAGTATAAGGAGCAGCATGTACTACAGCAAGGCAGGCGAGAGGAAAAGCGCTTAGAAATCAGACACAAAGGTCAATGTGTACAGAAAGAAGGGCCAGTCAGACACTGGCCCGGATGGCATTACTCAGGACGGGTGGCTACTTTTTATCTTCCTCATCCGGGAGGTCGAATTCACCCCATTCGTCATCTGCCGCCTCATCACCAAGATCAAAGTCGTCTTCCTGCGCCGAAGGCATCATAGTATCACCGCCCATAGACGCCGGGACCCTGGAATCTTCTTCATCAGACGCAGCCGGGATTTCCTCTTCTGCTTCATCGGCAAAATCATCGAAATCGCCCTCATCCAGATCAGCATCGTCCAGCGGACCAACATCAAGGTCAGGCACAGACGTCGCAACCGGTTCTGACTTGCCGGCATCTTCTGCATCGCCAGCCGAGGCTTTCCTGCGGCTCAGCCACCACCACGCCAGGCCACCGATCAATCCGAGATTCGCCACAACAAGAATGGCATACACCCACCACGGGATGCCTTCTTCCTCTTCCTCTGGCAACTCGGTGGACTCATCCGCGTATTTCTCTGCAAGATCCGGAGCTATCGGCTCACTGGCAGGCGGTGGCGGTGCCACAGGCTCAGGCGGAACAGGGACTTCTTCAACGCTTTCTTCAGCAGGTTCAGATACCGGCTGCAGCGCTTCGTGCGACTCTTCAGCAACAGCTGGAGTATCAATCAGAGTATCGCCGCCAGCCGCCGGAATCGGAAATTCGACCACCATAGTTTCAGGTTTGCTTTTGAACGTCATCCCGCTGCCCGACACTCCGCGGATATTGAGCATGACCTCGTACTGGCCGTCACCTTTTTCACCCTGCAGATCGAGCTTCCAGGCATTATCAGCCGCATCAAATTCCATTGAGTTTATGACTGAGCTTCCGTCAGGGCTCGTCACCCGGGCGATCACCCTGCTCAGCGTCGTATCAACCATATCGCTGTCAGAGTAAACGCGCACGCTGAAGGTCTGCGTATCGGCGTCAGCTTCCGATTCAACTCTCAGAGGCTCAGCCAGAGTCGCGGTCAGAACCTGGCGCCGCTGAAAGGTCCGACCTATGGCGTTGACTTCCAGTCGGTATTCCCCGGGCTGTGTCAAGCGACTGAGGACTTCACGAAAAACTCCGTCAACCGGAAGACTTTCAGGGTCGGATAAGAGCTTGCTGCCGGTCCGGCCGTCAGGTGCAGTCACCTGAAGGCTCACATCGGTCAGTTGAAGAATTGTCGGCTCATCGACCGTTTCCCCTTCATTCACCAGCGCCATTTCCAGCTCAACCGGAACACCAGAGAAGAGACTGCCCGGCAGACCTTTCACGCTCAGTTTAAGATCCGACAGAATCTGGACCCGGTTTTCCGGGTCGAGATCGGCCTCGGCAGACCATTCGCCCTGTTCCGGGTTTTTAATCGTTACAAGATCGAAGTTGAGATCATGATGCCAGCGGACATTTTCGTTATCGACGGACACCGCCTGACCAATACGCTCACCAGATGGAGAAATCAGAACGGTAGGCGTCGCAGACGATTTACGGAAAATAAGCGCGGTAAACTCTTTTACGCTTGGATCAATGCTGAAGCGGTTGTTTTCCATGGGTACCTGCTCTGCAGGCACCGCACGATCGAATGCTTTGAGGAAGGCAGGCATGAGCTCGTCAGCCGTATGTGCCTTCAGAAACAGACCATCGGCTTCCATCGCAATCTGCTGCAACATTGCTTCATCTGCAGCATCGGATAACGCAAGGGTATGAATGCGGACGCCTGCGCCCGTGTAGCGCGGCAGAATTTCTTTCATCAGGCGCTGACGCTCTGCGGCATTCGGAGGCGAACCAGGATTCCCCTGCGACCCGTCCATATCTATGCGACCGTCCGTCAGGAGTATAACGGTCTGATCAAAACTGCTGTCGGCTGTCGCCTGCCAGAGTGCTTTATCAAGTGCGCCCACGAGATTGGTATTCAGGCCAACGGAATTAATATCGCCCGCCGCTTTTTTTGCCTTAGTACGCCACTGTGCATCCACCGTTTCCAGCGGAACCAACATATTCACATAACGCCCGAAGGTCCAGACACCTGCCCGGGCACCATCGGGGAGTAATTCAGTCAGAAGATTAAGAGCAGGACGGCGTAGATTCTCCGGATCGGTATCTTTCATACTGCCGGAGATATCTATAACAATCCTGACATCCGGTTGTTTATTGTCTTCCGCAGAGACCACTCCGCTGATAGCCAGAGCGACAACTGTTGCCAGAATTCCGAAAAAACGCATACCTGCTCCCGGGACAGCCTCAGAGATTAGATTCCAGAACCCGACGACCTTTCTCGGTAATGTGCCAGCGCACACCGTTTTTGCCGCTTACTTTGCCTGCCAGACTACGGGCAGTCAGCACATTGAGTGTTTTCAGAACCGTCGATTCTTCCTGATTAGATTCGCGGCACACCCCCGCCAGAGAGCGGAAAATATAGCGACCATTTGAGAGAATTTTCAGCACCTGGGTCGACGTAATATCCAGTTCATCCGACACAGTCACTGCCTGGTTATCGTAACCGCTCATGTCTTTCTCTGTTTCCGTATCAATCAGAGGTAACAGCTCACTCTGAATAACGCGCAGGTTCTGTTCTACCTCTTCCGAACGCTGGCGTGCGACATGCGCTTCGTTGAGGATACGATCAGACATGTTGTCGATCACAAAACGACTCAACAGCGCTGAAACCAGACAGAAACCGGTAAAGATCAACAGCTGAGACGGATCACCCTGGCTTTCCAGTACCAGTTCGCTGTTGACCATATCGAGCACGACAGGAACCAGAAAAGACGCACCAACACCAACCACCAGAAAGCGTGGCAAGCTTGCTGAATCCGGATCTTTGTCCCCATATAAATAGTAATTCACCAGCCCCCCAAAAATGCCCGCCAGAAGCATTACGGTTGCAAGAATGAAAATATGATTTGCCATCGTCCTAATCCTCGTGAATTCCGGTTAAGCCGGAACTTCTTATCACCTGTCAGACCCACTGATACTGTGATGATTTTCTGTCATCACGACGAAGTGCGCCTCGCAGCAACACACCATGATTTAAAGCTAGCAAAGTTTTAGCGGTTAGCCAGAAAAGTAATTAAGAAACGGATAGTCACGAATGCAATTAGAGGGACAAAACCAATCCACCGCCCCCTCAGGGAGAGTGGACATGGCATAGCCAGCGGCAGACAGAACGCGACCGGACTGGCCGCGAAAGATCATCTGAAAGGATTGTCGGAGCGTGTTTTAGAACGGGGTTCTGCGGGCTTTTCCGCCGTTGTCTGCATGTCCGTCGGCAGCAGTCCCGCCAGCGCCATAATCAGGGTGATACCAAATGCAGTTGCCACCGACGCCGCATACCAGATAGCGGTGTAGTCCAGCTCAGCAAGCGTGCCAGAGATCAGACTAAAGGCGATAACAACCGCGCCCGGTGCAAGAAACGAAGACTCCGCTGCAACCGGAACAGGCGTAAACACAATGACCGCGCCCAATGCACTGAAGAGGTGATAAGGCAGCCCGCGGGAGGTCACCCAGAACGCCATTTTTCCCCAACACCAGTAACCCAGTGTCCCTGCAGCAAGGTAGATAACCCAGAAGGCAAAGTAACTGTTCAGGCCTTCCATATGATGCGGTCCTCCCATTCCTCTTCAGGGATCCTGTCGTCAGGGATCCCTTTATTTCTGATTGATATACCTGCCAGATGAACTGACTCGCGATCTCCCGATACCAGGGGGTGCCAGTCAAACAAGGGCTTCCCCTCTGCTACAAGACGATACGCGCACGTTTCTGGTAACCAATGAAATTCTTTTGCCTGATCGGGTGTCAGCCAGACACAGTGCGGCACTTTCTCCTGACGGGTCTGATACACAGTACAACGGCAGGTATCCTGCTCCATATAGCGACAGTGAACATCGGTGTAGTAAACATCCCCGGTGTCTTCGTCCTCGAGCTTATGCAGGCAGCAGAGTGCACAACCATCGCACAGTGACTCCCACTGTGACGACGTCATTTTATCCAGCGGAGTTGTCAGCCAGAAAGCCTTGTCACTCATTCAGGATCGCGCTTAGTAAAGAGGTCCAGCATATAGGTCTCTCTCATGGGCGGCATCTGCAGGTAAAAACCGTTTTCCTCCAGCTGTTCGATGACTTTGGCCGCATCCGCACGCCCGAGCTTTTTCTCAGGGGTGAGCAGTATGGTCATTGCCAGCTGTGGCTGACCAAACATCTCTTTAAGCTCATCTGGCACACGTGACATCCCATCTTTTTTGGTCACGTACAGGTACATTTCGTCTTTTTTGCGCGTTTTGAAAACATCACAAAGGATTTTACTCATCACTCTCTTCCGCAGGGTCGGTTGACTGCTCAAGCAGCACAGTTAATTCTTGGGTAATCACAGAGTAGCGCCATCCCTGCAACGGCTCTGGCACCGTTTTTCCCCGGGCCCGGACCAGGGCTTCGATCATTTTTTTATTCGCGAGGATTTCTGCAGGCACCTGCAGCTCCTCCGCACGGGCGACCACTTTTTTCTTCAGCGTTTTCATCAGATTCCCAGCACTGATAGACAGAGGTCTGGTGAGAGCTTCCGGCCATTGCTCCGGAGGTTGCCCAAGGGCCACTTCGATGCGTTTCAGCACCTCCCGGGCACTTTCTCTGATGATATTTGAGCGCATACCAGCTTTACTCAGCTGGTCGCGATTGCGTGCCTTAAAGCGAGCAAGATTCCAAAGTGTCTGATCGTCGGCGACTTTATTCCTCGGGACATCCAGCCTGCGGGCCTCAAGCTCCCGCCACTCTGATAACGACTGAAGTATGTTCTGTTCCAGCGGGCGCAGCTTCCAACCGAGTTTCACACGCCGATAGCTGGCCTTGAGATCGGTTTCAGCTTCTGCTGCTGCCTGCACCGTACGCTCAGCCTCTTCCTGCAACCAGACCAGTCGCCCGGTGTCTTCCAGACGCTCGCGCAGCCCCGGATACAAGCGCCTCAGGAAGTAAACATCCGCCGTGGCGTAGTCAATCTGTACGTCACTCAGGGGTCTTTTCAACCAATCTGAGCGAGTGGCTTCTTTAGGAATAGCAATCCCCAGAAGCGACTCTACGGCCTTCTGAAAACCGACGGAGCTCCCTTCACCTGCCAGCGCCATCGCCAGCTGCGTATCGAACAAAGGCTGCGGAACAACACCACAAAGGCGACGACAGACCTCAAGGTCTTCAGCACATGCATGAAATATCTTCACGACATCAGGCGCCGTCAGCACATCAGCAAAGGGCTGCCAGTCCGAGATAGCGAGTGGGTCGATTAACCAACAGTCCTCCAGAGTGGCGACCTGAATCAGCCCTGGCTGCGGATAAAACGTCGTCATTCTCACGAACTCGGTATCGAGCGCCAGGCAGGCTTCTTGTAACCACTGCTGGCAGATCTGCGCCAATGCATCATCGCTTTCGACCCACTGAGGCGCCGGCAGATTTAACATACTCATGTCTGAGATTTCCGATATCTGTCCAACAGCTCCACCAGAGTACAGGTGTCTCCGGGAGCATGGCTCTTTCTGATCAGGTAATCTGCCGTCACACGCCCCTCCACTGTCGCCGCTGTTGCGACGAGAATGCTGTCTACCTCCCGGGAACGGGATACAAAAGCATCAATATTGAGCTGTGACGGACCAATCCCCCGGGAAGGAGACAACTCACCATGAAGGCACCAGACAGGTTGGCGACAACCTGCGTCTCTCAGCAATGCCAGGTCATCCATATTGGCAACCACGGTCAGGGTTCTACCCGAGGAATCACGACAGTAGCGACACTCGGCCGCTACATCGTGAGTGGTATTACATCCTGCACACAAAGGTTCAGCCGCCGCTGCTGTGAGAACTTCTGCCAGTGCTTCCGCACGGGACTGATAAATCAGCCACTCGGCCAGACGGCGGGCACCAGACGGACCTACTCCCGGCAGGTCGTCCAGCTGCTCACACAATTTCTGATAGGCAGGCGCATTCTGTGTCATGAGGTCAGAAAGGCAGTTTCATTCCTGCAGGCAGGCCCATACCGGCGGTCATTTTCGCCATATGTTCCTGATTGTTCTGCTCAATCTTGCGCACGGCATCATTCACCGCTGCAGCCAGCAGATCTTCAAGCATTTCCTTGTCTTCACCAAGAATCGCATCATCCAGTTCAACGCGCTTCACATCGTGACGCCCTGTCATCGTAACTTTCACCAGGCCCGCACCGGATTCTCCGGTGACTTCGGCACGAGCAAGCTCTTCCTGTGCCTTGGTCATCTGTTCCTGCATCTTCTGGGCCTGCTTCATCAGGTTGCCCATACCACCTTTAATCATACTGTTCTCCTCAAGAGTTCGGACGAACGGTGTCTTCGTTCACACGCCCACCCATTTCGTTAAGAATCTGGTTGACCAACGGGTCACTGTCGATCGCATGTTTAGCTGCGTATAACGCCTCGACACGCAGCCGGTGCCGGCGCTGATCCGGCGTTTCGCCGCGCGGCGGCGTCAACGTCATTTCAATAGTCAGACCGGGCACCAGTGTCTGCAGAGCATCCTGCACGCGGGATTTCTGAGACTCATTGTAAAGAGCACCCTGAGCGGGGTCGACGTCGAATACAGCAACCCCTCCGTCAAGAGTGATCAATGCTGAGTTTTTCGCAATCGCCATCGGCAGACCTGCAAGCGGCAGGTGCTCTACCCACTGCCACCAGGTATGAGGTGCCAGCGCTGGTAATTCATCCGACTGACCGGGCGCGGCTTCTGGCGCCTCAACAGCAATCTCTGGAGCCGAAGTTACGCTTACCGGCTCACTGACCGGGTCAGTTACTACCTCATCAGCCACCGGCGAATCCATCAATGACGCCAGTTGAGTCACGGGCTCCGGCTCGGTCTTCTCATCAATCGACAGAGCTGTATCAGAAGGAACATCCTCGACGACCTCCACGGCAGCCTCCTGATAAGAGGCAGCAGCGTCAGGAGACGTTGTCTCAGCAGTGGAAACCGTCGGTTCTGCAGGCGTAGAAGGATCTGTTACGGAAACGTCAGTCGGCGGGCTCAGAGGCTTTTTTTTTTGCAGTGCACTCTCAAGATCCAGTTCAGGCACCTGCTCAGGAGCCGGACGGAACGCCAGCATTCTCAAGAGTACCATTTCAAAACCCTGGCGCGGGTCTGGCGCCAGAGCAAGATCTTTGCGGCCCTGCAACGAAATCTGGTAATACAACTGAAGGTCTTCTGCAGGCATTGCCATTGACAGTTTCAGAATGGCATCACGATCACCTTCTGAATTTTCAATGGCGTCGGGTACGACCTGGGCCAGAGCTGCCCGATGCCAGATATGGAGCATCCCCTGAAGCACCTCATCAAAATCCGGAGCATGCTCTGCCATCTCTGCAACTTCCTGCATAACCCGTCCAGCATCGGCCTGAGCCATGAGCTCGGCCAATCTGAACAACCGGCCCCGATCCATGGTGCCAAGCATGGCATTGACCTGACTCTCACCTACATGACCTTCACCGTAGGCAATAGCCTGATCGGTCAGACTGAGCGCATCACGCATACTGCCCTGCGCTGCCCGCCCCAGAGACCAGAGTGCCGGCTCTTCGTACTGTATTGTCTCGGCATCCAGCACTTTGGCGAGATACTCGACTATCCGCTCCGGCGTCATATTTTTCAGACTGAACTGCAGACAGCGGGACAGAATCGTCACAGGGAGTTTCTGTGGATCAGTGGTCGCCAGCAAAAACTTCACATGCGCAGGCGGCTCTTCAAGCGTTTTCAGCAATGCATTGAAACTGTGGGTCGAGAGCATGTGCACTTCGTCTATCAGGTAGACCTTGAAGCGACCGCGCGTCGGTGCGTACTGGACGTTGTCGAGCAGCTCACGCGTATCTTCCACACGCGTTCTGGAGGCGGCATCCACCTCAATCAGATCAACAAAGCGGCCTTCTGCGATTTCCCGGCAGGATGTGCATTCACCGCAAGGACGTGCACTGACGCCCTGCTCACAATTCAGGCACTTGGCTAAAATACGTGCAATGGTGGTTTTACCGACACCCCGGGTACCGGTAAACAGGTAGGCGTGGTGCAGGCGCTCTTCATTAAGCGCGTTAATGAGGGCCCTGAGTACATGCTCCTGGCCGACCATTTCATCGAAGAAACGCGGACGCCATTTGCGCGCAAGTACCTGATAACTCATGAATTTAGGGCCACCCCGGAAGTTAAATCTGGGGAGCATAATAACTGTTAGTGAAGGGAAAGTCAGTGACTATCTGGAGATGACCCCTACCAGCCACACCCCGGCACACGAGTCGACCACTACCGTTGCTTCCTTCCGGACCTGGCGGGGTTCGCGGTGTATCGTTGCGAGGGGACCGGCAAGGGCCACCATAACGTCCTGAGGAACCTCAGGAGGCCGCTACATTAGCCAAAACTGATTTTAAAATCAAGAAGTTAAAGGTGAAGCCATTGCTGCAACGCCTGGTTTATCACTTCAGCGCGGGACAACCCAAGGTCTTCAGCAACCTCATCGAGGCGCTCAATCACGTCGGCCGGCAATTTGACTTCAAGACGGTGCAACCCCGCATGCTTGTCACGAACCCGCTGACTGCGTTTATTAAACCGGCATTGCTGAGTACGGTCATAAGGATTGCTGCGCGGGCGCCCGGGCCGCGACGGGGAAAACATATCTATCGTGGTACGATCTTCGGGCTGGACAGACATCCACCACTCCGCCTGATTTAACTGCCTGGTACACACAGGCAATAAACCTGCAACTGAATGGCGCAATTATCCCAAGCACGGCAGCAAAAGCAACCTCACGACTTGCCTTAAGAGGTCCGGCGCAATACTGTTGGAATATTCTTTCTGATTTGTTCCAGTGAAATGACACAAAAACCGACATCGATTCCGCACAGTCTCGCGACACAGACAATTTCCAACGATTCACTTAAGTTCAACACAACCGCTGACCTCGAACCCTTCCAGGGGGTACTGGGCCAGGAGCGGGCCGTCAATGCCATTCAGTTCGGGGTTGCCATGGAACGCCCGGGCTACAACATTTTCGTCATGGGCGAAACTGGCACGGGGCGATCATCTTACGTACAGGATTACCTGAAGAGTGAAGCCAAGCGTCAGGCAACCCCTGATATCTGGTGTTACGTCAACAACTTCAAGAACCCCCGCGAACCACGCGCCCTGTCATTACACCCGGACGAAGCCAGCCTGTTCCGGCGCCTCGTCAATGAACTGATAGACCAGTTACTCGCCACCTTTCCGGCAGCACTTGAACACCCGGCCTACCAACAGAAAAAATCGGCCATCGATTACGTGTTCAATCGCCGCTATGACAAAGCCATTGAGGCCGTTGAGCGCGAAGCTCACAAGCGCGGCGTCGCTGTATATCGCGACTCAAGCGCCATCAGCTTCACCCCAATGCGAGACGGCAAGGCACTGGATGAAACTGAATTTGCGCAACTCAGCGAAGAGGAACGGGACACGTTCCATAATGACATTGGTGAGCTGGAGCAGATGCTGAGCGAGCACCTGTCTGAGCTTCCGCAATGGAAGCGGGAAAGCAGCAACGACCTGCGCAACCTGAACCGCGAGACCATCAGAGAAGCCATCACCCCTCTGCTTCAGTCCATCCGCGAGAGCTTCAGCGACCACCAACCGGTAATCGAATACCTTGATGAGATGGAAGAATACTTGCCATCCCTGGTACTTGAAGAACTGGTTGAAGAGCGCCTGATGGATCTGCGTGAAGAGTTCGCCAAACGCAGCAGTCTTGAGGATGCCCTTCTGCCCAACATTGCGACACACCACAACCCGGACAGTGGTGCTCCTGTTGTCTATGAGCCACACCCCAGCTATGCCAACCTGTTCGGTCGCATTGAATACGTCAGCGATCAGGGCGCACTGGTGACAAACTACCATCGCATTGCACCGGGCGCCCTGCACCGTGCCAACGGCGGCTATCTCATCCTGGATGCGGAGAAAGTGCTGTCCGAGCCTATGGTGTGGGAAGCGCTCAAGCGCGCGCTGCAGTCGCACGAGCTGAAAATGGAATCGCCCTACTCCGAAATTGGCCTGTTCAATACCACCTCGCTGGTGCCAGCGGTCATCCCACTGGAATTCAAGCTCGTCCTTATCGGTTCACGCAATGTTTATTATCTGCTGCAGCAATATGACGACGATTTCCGCCGCCTGTTCCGCTCCGTCGTGGATTTTGACAACGACATCCCACTTAACGAAGCGCACCTTGATGCCTATGCACAGCTTCTGAAAAGCCGCGTCACAGAACAGGGATACAGCGATCTCGATCGTGATGCCGTTGCCCGCATGGTTCAGCACAGTGCCCGGCTTGCAGAGCAGCAGGACGTACTCAGCGCCTGTATTGGCGACCAGTTCGACCTGCTTGCAGAAGCAGACTTTATCCGCAAACTCGCACAGGACGAAGTCATCACCCGCACTCACATTGACCGGGCGCTGAACGCAAAACAGGAACGCACCGGACGGGTTTACGACAAGCTGTTCGAGCAGATGCTGGAAGGTACCGTTCTTCTGGAAACTTCAGGCACCGCCATCGGCAAAATCAACGGCCTGACGGTTATGTCACTCGGCGATACCAGTTTTGGCTCTCCCGCGCGCATCACAGCGTCGGTATATCCCGGCTCGAAAGGCGTCGTCGACATTGAGCGTGAAGTAGCGCTTGGCCAGGCGATCCACTCCAAAGGCGTAATGATCATCAGCGGTTTCCTGGGCAACCGATATGCACAGAAATTTCCGCTGGCGATTTCCGCACACATCGCGATGGAGCAATCATACGGTTACGTTGATGGCGACAGCGCCTCCATGGCAGAACTCATCTGCCTGATATCGGCACTGACTCACTCACCCATCGATCAAAGCTTCGCCATCACCGGCTCGGTTAACCAGTATGGCGAAGCACAGGCCATTGGCGGCGTAAACGAAAAAATTGAAGGGTTCTTCCGGCTCTGCGAGGCCAGAGGCCTGACCGGCAGTCAAGGTGTGATTATCCCACACTCCAACCAGCGCAATCTGGTATTAAACGATGAGGTAGTGCGCGCAATTGAGGCGGGTAAATTCCACGTTTATTGCGTAAGACACGTAGATGAAGCGATGCATTTGCTGCTCAACCGAGAACCCGGCATTGCAGATAACGAAGGAAACTTCCCGGAAGGGACAGTGAACGGAGACATCATCAAGCGCCTGCAAAGCATCGCTGATCTGGGCAAAAAAGACTGAGGCAGGCACGCCCCTCATTCATGGGGGGCCTTACAATCGTTGCTAACTTCCCACCCTTACCGGGTGGCGTCCTTGGCGGCTATGAGCGAGCAACTGCTCATGCAGCAGCTTAAAGTCGACCGGTTTCGCAATGACGGAATCCATCCCCGCATCCAGACACTGCTGACGCTCGGAATCAGACACTCCGGCAGTGAGCGCGAGAATCGGCCGCCGACACCCCAGCGCTCTTAGTTCCCGCGTAGTCTGCATGCCATTGAGAACAGGCATATGGCAATCCATCAGAAAGATATCTGCGCTCTTCCAGGCTTCGCTGTCCAGCATATCCTGACCGTTCTCAAATACACTGACTGCCATCCCCCGCTTACGCAACAGAACAGCCAACAGTTTCTGATTCATCGCATCATCTTCACAGACAACGACATTCAGCGCTGACGTCGTCGTGGATTCTTCAGGAGCGTACCCCTCACCGACGAGATCCAGGGGAACCTCAAGCCAGAAAGTCGACCCGCTGGCGGGTGAACTCATCACACCGACGTCTCCACCCATCAGCTCTGCGAGATTGCGACAAAGACTTAAACCGAGACCCGTACCACCGAATTCACTGGACGTGGAATCACTGGCCTGCTCAAAAGGTTTAAATACTTCCTGCAAGCGTGAGGCTTCAATCCCGATACCCGTGTCCCGCACTGTCAGACAGAGATCATATCTGTGATGCCTCACCTCACCAGTAAGGCGCACGGAGACCCGGCCTCCCCTTGGCGTGAATTTGCAGGCATTGCTGAGAAAGTTAACCAGTATCTGTTGCATCCGGCTGGCATCGCCAAGGAGGTGTTCAGGCACACTCTCAGCCACCTCCGCACTGAAACGTATATCCTTCCGCTGCAGGTTTGCCGAGAATATTGCCGCCGCCCGTTCGAGCCAGTTGCGGACATTAAACACCTGAGGGTATAGCCGGAGTTTACCCGCTTCAATTTTTGCGACATCAAGGACATCATCCACCACACCCAGCAGAGTCTGCACTGTGTAGTTAAGATCGCGCAGCAAAGGCTTTATGGCCTGTGGGTCATCCTGAATTTCGAGCAGATCGACAATCCCCAGAACGCCCGTCAATGGATTACGGATTTCATGGCTCATATGCGCGATAAACTGGGTTTTTGCCTCAAGCGCGCGGGCCGCCACTTCGCGCTCCTGCTCCGCCTCCTTTGCCCGACGTGCATGAAAATCGGCCATCATAATGTCACGATAGCCTCGCAGCGCGGTGGTCAGAGACACAAACAGGCGCTCCTGAGTCGACTCAGTTTTGGCCAGATAATCATTGATATCGTAGTTCTGAACGACACGATATTCGGGCGCAAAGCCTGCCTGCCCTGTGCGCAGAATAATCCGCAGACGACGATCCCCCAGCGTATTACGGATGAACTCAACCAGAGCAAGACCGGCATCATCGCGTTCCATCACCACATCAAGGAGAATCACCGCAATATCATTGCGCTGCTGCAACAGAGCCCGGGCCTCGGACGCGGCATTACAGGTAATGCACTCGACGGAATGTCCATCAAAACGATAACGGGAGAGAACAAGGCGGGTAACATCGAGAACTGACTGATCGTCATCAACTACGAGAACCGGAATCCGGTCAGGCAGAAGCTCGCTTTTTACAGCCTGCATTTCAGTGTCGGTCATTTAAGCAATCCTTTGCCCAACCTTTATGGAGTTTGTCGGGTCAGTTACCCAGCATTTTATCGCGAAGGCGCGTCTGCACCGGATCATCAGATAACCAGATGCCTGTCATTGCCTGTTTGAACGCAAGCCCTGGAACAAGTTCCAGCTGCTCCCCATTACGATAAATGCGAACTCCTTCTTCGGGCAGATAAACCAGGTCAAAAACATCGCCATTTTTCAGCGCGTTCCGGAATGTCGCTATCATAGCATCAACTTCACTCCGGATGGGCTCAAGATTGCCGTGAGTTGAACGGACAAAGCCATCCATTGCAGATTCTGCAAAGCGTTCTCCGGTAATCAGATCAGACACAATGTAAATGCGGATATTCAGAGGAGCATCCGCTGCAATGATACCTTCGGCGTCGGATGAAGGTTCGGGCAGGTAGAGAACCGCAACGTAGATATCGTGAAAGAATTTAGTCCGCATTCCGGCACCATTGAGTACCAGCGGCTGTTCAGCGAAATTCAGATCGTCGGGAATTTTCAGGTCATACGCTTTCAGCGCATAAGACGGGAGTGACAGAAAGGCAGATAGCAGCAGCGCCCAGGTGACTCTGATCATAAAAACATCCTTAACAATCCATTAACTGACAGTGTCAGGAAAGAGGGGTGCTTTTACAAGCCCTGTTGCGCTGCTACAACGAATAAAGGCCCGGATCTATCCATCCGGGCCCGGACTCAGCGGAAGTCTTTGAGATTTTTCTGAACAAATCTCAATGTCATTTCCACCAGGTTCTCACCTGAATCGTAAAAACGATCATCCATCGAAGCAATATCATCAGCATGCTCGCTCTCTATGAGATCAAACGCCGCAATCCGGTCATCTTCATCAACCGGGACCTGACCGTCGTCAAAGAACGCGATAATGCCCGACAACACATCAGCAGAAGCTTTGGCGCGAATCCGCTCGAGTGCTTCGTGAGTGTCCTGCGCCCGCGCGCCTGCTTCGTGGTGAATAAACTGAACGAAACCGCCGTTTTCCATTTCTCTCAACAACTGATCAATACAGAAAACCGTTTTCTCCGCTTCATTCAGTTCGTCGTATCCGACTTCAGATTCTTTGTCGTAAATAACATCGGTAATCTGAAGAAATGAATCGGTCTCATCGGCAACATCGAGGGCTGCCTGAATCTCCATGTTCATAGGGTCCTACTTAAAACTCGCTTCAACACTAGGGGTAAAGCCACAATAGCCCAGACTGCAGCCTTTGACAAAGGTTTTGAAGTGCCTCCGTTTTGAGACTGCACGGCTACGAAATTATCCGCCGGACTAACTGCGCAGCCTGCTCTGGATTTTCCATAGGAAAACAGTGCGTCCCTGATACCTCATGCACCTTAACATTTGAATTGAGTGCCTTAGCCTTCCGCACAGCACGCGGGATAAAACCATAGGACCGTGAAGCAACCAGAATATCCACTGGACAAGACACTCCGGCCACAGAACGCCATAACTTCCTGGGATATGAGCCAAAAATAGCGGCCTCCCACTCCGGAGCGCAGCGAAGCCGAACCCTACCCTCCTCATCTGCGACGGCGCCATAACGGACGAACGCCTCCAGCGCCTGCGAATGCCAGTCACGATAAAGCGCCTTACGGCGCAGATCTTCTGCAAGCGCTTCGGCGCCCGGCCAGACCGAGCGGCGGGAAGATACTTTTCTGACCAGCGCTGTTCTGCGCCATAACCCCGAACGGCGCAACAATGCCTGCACCGCAATGATATCCGGCGGGAACAATACGGGGTCGAGCAGAACGATCCGGGAAAAGACGTCAGGGTGCCGGGCTGCAGCCATCAGAGTCAGAACCCCGCCCATAGAATGGCCGATACCTGTCACCGGGCCCGATGCCCGTTGACGTATGCTGCTGGCAATGTCTTCTGCCATCTGATTCCAGTCAGGCTCTGCAGCTCCCGGGCGCAGGGAAATGCCCTGGCCGGGGATATCGGTAAGCAACCACCGGGCGTCAGAATCAAGTGAGGCAGCAAAAGGCTCCAGAGTACGGGCACAGAAGCCGTTTCCATGTAGCAGATGTATTTCCCCTGCACCCTGAACACAGTCGTACCCGCCAAGCGTCGCATCCTGCCACTGCTCTAACGGAAGTTTCAGATCTTTCTGCGTCATTTCTGAGGAATTGTTCATTTTGTTCCAACTACGAAAAGATTTTGTCAAATTTGCAGACTTCCGGAACCTGTAGTTATGGCGCAGTCATAGCGGTAGGTCTAGTTTTGAAGCATTAACAAGAAAGGAGAACGACCATGACTGCTGCTGCCACTCTCAAAGCCCTGGAAGCAAACCGTATCTTCACTGACCTCAAAGACGCAGAAGCCAGGCTGGCGCAAGCTGCCCGGGATCTGAAAGCCGGCGCCATTGACATGGCAACCTACCAGACAGAAACGGATGTCTGCACTAAGATCATCCGCGCCTGTCAGCAGTAACTCAGGCAGGGATTCCACTATGGAAGCGGAATTCAGGGTCCGGAGTCTGAATTAGTTCTTTCTCCGCCTGACGCAACTCATCTATGCGCCACTGAATGTCCTCGTCGGCGTATTGACGGGCCAGGGTCAGGTAATCCTGATAATGGCGCCCCTCTGACCGTAGTAGCGACCGATAGAATTTTGCCAGCACGTCATCCAGATGAGGCGCAAGCATGGCAAAGCGTTCGCAGCTACGTGCCTCAATGAGTGCACCAATGATCAGAACATCCGTAAGTTCTTCCATACCGCCTTTGCGCACATGCTCACGAAGGCCGGACGCATATCGCGATGAAGAAATATGGCGATAGGTTACGCCCCTCTCCTTCATGATGTTGACCACCTGCTCGAAGTGGAGCAATTCTTCACGTGCCAGCTGACTCATTTTTTTCAGCAGGTCATCCCGGTCAATATAGCGATATAGAAGATTCATGGCGGTTGAGGCGGCCTTCTTTTCGCAGTTTGCGTGATCAATCAGAAGGACATCCTGCTGTTCAAGCGCAGCGCCAATCCAGGCTTCTGGTGTTTCACAGAGAAGAAACGTGTTTATTTCCTCAAGTACTTCTTTCATTGATGCCACGGTCAGCTCTCCATTCCAGACGCCAGGATATCCCGTATACGTCCTTCAATCGGCAATGCCTTTTCAGTCTCACGATCCATGACACAGAAGGTAACGTCAGCATCGACAACCACGACCTCGGCACCATCGTCATTTTTCAGTGTGACCAACTGTTCAAAGCGAGCACTTTTGTTGCCTATATGGCTGATGCGTGCAGTCACATTCAGGACATCGCCCATCACCGCCGGGCGCCGGTAATTTACATTGATATTCACAATCACCAGCGCGACGCCAGCCTTATCCAACGAGTCGCCAAACCCTGATCGGGACATAAAATCCCAGCGTGCTTCTTCAAGAAACTCAAGATAACGTCCGTTGTTTACATGCTGATAGACGTCGAGGTGATAACCCCGCACACGAATTTCGACGGACAAAGCCTGCCTCCAGAGAAGTAAAATGTTGGCGGAGTTTATCCAATCAGCGCGAGGCTCTCAACGCAGACAGACTGATCCCCAGAGGAACATCCGTTCTCAACCGGGCAAGTTCGCGGGTAATCAATGCACTTTGCCAGCCTTCCTTCAGCGCCTTACGGTAGCGTTCAGGCGCGAGATCAGGCCAGGCCAGAGCCCTGTCGAGAGTCTGGCATGAATCAAGCACCTGCCCCGCACCCTTTGCTCCGATACCAGCAACACCGGGCAGGTGATTGGTCTGATCCCCCGTCAGGGCCCAGAAATCCGGCAACCTGGCAGGCTCAAAGCCCCAACGTTCCCTGACCTGTTCTTCATCCCACCACAGGCGGTCGAAATGGTTCAGCACCCTGGTTGATGAATTCACCAGCTGGCAGAAACCTTTGTCGGTCGACAACAGGGTGACAGCCAACCCAGCGGCACCGGCTTTGACCGCGAGTGTCGCCGCTATGTCATCGGCCTCCCACCCCGAGAGGTTAAACGTGTGTACACCGTTCATCTCAAGATACTTACGGATGTCCCCGAGGATATGTTCCAGTGCCTCAGGCATAGGCGAGCGCCCTGCTTTGTACTCTGACCAGAGTTCGTGGCGCCACGTCGGATGATGATCCTCAAACACCATCACCCAGTGAGTGGCTTCCGAGCGGCTGGCCGCACCATGAATTATCGCCAGCGAACGTGTCATGGTCGCCTCGGCGGCCAACTCGTTCCCCTCAACCGCCGCATATACACGCCGGATGAGATTCATCGCATCAATGATCAGCAGGTGCATCTTGCTCTCCTGAGTGTTGAGCCGCCCACAATTGAGCGTAGCGACCCTTCTGCGCCAGAAGAACACTATGTGTCCCGCGCTCGACAATCTGTCCGTTCTCCATGACGGCAATATCATCCGCATCAACAATCGTCGACAGGCGATGGGCAATGATCAGCGAGGTATGCCCTGAGGACACCCGCCGAATTTCCGCCATAATCGCCCGCTCCGTTTCGGAATCGAGCGAGGAGGTTGCCTCATCAAATACCATCACAGAAGGTCGTTTAAGCAGCATCCGCGCAATAGCGATACGCTGCTTCTCCCCTCCTGAAAGCTTGAGTCCCCTCTCACCCACAACGGTTTCAAGCCCATCCGGGCACAGACTGATCAGGCGCTCAAGGCTGGCCATACGCACGACGTCGGCCAGTTCGTCGTCCGTTGCGTCGGGCCGGGCATACAGCAGGTTGCTCCTGAGGGTATCGTTAAACAGCACTGTATCCTGAGGTACGATGCCTATGTGTTCTCTCAATGAGGTCTGCGTAACATCGGTCAGGGTCTGCCCGTCAATTTCAACCGAGCCAGAGACCGGATCATAAAAGCGGAAAAGCAACCGTGTAATGGTCGATTTACCCGCGCCACTGCCGCCAACGAGCGCCAGCGTACGCCCCGCCTCAAGCGTCAGATTCAGGTGACTCAGGATTGGCCGGCCGTTGCCATAATCGAACGATACGTCTCTGAACTGCACCCAGCCATCGCGTACTTCAAGTGTCTTTCTGCCATCATCAGCGACTGCAGGTTCCTCATCGAGAAGCTCAAACATCCGCTCTATATTCGCTACCGACGCTTTAATCTCGCGATAGATAAATCCGAGAAAGTTCAGCGGCAGGAAAAGCTGAAACATAAACGCGTTCACCAGAGCAAAATCCCCAAGCGTCATCTCCCCCGCTAACACATAGTGCGCGGCCGACATCAGCATGGCCGCCATCGCCACAGAAATAATTAACGCCTGCCCGCTGTTCAGCGTAAACAAGGACAACCGGTTCATCCGGCGTGCAGTCTCCCAACGTGCAAGCGACTCGTCATAGGCAGCGGCTTCGCGCTCTTCTGCCGTAAAGAACTTCACGGTTTCGTAATTGAGGAGGCTGTCCAGCGCACGGGCATGTGTGCTCGAGTCCATCTGATTGGCTTCGCGGACATAGCGGGTTCGCCACTCTGTCACCTTTATGGAATACGCCACATACAGGACGACAGCCAGTGCAGTAATAAGCGCAAAAACAGGTGGGTAGTTCGCCAGCAGCAGACCGATCACCAACACGAGCTCAAGGAGCGTCGGAACAATATTAAAAATCAGAAACCGCATCAGAAAACTGATGCCATTGGTGCCCCGCTCAATATCCCGCTGCAGCGCGCCTGTCTGCCGGTTCAGATGAAAGGCCAGACTCAGGCTGTGTAGATGGCGGAACAAGGTGAGAGACATCCGCCTCATCACACGCTCAGTGACCCGCCCGAACAGAAGATCACGCACCTCGCCTGCAAATACGGTCAGAAATCTTACCAGTCCATAGGCGAGCAACAATGCCAGAGGAAACCCGACCCACCAGTCGGCACTCAGGACGCCTGTCTGATCGAGGTGATCGATCTGGTGCTTAAGCAGAAACGGCATACCGACACTGGCGAGTTTGGCAACCAGAAGGCAGACCATTGCTGCTGCCACCCGCCCACGATATTCAAGCAGAAAAGGCCAGAGCGTCTGCAGCCAGCGCCGGATGCGCAACTGTTCGGGCATCGTTGAGGGGGACGGCTGGAAACTTCTCATGCAGGGTTTACTCTGTTAATAATGGGTCTGTCATTCTCTGGCCCCGAGCATAAGGTCCCACCTACTGTGATTCAACGTATTTCCCGTCTGAAAACAGCCCTCCCGGAACTGACCGAGCTGGAAAACCTGATCAGTGAAGGCAAGCAACACATGCGCATCCGGGTTCCGGCGCACATACAGCGACAAGGCGAACATCTGCCTTTTTATGTCATTGAAATGGGTAGCGTAAAACCTGACGCGCCAGTCCTTGCTGTTGTCGGCGGCGTTCATGGCGTCGAACGCATCGGCACTCAGGTCATACTTTCTTTTATGAAAAGTCTTATCCGCCGCCTGCATTGGGACCCGGTGGTAAAAGAGCAGCTGGAAAACATCCGGCTTCTGATGATCCCGATCGTTAATCCAGGCGGCATGGCCGAAAACAGCCGCTCTAACCTGAACGGTGTCGACCTGATGCGCAATGCGCCGGTCGAAGCCGAAGGGAATACCCCCTGGCTGGTGGGCGGCCACAGAATCAGTCGCTCACTGCCATGGTACCGGGGGCCTGCAGGGGCTCCGATGCAGACCGAAAGCCGCGCGCTCTGCGATGCCGTGCACCACGCCCTGAAAGACCAGAAGTTCTGTATCAGCATCGACTGCCACAGCGGCTTCGGAACCCGCGACCGCCTGTGGTTCCCTTACGCAAAAAGCACGAACCCATGGCCTGGCATCGGTGCAGCTCATACACTGACCGAGCTGTTTGAGCACAGCTATCCGCATCACGACCTCTACCTTTTTGAGCCCCAGGCACATAGCTACACTACCAGTGGCGACCTGTGGGATCACCTCTACGACAGCTACACGGCCGAACAGCCTGACGGGTGTTTTATTCCGATGACGTTGGAAATGGGGTCCTGGCTATGGGTAAAGAAAAATCCGCGGCACCTGTTCCGTTACCACAGTCTTTTTAACCCGATTCTTCCTCACCGGCATCAGAGAATTCTCCGGCGTCACCTGATTCTCTTTGATTTCCTGATGTCAGCCGCCAGGACAATGCCACAGTGGGCTCCACAGGGCGCCGCAGATAAGACGCTCGCGATGAACGCAGCGTTGCAGCGCTGGTACCCGGGGTACAGCGGAAATATTACAACAACCGTATAAAGGTGGTTCTGCTTCCGTTACACTTGCCTGCGTTTGTATCACAGCTAATCCGGTATCTCATGTCAGCTAAGCGTTCCGCTCTGTTTATCCTGCCAGCCCTGTTTTCAGCCACAACCGCCATTGCAGGTGTCACTGCCGACATCGGCGCTACATCTGAATTTGTTCGTGACGGGATCAGTCAGACCCGGGGCAAAGCGGCGTGGCAGGCCGGCATCACTGCGACCCACAATTCCGGCTTGTACCTCGGAACCTGGGGCAGCAATGTCGACCACAACAAAGACGACAGCATCCACTCGGAATGGGACGTGTATGGCGGGGTTAATCTGCCGTTATTCCGCCGCTGGTCAGCCGACCTGAGCCTGACTCGTTTCACCTTTCACGGTGATGCCGAACTGGACTACAGCGCCTACAACGAAGCGGCAGTCCGACTGCTCTGGGCAAGGAACTTTACGGCTGGATTCCGCAAGGCAGACGGATACATGGGCACTGAGTACGATCTCAACACAACTGAACTGGCCTGGACCTTTCAGACCAGTAGTTTTTCCATCGAACTCTACACCGCTAACCACCAGTTATCAGGTTCGGATGAGGACACCAACTTTGGCGGCGAAAACACCGACGATTACTGGCACTTCCGCACCAGCGTCGCCCGCTCATACAACCACTGGGATTACCGTCTGAGCGTTGATCGCACAAACCTGGGGAGCGAGTTTGATGCAGGTACGATCATGCAATTCAGCGTTCATCGTTACTTCAACCTCTGGTAAACACTCCTGAGATGAAGGCACCCGAGCAGCGCACACTGGTATTTCTGCGTGGACTGATACGAAGCCGCTTCCACTGGAACGGCTTCCCACAGCGGTTTTACGACGACTTCCGGGTCATTGAGCCTGAGCTGCCGGGCAATGGTTATCTGAGCCACCAGATTACCCCCACGACCATCCACGACATGATGTTGCAGGTCCGCCAGCAAGTCAGAGATCAGCACCAGGGCCCGGTGACTCTTATCGCCATTTCAATGGGTGCCATGATCGCGACTGAATGGGCCAGAACGTACCCGGATGAAGTCAGCGCCATGCACATGATCAACACCAGTCTGGCGAACATGTCACTCCCCTGGCAACGGATGGATGCCCCTTCTTTTCTGCGTTTATTGAGCTGCCTGGGTAACCGGGAGCGGTTGGAGAAAACCATCTTCAGAATGACCATCAACCGTGTCATTACCGAAGACGAGAAACGCCAGTGGCTGGAGTTTGCTCAGGCGCACCCCCTGCAATGGCGGAATATCTTTGTTCAACTGATCGCAGCCAGCCGCTATAAAGGGCCGGTTCATGCCCCTATCGAGAAAGTGTGGCTGTATAACGCCCGCGGGGACCGACTGGTGAAGGCGTGGTGCACAGAGCGCATTGCGCGCACCTGGAGTAAACCTCTGACCACACACGACAGCGCAGGACACGACCTGCCGGTAGACGACCCTGACTGGCTGGAGCACAGCCTCAGATGTCACCTGTCAGACTGATCAGCCTCTGTCTCGGCCTGCCATCGCCAGTTGCTACAGCCAAACTCACCAAGACAAAGCGGTGGGAATTCATCCTGCTGAATCAGAATAGTGTCACTCACGTCGTAGCCACGCGGAAACTCCAGAACACCAGATTCTGACAACATCAGAGGCATAGTTGCGATATCGGGGTAATAGCCGAGCAGACGCGTATCGTCGAAGACCATCAGATAATAGTGCTGAGTAAAGTCATCACCACGTACCCGTTCTAACCCGATCAGGGTGCGATGCCCGTTGGTACCAAAAAAGTAATACGACATCACATGATCAGTATCACTGCCCTCAAGCAATTCGGAGTCATGGGTTTTCAGCCACAACTCTGCGTCCTGAGGGGTGACGTTGCCGGCATAAGCCGGCAGGATGGCAACACCGAGCAGCGTCAGGTGAAATTTTATTTTTTTTATCAGTAACTGCATTGCAAACTCAGGGCTGTGTTAACTCCAGTTTTGTGCCCAGATATTTCTCAAGATCCGGAAGCACAAAGGCATCATCTTCAGAAACAAAACTTATAGAAACGCCTTTCGCGCCGGCACGCCCGGTCCGGCCGATACGGTGCACATAATCTTCCGGATCATCCGGCAGCGTGTAATTTATGACGTGGCTGACACCATCTACATGGATACCCCGACCAGCAACATCGGTCGCCACCATGATGTTTACACGGCCCTCACGGAAACGCTCCAGCGTGCGTATGCGCTTATCCTGACTGACCTCGCCCGACAGCAGTACTGCCACGTGCCCATTCTTATTCAGCTTGTCACACAGATTGCGTGTCAGGTCACGTCGGTTGGCGAAGATAATCAGGCGTTCAGGTTTCTCTTCTTTCAGCACCTTATCGAGCAGATTGTATTTTTCTGCTTCTGCGACAAGATAGAGCTTCTGATCCACCCGATCCGTTGTGACCTGCTCTGGCTCAATAACGACCTTGTGAGGATCACGAGTCCACTGATCAATGAGAATACGCACATCGTAATTGAAGGTTGCCGAATACAGCAGAGTCTGCCGTTCTTCTTTCGGAGGCGTTGCACGCACGATACGACGAACATCCGGGATAAAGCCCATATCCAGCATACGGTCGGCTTCGTCCAGAACCAGTACTTCAACCTGATCCAGAAAGACATCCTGACTGCGCATGAAGTCGATAAGACGCCCCGGTGTTGCCACCAGAATATCGACAACATGTTCACGCAACATTTTGCGCTGCGAGTCGTAGTTCATACCGCCGACGACGGTGACCACATTCAGGTCAGTAAACTTCGCCAACTCCACGGCATCTTTACCAATCTGCAGAGCCAGTTCACGCGTTGGAGCAACCACCAGGGCACGCGGCTCGCTCGCAAAGCGCTCTTCAGGCGAAGCCGTCAGCAGGCGATTCATGATGGTCAGCAGAAAGGCAGCAGTCTTACCTGTCCCTGTCTGTGCCTGACCGATGGTGTCCCTGCCGGTCAGCGCGGCCGGAAGACTCTCTGCCTGAATCGGCGAACAATACTGAAAGCCCAGAGCGTGGATGCCGCGCATCACTGAATCAGGCAATTGAAGATCATGAAAGCGGGTTTTCCCTTCTGCTACCTCAACCTGAAACTCGCTCAGCGACCAGGGAGTGTCTGCAGGATGTACCTTTTTCGGGGCAGAGTTTTTGTGAGACTGTCGGGGAGCAGCATGGGCCTGTGGCTGTTTCCGGGACTTGTTGCCTTTCTTCTTCTCATGTTGTTGAGCGTTTCTGGCCACTGGGGCCGACTTAGGCTGCGCGCTGGTTTCCGGCTTCCCGCGCTTAAACAGTTTCTTTAACAAACCCTGCTCCGTTTCAGATTCTTTCCGGCACAAACAGATGTGCACCAAATTCGTTATGGCGTTGATAATAATCTAACAGCGCACTTTTTAGTATCTCAGCCCGCTCTGGTAAGCCATTTTGCAGATAAATGTGTGCCTGTGCGTGGACTGCGTCACGAAAGCGCGCTCTGCCAGCCTCGACAGCCAACGGATCGCCATCCAGATTATCGGTGCTGATATGAAACCGTCGCCCACAGGCTTCGGAAAGTATCCATTCCAGCGCCTGAGGCTTCACCTCGACCTGCTCGAACTCACGCTGTCTGGATTCCGAGCGGCCATCGGGCTCGTACCAGTAGCCGAAATCCCGCAACAGCCTGCGCTCCGCGCCGGCGATACACCAGTGTGAAATCTCATGAAGTGCCGATTCGTAAAACCCATGAGCAAAGAGAATCCGATGATAACTGCAGCTATCATCCGCAGGCAGATATTCGGGCTCCGAATCGCCCGCGACCAGGCGAGTATTTTCCGTCGATAAAAACAGGTGATCAAACAGCCTTATCAGGTCCGCCACCTTAAGTGGCGCATCAGTCTGTTGTGTCTTGGCAGCTAATGAAGCCATGGATTTATCTGGTTCTCTCAGTCACTTGCAGGCAGAATGCGCGGTGTTTTATCAAGCATTCCGGCGCAGACACTAACTCCATGTCGTTCAAAGCTCAAGAAGCAAAAGCCATTGGCAGACTTACCTTACCTATCCTAGCGACCCAGCTGGCGCAGGTAGGCATGGGCACCATAGATACCCTGATGTCAGGTTATGTGAGCACTCAGGATCTGGCGGCCGTCGCCATCGGCAGTGCCGTATGGACGCCGATATGGTTGTTTCTTGCGGGCATTCTCGTGGCACTCTCGCCTGCCGTCGCGCGACTCAGCGGCGAGCATCAGACAGAAGCGCGGGAACGTCTGCTCGGTTCTGGGCTGAGCCTGGGCCTGATCTCCGGCTGTGTATTTGGCGCCATAACGGCCGCTATTGCCCTGGCAATACCCACCTTTGTCGACGATCAGCATACCGCCTACGTTGCGAGCCGCTATCTGCTGGCCATCGCACTGGCCATGCCAGTCTCAGGTATCTTTCTGGCACTGCGCTTCTATGCAGAAGCGCTCGGTGACGCCACGCACGTCACCCGCATAATGATTGCGGGGCTGGTTCTCAATGTGCCAGTCAACGCGGTGCTTATCTACGGCTGGTTCGGTCTGCCCGAACTTGGTGGTATCGGCTGCGGCATCGGCAGTGGTCTGGTGGTACTTTTTATGTCACTGGCCCTGTATCTGAATACCAGAAAACATCGCGGCGGGCCCAACTTCAGATTGTTGCGTAGCCTGCGCAGAAGCCGCGTTGGCGAGATTAACACCCTCGCGAAGGTCGGCCTGCCGATTGGCGTGGCGATCTTCTTCGAGGTAAGTCTGTTCACCGTCATTGCGCTATTCCTGACCGACCTGGGGCCAGTCGTTGTCGCCGGCCACCAGGTGGCCCTGAACGTATCGTCAGTCACCTTTATGTTGCCACTCAGCCTGGGCATGGCTTTAACCGTCCGTGTCGGCTATCACCTCGGGCGCGGTGATAATCGCGCTGCGGCCACCACATCGTGGCTGGGAGTGGGCCTTAACCTCGCACTTGCATTGTTCAACGCGACACTGATTCTCTCTGGTGCTGGGTTTATTGCCGGCCTCTATAGCCCGGACCCGGAAGTTGTGGCGATCGGCACCGCATTGCTGATGTACGCGGCTCTGTTTCAGATTTCCGATGCGATACAGATTGCTACGGCGGGCTCTCTGCGCGGTTATGAAGACACTTTTGCCGTCATGGTGATTACCTTTTTCGCGTACTGGGTAATCGGCTTTGGTTCAGGCTGGTATCTTGCTTATGAACACAGCAGTCCCATGGGCGCTGCCGGCTTCTGGATAGGCCTGATTGCCGGCCTCTCTTTTGCCGCTGCCGCTCTTCTCTGGCGCCTCAGGGTAATAAGCCGGCTGCATATACACCGGGAGAAAGAGGCACCATGCGCGCAATCGTAATCGGCGGTGGCCCTGCGGGCCTGATCGCGGCCGAACAGCTCTCTTCGGCCGGTATCAAAACGGATATTTTCGATGCCATGCCCAGCGTCGCGAGAAAGTTTCTGCTGGCAGGCATCGGAGGGATGAACATAACTCATTCCGAGCCTTACGCAGATTTTGTGCTGCGCTACCGCGAAGCCAGTGACTGGCTACGCCCGATTCTCGACGATTTCACGCCGGATATGCTCAGAAGCTGGATTCACGACCTTGGCGTTGAAACCTTTGTCGGTACCTCCGGCCGCGTATTCCCGAAAGAAATGAAAGCCGCCCCCTTGTTGCGCGCCTGGAAGCACCGCCTGACCCGCGCAGGTGTGACCTTCCATCCCCGTCATCGCTGGCAGGGATGGAACAGCAAAGGCGAGCTGGTTATCGCCGGACCAGACGGTGAGCAGTGTCTGAAAGCAGAAGCAACCGCCTTTGCACTCGGCGGGGCGAGCTGGTCCAAACTGGGCTCGGATGGCGCCTGGACAAAGGCCTTCATTCAACGGGGGATTGCAGTCAATCCATTACGCCCAAGTAACTGTGGGTTCACCGCGCACTGGAGTGAATTTCTTCAGGCCAACCACGGGGGCACCCCACTTAAGCAGGTAGCAATTTCGGTGACAGGGGCAGATGGCACTCCCTTCCGCCGGACAGGCGAATGTATTGTCAGCAGCTACGGACTGGAAGGCAGCCTGGTCTACGCCTGCAGTGCCCTTCTGCGCGATCTCCTGCTACAGAACAAATCTGGGCCACACCTGCATATCGACTGGCTGCCCAACCTCAATGGCGAGGCTGTCCTGAGTACTTTGCAAGCCGCTCGCAAGGGGGAAACCTTCAGCAACCTGCTGCGCAAAAAATTCCGCCTGCCAGGCATCACTAACGCCCTGTTGCGGGAATGCCTGCCCGATCTTGATCGCACGGATAAAGTCGCTGTCACCCGCGCGCTGAAGAACATGCCGGTGACCCTGACGGGGACGCGCCCGATGGATGAAGCCATCAGCTGTTCGGGTGGCATTGACCGTGACGAAATAAACGGTGATCTGATGCTGACAAAGATGCCGGGAGTATTTGTCGCGGGCGAAATGCTGGATTGGGAGGCGCCAACCGGTGGCTACCTCCTGACCGCCTGCTTCGCTACCGGGAAGCGCGCAGGAATGGGGGCCGTCAGGTATCTTGAGTCACTCTGACTCTTCCGGTTCCTGCCAACGCTCTTTAATTTTCAGAATGTCAGGAAGACACTGATCGAAGGCCTCTACCACCTCCGGGTCGAAATGCTCACCACGGCTGTCATGAATGTATTCGCAGGCCTCTTCGACCGACCAGGCGCGCTTGTATGGCCGCTCACTGGTCAAAGCATCAAATACATCGGCAAGCGCGACAATGCGTGCTTCGAGTGGAATGTCTTTTCCTGAAAGACGCTCAGGGTAACCACTGCCGTTCCACTTTTCGTGATGATACAGGGCGACGTTCTTTGCCATCACCATCAGTTCTGCAGTGCTGTTGCCCAGAATTTCCGCACCGATACGGGGGTGAGTTTTCATCACGTCAAACTCATCGTCCGTCAACTTACCCGGCTTCAGCATAATGGCATCAGGAATGCCAATTTTTCCGATGTCGTGCATCGGCGCGGCGTGAAGCAACTTTTCACACCACCGTTCGTTTTTTCCCATAGCCTGTGCGATCAATTGCGAATAATGACTCATGCGCATGACATGGTGGCCAGTTTCATTATCTTTGTACTCAGCAGCACGACCAAGACGTTGAATAATCTCTAAGCGGGTACGCTGAAGCTCGTCCACCCGGACCAGAGAAAGATGATTTTTTACGCGGGCTTTTACGATGGCCGTACTGATGGGTTTGGTAATGTAGTCAACGGCACCACATTCCAGCCCGACTTCTTCATCAGCTTCGTCCTGTAAGGCGGTCACAAAGATCACCGGTACAGCGGCCAGCTGAGCGTCCTGTTTCAGACGCCGGCATACTTCGAAACCATCCATTTCTGGCATCATGACATCAAGAAGAATCAGATCAGGCTGGCGTTCACTGGCAAGAGCAAGTGCCTCTTTGCCGCTTTTGGCAAACAACAGGTCATAAGTTCCCTGCAATGCAACCCTCAGCACTTTCAGGTTATTGACCTCATCATCCACACAGAGAATCAATGCCATATCAGGCCTCCGCTGTTGTTACTTCAAGTACAGAAACCAACGCACTGACCTTGCCAGCGGCATCATCGAATTCAAAATCATTCACTGCCGTCACTATGTCCAACACCTCTTTTCCGTGTTTACCGGTGTACGCCTGAAGCTGGTCGAGTACGTCATCGTCGTAATCATGATCCGACAAGGTGCCTGCCAGCTTTTTCAGCAGACCAAGAAGATCTCCGGAGGACTCCGTACATACGGACTCACGGTTCTGCCCAACGTGCGATTTGCACACACTCATAATCATAGGCCAGCGGTCACGTAGCTGCTCTGCAGCCTTCATTGCTGCGTCGCCGTCCTGCCGACGGCAGGCCTGCTCAATCTCACCACAACTGTGCCTTACCGGATTGACGGCGAGATTCGCAGCCACCCCTTTAACGGCATGAGCGAGATGCTGAACTTCCTGAAGGTTGTTTAACTGAAGCAGCACACCCATACGCGAAGGCAGGTCACCATAGCGCTGAATAAAGTCCTGTAACTGAGTCGCGTAAAGTCCCATCTGCCCCCAGATTTTCAGTCCCTTCGCAACATCCAGCACCTGATCATCCGTCACATGTTCATCAGCAACTGGCGACGGCGCACTGACCCGGATGTTGAGTACTCTTGCCATTTCCGAGACAAGCAGAGCGAAATCCACTGGTTTTGTTGCGAAACCCTGCATGCCTGCAGCGGCGGCATCGCGCTTATCCTCTTCCATCACGCTGGCAGTCAGGGCGACCACCGGACAAGGGTTCATTCCTTCCCGCTCTTCCCAGGCACGAATTTCGCGGCAGGCTGACAAGCCGTCCATCTCAGGCATATGAACATCCATCAGGACAATATCTGGCTTGAGGGTTTTGTAGATTTCGAGCGCTTCCCGTCCGTTGGTCGCGATAGTGACCTGATGCCCGGTAGCACCCAGACGTACCTTCAGGAGATCGGTATTCTGTGGAATATCGTCTGCCACAAGCACATTAAGCGGCGGAAGTGTAGGTATGTCATGGCGGTTTTTCGATTCAGTGAACTTGCCCTCTTTAAGCGGCAGGGTAAACCAGAAACAACTGCCCTTCCCAGGCTCACTGGTCACACCGATCTCGCCCCCCATAAGCTCGACCAGCTGCTGGCTGATTGTCGTCCCCAGACCGGTACCACCGTAACGACGACTGATCGAATCGTCTTCCTGGGTGAATGCATCGAAAATCAGCGGCAGACGTTCTGGTGAGATACCTATCCCGGTATCCATCACTTCAAATCTGAGAAGACCATCAAAGGTTTGGGAGACGCTGGTGGTCACCCCGCCTTTTTCAGTGAATTTAATCGCATTGCCGACCAGATTTGTCAGCACCTGCCCCAGTCGACTGGGATCACCCACAAAAAACTCTGGCAGGTCAGGGTCCAGATTTACCGCCAGAGACAACTCCTTCTTGCGCGCCTGCACCCAGAGAGTCGACGTCACCAGATCCAGTGTTTCTGGCAGAGAGAAGTCGACACTTTCCAGGCCCACTTTGCCCTTCTCAAGCTTGGCACTGTCGAGAATATCGTTAAGAAGGTGAAGCAGAGAGACCGCGGAAGAGTGAATCGTGTTTACATGCCTGCGCTGGTCCGAAGACATTTCTGAGTCCAGCAGGTGATCACTGAACCCGATAATGGCATTCATCGGAGTACGGATTTCGTGACTCATATTGGCCAGGAATGCTGTGCGCGCTGCTGCGGCGGCTTCGGCTTTATCCTTAGCTTCGATCAAGGCAGTTTCGAGGGCTTTCCGCTCTGAAACATCCGTCAGAAAACCGATAAACATATCACCGTCAGGCAGTTCTGCATGTCCAATTGCCAGTCTGACGTGCACCACCTGACCGTCCTTACGTACGACCGTAGTGTCGTGCCCCTGACCCACAAACTTTGAATGACGGGATGACAGATACTCAGCCAGCGAAATATCCCTGTCTCCGACATCAAACTTGTCCGGCATCAGGCGTAATGCCTGCTCGCCGATCAGCTCTGCAGCCGGGTAACCAAACATGTTTTCTATCGCTGAATTCACACTGACAATCGTGCCTGAGGCATTAATAATCACGATGCCGTCTACGGCAGTGTCCATCAGGGCAACCATACGCTGAGCATTCACAGTCGCCCGCCGATGGGCGTCACGGTATTTGAGCAGCAGATTAATCACGATCACGGATGCCGTGACAGCAAAGGTGATGACGACAATAATCCCTGTCATCAACAACGAGATCAGCCCATCATCTGCATGCGGTACAAAATCTTCCGGCGGGATAAACCGTGCGGCCGACATGCCCATATAGTGCATACCGGATATGGCAGCCCCCATGACCATGGAGGCAATAAAAGTTCGGCGCGTATCGGAAATATCATAACGGCGCAGACTGAAACGTACCCACAAAGCCAGCATCGCAAGTAACACAGCAACCACGATGGAACCCAGGAACATCAGTGGGTCATAGCGCAGGGTGGCTTCCATTTTCATGGCGAGCATACCGGTGTAGTGCATACTGCCTATACCAGCGCCAACCAATACACCACCGCCGATCAGCTGTGAGCGTCGGACACTTCTCCGCCCGATCAGATCCAGCGCAACCCAGGACGCAGCGACGCTGGGGATCATAGACATGGCGGTAACTACCGGATCGTAAGACACCCGGGTCCCGATGGAGAAGGCCAGCATACCGATGAAATGCATAGACCAGATCCCACACCCCAGTGCCAGACTGCCACTGAACAGCATCGCCCGCTTGAGTGCAGACTGACGAATCCCTGTCGCAAGTGCCGTCACCTGCAGTGCCATTGCCGAGGAGAATACCGCGATAAGGAAAGACACAGCGACCAAGGCGGGGTCATACACTCCATGAATGACATCTACCGCATCAGTGAAAACAAAAAAAGACGTCATAAATGGCCCGGTGAGACTACTGAAAGAGGCCAGCGCCAACAAAGCGGCTAAACTGACATACAACTAAATAACAGATTAGTAGAGATGACAGTTTCCGCCACCGAACCCTCACTAGCGACAAACGCCTGGCAGTGCATTAGTGACATTTTATCGTCGGCACACCTGTGCCCAGGGTGGCAGCTGCCATGAGTAATGCCCGTGCACTTCTTCTCATCGTCGTTGTCTGTGTTGTCTCTGTGGGCATGGTCTTCAGTCTTCTGTCTAACTTCGGGCGCGTCGCAATCCCTTTTATTCCGGAGCATGCAGACGCCACAGCGGACACCTCCATCCTTCGTCTGTACAGCCCGTTCGACAATGGCACCGGTAAAATAGAGGTCATCCACTTTTATCTTCCCGATTGCGACTGCAACCAGCAAAGCGCCCGCCACATCGATTCATTAATAACCCAGGCAGAACAGGATGTTTCACACAGAATTGCTATTCCAGCGGGAGCTGGCGACATTGCTTTCAGCTGGGTACGCGCCCGTTATCCTGACACTGACATCAGAGAGACACTGTTGAATCCAGTCTCAGCTCCTTCACTGGCGATTTATGACAAGCAGGGGCAACTGCGGTACTTCGGCCCCTATGGCACAGGTCCGGCCTGCATCCAACCGTCGCCAGACTATTTCCCTCAGATCATCGAAGCGATTCGCAATGGCACTTTCAACGGTCGCCTGATTAACACCGGCGTGAGTGGCTGTTTCTGTCGCTGGCCTCCTGCAAAGCGCCCCTGAAAGCAGAGCCAGCCTTGGCCGATTAGCACGTTATCCTGCCGCAGGCCCTGTGTTACCATGTCGCGCAATTAACGCGGTACGCTCCACTAAATAACAACAGGTACTCAGCATGAACGTTGCCAACACTGAAGTTGCATACGAGGTCAGCACCAACCCAGCGACCCTGGAAGAAATTGGTCGCCTGCCCCTGACAACTGAAGCCGAATTCGAACGCATCTTTGAGGCCGCCCGCAAGGCACAGAAGGCCTGGGCCCAGGTTTCCTACAAAGAACGCGCCAGCTACATCCTCAAAATGGCTGATTACATTCGTGATCATGCCGATGAACTCGCAGACATCATCAGTCAGGACAACGGCAAACTTAAGATTGATGCACTGAACACTGAGATCATCCCCTCAATCATGAGCTGCACCTGGTACGCTAAAAACGCGCCTAAGGTACTCAAAGACGAGCTGCTGCCTCCGCCTTCACTGTTATTTTTCAACAAGTGGTCGAAGCGGATCTATCAACCCATCGGCACCCTCGGCATTATCAGCCCATGGAACTACCCTTTCAGCATTCCCTTCGGCGAGCTGGTGATGGGCCTGATGGCGGGTAATGCCGTCGTCCTGAAAGTAGCAGCGCAGACACCTATGGTCGGCGCAGCGATTGAGCGCGTTGTAAAATCATCTGGCCTGCCAGACGGCCTGTTCGCGCACATTGTTGGTTCCGGGTCGAAAGTACTGGAAGGCATGTTGTCTAACGGTGCAAACAAGATCTTCTTCACTGGTTCTACCTACGCCGGTAAACAGGTAATGAAGTCCTGTGCAGAATACCTGGTGCCCTGCAGTCTTGAACTGGGTGGGAATGATGCCATGGTTGTTCTGGATGATGCGCCGATTGAACGTGCAGTCAATGGTGGCATGTGGGCCGCTTATCAGAATGCCGGTCAGTCCTGTGGTGGTGTGAAGCGCGTGTATGTCCACGAAAAGGTCTACGACGAATTCGTCGCGATGGCCATCGCTAAAACCCGCGCCCTGCGCCATGGTGTGAACGGCTACGATACCGACCTGGGCTCAGTCACCACTGAGAAACAGTTCCAGACACTGGAAAAGGAACTTCAGACCGCGCTGGATAACGGTGCAACCATCGCTGCGCAGTCGACACCGGTTGGCGAACAGAAAGGCTACTTCTTCCCGGCCACTCTGCTGACAGACGTCACAGCTGACATGGAATTCATCAAAGAAGAGATCTTCGGTCCTCTGATGCCAATCGTGAAAGTGTCTTCTGAAGAAGAAGCGATCGAGCTGGCGAACCAGTCACAGTATGGACTTTCCGCATCTGTGTGGACCCGCAACAACGCCCGTGGTGAACGCGTTGCCCGCCGCCTCGAGGCGGGCGCAGTGACCGTAAACGATCATCTTTATTCGCACGGCATCTGCAACACCGAATGGGGTGGCCCGAAAGAATCTGGTATCGGCCGCACCCACGGTGCTCTTGGCCTCAAAGAAGTGGCCGAATCCAAGATCATCAACTGGGACCTACTGCCTGGGCTGAGCAAGAATAACGCCTGGTGGTTCCCGTTCGACGAGGGCATCTATAACAACATGCTGAAACTGACTGCGTACGCCAAACCGAAGTCAGCATTTCAGTGGCTGATGCTCAACACGTTCGTGGTACCGAAAGTTGTTGCCCGGATGCTGAGCAGCTGGAAAGTGAAAGACTGATCCGCGCTGAAGTACCTTGATAGAAAGAGCCCCGCACTGCGGGGCTTTTCTTTTTCTGCGGTGTTACGTCAAGGGCACGGGTTAGAAATTGCCCGATGAACCTTCTCAACGGCTTCCATAATATCACTGCTTAGCCGGACATCGACGGAGCTGAGGTTTTCCTGGAGCTGAGCTTCCGTTGTCGCTCCAATGATATTTGAGGTGACAAAGGATCTCTGATTCACAAATGCGAGAGCCAGCTGTGCCGGACTGATACCCGCCGACTCTGCAATTCCGGCATACGCGGCAGTTGCCTGCTCTGCCAGGTCACCCGTATATCGACTGAAGCGCGAAAACAGAGTCAATCGCGCCTTCTCAGGTCTGCGGTTCTGCAAATACTTGCCACTGAGAACACCGAATGCGAGTGGAGAGTAGGCAAGAAGCCCACATTGCTCTCTGTGAGACACCTCAGCCAGCCCGACTTCGTAAGACCGGTTAAGCAGATTATAGGGATTCTGAATACTGACGGGGCGCGGCATTCCAAGCTGGTCCGCCAGCGCTATCACCTTCATCGTTCCCCAGGCGGTTTCGTTGGACAACCCATAGTGTCTGATCGTCCCGGCCTGTAGATGTTTGTTGAGTGCCAGCAGGGTTTCCTCCAGAGGTACGCCCTCTCTTGTCTCGTGTTCATAACCAAGTCGGCCGAAGAAGTTAGTCGGCCGGGATGGCCAGTGCAGCTGGTAGAGATCAATGTAATCGGTTCTGAGGCGTTCGAGGCTTCCAGCCAGAGCCTGATCAATATGACCGGCAGAGAGATCAGGGCCGTTGCGGATATGTGTCATCCAGTCACCGGGACCCGTAACTTTGGTGGCGATGATCAGCTTATCCCGCCGTCCACCCGCACTCAGCCAGCTACCAAGACAGGATTCTGTGCGCCCCTGAGTTTCAGCTTTCGGTGGCACCGGGTACATTTCTGCGGTATCGATAAAGTTAATACCGGCGTCCACGGCCATGTCGAGCTGCCGATGAGCTTCGGCTTCGCTGTTCTGCTCCCCCCAGGTCATAGTGCCCAGACACAGCTCACTGACCTGAATATCTGTATTACCTAACTGATTCTTGCGCATAACGACTCCTGATAACGTGGAGAAAACATTATCAGGAGTGGAATCCTGCGACCAGATTCGATTAGCGACTCACGCGGAACACACTGAGCTGACGGGTCAGATCGTCTGCCAGCTGATTCATCCGTGCGTTGACCGATTGCAGCTGATCAGAGGCAGTTTTATTTCCATCCGCAGACTGAGCAACGCCAGCCAGATTCTGATTCATTTCTCCGGCGACCTGCTCCTGCTGCGTCACACTGGCGGCAACCTGCAGATTCAGATCCTTCACCTCCGACATGCGCTGAGAGATATCGGCCAATTGCGTTTTCGCGGTATCGACTTCCTCCGCACATCCCTTCGTTTCTTCGGCGCTCGTTTTCATGGCAATCACCGACTGCGAAGCGACCTGAGTAATCGTATCGATCACCTCTTTAATCTCATTGGTAGCCACCCCGGTACGCTGCGCGAGCGTTCGCACTTCATCCGCCACGACGGCAAAGCCACGACCAGACTCACCGGCGCGTGCCGCTTCGATGGCAGCATTAAGAGCAAGCAGATTCGTCTGCTCTGAAATACTGGCGATAACTTCCGCAACGCTCGAAATCTGCTCTGCGGAAGCGTTCATCTGAGTAATAGACACCGCCGCACTTTCCAGTTGTTCGAGAACGCGGTGAACCCGGTTACGTACACTGCCAACCGACTGTTCGCCATACGATGCTGACTCTGTCACATCCGACATTTTCTGTGCAGCTTCCCTGGCGATTTGCGCCATCACCTGGCTGGTCTGAACCATTTCTGTCATTGCGACAGACAACTGATCCAGTTCAGCATACTGCGACTTTGAACCTGCCCGAACCACAGTAACAGCCTGATCCAGCTCGCCGGCCGCATGGTCTAACTCTTCGCCATCCCGGTGAATACTGCCGAGAAGAGCCGCGATCTTTTCACGCATGCTGTTCATTTCAGAAGCCAGGTGATCGAACTCCAACGTACTGGACCCCACACATTCAACCGACAGATCACCCTCAGCCAGGCGTCCCATTGCCTGCTCCAGCCGCTTAATCGGTCGATGAACTGAATTCACAAAATACATAGTGCAGAGGACCATCAGTCCGAGCCAGATTGCCAGAATGACCGCCATTCGGCCGGCCCGGGCCATCACCGCCGCGGCAACATCATCAAGGTACACCCCTGTGCCGATAATCAGGTCAGTACCGGGCACAGCACTTACCGCCGAGACTTTCGGAACGGGGTCACTCATACCGGGGCGAGGCCATTGATAATCGACAAAGCCGGTCGCCCCCTGCTCCGCCACCTTCTTCATTTCTCTGAACAGATATAAACCGTCGGGGTCCTGAGAGCCTGACACCGACTGGCCATTCAGTTCGGGTTTAAAGGGGTGCATGACCATATAGAGGTCAGTATCAAGAACGAAATAGTACTCCTGCCCCTGATAGCGGGTCTCAGACAAAGCATGCAGAAAATCATCACGCGAGCCACCAGCGGAGGACCATGACGCCATCTGGGTCGCCATAGACTCCACAAGATTACTCAGCTGCTCACGCTTCTCGGTGATCAGCTGACTGCGATAACTGAACAGGTCGGCGACAAGAAAGAGAACACCTGTCAGAAAAATAATGGACATTACCACCGCCATTCGCTGACGGACACTCATCTGATACCCCGACATTTCCCCCTCCAGGAATTAGAGAATACTCAACTGAAATGCGCCACATCCGAAAACCAGGGCAGGTTTCGCCTAACGCGCAGATCCCTGAAGAATGAGAATAGACGGCAATTTCTGACTGAGAATCACTCTTATCCCAACAGGCCTAAATAGACAGAGTGAGTGCCGCTTTGTCGGAATTGAAGGGGCTTTTTCAAAGTAAAATCTGAAAATAGATAACGGTATAATTAATTGGATTTCAAAGCCCTGCGCCACAAGTGAGCAATCCGGCGATCCGGGAACAGATCAATCAGGGTAATCAGAAATGGTCGTCTGCCAGACAGGTCTGCAGACATCGGGAGTTCACTCAGAGCATCATCGACCAGAGTCTGGGCGCGCACCAGATCTGCCGACAAAAGAGCCGAGAGGTAGCTGTCGCGGAGGTCACACAAAGCCTCGGGGCATTCCAGCAGATGCAGGTTCAGCATCCCCTTCAGACGCTGATATTCAGGTGCCCTCGCCGCTTCGTCACTCAGAGAGTCCAGCATGTTCCGCGCATCATCCCAACGGCCCATCTCCATCATCTGCCTGATGGATTCGCCCGCAGCTGGCTCCCCCGAGTCGAGTTGGCGCAACAGTGTATTGAGTGCGTCGCGTGTGATAAGCCCCCGAACCTCACTGACCAGAGAGCCTTTGAGGTAGAAGCGTGATACGGGAGCACTGTGTATCCCCTCCTGCCCGGCCCATTCAGGGGCACCCTCCACCGCCAGCGTGTAAAGCGCCCAACGATTCAGCAACCCGGTGCTTTCATTGTCATAGAGCTGCCTCACTGCCTTACATGGAGCGCAATGGGCAGATGTCACCAACAACAGCAGCCCCTCCGGGGAGTCACTGACCGCACTGGATAACAATGCTGGAGTTATTTCTTTCATGCTGGAGAGCTTACATCCGTGGCGTAGGTCGCTATCATACTCTTTTTGATTTATGACGCCGGAATAATGCAGAGCGAATCCCATTCAAACACACGGGTTTACCTGGTCTCACTACTGATTATTGTCTGGATTGGGGCTTCTCTGGGTGGATTATGGTGGTTCCAGCAGCAGGCGACACGTCCATTTGCGGACACAACAGATCATCCTGATTCGCGCAACGGCAAGGTGATTAAAGCCGCTTTCGAAGATTTCGCAACGCGGTATCCTCCCTCCACTGCAATGGGGCAGCAGCAAGCGGTCACCCTTTATCACCTGTGGAATCCCGACTGCCTCTGCAACAATGTCAGCCAACGTCACATCAACCGGATTCTGAGTGAGATTCCTGAGGACAAACTGCGTTTTATTATGCTCGCACCCGCCGATACTACCGATGAGGTGCTGAATAAGGCGCGGGAAGCAACTCCCCGGGCTGAAGTCATCCGACTACCCGCTGATACTATTCCATTGTCAGCGAGTCCGGGGCTGGCCATTCTCGGACCAGACAATCATCTTGCTTACTATGGAGCGTATGGATTCGGCGCCTTATGCAGCCTGTCGGACGACAAGTTGTTTACAAATATGATCTCCACTCTGCTTTCCGGAGAGTCATATGGGCCGTTTATTAATATTGCCGGCAGCGGTTGCTTCTGCGCCTGGCCGGATCCGCAGCGCAAACCGCCTGAGCTTACGGGCAAGTAGTTTTTCATCCCCTGCCCCGGCATAGAGAGTCTGGTCTACCGCATGACGGAGTTCCATGGCCTCAGAATGCAGCGCGGGCAGACGGGTAGCAATCAGAGCCAGCAGCTGCCCCAGCGCCAGTCCCTCAGGCGCTTCTACTCCAAGGCTCTCACACCGCTCACGTAACAGTTTCCAGGCAGACACCAGCGGGCGATCAGCTTCCTCACGCTGGCGCCACCAGAGCACAAGCATGGCGAGACCGAACATAACAGCAATTGAACCCGCCAGGACATAAAGCCCCTCAGCGAAGTCTTTTAACCCGAGCCAGTTTCGCAGAAACTCATTCTGCCGGCGCCCGTCGTAGGACAATACCCAGCGGTTCCAGTAATAGTTCAGGCTCTCCATTTCCAGGCGTAACCGGTTCAGCCAATCAATACCGCGAAATCTCAGTGGCGACAGAGGCTGATCCGTAAGAAACGTCCCCTCTTCTTCAACCGCGCGTTCCAGACCGTGCTCTATTCTGAGTGGAGACACGGCGGCCGTCGGGTCAAAGACCAGCCATCGCTCACCATCCCACAACTCTACCCAGGCGTGGGCATCGTATTGCCTGACCGTCAGGTAACCATCAGGATGCCACTCGCCTCCCTGATAGCCGGTAACAACCCGCGCAGGAATGCCGACAGCTCTGGCAACGAATGCGGTGGCAGATGCATAGTGAGCGCAGAACCCTCTTCGCCCTTCAAACAGAAATTCGTCAATATCGTTACGGCCATAACGCGAGGGTTTGAGCGTGTAGAAATAGGCGTTACTGCTGAAATGCAGCGCCAGTTTTTCCGCAAACTCCCGCACAGACAAATCCTGAGTGAACTCTGAAGCCCACTCAACCGAGCGTGGATTCATTCCTTCCGGCAGATGAAGATAACGTTGCAATGCCTCATCATCGAGATCCGCCATGACTGCCATCCCGGTCGACCTGACAACGTAGCGTAACTTCTGATAAACCGGCGAACGGTGCCGCAGCAAGCCAGCGTCCGTCCTCCTTATCCGCCCCTCATCCGACCCGGCACCAACAAGTGACGGCAGGTATCGCTGACCGGTCGGCTCGAGAATCACTTCGTACTGGAACCGCGCATCACCGGCTGGTCTGGCAGGCGATGACTCACGCTCCTTGCCGGAATCCCGCCACGTCCGCCCG
>Ga0208830_1000008_pt1 | contig 174948 bp, 158 predicted proteins | sample DeeseametaMP2634_FD_184169 | JGI IMG/M metagenome (GOLD analysis project Ga0208830, IMG submission 184169) | Marine microbial communities from the Deep Atlantic Ocean - MP2634 (SPAdes) | ecosystem: Environmental > Aquatic > Marine > Oceanic | place: Northeast of Antigua and Barbuda, North... | reverse complement strand
CGCGGTAGCTGGTGTTGAGGTGGGTTAATTCACCCCGGATTGCGGTGTGATCAAAGCTGAACCGTTGCAGAGAGTCGGCGCTGTTGCTCATTAGTAGTCCTGGTGTTGTTCAAAGCGGCGCATGTCGCGACGCTCTTTTTTGTTGGGTTTGTGATCGGGGGCGGCCTGAGACGCACGGATGATCCGCCGGTGTTCAGCCTGATCCATGCGTGCTTTGATGCTTTCGGCGGTTTCGTCGTAGAGCAGGCGTGCCTCGGGGGCTCCCTTACGTTGTTCAGAGAGTGCCTTAATGACGATGATCTTTTCATCAAAGCCCTGTCGGATCGTCAGCTTCGCGCCCACATCGACGGTTTTGCTCACTTTGCAGCGCTGACCTTCGTAATGCACCTTGCCGCCTTCGATTGCGCCTTTGGCTAGAGCACGAGTCTTAAAAAATCGTGCGGCCCAGAGCCATTTGTCGAGTCGGATTTTCTGTGTCTGTTCGCTCATGCGCCCTGCCAATGCAGAATTCGTTTCAGAACTTAATTTCATCAAAGTGATGGATACCCGGAAAGCGACTGTCTGTGTTCGGTGCTTTCTGACTGTCCGGATGGTAAATCGTAAGCAGCCAGTGGATACCCCATTTCTCTGCCGATTCTAACACAGCCTGACTGTCGTCAATCAGTAGTGTGCGCGCCGGATTGAAGCTTTCTTCCCGGTGCAGGTGGTCCCAGAACGCCTGACTTTCTTTTGGTTCCTGATAATCGTGCGAGCTGATGACGCGGTCGACGAGTTGGTCGAGTCCGGTGCGTTCCATCTTCAGGTCCACGCTGTCACGGTGTGCATTGGTCACGATGACGGTGCGTTTTCCCATGTCTTTCAGGCGGGCCAGAAAATCCTTCGTGTGAGGGCGGAAGCCAATACGTTCCTGAACATCTTTTTTCAGTTCAGCGACAGGTAAGCCCGTCAGCTCAGTCCAGTAGTCCAGGCAGTACCAGTTGAGGGTGCCGCGCAGCCCGACAAAGCTTTTGTTCAGTTCTGCGAGGGCTTCTTCTTCACTCAGCCCATGATGCTCGGCGTACTTACCCGGCAGGTGCTCCAGCCAGAAAAAGTTATCGAAGTGGAGGTCCAGCAGGGTGCCGTCCATATCCAGCAACACGGTATCAATTTCTTGCCAATCAGGCAGGCTCATAAGGGTATACTCTTTGGTCACAGCGATTTACCACTATTAAAACAGGGCTGACATGGATAAAAAACCTCATAAAAAACCTGAGATTCTGCAGCGCCACATTGTTGCTGAAAGTCGCCTGTTCCGGGTTGAGTCGATTGATCTGCGCTTCAGTAATGGCGTAGAGCGGACCTACGAGCGTCTGGTGCCTGGTGGCAGTGGTGCTGTGATGATGGTTGCCCTGCTCGACGATGAAACCGTTGCTCTGATCCGGGAATACGGTGGTGGTGTTGAAGACTACACGCTGACGCTTCCCAAGGGGGCAATCGATCTCGGTGAATCCATGCGCGATGCCTGCAACCGGGAATTACAGGAAGAAATTGGTTTTGCTGCGCGGGAGTTTGTCTATCTCAAGAAAATGAGCCTGTCACCCAGCTACATGCGGGGCGGCATCGACGTGGTGTTGGTGAGGGATCTGTATCCATCGAAGCTCGAAGGTGATGAGCCAGAGCCGCTGGAACTCGTCCCGTGGAAGCTGGCTGACTTACCTGCGCTGTATGCGTCTGACGAGTGTAACGAAGGCCGCGCGATCGCGGCCCTTGCACTGGCAACGGAGTATCTGGCCGGACGGTTTGAAGGACAGGCGTTAGACTGAGCGGCGGCGGAATAGCAGGGCGCTGGCTAATAGTGCCCAAACCATGCTGCCGCCGGATGAATCATCTTCGTCGTCAGCGGCGTTGTTCGTCGGGTTGTCAGGGTTCTCAGGCGATGGACTGGGTGTGTCGGGTGTGACGTCTGTCGTCAGGTCGTAGGTGACGCTCTCGAGAAAGAAATGGACATCGCTGTCGTCAATATTGAGTACGTCGCTTGAGAGCGTCAGCCGATCAATTGAGTTGAAACCCGATAACACAACCTCCAGTCCGCTCATCGTAACATCCTGCCAGAGCGGCCCCGCGCTCTGGCTTGAAATCAGTTCGCCATCGCGGAACCCCGCAATCATGATGGTTTCCATGTCCATGCCAAACAGGTCGGTCAGGCCGACGCGTTGCACACTGAAGACAGCGCCGCTGTCAGGGGTGATCATCAGGACAGTGGCTGGACGGGTTGGATCGTATCCGGGTTGGAGTGCAAATGGCTCTCGCACACCTTTCAGGCTGGCTCCGACTGGGACTTCGATCCTCAGATCGCCAGCGACCACATTGTTGCCGAGATCTTCGTGATGCAACCAGGTGGCTGAAGTAAAATCTTCGGTCACAGCAACAGCGTTGCTTGCGAACAGAGCCAGAGAGACAACCAGTACAGATTTCATAGGTGCGCCCTCAACTACGGGAAGGGAAGATGCCGCTGGTGATCACACAGGCCCGGATGACCGCCGATGGTTGTGATACAGACACGGGATAATTACCGCCAGACGTCCCTGTCGAACCGGAGAGCGTAATACTGGATGAATCCATGGCCTTCATATTGTCGGTATCAGCAGGTGCTGGACTGTAAACCGCCGCACGTTGACCATTGGCCAGTACGGCATTTTCCGGAGCCGGAGTGTTGCTGCTCAGTTCATCAGTGGAAGCGTTGGCTTTGAGAGTGGCGGATGCTGAGCCAATGGTGTGGGAGTGAACCGGCATCTGGTTAGTTGTCAGTGTCACGCTCTCTGCACCGTATTCCTGTCCCTCTCTCCTTTGCGTCAGCCCTGGCCCATTGCCCGTATGAATGGCTGCTCTGCCGCGTAAGTCGGGGAGCGCGAAAGTAGTCCGGCCATCGCCGCCATACAGTGTCCCGTAGAGAGAAAACAAAGCGGTATTGCTCGAAATCGCCAATAGCTGACCATCGGCAGGAGAGCTACCGCGAGGGCAGAAGTTGAATCCTACCCAGATAATTTCACCGAGATAGTACTCGGCATGGCTGGTGGCTGGCAGTGCTACGCCTGAGAGTATGGCGCCAGAAAGAATGAGAGAGGAGAAAAAGTGTTTCATGACGGCTCCTTTTCGAAGGGGATCCGATCCCTTTGGACGGTCTCCGGAGTTTCTTTTGTCGCGTAAGAGCAGTCAATGGCAGAGACCTTGTTATTGCAGATACTGTCCCGAATGCTTACTTCCACATAAAACCATTGGTCTTTTAACGTCACCTGGCATCCTTGTAGGTCATTGTTTACGGCCGTGGAACCGTGTGTCTGATACGCTCGCTGCAACTATATGAACCGCTTTGTGCTAGTGTGCCATTCCTGTTTCTTATTTCCGGTTAGTTATGAGTGTAGAAGGAGCGGCATTGACCCGAGGGTCTGTCGGACGCCACCTGTTTCAACAGACGATGCCTATGGTGGTCGGCATTCTTGCGATCATGTCGGTCGGGCTGGTCGATGCCTACTTTATCGGTCAGCTGGGTGATGACCCGCTCACGGCCGTCAGCTTTATTTTTCCTGTCATCATTGCGCTGTCTTCGCTGGGGGTTGGTGTTATTGCTGCGATTGCTTCGGTTGTCGCCCGTGCGTTAGGTGCCGGGGCGACCGAGCGGGCGCGAAGCCTGGTGGCGCTGGGTGTGGTCGCTGCGACTGTGTTTGGTGTGGTCATTACACTTCTGTTGCTGTTGTTCCGGCGCCCGTTGTTCGAGCTGATGAATGCGTCGCCGGATCTGTTGCCGCTGATTGATTCTTACATGCTGCCGTTTGCGTTCGGGTTTCCTATGTTGCTGATCAACATGGCGGGGAATGGCGCACTGCGGGCACAGGGGATGGCAGGCAAAGCCTCGGTACTCCTGATTGTGATGGCGCTGGCGAACCTTATCCTTGACCCGCTGTTGATTACTGGTGCCGGGCTGTTTGAAGGTTTCGGTATGCAGGGTGCCGCATATGCAACCATTCTGGGCTGGACTCTGGCCGCGATGCTGGCCCTGATTTTTACGTCACGAAGTCGTGTCGGATTATCGCTGACGGCACTGAAGAATGCGCATCCGAAGCACGATCTTGGGGCACTTGTGCGGGTTGGTGCTCCGGCGGCGATATCAAATTCAGTGAATCCGGTGGGCCTGTCTGTTCTGACCGCTATGGTGGCCCAGTACGGTGATGCCGCCGTTGCAGCATTCGGAGCGGGCGGGCGACTTCAGAGCCTGGCGACGGTTCCTCTGCTGGCGTTATCCAGCTCCATTGGCGGTATTGTCGGGCAGAACTGGGGAGCCGGGTATGGCGATAGGGCACGGCGGGCGCTCTGGTTGTCGCTCGCTTTCTGTCTGGTATACGGACTGGTAGCAGGCACACTGATGGTCTGCTGGCGGGAATCGCTGGCCGGAATTTTTACAGACGACAGAATCATTATCGATTCAATGTCGACCTACCTCATTATCTCCGTCTGGGGGTATGCAGGCTTTGGTGCACTGATTGTCGTAAACGGTGCCCTGAATGCGACCGACCGGGCAAACTATGCCTTGCTGCAGTCCGTTGCCCGGGTGGTACTCTTTATGGTGCCGGTTGCCTGGGGGCTGGGTTATCTGCTGGAAGAGCGTTCCGTTTTTGCTGCAGAGCTTGCGGCGAATCTGCTGGGCGGTATCGTTGCCGTCATTGTCGGTCGAACACTGTTAGATGATCGCTGGTTAAATCGCTGAACCTGTTAGCACGGACAACTGTAAAAGGAGTTTTTTTATGATGACACTTATTTATTCCACCACCTCTCCCTTTGCGCGTAAGGTACTGATTACCGCGATGGAGCTGGGATTGCGTGATCAGATTACGCTGGAAATAGCGCACCCTCTGCGCAACGCAGAACAGGTGAGTGACGCTAACCCTCTGGGTAAGGTCCCTTGTTTACTGACCGATGCAGGGCAGATGGTGGTTAACAGTCCGGTCATCTGTCAGTTTCTGCAGCGTATGGCTCCTGCCGGACCTGAATTGCACGACCCGTCGTATATGGATATTGATACCGTTGAACGGGTACAGGCGCTGGCGGATGGTCTGATGGATGCGGCGGTCGCGCTGGTGATGGAGAGTCTGCGCCCTGAAGAGCAGCGCTCGGACCTCTGGCAGGAGCGTTGGTACGGTGCACTGAACCGTACCCTGGCGTTTATTGAGCGCTATGAAGTTTCCCGCCTGCGCACTGCGTTTGGCAGTATGGCTGAAATATCACTGGCCTGTGCGCTTGATTATCTGGATTTCCGTCACCCGGATTATGACTGGCGGGAGTCAGCGCCAGAGCTGGAACTCTGGTTATCAGAAATCTCCCGTGCGGAATCTTTCGCGGCGACCGTACCCGTCGGTTGACGTCCTGCCGCAGAGCGGTGGCTCAGCGGCTTTTCCACATATTGGCGACGGCCTTGTCACTGCCAAGGCAGCCAACGATCAGGCAGACAGAACCAATCACGCCAAATACCACTGCAGGGAAGGCGCCCCCGGGCTGTGCTGCAGCAATGGCAATAAACACCCCTGCACCCGCGAGAACGAGAAAAAGCGTGCCGACCACAATCAGGATGGTGCGATGAGACGGCTTGTAAGCATATTCATCTTTGCTGTTTTCAAAGATATTGAGAATCGGTGAGAAGATTTTGCGCAGAGCGTTTTTCATATCCATCCTATACCAGCCAGGGCAGCGCCAGGGCGTGTAGTGTCGCAGTAAGTGTCATAGCCATGGCCGAGTATGCCGCCTGTTGAGTACCAAGTTCAATGGCGCGGCTGGTGCCGACGGCATGAGCGCATACACCAAGACTAAGCCCCATGGCCGCAGGACTGTCCATCCTGGCGGTTTTCAGCAGCGGCGGAATGATCAGAGCGCCGAAAACGCCAGTGATAATCACGAAGGCTGACGCCAGAGCACTGATACCACCCAACTGCTCGCTGAGGGTAACGGCTACCGGAGTGGTTACCGATTTCGTCGCCATCGTCGCAGTGACGGCCAGATCCCCGATCCAGATATCTGCGAGAATAACGGCCAGCCCCACTGTTGTTCCGCTGCCCAGAGTGATGGCCAGTGAAATACGCAGCCATTCCTTCTTCATTGCATGGATAAACTGATAGAGGGGCACGGCCAACATGACGACCACTGGGCCCAGCATCAGATGCAGATACTGGCCACCTTCCATATAGGTTTCAAAGGGCACGCCGGTGGCCTCTAATACCGCAGACACCAGAATAATGCCGGTGAGAATCGGTGGTAGAAATGCGCTGTTACCTAACAGCCGGTAGAGGTGTTGCCCGATGATAAATGCCGCTATGGTCAGAGTCGCCCAGAACAGTGGCATCTGCAGCAGTTGACTGAACATCAGCTCTTCCTCTTCCAGTTCATGATGAACGCACAGACCAAAGCACCGGGAATCAGACTGACGGCAAGAATGACTAACAGCGCGACCCCGTTTTCTTCGAGCAGCGCTTTCTGCGTCACAATGCCTACGCTCACCGGAATAATAAATAATGGCAGTAAGGGAGAGAGTGTCTTACTGATGTCCGTCAGACTGGAGGGCGTTCGTCCCCGAAGTACCAGAAAAAACAGCAACAGCAGCATGCCGATGATGGAGCCGGGAACAGGCAGAGTGAACTGCGCCTGGATTAAGTTCCCTGCTACTAGGAACAGCAGAAGTATCAGAAGGCCGGTCATGGATGCCCATCGAGGAATAACGTGTGACGCTATTGTAGCGGCGCATGTCAGTCAGAAGAAGGGACGAGGGTAGATACTAAGGTCGGATGGCGAGCAATGGCAGACAGGTTCCGTGATTCCTGGTCCTGTCACCGGGTAGCTGCTTGTAAAGTCGGTGGAGGGGAAAATGCTGTTTTCATTTATCTGAATGAAACCTCCAGACAATTCTGATGTGATTCATCCCTTATCCGTCTGCCACTGTTTTGGATATTGAAGATCTTGCTTGAGGGCATTTAATGGGAGGAGCAGAGCTATAAGCCCCGCACCGTCTCCAGTATTTTTGCATACTGATCATGCTTATCAGGAAACGCCAGCATCGCTTGCAGAGTCTGAATGGTCGCTGCCATTTTTACTGTATTCATTGCGCTCTTGTGCTCACTCTCGGCGATTGCCTGTAGTGAACTTACAAAGGCGTCCATCACTTCACGCACGGCATGATTGAAGCGGTCCGCAGACCCGAGGTTGCTATCGAGAGCGAATGTTATGGCCGCTTCGATCGATTCCTTAATATCCTGCTGTATCTCTTCATTGCCGGCGGTCAGGGCTTCGGTCTGTTGCTTGAGTGAGTCTCCGATCTCCGCAGTCTGGTTGGCGGGGGCAGACGTGTCCCCATTAATGGACTCATGCGGGTCTTTTTCTGTATGGCAGCTTTTATTGTTATCTGCAGTGGTTTTCACATTGGACGAGTTACTTTTTTCGAACTGGGCCGCTGTACTTGCCGTGTCGATGCTGTAAAGGGTTGCAATACCTTGAGTAAGAGCCGCTTGTGCGGTCACGGATGTCTGCTGCTGGGCTGTGGTGGCATTGTGCGCCGCGTTAGAAAGCGCCTGAGCCGTTGCCTGGTAGATGTTACTCATCGCCACTGCGGGTGCATCAGCAATGACTTTCACGTTGCTTTGAGTGACGGAATCTGTGATCTGATCGTTAACTGCGGTAGGGAAAGCCATGGGATTAATCCTTTAAATTTGATTAATCCCACAGTAAGGCGGTTTCTGGTTCTGGGTGAAGTCAGAACGCGCCAGCAACCCGGAAAAATATTCCGTAGGTTGCGTAGAAACTTTCAGATCCATACTCCGCCTCAACACCAGGGCCTGTGTCATAGTCGGATTCAAAGGCGTAAGTGTTGATTGTTCCCTCTACTCCAAGGCTCGCGCCAATGATGTAGTCAGCAACCGGAGCGACGGCCTGAAATCCAACGCCATAAGTGCTGCTGATTGACAATAGAGAAGTGGCTCCAGAGACGTTCAGCGCCGTGCCTTCTCCGGGGTTGCCAGTATCGGCTGCAACCTGTTGGGTTGCATTCTCATAGTCAGTTTCGACCTGATCGCCCGGTGTATAGGTCGAAAATCCAAGAAGCATATCAAGGTCCAGGAAGAGGCCAACATCCCGCTTTCCCGTCCTCGCTACTTTATCGAAACTGTTCTTCAGTGAATCAACGCGAAGCCAAAGACCCAGCGTTTCAATTGTGCCTTCTGCGTCGATCGCCTGGTAAGGATAATTACCCTCATCGTTGTGATTTTCAAACTCGCCTGTGCGGGGGTTAAAGCCAAATTCAGAATTCTGATTTGTATCTACGTCGAGAATGACCGGAAATACGTTTTTCTCATAGCCGATTCCAACATAACGATCGCCGTAGCGTTGTACCCCCACTGCGAGAAACTGAGACTTACCGTCGAACTCCGGATCTTCCGGAAGCAGCGTCTGAAACAGATCGTCAGGATCCTGATTTCCGGGAAATCTTGCTTCGTCAGTCTCTGAAAAACGCCCTTTGATAGAGCCTTGGCTGGTGACCAGCATGATGCCTCCCCAGTTAAAGATAGCCTTGAGCTGATCGATTTCTTTCTCTGCATCGAGGAGCGCAGATATCTCAACAGAGAATTTCTTGCTGGTGGGACTGGAGTATGTGAGCTCGGTGAAGGTGGTCGAATCAAACGTCACGCTGTCACCAGGAAAAACAACAGAGTCTTCGTCACCAAACGGGGTAACCTGTGTCTGTTTGAAAGAAACGAACTGCTTTTCGAGTGCGTGACTGCTAAGAGGCACTAGCGCACCAATCATCGTGGTCGCTATTCCAAGGCCAATGCGGCTTGCTGGTATAGGTTTGCGTTTCATAATGCTTCCCGGCGTATCTTTGTTCTTAGGCGATATTATGAGACAGATAGAGCCAGATTTCAGAGGGCAACTTGGGACAAATGTCAGGGATGATATAAAAGCACAGAGGAGTTCCTTACTCAGAGAGAGTAAGTGGTGCGGAAGGAGAGACTCGAACTCTCACACCTTGCGGCGCTGGAACCTAAATCCAGTGCGTCTACCAATTTCGCCACTTCCGCACAGAAGAGGCCGCGATTCTACGCAAAATGCAGCGTAATGCAAGCTACCTTGGCGTGTTCTTTGGAGTCGGGTATCGTACAGGCACTTTGCAGACAGGACGTGCTCCATGAATCAACCAGAGACCCGCCTTCATACCAATATTTTCCTGATTGCGGCGGCGTTTGTGATCGTCATCGCGGGTGTGAAAAGCGCCGCGAGTATCCTGATCCCTTTCCTGCTTTCTATCTTTATCGCCATCCTGAGCGCGCCTGTGATGCGCTGGCTGACGCGGCACCGGGTGCCTGAAATTGCAGCTGTGCTTCTTATCCTGGTGGGCTTTCTGCTGTTCGGGACGATTCTGGCAACCTTTGTTGGGCGAACAATCAATGCCTTCTATCAGGATATGCCCCTCTATGAGAGTAAACTTCAGGCACTGGTCGACCAGTCGGTTGCCTGGCTGCAGGCCAATGGCATTGATGTTTCTGACAATGTCCTGCGCGAATACGTGAACCCGGGTGCGGTCATGAAAATGGTCGCCAATGTGTTTAATGGCCTGGGTGGTGTGCTGGCTAATACCTTTCTGATTCTGTTTACCGTTATCTTCATTCTTCTGGAGGCCGCCGGCTTTCCTGAAAAGCTGCGCCGTGCGCTTGGGGACAAAACGCAGGCTGTTCAGCATTTTTCTCGCTTTTCTCAGCTGGTGCAGAAGTACCTGGTGATTAAGACTCTGGTGTCGCTGATGACAGGCGCGACGATTGGTGTGGCACTCTGGGTGATTGGTGTCGATTACGCTGCAATGTGGGCTCTGGTCGCGTTTCTGCTGAACTACATCCCGAATATCGGTTCCATTATCGCAGCGGTTCCGGCGGTGCTGGTGGCTTTGATTCAGTTGAGTGTGGGCGAAGCAGCGCTGACTGCGGCGGTCTACGTTATCGCCAATACCTTTTTCGGTAATATTGTTGAGCCGAAAATGATGGGACGCACACTGGGTCTGTCGACGTTGGTGGTGTTCCTCTCTCTGGTGTTCTGGGGATGGGTGCTTGGGCCGGTGGGAATGTTGCTGTCGATACCGCTGACCATGGTAGTCAAGATCGCTCTCGAAGTGAATGAACGTACCCACTGGCTGGCGACGCTGCTGGATCAGTAGGGCTGAGTCAGCTCGGGTGGTTAAGAGTAAAAAAGGGTAAATCGCTCTGGGCGGCTTTTCGGGCCAGAGGTACTCTGATGTCAGAGGTGAATTATGAAATCCGTACTGCTGATCGATGACGATCTGGAACTGGGCGAACTGCTCAAAGAATACCTGGCAATGGAAGGCTTTGAGCTGACTGCAGTCCAGGATGGTAAAACGGGTCTGGAACAGGCGTTATCCGGTAACTACAGCCTGATTCTGCTCGACGTTATGTTGCCCAAACTGAATGGATTTGAAGTACTGAAGGAACTGCGCCGTAAGTCTTCGATACCGGTCATTATGCTGACCGCACGGGGTGAAAGTGTCGATCGGGTGCTGGGGCTTGAGCACGGTGCCGACGACTATATTCCCAAGCCATATCATCATCATGAACTGATGGCGCGCATTAAAGCCTTGTTCCGGCGTATTGATATGTCTTCAGACCCGCAGGCCGCGGCCAGTCAGCTTCTTGAGGTGGGTGAGCTGGTGCTGAACCCGGCAACGCGCAGCGCTACACGTTCGGGAGAAGAGTTACCTCTGACTGGCGCTGAATTTGGTGTTCTGCAGTGTCTGATGGAGCATGTGGGTGAGCTGGTGGATAAAGACACTCTGTCACTGGCGGCGCTCGGACGTCAGTTGATGGCCTATGACCGTTCGATCGATATGCACGTCAGTAATCTGCGTAAGAAACTGGGTAAGCGTCCTGATGATTCTGACTGGATCAAAACGGTGCGTTCGCGCGGCTACCTGTTGGTTCGCGTGTGATTTTTCTGTCTGACATTTCCCAGCGGGGCGATCGCTGATGGTCCGCTGGTATCGTTCACTTTTCCTGCGCATTTTTCTCTGGTTCTGGTCGATCGTTATTCTGGCGATGGGCGCTGCCGTGGGGACCATCCTCTGGCTTGAGGACAACTACTACCGTACGGCGACACCTCAGGAGGTCAGGCACCTCGCTCTGCTGATTGAAAATCAACGTCCGGTACTGGCAGAAGAACGCCGGCTGTGGAGGCGTTTGCGCCCGGGCTGGAATCTGGTGATTACTCCCATCGACAGTATCGGGCAGCTGCCACACGACCTTGAACAGTTCGCTGACGCGGCGGCAGAACAATCAGAAATCCTCTGGGGTCAGGATGATGGCTATCTGATGATTGGCCCGGTGACACGCGGTGGTTATATCTACGTTGCCGTGGCCCGCAAAGATATGCAGTACATTCTGCAGGAAGAAGACCGCTGGGTGGTTCCTGTCGTTATGGCCGTGGTGGTGACCTTACTGTGTTTCCTCCTTGCCTGGACTCTGACGCGACCTGTTCTGCGGCTTCAGCGTGCGGTGCGCAGGCTGGCCGGTGGGGATTTCGATATGACCGCGCTCAGTGACAGTTACCGCAGGCATGATGAAATTGGCGCCCTGACGGACGAAGTGATCAGTATGGCGGCGTCTCTTCAGAGTCTGCTTCACAGTCACCAGCAGCTGCTGCGCGATGTGTCTCATGAGTTACGTTCACCTCTTACCCGTCTGCAGATCGCACTGGCCATTGCCCGGAAGAAAGATACCAACGATGTGCTGGTTGCTGAACACGACCGGATTGAGAGAGCGGTTGGGCAGGTTGATAACCTGATTGGCCAGATGCTGGACCTTGCTCGTCTGCAGCAACAGGATGAGACAGAGCTTCTGATCGAGAGTGACGATCTGAAAGGCCGGTTGACCGAATGGCTGGACGATGCCGACATCGAGTGTCGCAGCAGAGGGCTGACGGTACGCAGGCACTGGTCGTCGGGTGCCGTTGATGCCGATTGGGACTGGCTGCTGGTCGAGCGGGCGTTCGATAATATTCTGCGTAACGCGATCCGCTTCTCTCCCGAAGGGGGAGATCTGCTGGTGGGTTGTGATGTGCGGGATGGCGTAGCGTCCATATCGGTGCAGGATCAGGGGCCCGGTGTTCCGGAGGAGGAGCTTGGCCGGATCTTTGACGCTTTCACTCAGGTCGACAGTGCGCGAGACCACGCCGCCGGCGGATACGGTATTGGCCTCGCGTTGGTGAAACGGATCACCGAGCTGCATAGTGGGCTGGTCATCGCTGAAAACGTCGCGCCCGGGCTCAAAGTTACGCTGCGCCTGCCCCTGAACCCCGAAAACACTCCGAAGCCGCGTGGCAGCTGACTTAAATCACCTTTTGTGGTGGATTTTGCTGGAAGTTTGACCAGTTTTTTGTTATCAAGTACGGCCTTTGTCTCTGCGCTGCCGGGAATAGCGGTGTCAGTGACTACACAACACAAAAAAAGCGACGAAAACTGGACGAGCACTATGTCAGAAGATTTCAAACAAGCGGCTCTGGATTACCATCAATTTCCTAAGCCAGGAAAAATCAGTGTCGAGCTGACCAAGCCAGCTCAGACTTCGCGTGATCTGTCACTGGCATACAGCCCGGGTGTGGCTGAGCCGGTCAAGGAAATCGCCGCAGATCCTGAGAATGCTTATAAGTACACAGCGAAAGGTAACCTCGTCGCTGTAATCTCTGACGGCACTGCCATTCTGGGTCTTGGTGATCTGGGCCCGCTGGCTTCCAAGCCAGTTATGGAAGGCAAGAGCCTGCTGTTCAAGCGCTTTGCTGGTGTTGACTCCATCGATATCGAAGTTGAGTCAGAAAGCCCGCAGGCGTTTATCGACACCGTTCGTCGCATTGCAAATACCTTTGGCGGTATCAACCTCGAAGATATTAAAGCGCCAGAATGCTTTGAAATTGAGCGCACTCTGATCGAACAGTGTGACATCCCGGTATTCCACGATGACCAGCACGGTACAGCGATCGTAACTGTGGCCGGTGTACTGAACGCGCTGGAGATCGTCGGTAAGAAGATCGAAGACGTTAAGATGACAGTACTGGGTGCAGGTGCTGCGGCAATTTCGTGTTCTAAACTGCTGATCCTGGCAGGCATGAAGCCAGAAAACATCTTCATGTGTGACCGTAAAGGTGTGATCCACTCTGGTCGTGACGATCTGAACCAGTACAAAGCTGGCTTCGCAATCGACACAGACAAGCGCACTGTAGACGATGCTCTGGATGGTGCTGACATCTTCCTGGGTCTGTCTGGTCCGAACATGGTGACTGGCGAACAGATCAAAACCATGGCTGAGAACCCAATCATCTTCGCTTGTGCGAACCCGGTTCCAGAAATCATGCCAGACGTAGTAGCAGAAGCACGCCCTGATGCCATTATGGCAACTGGCCGTTCTGACTTCCCTAACCAGGTAAACAACGTACTGGGCTTCCCATTCATCTTCCGTGGTGCACTGGACGTTCGCGCTAAGCGTATCAACGAAGAAATGAAACTGGCTGCTGCTAAGGCGCTGGCTGACCTGGCGAAAGAGCCAGTGACTCAGGAAGTGCTGGATGCTTACGGTCTGGATTCTCTGGAATTCGGTCGTGAGTACATCATCCCTAAAGCGGTTGATTCCCGTCTGCTGGGTGCAGTCTCTACTGCTGTAGCGCAAGCGGCGATTGATACCGGTTCAGCGGCTGGTCCGCTGCCAGCAAATTACCCACTGAAGTCTATCGACGACATCTGATCAGTCAGAATCAGTGAGTAACAAAAAAGGCCGCTTATGCGGCCTTTTTTATTGCTGTCATATCGTTGGATTTCCACTTTCGCGGAAATGACATGCGCACTGTCATTCCCGCGTAGGCGGGAATCCATAATGAATCTACAAGCATAAAAAAACCCGGCATCGGCCGGGTTTTTTGTGAGCCTTAAAAAAGCTTATGCGCTTTTCTTTGGCTTAGCACGCTTACGCTCGTTTTCGGTCAACAGCTTCTTACGCAGACGGATGCTGGTTGGTGTTACTTCAACCAGTTCGTCGTCTTCAATGAACTCCAGAGCCTGTTCCAGTGTGTGACGCACAAATGGAGTCAGGGTCAGGGCTTCGTCAGTACCAGATGCACGGACGTTGGTCAGCTGCTTCGCTTTGGTTGGGTTAACCACCAGATCGTTGTCGCGGCTGTGCAGGCCAACGATCATACCTTCGTACACTTCAGTCTGAGGGCCGATAAAGAGGCGACCACGATCCTGCAGTGTGAACAGTGCATAAGCCAGAGCCTTACCAGCGACCATGGATACCAGTACACCATTGTGTCGGGTAGCACCAAGAGACGCCTGAACCGGACCGTAGTGATCGAAGACGTTGGTCAGGATGCCTGAGCCAGAGGTAAGGGTCAGGAACAGACCGCGGAAACCGATCAGACCACGTGCAGGAGCAATGAACTCCAGACGAACGCGGCCTTTGCCGTCCGGGACCATGTTGGTCATTTCGGCACGACGGTTACCCATCTCTTCCATGATAGAGCCCTGGTGCTCTTCTTCGATGTCGATCACGACCTGCTCGTACGGTTCCTGCAGTACGCCATCAACTTCTTTCTGTACAACTTCCGGTTTACCGATCGCCATTTCGAAGCCTTCGCGACGCATGGTTTCAATCAGTACAGACAGGTGCAGTTCACCACGCCCGGATACTTTGAATTTTTCAGGAGTCTCGCCGTCTTCAACGCGCAGAGCTACGTTGTGGATGAGTTCCTGCTCCAGGCGGTCTTTGATGTTCCGTGAAGTCACGTACTTACCTTCTTTACCAGCGAACGGAGAATCGTTCACCTGGAAGGTCATGCTTACGGTTGGCTCATCAACAGACAGTGGCGGCAGAGCTTCGACATTACCAACTGCACACAGGGTGTCGGAAATATTCAGACCATCGATACCAGAGATACAGACGATGTCACCTGCAGTTGCTTCAGCAACATCGACACGGTTCAGGCCGTGGAAGCCCTTCACCTGTTGAATACGGCCTTTGCGGATCTTGCCGTCGATATCAATCAGCTGAACGTCGGTGCCGGGTTTGAGTTTGCCGCGGGTAATACGACCCACACCGATAACGCCGACGAAGCTGTCGTAATCCAGAGCAGAAACCTGCATCTGGAACGGGCCATCAATTTCAACTGCTGGCGGCTGTACGTGGTCCACGATCATCTGGAAAAGAGGGGTCATGTCGTCAGCCATATTGTCCGGATCATCACCAGCAATACCGTTCAGAGCTGAGGCGTAGATAACCGGGAAATCGAGCTGTTCTTCGGTTGCGCCCAAACGGTCGAACAGATCGAAGATCTCGTCCATTACCCAGTCAGGGCGTGCGCCCGGACGGTCGATTTTGTTGATAACAACGATAGGGCGCAGGCCGCGCTCGAATGCCTTCTGGGTTACGAAGCGGGTCTGAGGCATCGGGCCATCTACCGCGTCTACCAGCAGACATACAGAGTCCACCATAGACATTACGCGTTCAACCTCGCCACCGAAGTCGGCGTGTCCAGGGGTGTCTACGATGTTAATGCGGTAGTCATTCCATTTGATGGCGGTGTTTTTCGCCAGAATGGTAATCCCGCGCTCTTTCTCCTGATCGTTGGAGTCCATCACGCGCTCGCCGCCCTGGTTGCGATCCAGAGTGCCTGACTGTTCAAGCAGTTTATCAACCAGGGTAGTTTTACCGTGGTCAACGTGGGCGATGATGGCGATATTTCTGAGATTCTCGATCACAACAGTTGCCTTCAGTATTGTGAGCACCTGAGGGCTCTGCGATGGCAGGGTCAGGAGCCGGTTAAAATTTGAGCGCGGAGTATACCTGAATCACCCCAGATCCGGGATATTTCTTTGATTGTATGGGTGAAGTTTTTCCATATGTCATTGCTGACGTTCAGCCCATGTTGGGCCAGATCAAAAAAGCCTGCGTTTTGCACCAAAGAGCATATACGGCGGGTGGGCAGTGAACCTATAATGTGCGGGCTTGCATACGCAGACCAGCTGTAGAAATCCGATTGAACCAAACTGGTGCAAATATTGTTATATATGCACAAAAGTGGTGCAAATAAGGTGTGTGTTCGTTCCCTGGGCCCAGTATTTTCAAGGGTTAGCAGGGTGTCCAAAATGGCACACTAATTGCTCTATCTGTGAGCATGGTAAGCCGGGGTGATCCCCCGAACTCATTTGAACCAGCATCTGGAGAAAAACAATGTCAGAGAACACTCTGAATCTGATCAAAGAAAATGACGTGAAGTGGGTTGACCTGCGCTTCACTGACACCAAGGGTAAAGAACAGCACGTAACCATCCCTGCCTCATACGTTGACGAAGATTTCTTCGAAACTGGCCAGATGTTTGACGGTTCTTCTATCGCTGGTTGGAAAGGTATTAACGAATCTGACATGATCCTGATGCCAGACGATTCTACTTGCTTCCTGGACCCGTTCACTGAAGACGCTACCCTGATCCTGCGTTGTGACATTGTTGAGCCTTCTACTATGCAGGGCTACGAGCGTGATCCACGTTCTGTTGCTAAGCGCGCTGAAGAATACCTGCAGTCTACCGGTCTGGGTGACACTGCTTTCTTTGGTCCAGAGCCAGAATTCTTCATCTTTGACGACATCACCTGGGGCGCTGACATGCAGGGCTGCTTCGTGAAAATCAACTCTGACGAAGGTGCATGGGCGACTGCTTCTAAAGTAGAAGGCGGCAACCTGGGTCACCGTCCACGCGTTAAAGGCGGTTATTTCCCAGTACCACCAGTAGACAGCCTGCACGACATCCGTGCTGCTATGTGTAACACCCTGATCGCTGTTGGTCAGGACGTTGAAGTACACCACCATGAAGTGGCAAACGCTGGTCAGAACGAAATCGGCGTTAAGTTCAACACTCTGGTTAAGAAAGCTGACGAAGTTCAGATTCTGAAGTACGTTGTTCACAACGTTGCAAACGCATACGGCAAGACTGCTACCTTCATGCCTAAGCCAATCGTTGGTGATAACGGTTCTGGTATGCACGTTCACCAGTCCTTCTGGAAAGACGGCGAAAACATGTTCGCTGGTGACGGCTACGCGGGTCTGTCTGAAACTGCTCTGTTCTACATCGGCGGTATCATCAAGCACGCTAAAGCACTGAACGCGTTCACCAACCCGTCTACTAACTCTTACAAGCGTCTGATCCCAGGCTTCGAAGCTCCAGTGATGCTGGCATACTCTGCCCGTAACCGCTCTGCTTCTATCCGTATTCCTTACGTTGCGTCTCCAAAAGGCAAGCGTATTGAAGCTCGCTTCCCGGATCCAACCGCTAACCCATACCTGGCGTTCGCAGCAATGCTGATGGCTGGTATCGACGGCGTTAAGAACAAGATCCACCCTGGCGATGCAGCTGACAAAGATCTGTACGATCTGCCAGCTGAAGAAGCGGCTAAGATTCCACAGGTTTGTGGTTCTCTGCGTGAAGCTCTGGACAGCCTGAAAGCAGACATGGACTTCCTGACTGCGGGTGACGTGTTCACTGCAGACATGATCGAAGCATACATCGATCTGAAGATGGAAGAAGTGTACCGTGTTGAACATACTACTCACCCAGTAGAATTCGATCTGTACTACTCTGTGTAATCTCCGGATTATCCAGCAGTGATAAAGAGGGTCGCTTCGGCGGCCCTTTTTTGTGCCTGTCATTTAACCAACCGCGACACCCGCTCTCAAAACTGGATAATAGCGCCCTGAATCCGCTTTTCATTGGTGCGCCCTTATGCAGATCAAGGTCAATTTTCTCGACAACCTCCGTCTCGAAGCCAAATTCGATGACTTCACTGTGGTGACTGACCAGCCTATCCGCTACAAGGGTGATGGGTCTGCGCCCAGTCCGTTTGATTACTTTCTGGCTTCGTCTGCGCTCTGTGCGGCTTACTTCGTTAAGGTTTACTGCCTGGCGCGGGATATCCCGACCGAGAACATCCGCCTTTCCCAGAACAATATCGTTGATCCTGAAAACCGCTATAACCAGATTTTCAAAATCGATGTAGAGCTGCCAGAGAATATCTCTGAGAAGGACCGTCTTGGCATTCTGCGCTCCATCGACCGTTGTACCGTTAAGAAGGTGGTGCAGACCGGGCCTGATTTTCAGATTGATGTGGTTGAAAACCTCGACGAAGATGCACAGGCGCTGTTGCAGGCACCGGAAATGGAAGGCGAAGGCACCAGTATTCTGGGTAAAGACCTGCCGCTGGAGCAGACCATCGCCAATATGACTGGCCTGCTGGCGGATCTGGGTATGAAGATCGAAGTGGCGTCGTGGCGCAATATCGTGCCGAACGTCTGGTCGCTGCATATCCGCGATGCGGATTCGCAGATGTGTTTTACCAACGGTAAAGGCTCTACCAAAGAAAGCGCTCTGGCGTCTGCGCTGGGCGAATTTATGGAGCGCCTGAACTGTAATTTCTTCTATAACGACCAATATTTCGGTGAAGAGATTGCTAATGCCGAGTTTGTGCATTATCCGGATGAAAAGTGGTTCCAGCCGGGGCCTGAAGACGAGCTGCCGGAAGAAATTCTGGATGAATACTGCCTCGATATTTACAACCCGGATGGCGAGCTGTGTGGCTCGCATCTGTACGATACTAATTCGGGTAATGTCGAGCGCGGTATCTGTTCTATTCCGTATGTTCGCCAGTCGGATGGCGAGACGGTGTATTTCCCGTCTAACCTGATTGAAAACCTGTTTTTAAGTAACGGTATGAGCGCGGGTAATACTCTGGCTGAAGCTCAGGTGCAGTGCCTTTCTGAAATTTTTGAGCGGGCAGTAAAGCGTGAAATTCTCGAAGGTGAGCTGGCGCTGCCAGATGTTCCTGAAAGCGTAATAAATAAATACCCGTCGATAGTCGCGGGTATTAAAGGCCTCGAAGAGCAGGGCTTTCCCGTACTGGTCAAAGATGCCTCGTTGGGCGGTCAGTTCCCGGTGATGTGCGTAACGCTTATGAACCCACGTACCGGCGGTGTCTTCGCTTCGTTTGGTGCGCACCCAAGCTTCGAGGTTGCACTCGAGCGTAGCCTGACAGAGCTTCTTCAGGGGCGCAGCTTTGAAGGCTTAAACGATCTGCCAGCACCAACCTTTGAAAGTAATGCGGTGACTGAGCCAAATAACTTTGTTGAACACTTTATTGATTCAACCGGGCTCGTTTCATGGCGTTTCTTCAGTGCAAAGTCCGATTATGACTTTGTTGAGTGGGATTTCACTGACAACGGCCAGCGCAACAATATCGTCGAAGCAGAAGCCCTGTTTGGCATTCTTGAAGACCTCGGCAAAGAAGCCTATATGGCGACGTACAACGATCTTGGTGTGCCTGCGTGTCGTATTCTGGTGCCGGATTATTCTGAAGTGTATCCGGTCGAAGATCTGATCTGGGACAACACCAATAAAGCCCTGTATTTCCGTGAAGATATTCTGAATCTTCATCGCCTTTCTCGTGAACAGCTCGAAGAATTAGTTGAGCGCCTCGAAGAAAGCGAACTCGATAATTACACCGATATTACGACGCTTATCGGTATCGAATTTGACGACAATACTGTCTGGGGCCAGCTCACGATTCTCGAATTAAAGCTGCTTTGTTATTTAGCGCTGGATCGTCTTGAAGAAGCCAAAGAACTGACCGAAACCTTCCTGCAATACAATAATAATACGGTTGAGCGTGGGCTGTTTTATCAGGCATTAAACTGCGTGCTCGAAGTCGCACTGGATGATGAACTGGAGCTGGAAGACTACCTGCACAACTTCACGCGAATGTTTGGTCAGGAGCGTTTAAATGCCGCTGTCGGTTCCGTCGATGGTTCGGTGCGCTTCTATGGTCTGACGGAAACGAGCATGAAGCTGGAAGGACTGGATCGTCATCTTAAGTTGATTGATAGTTATAGAAAGCTGCATGCGGCGCGAGGGAGAGCGTGACACAGTACTGGGGATATATTGTTGCGGCTGTACTATTTTCGCCGTTAATACTTCATCTGTTTAAACCACTGGTTGGCGCCAGTAAGAATGAAGTCAAAGATACCTTGTATAAGGTTGTTAAGGATGAAGATAAGGTGCTTTGGCGGGGAAATCTGAAAGGGGTCGCAATAGCCCAGTTTCTGGAGTTCCGGGTGTTGCTTTATCTGTTTATCATTATTGGTCTGATTCTCGTTGTGGGCACGCTATTTCAGGAGATTGGGCTTGGTGTTGCTAAGATTCTGAGTAAAGACTGATCTGGTATTTTACTTATAGCGTCGCTGCTAGCCGAGCTTTTATGTCTACTATTAATCTTAACGGGAGGCTGCTCTAAGAAATATGTCGTGAACTTCCATTGATGGTAGGGATTGGGCTTTAGTTGTAGACAAGGTGCGCAATAAATGTACAATGTATGCCAAGTGTAACCTTGTGTAATTTGGAAAGTCACGAATGGATGCAGTGGAAAGGATACCAAGCGGGCTAATTTCTCTCGCTATCACCCTTCATATCCTCAAAGTGAATGTGAATCTTGAGCAGGTTAGGCATGAGTACTGTGCTGGCCGCTCCGACATTGATGATGTTGGGATGCTCAAAGCTATCAAAGCGCACGATTGTAAGTCCAGAAGGATATCAGTAAAGAAAGACCGGCTGTCCAAAGTACCGGTGCCTTTCATTGCAAAAGATAACGATGGAGAGTATTTCGTCGTTGGAAAGTCCGAAAGCGAAGGCGTGCTGGTGCAGGTGCCCGGCCAAAAACCAGAAGTTCTTAGTGAAGATCAATTTTGGGCGAAGTTTTCAGGCGCAGCCATTCTTGTAAAGAAGAAAAATTCACTAGTTGAAGACGGCGTAAAATTCAGCCTGTCGTGGTTCTTAACAGCTATCCGTAAGTATAAGGGCCTTCTCTCCGAGGTTATTGTTGCCTCTATATTTGTACAGATGTTTGCTCTCATCACGCCTTTAGTATTTCAGGTTGTGATGGATAAAGTTCTGGTGCACAGCAGTGTTTCAACTCTTAATGTCTTGGTTTTTGCGCTGATAGTTATCGCTGTTTTTGAGGCAGTCACTGGAGGATTGCGAAACTACCTGTTCTCACACACGGCTAGCCGGGTCGATGTCATCCTCGGAGCCAAGCTCTTCTCGCACCTGATGAGTCTCCCTATTTCATTCTTCACATCCAGGCCTGTAGGCCAGATCGTTGCCAGAGTGCGCGAGTTAGAGACGGTAAGGTCATTTTTGACAGGAAATGCTTTGACTGCGGTTATTGATTTACTGTTTTCTTTCATATTTATAGCTGTAATGCTGATGTACAGTGTTGATTTAACCTTAATTGTACTCGCGTCATTACCCATTTACGCACTTATATCTATCGTTATTACCCCTCGACTTAAAGCACGAACTGAAGAAAAGTTTCAGCGTGGGGCTACCAATCAAGCGTTCTTGACGGAGTCTATTGCTGGCATTGAGACGTTGAAATCGATGTCTGTTGAGCCGTCCACGAGAAACAAGTGGAATCAGCAGTTATCTGAATACGTATCGTCTTCATTTCGGGTTGTTAAAATTAGCAATATCGGCTCTCAGGCTATTTCTGTGGTTGGAAAGATCGTGACTGCGCTGCTTCTTTGGCAGGGGGCGAAGTTAGTTATGGCTGAGGAACTGACGGTTGGTGCTCTGATTGCTTTTAACATGCTTGCTGGGCAGATAGCTCAGCCGATACTTCGGCTGTCTCAGCTGTGGCAAGATTTTCAGCAATTCAGAATATCACTTGATCGACTCGGAGATCTGATTAACACACCTGCCGAAGTATATGGCAAAAGCACCAAACAGCCTGATCTTAAATCCCACGGTATCGAAATGAAAGGTGTGGTTTTTCGGTATGCACCGAATAAACCTGAAGTGCTGAGAGACATTGATATAAATATTAAACCAGGTGAGACGATTGGCATTGTCGGTAGCTCCGGCTCCGGGAAATCGACAATAAGCAAACTCTTACAGCGTTTGTACATTCCTGAGCTTGGCTCAATCAAAATTGGAGGTGTTGACATTTCAGGTGTCGACATCGCGTGGCTTAGGCGTAAAGTTGGCGTTGTCATGCAGGACAGTAAGCTTTTCGAGATGTCCGTGCGAGATAATATCGCGATATCGGATGCTGTTATGCCGATGGAGAGGGTTGTACAGGCAGCAAAGTTAGCTGGAGCCCATGACTTTATTTCTGGATTGCCTGAAGGGTACGACACCCTTCTTGGTGAGAACGGTGTAGGTCTTTCTGGAGGACAGAGGCAGCGGATTGCTATTGCACGAGTTCTGGCGACCAACCCTGGAATCCTTATTTTTGATGAGGCTACCTCGGCGTTAGATTACGAATCAGAAAGCGTCATACATCAGAACATGGGAAAAATCTCTCAAGGGCGTACAGTGATCACCATTGCTCATCGCCTTTCATCTGTGCGGAATTGTGATCGAATAATCACAATTGAGAAGGGACGAATTGTAGAGGTCGGTAGCCATGACGAGCTGATGAGAAATAGCAGCGGCAGGTATTTCTATCTTAATAACCTTCAGCAGAGTAAGGGTGTTGAAGAGGCTACTGCATGAAATACCTCTTTTCATTTTATAAGGCATTTAAAAGAAGAATTGTCGGTCAAGACAGCTATGAACATGATTTCTTACCAGATGTTTTGGCTGTTATGGCAACGCCACCTAGTAGGGCATCCAGAATGCTACTCTGGACGATACTTACCTTTTTCGCAGTCGCGATACTTTGGTCGATTTTTGCAGAAATGGACGTCGTAGCTACTGCACAGGGAAAGCTCGAACCTGTTGGTAGCGTCAAAGTGGTTCAGGCGCTCGAAGCCTCAAAGGTTAATCGCCTCCATGTAACTGATGGTAAAAGTGTCAGGAAGGGAGATGTATTGCTGGAGCTGGACCCTACAGATCCTGAGACTGATCGGCGTCAGGTTGAGCTAGAACACGATCTGGCCCTTGCAAAAAGATATCGCTACGAAAAACTAATTGCTGCTGTTGAAATGGAGAGTGTGCAGATCGACAGTGGATTCCTTGTTGGTTGTAGCGATACTACCGGGCGTGATTATTGCTCCGATCAGGAATCTGTCTACAGAAAAGAGCTTCAAGCATATGTTGATAAATACAGCTTGATTGAGCAGGAAATTAATAATCGAAAACTAGCGGTTGAATCAGCAAAAACTGAGTTGAATTCAACCAAACGCATACTATCAATATCTTCAGATGATTTTGACTCGAAGAAGGCACTATTTTCTATTGGAAGTATATCCAGGAATCAATGGTTGGAGGCCAAGCGGCGGTTTCTTGATGACCAAGCAAGGTATTATGCTGCTGAATCTCAACTACGAGAGTCAGAGAGTACACTCCAGAGCGGGTATAAAGAGCGGGAAGATTTTAAGTCGACAAAATTATATGAGTATCACGAGGGGCGTGAGGATATTGCCTCCAAGATCAAAAGCCTGGAACTCTCTATAGTAAAGGCGAAAGAGAGAGAGTCTAACCGGTATCTAACCTCGCCGGTCGATGGTGTTGTTTCTCAGCTCAAAGTAACAACGGTGGGGGGCGTAGTGACACCAGCAGATATTCTAATGGTGATTGTACCTTCAGGCACTGAATTGCAGGCAAATGTCTCTCTCAAAAATCTGGATGTCGGATTTGTAGAACGTGGTATGTCTGCCAATATCAAAGTGGATAGCTTCCAATACACCAAATATGGGTCTATAGCCGGAGAGGTATCGACTATTTCAGCAGATGCTGTGATGGACGAAGCGGTTGGCTGGGTGTACCCGATAAAGATTTCGTTACAAGAGCAAGAAATTCAGGTCGGGGAAAAAATGATCCCGTTGTCTGCAGGGATGACGGTTTCTGCTGATTTGAATATTGGTAAGCGACCAGTAATCGAGTATTTTTTAACTAACTTTGTGGAATACGTCGATGAGTCTTTCACTGAGCGTTAAAGTTACACTCTGGAGTCTGCTGCTATTAGCCTTGGCAGCATACAGTTCATCTTCCTTCTCGCTGCCACTGGGTGACTATTTTGCTGCTGCGCTTGATTATGATCAGGAGTTCAGAAGAGTCAAAGAAGAGAAAGCCATTGATATCTATACAGAAGATACGGGTTATTTGGAATATCTCCCCGAAGCAGACTTGTCTTATGACTACTCCTACACTGAGGCAAATGACTCGGGAGAGGTAAGTGCTTACTCCAGTCAGGGGGACTATAAAAGGCGCTCTTTATCTGGGCGAGTAGTTCAGCCCATATACGATAAATCGAAAATTGAAATTATATCTGCACAGAAGTCAAAACAGTCGCTATACGGGGCTGAGATTGAATCTGCGAAAACTCACCTGTTAGATAGAGTATTCAGTGCCTATCAGCAACACTACTTGGCTAGTATATCGCTCAGAAACTCTGAAGAAATTCTGGGTTTGGAGCGTGCTCGACTCGCTCGTATCGAAGACGGAGCATCCTTAGGGGTTTCTAATGACTTAGAGTACATTGAGGCAGAGATACAGTTCAGTCAGGCCGTGGCTGACGTTGAGCGCTATGCTTCGGAGCTTCAGGAGGCTGAATCACTGTTGGAGATGTATACAGGGTATACAAGGCTTACTGCCGGTGTCGAATGTGAAGGTGCGCCCTCATTTCTTGCTCCTGTTGAACTGAATGACATGTTACTGATGGTTGATCAGTATCCAAGTATTGAACTCCTTCAGCGCGAATTGGAAGTGCTTGATAGCGAAGCAGCTAGAGCTAAATCACGCTTTTTTCCCACTGTTTATCTGAGTTATGAACGATCACGCTCGGAAACCATTAATGGATCTTTCGATGGTTCTATCAGTAATACTTCTGTGGCACAGCTAGGGGTCGATATTCCTCTTTTTGCTTCTTACTCGTCATATCGTCAAGTCTCGTCCTACTCCAGAAGGTCTGCGCTTTATTCTCAGCTATTAAGGCAGACAAGGTTAAATAGTATAAAAACTATTCGAAGTTTGTATTCACGGTATAAAAGAATGGAGGCGTCTTTTGATGCCACGAATGAGGCTTATGTCAGAAGCTCTGATTTGCTCACTATACGACAACAAGAGTACGAGTTAGGTCAGATTAGCACAGCAGAACTTGATAATTATATTCAGCAGAACTTGCAGGTCGCTCGGAAGCGTGGAGAGGTTTGCATGGCATTGCTGGGTATTCGCGTAGATATAAGTATTGAAACTGGTAATTTTAGTTACCTACTCATGGAATGATATGAAGAAGATTATATTTTTATTGGCAGCCGTATCGCCCTTAACTTTTGCATCTGACTATGATCACGATGGAATACCAGATTCTGTAGAATTGGGCATTGAATTCATACTGAGCGGCAGTGATGCTGACGCAGATGGTATTGATGACGCTATAGATTTTGATATTCAAGGCGGCACCGATGATAACTCTGACGGTGTAAGTGACGAATATGGAATTATAGATACTGATTCTGACGGTATTCTCGATTTTATGGACAGAGATTCAGATTCAGACTGTATTCCTGATGTTATTGAAGGCGCGTCAGATCATGATTTTGATAACATCCCGACCTATCTGGATTCTGACAGTAATGGTGATGGCCTACTGGATACTTCCACTTCGGGATGTAGTTTTTCTGATCAGGATGGCGATCAGATTGATGAAGCATACGATGTTGATTCGGATGGTGACGGTATAGTTGATCCAGGTAAGGCCGGAAGTCTTGAGTCGGGTGTTATAGATAATGTTATTGTCGACACGGATACTAATCTTATTCCCGATCATTTACAGATCGATCTCGACGGAGATGGTATTCCTGCATTTATCGAGTCTCGTGCAAGCTTTTCAGACTTTGATAATGACGGTATTGATGACGAATTTGATACTGACCTTGTGAGCCAGAACGAAATAGATATACGATTAGATTTTGATAATGACGGCGTTATCAATGCGGAGGATAGCGATAGTGATAATGATGGAATCTCAGATGCAGATGAAGCCAATATCGATTTCCAGGATGCAGATTCAGACCAGTTGACCGACCAGTTTGATTCCGATCTGGACGGTGACGGCTCTGCCGACATTGGCAGAGCAGACACAGATAGCAATGGCGTTCTGGACGATTATTACGGTGTGGATAATGACCAGGATGGCTTACCCGACTTCCTTGACCGGGATTCTGACGGAGACCTGATCCCAGACGTGATTGAGACTGCCAGTGATTTCGATGGAGACGGAACCCCAAATTACCTGGATTTAGATTCAGATAACGACGGGGTTCGAGACGATCAGGAATACGGTCTTTCAAATGATGACTATGATTCCGACGGTATAGTTGATGAACTGGATTCCGACGCAGACGGAGGGGGGAGTGTCGATTTCGGTAGGCTCGATGCTAACAATGATGGCGTAGATGATAATTTCAATTTCGATACAAACAGCAGTGGATCCCTCGACTACCTCGAAGTTTTTATTCCAGAAGGCTATTCATATTACGGTGATGCTGATCAGGATGGCATCCTGAATAGTGAAGAGCTTGCTTTTATATTTACGGACGTTGATGGTGATGGCATCGACGATTCCATCGATGCAGACAAAGATGGTACTCCCGGAGTCGATGCTGGAAGCACCGATGAAGACGGCGATGGCATTGATGAGACGCTAGTTCTCGATACAGACTCCGATGGCATGCCTGATTCTCTGGATTCAGACTCTGACAATGATGGTATAGACGATTCAGTCGAGTATGGCATTGAGTTTAAAGACATGGATGAAGATGGTATCCCGGATGCCGTTGATTCAGATCTTGATGATGACGGTGTAAATGACGGTACTTACACTGATGATAATAACGACGGCGTTGCTGACGGTGTGAGTGCATTGGATAGTGATTCTGATGGTACTCCTGATTATCTTGATCCCGACTCCGATGATGATGGCCTTCCAGATGCTATCGAGGGGCAGGATGATACGGACGTTGATGACCTACCGAATTATCTTGATACAGACAGCGACAACGACGGTATTTCAGATACCGTCGAAGCTTCACTATTCAGAGAAGACTCTGATGGAGATGACATTGACGACTTCTTTGATGCCAGCCTGGATGGAGACACCTTCGCCGATGTAGGTCGCTCAGATGATGATGCTGATGGCGTGAATGACTCCAGTATTCTTCCTGATACTGATCAGGACGGTACACCTGATGTATCGGATATCGACAGTGACAACGACTACATTCCCGATGCGATCGAAGGGAATATGGATACTGATGAAGATGGCATCATAAATTCGCGGGATACCGATTCAGATGCCGATGGGCTATCAGATGCAGTCGAAAGTGGTGCCTTACGCCGTGACACAGATGAAGATGGTATCGATGATGCTTATGACTTGGACGCAGATGGTGGTGGCAGGTTGGATATCGGAAAAACGGATGTGGACGGATCAGGGTATTACGAAGAAGGCTTGCTCGATAATAACGCCAACGGTGTGTACGACTACCTTGAAGTCGCTGAGGGTGAAGTTACAACGCCTGCAGCGACAGACAGTGATTCAGACGGCATACCAGACAGCGTAGAGAGTAACTATACCGGCAATGATCGTGACGACGATGGCATCGACGATTTCATTGATGCTGATCAGGATGGCACCCCAGGCACCGATGAAGGAAGTACCGACCAAGACGGCGACGGTATAGACGAGACAAAAGTCCCGGATACAGACAAAGATGGCACGGCGAATTATCTGGATACAGACAGCGATAACGATGGTATCTCCGATCGCGAAGAATCTGGGATAACGGGCCGCGACTCTGACAATGACGGTATTGACGATTATTTCGATGCAAATGCCGATGGTGATACCCAAATTGACTCTGGCAAGTCAGATGAAAATGAAGACGGTCTTGATGACGGCGCCATTGGGATTGATAGCGACGCTGATGGCTTTCCGGATTACGTTGATCGTGATTCAGATGGCGATTTAGTCCCTGATTTTATCGAAGGAACGCAGGACAGCGATAGCGATGGTATTCCAGATTATCTTGATGACGACTCAGATAACGACGGCATATCAGACACAGAAGAGAGTGGCTTGGAAGAAGTCGATACCGATAGCGACCAAATCGTTGATGAACTCGATACCGATATTGACGGAGGCGGTGGTATCGATTCAGGTAAAGAGGATGCTGATAACAATGGCATCGTGGATGACTACTCCTTCGATAAGGATCGAAACGGCACCAGCGACTTAATTGAATTCCCAGCAGAAGCGGTGTCGCCATATGGCGATGCGGACCTCGATGGTATTTTGAATATTGTGGAATGTCCGTTACCTGATGGCCGGGAGCTGTCTGAATTTCCTGTAGAGTGCCCTAACACAGACGGTGATGAACCTTCTGACGATCTGGCGAATACAGGGGGGCTCGATATCTTCGATACAGACTCCGATGATGACGGTGTGCTGGATGCCCAAGAGCGTGGCAATAACTCAATGGTACCCGTAGATACCGACCGGGACGGAATCCCAGACTATCTGGACCTGGACAGCGATAATGACCGGCTGAGTGATTTTACTGAATCTCAGTCCGACGAGGGTGTGTCAGACATCGATTCAGACGGCATCCCTGATCGGGTAGATAACCTGTTTGGTGAAAACGACTCAGATCTTGTGCCGGATCAGATAGAGTGTCAGTTTTATCCACAATGCCCAGACACCGACGGAGATGGCTACCCAGACTACACAGATAATGACAGTGATGCCGATGGCCTACCTGATCGTCTTGAAACCTTTGCATTTAGTGATTCTGATGTTGATGGTATAGCCGATATCTTTGATGCAGACAAAGATGGTAACGGCTTGGTTGATGATGATGCTTCAGATGAGAATTCAGATGGTGTAAAGGATAGCTATCGTCTTGCTGACTTCGATCTGGATGGAATGCCTAACTATCGGGATACCGACTCCGATGGCGATGGCGAAAGTGACACAGACGAAAGTATTGCATTAGTTATTGATACCGACGAAGACGGCATTGATGATGCGTTCGACTCAGATGTGACTTCGGGGCCAGACAATGACTTCGACAGCATTGATGATGAAGTGTTGGTAGCCATAGGCCTGGATAGCGACGGCGATGGAATCCCCGACTATGCCGATACGGGTACTGATACCGATGGTGATGGCTACCCAGACACAGAAGAATGCACAGAATTCCCAGCGTGTTTAGAGTTTGATGACGACGGCGATGGTATTCCCGACTACCTGGACGGTGATGCCGAATACAACCTCGATAGTCAGCAGGGAGCAGGTGCAACGGGCTTGCTACTTATATGTCTCGGGGGACTGTTAGTTCTGCTAAGAAGCCGCGAGCAAAAAGTCGCAGCGCTTTTTTTATTTACGGTGAACGCATCAGCGATAGAGATAGGTGCTTCAGGTAATGTTCAGTCTTTGCCATACCTCGATAATGGTAATATTGAAACTGAACATCAGTGGCAATCAGGGTACGGTGTCTTTGTATCGGATGAGATGGCTAATAATCTCAACTGGTATCTGGGGGCAGTCCAACAAACACCGAAAACACAAGAGCTTGGTAATGGCGGAGATATTCTAATCAAATACCGCAGCATAAATTTGGGTATTGAATCGATTTTTTCATATGAGTTGCTGAATACCCGCCCCATCCTGCAATTGGGCGGTAGTTATCAGCGACTGCATGCTGAGGGCGACATTAATTATCAAGAAAGGGATTACTTTTCTGCTCAATTTGGAGTGGGCATTTTGACTCGCTGGAGCGAGAATACAGGAAGCAGACTATTGGTGATTTCTGATCCTAACATCGATCGCCCTCAGGTTGCCTTTTCACTTGCTTATCGGTTCGGCCAAACAATTCCCCAGCTTTTACAGAACACTAAGCAGCAATTGTTTAGCGAGGATAGATCGCGCACGTATGAGAAGGTCCAAAAAATTGAAGACGATAGTGCATTATGTGAGCTTCAGGAAGGGTATTCAGTAAATTCAGCACTTCGCTGGCAGGATGGCGTACTGACGAATCGGGCGAATGCTTATCTGGCGACATTGGCGGGGTTTCTACGACTACCTGAAAATCAGGGCCGACGAATTGAGGTGGAGGTCTATGATCGTAGCTCTGCAATTAACTCAATACAGATACTCGAGTATACGGAAGAAAAAGCTAAAGAAATCAAAGAGGTACTTGTAGGTGAGGGAGTATCGCCTTCTCGTATTATCTATCAGGGCTATGGAGTGGATTTAAACGCTGATCTTGCCCCAAGTCAGGAATTCCAGATAAAGCTTCTCGGCAGTGAAATCTGTCGTGATTAAACATATGACTCAATAAGTCCCTTTGGATACTATTGATAAAATTGACAGCCAGGGAGTGGCGATAGCGGCGCTCTTTGTCAAAGACAAGTACATGGAGTAGCGAATGAGCGCCACCTATCAAAAGACATCTTCTGCAACACAGTTCGAAGTTCAAGCTGCCGGTGAAAAGACATTGGCCACTGTCATTGGTGAAATAGTGTGGCTTTTCAGCCAGTCTGCTTCACACCGTCACCTGTCCATCGGTGACCTCGAATGGGCGGTGATGCCCCCAGTCCTGTTAGATCAATACAAAATCTTCAAATCAGAAGGCCAGGTCGTTGGGGTGGCTCTCTGGGCCTATCTTAGTGAAGAAGCAGAGAAAAAGTTAATGGCGACAAGCCGTTTGGCTCCGCAAGACTGGGGGAATGACGCAACCATCTCAATAGAAGATGGTATTACTCCGAATGAAGGTGGAAACCTTTGGTTAATTGAAGCCCTGGCACCGTTTGATAGTAAAGAGAATAATCACCAACAGCAGATGCTAGTAGACTTGCTAGAGCAGGATTTTTCCAATTCTAAGTTGAAAACAATTCAGATAAATCCGAAGACAGGTCAGAAAGAAGTTTTAGAAATTAAAGGAGCTACACATGTCGACTGACATTTCTGATAAGTATGCAACAACGTATGAGCCGGTCCAAGGGATGGATGTAGTGTATCGCCCTATTGCAGGTACGTTTTCTGTTGGTGATATGGTGCTGGAAACAGTCATTGCTTTTGATCAGAATGATTACAAATTCTATAAATTCCATGTTGATGGGAAAGTGATACCAGTTCACATTAAATATGAAAAGGCTACCAGGACATATACATTGGTTGACATCGAGTCTCCAATTTTTCGAGGTATTGCAGACGCAAGTGGCCCTATGGTACCTAAATATATTTATTTAAATAATGAAGACAAAAAGAACATGTTGCAACAGGTTTTGTTTGTTCTCGATATCTGGGTGAGGATATCAGAGAATAATCTAGTGAATAATATAGAATTATAAGATAAAGGGAATTTTCATGTCTTACGCGAATGCAGATGAAGCTTTTGACTATCTGAATGCTATTTCTGGTGGTCCATCAATAGAGCAAATAAAATTGGCAATCACTGAAATTGATTTGCCCTCGCCAGAGGCTGGTGTGCCAACAGTACTTTATTCGAAGGACTATAATGGGGTTAGTACAGGTGTTTATCTGGAATCATTACGCCAGCAAGCAGAACAATCTGGTGTGAAAATTCGTGTAATTGATGATACGCAAATCTTTGAATTTTTAAACAAATACGAAGCTGATATTAAGAAATGGACGAGGGATGACCTGGTCCGAATTGACCCAAATACAGGCAATGGCACCGATCAAGATTTATCATTGCCTAAAAATGCTGATCTGCTGGAAGAGGCAGTTAGAAATCAGATAGGTGGAGGATCAGATCAAAGTTACTGGGGGGTGGGCTCAGGGAAATTTGCTTCTGAAGCAGTTGGGGATGTGGTTACACTGACACCAAACGCTATAGCGACACCAGATAAGCCTGAAATACGGATATTTCAAGCGGTCGAACTTGGGGAGATAATAAATAATTCAAGTGCGACTAGTATTAACGGTATGCAGATTACACCGGAATTGAGAGCTAGGTATGCTGTAGATCCTGAGGCAGTTTTGAAAGAAGTTAATTTGGCTTCAAAAAATGGCCTTGATCGTGGATCGAGTATTGTAAACGGCCGAGTGGTCTATAACACCGATTTCTTTGAAGGCTATGGCCTGGCAGGTAGAAACTTAATAGGAGCAGTTTATTATACTGATGTGAATGGAGAGTCTCGTTGGGTTCTTTCACCAGATTGGTCGGCACAAATAAATAGGCTTGACAAAGCCAGTGGGATTTTTGGCGGTGTAAGCATAGCAATAACTGCAGCTTCCTTGAAAAAAATAATGGAAGATCAGTTGGGTCGAGAAGCTACTATTGAAGATGTAGCGACTGTAATGGCTGAGTTTGCTGGAGGGCTAAGCCGAGAAGAGATACAGGAAATCGTCCAGAGTGTTGCGACAGATCTTGCTATAGATGTCGCGATTAATTCTCTGCGTGGCCCACTGGTGATAGTTACCACCGGCTATAATTTATATCAGAATTACGACGGACTTACAGGCGCTATGGCGCTTGCAGGTCAAGCGTATCCGGACAACGAAAATCTAAGAAGAGCAAACGAAAGCATACAAAGTTTAGAAGAGTATCTTGACGATAAAATGGTCTCATCGGAAGACGCTCCTGGTGCTGGTGACTCTTTTGTTTTAAAAGCAGATCTTGGTAATTTTCATACCGATGACGTAGTGGAGCGTTCTCAGTCAGCCTACGCTCTAGGCGGAAAGGTAATTCTGTCGGTTGAATCTTCAGGTGGTAGAACGCAGTATTCGGACTACTACGATATAAGCGGAAGTTTTAATCCTAGTGATTCACTAACTATAGATCCAAATGGGGATATCACCGCAGAAGGTGGGATGCTTAGTTTTAGTGAGGACGGGCTTGACTATCAGTATACTGTTGGTTATGAGGATTCAATTGCTGTTACTACTTTAATTGCTTACGACAGCGAGACAGGCGAGAAGGTTTACAGCAGTGTTAGGGCATTTTCCATTGAGATAGATGCGGAAACAGGTGCTTTAACTTCAACGTTGAATGTCGAAAGAACTCAATATATAGATCCTGTTGGTGGGTTTGTAGAGTTAAATTCCTCTTTATCTCAAGACGCGATATACAAAATTGCGAGTTCCAGAGAATATTCTGGTGTTACATCAGCAGACATGGTGTATGTCGATCCAAATTCAAATTCAGGGGTAGTCTCAGTTTTTTATAGAGACGAAAACGGAGATCTGAAGTCAAGAGTTGAATATTTTGAGGATAGAACTCAGACCGAGCTTGATTTAACTAACCTCGCTACTCAAGAAGCGATACTGTCGGGTAATCTCACGCAGTTTGGCGAGTTGGCATTGAGTGATGAAGGTCTGTCTGAGGCATTTCCTGAGCTCGCTGACTTAGACACCTCCTATACACTTTCTTTTTCCGTTATCGATGGTCGAATGGCTGTCGTGAGTGAAGACATTGCGGGTAATGTTCTTGGTAGTACTCAAATTATTAATGGTCAGAAAATTCAGAGATTTTATACTGAGCCTGCACCTAGAGATAGTGACGGTAATATACAGTCAGCTATATTTATCGAAAAGAATCAAGAAACAGGCAGGGTCGATGTAAAAAGAAGAATCGTCAACGATGATGGAGAGGTCGTTGAGAGAAGTGTCGGCGATATAGGTCGGGCTTTTGGATCTGGGCTCGGTCAGATAATGGGCCTCAACTACGGTTGGAACAATGCAGGAACAAAATTAGCGACTGGTATATTTTCGGTCATTGGAGCTTCACTCGAACAGACAGTCGTAGCAACCTCTAACTACACTACATTAGAAACTGCCCGAGAATCAGCATTTGAGAGCTTCTGGTCTGATCTTGGAGGGACGGCAATAGCTACGATAAAAGGTAGCGCAAGCTCAATGCTAATGACCAGGTTGATTTACCATGCCGGATTGAGTGACGACCCCAGAACAGCAGAAATTCTATCTACAGCGGCTGGTCCATATGTCGGTGCACTTGTTGATGCTACCTTTGCTGGCCTGACACCCGGAGGTGCCAGTTTCGGTGAGACACTAGAAGCTGGTACTGCTGAAGGAGCGATCAACTGGACCAGTATTGTCGCAACTTATGCTGGAAAGAAGCTTGCAGATAAAATATATGCGCCCCAGACGCGTGAAGGTGCAATTCTAAGCAGTGTTGGAGCCTCAGTCGGTGCCTATGTCGCGACAGCTGCTTTGTTGGGACCTGTTGGGATTGGAGGAGCGATCTTATTTGCGGCGGCCGGAGCTTTGCTTGGCTCTAAACTGGGTGATTTATTCGGGCAGCCCCCGAAGGCTGGTGCAGACCTTATATTTGATAGCGAAAGTGGCGAATTTTATATTACTAATGCTAGCTCCAAAGGTGGAGCACAGCGCTCCACTGCTATTGGTTTCGCGGAGAGTGCACAAGGTATTCTTGAGAACATTATAGGGCAGACAGGTGGTAAAATTGTAAATGACGGAGAAGTTTTTGCTGGGCGCTGGGGTTTATATAAAGATAGATTAACCTTTTCGGCTGGTAAGAGAGTGAAGTTTAGTGATGCTGAAAGGATGTTTGACTATGGTATCGCGCATGTACTTCCTGCTCTGGAAATCGCAGGCGGTGATATATACGTTAAGAGGGCTCTATATAACGCGATCAAAGAATATATGGGTGCTGACAGCGTATCGGATTTTGTAGGGTTGAGTGCTAAAGATGTGTATACGCGTTATGGGTCCAACATATATGAGGCATCCTCAGATGGGCTAATGACTACGATAAACGGCCAAATTACCCTAGCTACCGATTATAGTGCATATAAAGAATCATCCGGAATTATAGATGCATTAATGACTTTACTTCCCGATAGTGGGGCTTCGGGAGCTTGGCATACGATCCATCAGAACGCTGCAGATGCAGGCCTACTTAAACGCTCGGCAAGTGACTCATTCGGTGGTTGGCGGTATAAGTTCGAACAAGAACTTGCATCTCTGTCTGATTCAATACTAGGTTCTGAGAGTAATGAACCGGCATTTTATAGTTCTGCAGAATTTAGCTATTTTAATCGTGCCCGAAATATTTCTGTAGAAAAAGCTGATGGTTCAGAGACTTCACTCATCGATGGAGTGGACTATTTTAATAAAGGAATAATCCAAGGCTCGCAGTTATCCGACATCGCAGGGAGTATTGCTGAATCCGATAAGGCTTCATATTTGATCAATGGTAGTAATCAAGCAGATACGATTACTAGTGGTGATTTAGGTAATGATATTTTCGGTCTGGGCGGAAACGACACGATCACGGGTGGCCGGTTAGATGACTGGATTGATGGCGGTGCTGATAACGATACACTTCGTGCTGGCGGTGGCAACAATAACGTTCTGATTGGAGGCAGTGGCAACGACGAACTCCATGGTGCAGAAGGCTCTGATTGGCTTATCGGTGGTGCTGATCAAGATGATATCTGGGGTAATGGCGGTGATGATATCATTGAAGGCGGAGCTGGTGACGGAGATGTTCTTAATGGGGGGCGCGGTAATGATGTGTATATTTTCCGTCGCGGTTCTGGCGAAGATATTATTCATGACTCAGATACAATTGCAGAGCAAAAAACTGCATATCAGCAGAAGCTAGATGAGTATCAGGCAGCACTCGACGCGGGTGAAAACCCTGAAAGACCTGTAGCCAATTTCAAAGCTGAATCTAATATCATTGAATTTGAGTCTGGTATTACGCTAGACCATATACGTATTGAATATAACGATAATACTGATCAGTTATCGATAGTACTGCTTAATTCTGAAACGGATGAAGATACCAATGATAGAATTATTATTGATAAATGGATTGCTGAAAATCCGATAGAGATACTTCGTTTTACCGATGGCGTGTCTATCAATATTTCCGGTATTGAAAGCTTTATTACTGGTACTCAGGGTGATGACCGGCCCCTTAATGGCACATCGGGGCGTGATTTTATCCATGGATTATCGGGTAATGACATTATCAATGCGCTAGGGGATAACGACTTTGCTATCGGTGGCCGTGATGACGACGAAGTTCATGGTGATGATGGTGATGACTATGTGTTGGGTAGCCAGGGCAGCGACGATCTCTATGGTGAAGCAGGGAACGATACGCTGCTTGGTGGCTCTGGAGATGATGAACTGTTCGGAGGCTCTGGGAACGACACCATGTTCGGTGACTCGGGTAACGATACGATCGTAGCGGGTAGCGGTGATGATACCGTTGTGTTTGGTCGAGGTGATGGCAAAGATACATTGCACGACGCGAATACCTCGGGCGGCGATAGCGGCTCAGACACGATCGAATTCCGCCGTGGCTTGAACATTCTGGATGTTCGAATCAACAAAGATGGTAATGACCTTCAATTCGGTATTGAGCCAGCGGATAACGACAATATTGCATTCGCAGACTTTGAAGATTCACTGACTCTTCGTAATTGGTTTAGCGGCAATAAGATTTTTGAAACTGTGCGCTTCTACGGTTCATCTGCTGACTTGAGTATCGATATCGAAGCTATTAATAGTTGGATTGGTGATGAAGTAGGTACAGCAGATGGTGAGGAGGGTGACAATGTAAGCTCATCATCAGGCCGCGACTGGATCACGACAGGATTCGGCAATGACATCATTAACAATGTTCGCGGCAATGATATCGTTCATGGTGGAGCTGGTGAGGACTTAGTCAAAGTCTCACAAGTTGGCAATTTACTGCTGGGTGGTAAAGGGACTGATTTCGATGTGTTGTCATATGAGTCACTAGGACAGGGCGTCTATTCAGATTTATCCAGAGGTTTCTCGGTTAATAAGTCGGTATACGACAACGGAGATCTTCTGAATCCCGATTCTTCCTATGAAGTCGATACCGTTATCAACTTCGAGGGCCTTACCGGTTCTGGTCACAACGATATCCTGATCGGCGACCGTGGAGAGAACATCCTTCACGGTAATGGGGGTAATGATTACCTTACTGGTGGATTTGGTGATGATACTTATGTTTTCAATCGTGGTGACGGTTCCGTCGTCTTTGAAGAGTTTAACGATGACTTGGGTCTTGGAGATAGGCCACCAGAATTTGGTTTGAATGATGCTGTCGATACTGGTGCTGATAGGATTCTCTTTGATGCGAGTATTGGTCAGGAGGACCTCATATTCCAACGTTCCACATCCAATGATGCTCTCGATCTCATAATTCAGGTCTATGGTACTGATGATCAGATTGTATTGAAGAATTGGTTCCTCGATGACTCACGTAGAATTGAGTTCCTGAGCTTTAATGACAACTCAGAAATCGATATCACTAAAATTTCCTTCGATGACGATCGTTTACACTTGGCCAATTGGATCACTGGTACTGCATCTAATGATGTAATTCGTGGTTTCGGTGGCAACGACCTTCTGAGTGGGCAAGATGGTAACGACACACTTGAGGGCGGTGACGGAGACGACATTCTTTATGGCGGTGTGGGTGCTGATGAACTCATAGGCGGTGCAGGTCACCTTGACGCTGCGTATTATGATGACTCGTCTGCCGGTATTAAAATCTCATTAGATAATGCTTTTGCTTCTGAGGGCGGTACAGCTACTGGCGATACTTTCTCCGGTATCGAGGCGGTTGTCGGTTCTTTGCACAACGATGAAATTCGCGGTGATGCATATAACAACACAATAAACGGTCATGAGGGTGATGATGATCTTTATGGTGGTGATGGTGCAGATACACTTCAGGGCGGCAAAGGCGATGATAATATCTATGGCGAAAGAGGCACCGACACATTAACCGGGCATCAAGGCAGTGACACTATCTATGGTGGTAGTGGTGCAGATGAAATCTCCGGGGGAGATGATAACGATTATCTTTACGGTGGCGATCATAACGACTACATCATCGGTGATGATGGTGATGACTTTATCGATGGTGGTTCTCGTGATGACCTGCTGTTAGGTGCCAAGGGGAACGATACTATTCATGGTGGCTCTGGTGCTGACGACATTCGTGGCGGTCTCGACAGCGATACACTTTACGGTGGCTCTGATGATGACAAACTCTTCGGTGAAGATGGAGTAGATACGCTCTACGGCGAGGATGGCAATGACTATCTGTCGGGTGGAGACGAAATCGACGAAGACGGTAATCACCTTACGGGAGACACGCTCTACGGAGGCTCAGGTTCGGATGTAATTCAGGGCGGAGCCGGGCATGATGAGCTATATGGAGAATCGGGAGGCGATACGCTTTCTGGTGGATCCGGAGATGATCTACTCGTGGGCGGTGCTGGTAAAGATATTCTCATGGGCGATGCCGGTAATGATCGCCTGGAGGGCGGTGCGGATACGGATGTGTACATCTTTGCTGGAGAGTTCGGCCAGGATACCGTGTATGAGGCACCGGACAGAAACGCCGCAGATGAACTTGTATTCTCCGGTTACGAACTAAGCGACCTTTGGTTTGAAAGGGATGGCAGTGATCTTGTGATCTCTGTTATCGGCACCGATAACTCTGTTCGTATTGAAAACTACAATCGCTTCAATGTTAATTCTGATGCTGCATCTGCTGCTATTGAGCAGCTCCAGGAAATTTTTGATAGCTTGACACCAGTTGAGTCATTAACGGTTGATACGCAGCGGCTGGACGCAAATGCCCTTGAGACCGTTATTGATGTGATGGCTGAACTTGATCGACCTGAAAGTTCAGAAGCGGTACAACAGGAAGTGTTCGATGCACTGGAGCAGTATTCAGAAGAAACTTCTCTGCAAGAGTCCATTGAGTACGCACCAAAGCTCACCGGCGAGGTCCTCACGCTGAATGAGGATGAGAGCTTCACTGGTACTTTCAGTGCTACAGATGCGAATCCAAATGAGACGCTGACTTATCGTGTTATAGAGAACTCACCATTTGGTTCTCTCGATCTGAACGAGCAGACGGGCGAGTATACCTACACACCAGCAGAAGATTTTTCGGGTAATGATGTATTCAGAATTCAGGTTGAGGATTCCACCGGCCTGACATCCACTGCAGTAATGCGTTTCAGGGTTCTGCCAAGTGATGATGAAGGCTCGTTCGTTCCTTATATCAATCTGGTAACAGCAGAGGGCTCTGCCGTAGAAGGTGATTTAGGCTTCTCAGATCCGGATAACATCCTGGGAGGGTATGAAATTGAGGCCAGTTCCTCATTGGGTAATTTCGATTTTTCTTTCGATGAGTCAGGTAAGTTCACCTTTACGCCCGGGCCCCACCTTAATGGTACAGAGGAAATTACCCTCAGATTTACTGATAAGAGTGGCCGTGAGTACACCACGCTAGTCGACCTCACGGTAACGCCAGTCAACGATATCCCGGTGTCCGATGAACTTATTGAAATAAACACCTATGAGGATGCTCCTACCGATATAGTAGGCCAGATCGGTGTGGTTGATCTGGATCCAGAGGATACTTTCACATACGAGGTAATTCAGGAGGCTACAGGTACCTTAACCGTTGATGCTGACGGCTATATTCACTACACGCCAGCATTGAACTACAACGGCCAGGAGGAATTTCTTGTGCGTGTTTATGATTCTTCCGGTGATGAAAATTCTTATTCCGATACTCGTATTCTGGTTAATGTCGAAGCAGTCAATGATACGCCGGTAACACCAGATGCGTTGGTACTGGAGACATCAGAAGACACTGCGATTGCGGGAGAGGTGGTTGCCTCGGATGTCGATGGAGATATCCTGACGTACTATCTTGATCCGGATAATTTACCACAGCACGGCTCACTTCAATTTACTGATGGTGGTAAATTTGAATATACGCCGGGTACGGACTTCAATGGTAACGATGTCTTTGTCGTCCTCGTGGATGATGGAAAAGGTGAGGAAAATAGTATTTCGGCAACGCAGGTCGCTATCACGGTAGACCCTGTTAATGATGCACCTGTGTTGAGTCAAACTGAGTACACCCTGAGCATTAAAGAGAATATTGATCCTCCGCAGGTTCTTGCGGCCGTGGGTGTTACTAATGCTGCAAATACCAATACCTTTATCGATGCGACAGACGTTGAAAACTCGCCACTAACATTCTCATTGACCGATGCTGATGATACGGATGGTGTGAATGCCCTTGATTACTTCGAGTTGGTTGATGGCAAGTTACAGACAAGAGCAGAGTTTGACTTTGAAAATAATGCGGACATCCCGAATGAATTCAATCTGAATATTACGGTAACCGATGCTGATGGAGCGCAAGATACGTCCTCCGTCACTATTTCTGTGGATGACGCGAATGAAAGACCGACAGGTATCTATTTCGAAAAACCTACTGAGGATTATTATCCTACCTTTGGAGAAGAAACCCCAATAGGCCTTCTTCCTGATGGCGAACCAGCACATGTTGTTGCTCAATTCCGAGCGAATGACCCAGATATCTCAGACGCATTGTATTATTCATTAGATGCTGCTGAGTCTGACCCAGCATTTTCTATTACACAGGACGGTCGTTTGTATATGACCGAATCCTTTGATTTCAGTTCTGCGTTTGTTAACCCCAGTGTCAGGGTGCTAGTTCAGGATCGCCCATTTGGTGACCCTGACGCTTTGATGTGGGGTGATGAGTTCGAAATTGTTTCAAATGCCATCGACCATGCCCCAACGGATGCCAGTTGGTCTGGTGGGGGAAATCCAAACATACTAGAAACAGCGGGAGTTAACACAGTCGTCGGTACTGTAGAAGTTGAAGACACTGATGATACCGCAGATAACCCTGATTTCAGGAACTATGTGTTTGATCTGGAAGAGGGAAATGCGACAGGGCGATTTACTATCGATCAATATACTGGTGTCGTTAGGGTAGCTCAAGGAGCTGACCTTGAAGTAGGTGGAGAAGGTGGTTCTTATACTATCAACGTGACAGTCAGCGATGAAGACAACCCCAGCTCGTATATCGTTAAAGAGCTGACTATTGATGTGGATAATGTCAATAAAGCTCCGGTCAATATTGATGATGACTCCGCAGCTATTAATGAATACTCGGCTTGGCGCCCAAGTGACGGAGGACCTTCAAACGGTGCTGCAAACAACCAGCTTATTACCAGTAATATCCAGTCTCTCTTCCGTGATCCTGATGGTGATGCTTTAAGTTTAAGTATCGTTTCTGGTAACTCTGACAATGCATTTAAGCTGGTTGAAGAGAGTGGTATTTGGAAACTAAGAGTCAATAATGCTTATAGGTTGAACCGTGAATGGTATAGCAAAAGAACTTTGTCCATCTCGGCAATGGATACAGAAGGAAATGTATCGGCGGAGAACGCTAAATTTGAGGTGACGTTATCTGAGATTGTTGAGAATCAAAAAATTATTGAGTGGAATAAAAATAACTTAGTTACTGTTTCGGATAGAAAGTACAGTTACGCATATAATAATTTGGCTAGTGGTTATAGTGTTGTAGATACAGATGAAATTAGATTGTACAGCAGCCATTTTAATAAGCATCGATATGTTTATGAGCAATCAATAAGGCGTGGTAATACTGAGGTTGCATATAGAGAGATAAATGACGTTTCGACACCTAGGTCTGGTTATGAAGAACGGTATCAGTATGTAAATGCAGAAATTCAAGATTTGGCATATAGCTATTTTGCTGAGAATGCTTACGTTCAACAAGAAAATTCAGCTTACGAAATGGTTGGTGATGATGTTGCGCGTCTGTCATCTTCACAGAGTATTTGGAGAGACTGGAATAAAGTCGCATACCCTGTTGCAATCGATCTGGGTTCAGACGGCCTTGAATTCGTAGATAACATTCTCTTTGATTACGATGGCGATGGCGTCAGGGAAATATCCTCTGGCTTGTCCGGCGACGATGGCTGGTTAGTACTGGATCGCAATGGCAATGAGAATATTGATGATATCTATGAAATGTCCTTCGTATACGATCTTGCCGGTGCCACTACTGACATGGAAGGTTTGGTTGTATATGACAGCGACGCAGATGGGCAGTTAACTGCAAGTGATGATCGCTTTGGCGAATTCCAGATCTGGCGAGATCTTAATCAGAATGGTGTTAGTGAAAGTGATGAGCTATTCAGCCTTGGCGAAATAGGTATTGAGTCTATTCGTTTACAGCCTCTCGACCCTTATGATCAGGCTTCAGGAGCCCAGGGAATTGAGATTGTTAACACCAGTGACGCAATAACTACTACTGGCGACTCTCTACTAGTTGGCGATATACAGCTATCATTCGACGAATATGACCTGAACAATCCTGAACACCACGCCTTAATTGTGGGCACCGAAGGTGACGACTCTATCAGCGGGCTGCTAAGTGCAGACCGTATCGACGCTCTGGCAGGCAACGACAAAGTATTTTCCGGTGAGAGCAATGACGTAATAGATCTTGGCGACGGTGACGACCTGGCCTTTGCTGGCGAAGGTGATGATATCGTTAAAGGTGGCTTGGGGCAGGATGAAGTTTACGGTGATGTTGGCAGTGATCAACTGTTCGGTGATGCTGGTGATGATCACCTGTTCGGCGGTGCTGATAACGACTTATTAGTGGGGGGAGACGGTGCTGACACTCTGAGAGGCGGCGAAGGCAGTGATGAACTGATCGGTGGCTCGGGTGACGATATCCTAGTTGGTGAGGGTGGCGATGATACACTGGTTGGCGGTACGGGTAATGACCGTATTCTTGGTGGAGCAGGCCGTAACCTGCTGGCTTTCACGCTAGGTGATGGTTTAGATACCGTTTCTGCCGCTGACGAGGGTTCGTACGAACTCTATCTGTTTGGTATTGCTCCAGAAGACGTTGAAATTGAACAACAAGCCAGAGGAATGCTATTTAGGTTTAACGATGCAGACAGTATTTTCTTTGAAGTAACTGACGTGTTACCCCTGCAAGCAGTAATTTTTGATGACGGTACGGTATGGGATCAACAATTACTGGCTAATGAAATAGACCGTCAGTTGCTTGGTGGAATTGTTGGTACGATTAGCGATGATCATATCAGTGGCACAGCCGGGGCGGACAGTATTGAAGCCTACGCAGGTAATGATACGGTTAATGCTGGTGCTGGAGATGATGAAGTTTATGGTCAACAAGGAAATGACCAGTTGTTTGGCGAGCTCGGTGATGATGTGCTTGATGGTGGACAGGGGAATGATGAACTTTCAGGTGGGGAAGGGAGTGATGACCTTTACGGCCAAGCGGGCGCAGACACCCTGCATGGCGATGCCGGTGACGATACCCTATACGGCGGGCACGACAACGATACTATGTACGGCGATGAAGGTGCCGATACCTTGTACGGTGGTGAAGGAGATGACAGCCTGAGCGGTGGTGAAGGTGATGACATTCTGACTGGTGATGGCGGTGCGGATACCCTATTGGGGGGCGCCGGATTGGATCAGCTGTATGGAAATGAAGGCGACGACAACCTCGACGGTGGTGAGGATGACGACTATCTCCAGGGAGATGAAGGTAACGATACCCTGAATGGTAATTGGGGCAACGATATCATCAACGCCGGCAGTGGTGACGATACATTGATCGGTGCGGCCGGTGATGATGTACTTATTGCTGATGAAGGTGACGACACGCTGATGGGCGGTGATGGTACCGATAGTTTGTTCGGCGATCGTGGTAACGACTACTTATCGGGCGGCGAAGGTACCGATAACCTCTTTGGCGGTGACGGCAATGATCTTTATATCGTGGATAATGAAGAAGACATTATCGAAGAGCGCGAAAATGAAGGTATTGATACCGTTCAATCCTCTGTGAATTGGACACTTTCCGATCATGTTGAGAATGTAGTACTTCTCGCCGATGCTCTTGAAGCAACGGGTAACGAGCTGGATAACCGTCTCACCGGTAATGATCAGAATAACATTCTCGATGGTGCTGCAGGCGTAGATACAATGAACGGCGGCCTTGGGGATGACACTTATATCGTTGATGATGCTGAAGATATAACCACTGAGCTGGAGGCTGAGGGCAATGACTCGGTACTTGCATCTGTTGATTATTCACTTGCCGAGTTCCTCGAGAATCTTGAATTAACGGGCACAGCTTTATCAGCGGTTGGCAATGCTCTCGGTAATACACTTAAAGGCAATGATCAGAGTAATACCCTCGAAGGTTTAGAGGGTGACGATATTCTTATCGGTGGTCTTGGGGATGATTACATTGACGGTGGTTACGGCAACGACCGTATTGTATTTAATATGGGTGATGGTCACGATTTCATTAAAAAAGCCGTTGGCTCCTATGCAGTAACGCTTGTCGGAATCTCTTCAGATACCTTGAGATTTGATGTGTCAGAAAATGGTGTGCTTAAGCTTGATCTGGGTGAAAGTGGAAGTCTCACATTCGAAGGATTTGACTTGCAGGACTCGGAGGATACTTTGCCGCTGTCTGAGATTCGTTTTGAGAATGGAGATGACGTCGAGATTCTGACGCGAGACCAAATTTCATATCAGCTTGAAGCTACTATTGCTTCGCATGTTGGCGAAGCTGGCGATGACTATATTTGTGGTACATCTGGCTCAGATCGAATCCACGCGATGGCAGGTGATGATTACGTTCTTGGTTATGCCGGTGACGATACCCTGTTAGGTGGTAGTGGAGATGATTCACTGTATGGTGGCGCTGATAATGACACCCTGCTCGGCGGGGAAGGAAACGATTACCTGAAAGGTGGCAGTGGGAATGATGTCCATGACGGTGGAGTCGGTAATGATGAGCTAGAGGGCTCGTATGGCGATGACATTTATCGTTTCTCGCTGGGAGATGGAGATGACACCATCTACGACATTAGCGGCTTGTCAACGATTCAGTTTGGTGAGGGGATTTCACCTGAATCACTCAAATTGATTAAGGACGGTTACCACCTGATACTTGAGTATGGGCGTTCTGACTCGGTGGCGATCAAGTATGCTTACGAGTATGAACTGGGTGAACCTGTTATTAGCGCAGATTTTGTCGTTGAGTTCTCAGACGGTACAGCCTTAACTATGCGCGAATTGCGCGCTGATAAGGTTGTATACAGTTACGGTGATTCAGGCATAGACACGCTAGTTGGTGACGTGGCTGCAGATTACATTGACGGTAGCAGCGGCGCGGACAACCTTTATGGTAATTCTGGTGATGACGTGTTGATCGGTGGTGATGGTTACGATGACCTCTTCGGAGAATCTGGCAACGATACATTGATCGGTGGTACCGGAAATGATGATCTGTCAGGTGGAGATGGCGACGATATCTTGCATGGAGATGATGGCAACGATGACCTCTATGCAGGGGCGGGCGACGACACTCTGTATGGAGGGGAGGGTGATGACAATCTGGATGGAAATTCTGGAAATGACACGCTCATGGGCGATGCCGGCGATGATAATATCGATGGATACTCCGGAAACGATATCTTGCTGGGAGGTGCGGGCAATGACGATATCGAAGGTGGTGATGGTGATGACACCTTAAGTGGCGGATCCGGGCACGACATTCTCGATGGCGGTGATGGTAATGATACTTACCTATTCGGTCGTGGTGATGACAGCACTCTGATTAAAAATCATAGTTACGACACAGGGTACGATGTTGTTGAGGTCAGTGATGGGATCAGCATCAATGAGCTGTTCTTTGAGCGAGACTGGTACGACCTGACGATTACAGCAATGGATGGTGGTGAGATTCTTGAAGTCGATAGTTGGTTTGTCAGCGATAGTTATAAAGTTGATGCAATCAACGTCGGTGGATATGAACTGAACGCAGAAGTTATTCAGATGCTGGTTCAGGCTCATTCGGCACTTGGAAGTTCAGCTTCTGCAAGTGATCGCTCGTCACTGGCCGCTCAAAATGAGAATAACCTCAATACCTGGATGGCCGTTGGCTAATTCGGGAACTTATTCTCGACTATACAGAAGCCCCGCATCGCGGGGCTTTTGTTCATTCAAAACTTCATAAACCCCCTCTATACTCATAGCTGTACTTTCTGAACAGGCATCCCATGAACTGGAATCGCGACACGCTTATTGAGGAGTTAGGTGAGTTTGACTGGTCTTTACCAGAGGCGGAGCCTGGTCCGCAGCTGAAAGGATATAGCCAGCATTACCGCCTTAACTTTGATGAATCTGCTGACGCGTTGAGTCATCAGGCCGGTAAGCTGAAGATCGCAGATTATGAAATCGCGCTACAGCGCTGGATGTGTCCGGGTGCGGTGGGGACGGCGGTTCTGGTGCACGGCTATTATGATCACCTCGGTCTCTATGGTTCGCTGATCGATTTCTGCCTGCGCCAGAAGTTGAATGTCGTGGCGTTTGATCTGCCGGGGCATGGCTTGTCGAGCGGTGAGCAGGCCAGCATTACCGATTTCCAGGAATACGATGCGGTCTTCAGTGGCCTGATGCAGCAAGTGACTGAGCACATGCCCGGGCCGCTGGTCGCATTTGGTCAGAGCACGGGCGGCGCTATTCTGGTGAATTATCTGCTGAAACGTGGATTTAAAAAGGCTCAGAACCCATTTGCTGACGTAATACTGCTTGCTCCGCTGGTCCGTCCAGTCGGTTGGCTGAAGGGCGCAGTAATGCATCCGGTCGCGAGTATGTTCGTGAAGCAGATGAAGCGTAATCATGGTAACTCTTCATCGGATGAAGACTTTCTGGATTTCGTCCGTACCCAGGACCCCTTGCAGTCTGTTTATCTGAGTGTGCAGTGGGTGGGGGCGATGTTGCGGTGGATACGCTTTATTGAGGCTCAGCCGGCGCTCGACCTCCCGGTGTATATCGTCCAGGGGGATCAGGATGGTACGGTCGACTGGCAGCACAATATGAAAGTGCTTGAAGAAAAATTTCCTCAGCGCGAATTATTTATTCTGGAAGATGGTCGTCACCATCTGGTGAATGAATCGCTCGACAAACGGGCGGATATGTATGCGCATATTGCCGGGCGTCTTAACAGCACTCTGGCGCCAGAACTTACGCCAGCTCCATAATGTAGTCCCACTCTTCTGCGGTCACTGGTTGTACTGACAGGCGGCCGCGATTAAGTAATAACATATCTTTAAGTGCGTCATGCTGGCGCAGCTCTTTCAGAGTGATGACCCGCTTAAGTGCACATTTCGCGACAACTTCAATAGTTATCCATCTGGGCTTGTCTGCAGACGACTTAGGGTCGTAGTATTCTGATTCAGGATCCAGGGAACTTGGGTCTGTCAGTCCTGTCTGAGCAACGCGGCAAATACCTGCGATGCCAGGCTCTTTGCAGCTGGAATGGTAGAAAAAGGCAAGATCACCCACTGAAATATCGTCACGCATGATATTTCGTGCTTGATAATTGCGCACGCCATCCCATACTGTGCGCCCTTCGGGTGCGTGCTCCAGGTCGGTATACGAAAATGTGTCCGGCTCGGATTTAAGTAACCAGTATTTCATAATTAAGTATCAGGCTTGGCCTATTGGTTGCTTGCTTGAGTGCAAAACAGATTACTGAAAAACAATAACAAATGTTCCGGCTAATCACAGCCGGAGCAGATAATTGCTACATTGGGATTTGCAGGACAATGAGAAAGCCGGATATTTTGCTGTTTCTCACTTTACTCGTGGTGCTGGGCTCTGCCGTTACCAAACTGGCCGCCGATGAGCGCCGGGAACCTACGGTACTGGCCTCAGAGACCAGTATCCGCTGACAGAGGCCTGGCCTCCTGATCGGTGACTATCAGTTGCAGCGGTATATCCCAGGATTCCGCTGGCAATAGTCTGACCTCCTGAAACGCGTATGCACAACCTGCCAGGCGGGGTTTCTGCCCCTGATGGTGGGTGAATGCCAGTGTGCGGTCGTAAAAGCCGCCGCCCATACCAAGACGATTACCACGTGAATCGAAAGCAACCAGTGGCAGACAGATCAGGCTGAGAAAACGCGCTGACACCTGTTTTCCGCGACGGAAGTCGGGTTCGCTGATCCCGAATCGGTTATTACGCATTGGGGTATTCCGCGCGTAGCGGATAAACACCAGCTCACCTTTACGCAGTGGATGCAGCACGGGCAGGAAGGCCTGTTTTCCCCGTTTCCACAGATCCTGAATTGCCCACTGTGGGTCAATCTCTCCATCATTACTCAGGTAGAGTGCAACACGATGGGAGTACAGGTATTCAGGACGGGCGGTTAACTGTTTCAGTAGCCGGCGTCCGGCGATGTTTCGTTCTGAAGGGGTGAGGTCGCGGCGCTTCTGACGGATCAGTCTGCGCAACTCTTTCTTGTTCACGGAAGGAAAGCTCCCTGGTGTACCGTATGTCGGATAAAGCCCTTGAACCCTGTGGTTCAAGGTGGAAGGTCCGGTCATTGAATCAGGCTTTCCGGTCATGCCGGACATGCTCACAACAACGAGAGAAACCCTCCAAGGTTTTAAGCATCGGCTCGAGGTCTTTACCGACTGGTACTCCAAGGAGCCAGTTCAGTATAGCAAAGCCATGGGTGTGGATGTCACGTGTTGTTTTGTGAAATCTGTCAGAGTTCGAGCTGAGAGTCTTCTGCCAGCAGCGCATCAATACGGTCACTGATGCGTTGAATGCCACCATTGACGTCTGCTTCTCGGTGTTCCGCATCAAGCAGTTGGTGCGTGATGTTCAGTGCAGCAATCACAGCAATGCGGTCAGTGCCCAGTACTTTCCCGGCTTTTGAGCCGGCGTCGCGGATTTCTTCCATTTTTTCATTCAGAAAGCGTGCTGCTTCGCGCAGATCGGCTTCGGCACCCTGTGGGCAGTTCACCCGGTATTCGCGATCGAGAATGGTCAATGCCAGTGTTTTTGAGCTGTTAGCCACTGTTACGCTCCAGAGTTTGCAGGCGGGTAATCATTTCATTGACCTTTCGGCGGGCAATTTCGTTTTGTTGAATCAGTTTTGCCCGCTCAGCCTGCCAGGAGGCCTCGGCAGCGCGCATGGTTTTATTCTGTTCGCGCAGGTCTTCATGAATATCGAGTAGTTTCTCGATTTTGCGCATCAGAGTTTGTAGTTCGGCCTCGTGCATTGCGATCCGTCACCTTATTCAGAACAGTGCTTAATATAAGAGGCCGCCGCCAGTCGGGTCAATGGAGACAGGCGACGCTGTTCCTATGTTGGCTTGAGCTTCAGTGTTGAGGTACGTGAAGTGCTGAGGTGGTAGAATCACCTTAATAGTTCACAGCGAGGCCAATATGACGATCGAATATCCTGCGCTTGCAGACCTCTGGGATGAATCCGGATGTTACCAGACGCCTTCAGCCCTGCACGGCTGGCTCAGTGGTTATCTTGCCAGTGGTGGCCGACTGACAGGAGATGCCTGGCAGCAGGAGGCGATGGACTATCTGGAGATTGATGAGCTCAGTGATGCACTTAAGGGTGTGCTGGCAGGCTTGTACACGGCTGTACTGAAGCAGATGCAGGCAGAAGACATGAGCTTCACTCTGTTGCTGCCTGATGATGAAGAAGCTGATATCGATGAACAGGTGGATTGTCTGGCGCAGTGGAGCAAAGGATTTCTTGATGGTCTGGGCGCTTCCGGCAAAATCTCCGGTCGTCCGGATGCTGATGTGCTGGAAGTTCTGCAGGATCTGGATGCCTTCTCTCAGGCGCAGATCGACGATGTGAACGACCCGGAAAACACTCAGCTGTATCTCGAACTGGCGGAACATGCCCGTGTTGCTGCCCTGACAGTCTTTTATGCTTTTAATCAGCCTGCGCCAAAAGCGCCGGAAACTCTGCACTGAGGTGAAATATGCTGCGTCTGGATTCTGCTGAGTACGCTAAGCGTCGTCGTTCGCTGATGGACCTGATGAGTCCGAACAGCATTGCCATCATCCCGTCTGCGCCGGTCACAGTGCGCAATCGCGACGTGGAGCACCCTTTCCGCCAGGACAGCGATTTTTATTATCTGAGCGGCTTTGCTGAAGAGCACTCAGTCGTGGTGCTGATTCCGGGCCGTGATCACGGCGAGTACGTACTCTTCTGTCAGGAAAAAATTAAAGAACAGGAAATCTGGACCGGCCGTCGCGTCGGGCCAGAGGCCGCCCCTGAGGTGCTCGGCTGCGATGATGCCTTCCCGATTTCTGATATTGACGACATCCTGCCCGGGCTTATTGAGGGTAAGGATCGTATATACGCCAGTCTGGGTGTCAGCCCTGAGTTCGACCGTCAGCTGATGCAGTGGGTTAATCACATTAAAACTCAGGTGCGTAACGGCGCGACGCCACCCCATGAATTCAGTGCGCTGGATCATTTGCTGCACGAGCTGCGTCTGATTAAATCGCCGGCAGAAGTCGAAGTGATGCAGGCGGCCGCCGATATCAGTGCCGAAGCGCACACCCGGGCGATGCAGGTGGTGCGTCCGGGAATGAAGGAATACCAGCTTGAAGCCGAGCTGATGCATATATTCATGGCGGCGGGCAGCCGCTGGCCAGCGTACCCGTCGATTGTCGGTGCCGGCGATAATGCCTGTATTCTGCATTACACCCGCAATGACGACACCATCAGCGACGGTGACCTTATTCTGATTGATGCGGGCTGTGAGCTGGATTATTACGCCTCTGATATTACCCGCACTTTCCCGGCGAATGGGGTTTTCAGTGACGCGCAGCGCAAAATGTATCAGCTTGTTCTGGATGCTCAGTACGCGGCCATTGAGGCGGTGAAGCCGGGCAACCACTGGAATCAGCCGCATGAGGCTGCGGTTCGTGTCCTGACGGAAGGGTTGGTGAAATATGGCCTGCTTCAGGGCGACGTTGACGAGCTGATTGAAGCGCTCGCATACCGCCAGTTTTATATGCATAAAACCGGACACTGGCTCGGCATGGATGTACATGATGTGGGTGAATACCGCATTGATGGTCAGTGGCGGGTACTGGAGCCGGGGATGGTGATGACCGTCGAACCTGGCCTGTATATCGCGCCGGATGATGAGTCGGTGGAACCACAGTGGCGTGGTATCGGCATCCGGATTGAAGATGACGTCGTAGTAACTGAAGGCGGCTGCCACGTGCTGACCAGTGCGGTGGTCAAAGAGGTTGCCGATATCGAAGCCCTGATGAGTGCCTGAGTACGCATGACTGATACCCACCTGAATGCTGATATCACCATACTTGGTGCCGGAATGGCCGGTGCCAGCATGGTTCACCTGCTTGAACCTGCGCGCCAGGCCGGTCTGACGGTTGCTCTTATTGATCGTCAGCCTTTGGTCTGGAATGACGCGACGGACAGGCCCCCGAGCTTTGACGGCAGAGCAACGGCGTTATCCTGGGGAACCCGTCAGATTCTCGAAGCGCTCGACCTGTGGCAGCACATCAGCCCGTGGGCCTGTGCGATTGATCATATTCAGGTGAGTGATGAAGGGCGCTTCGGGCAGACTCAGCTACATGCCAGCGAGCAGGGTACCGACGCGCTCGGTTATATCATTGAAAACCATCGCCTTGGTCACGGGTTGTTGAACGGCCTGGACGAGGCTCGTGGGTTGTTGTCACTGGCGCCGGCCGAAGTCACTCAGGTAACAATGAACGCCGATGGTGCCGGGCTGCAGCTCAGCGACGGACGTACTCTGCAGACTGGTTTGCTGGTTATGGCGGATGGTGGGCGATCGCCTCTTATGCCTCAGCTGGGGATTGTCCAGCAGCGACGCCCCTACGGGACGCAGGCTCTGGTCACTCAGGTGCGTTGTGATCAGCCGCATGAGCATTGGGCCTTTGAGCGCTTCAGTGAAGACGGTCCTATCGCGTTTCTGCCACTTCACAGTCATGACTATGCAGTGGTCTGGACGCTCAGCGACGACGAAATGGCAGATGCTCTGGCTCAGGACGATGCCACGCTGATCGCGCGTCTGCAGGAGCGTATCGGCTATCGCGTCGGGCGTATCACTGACATCGGAGAGCGCCTTACTTATCCGCTGGCGCTGGTAAAAGCGAACGAGCAGGTCCGCCGTTCGCTCGTTCTGCTGGGAAATGCCGCACACAGCCTGCACCCGGTCGCCGGACAAGGGTTCAACCTGACTCTGCGTGACGCTGCCGTGCTGTCTGAGCACCTTAACCGCGCGGTCCGGGAAGGTCGTCAGGTGGGCGACCTGCGGGTGCTGATGGGATATCTCGAACAACAGAAGACTGACCAGCGCAATACGATTCTGGCCAGCGACTTGTTACCGCGCCTGTTTGGCAGTCGCGCACCGGGCGTGGCGATTCTGCGGGATGCCGGTCTTCTGGGCATGTCGGCGGCGCCGGTTGCCCGTCGTTTATTTGCACGCCATGCGATGGGCCTGGGCCACACCGCAGCCAAACTGGGATAAAACGCCATGCAATTTGATGTTGCCATTGTAGGAGCAGGACTGGTCGGGCAGGCAATTGCCGCCGCTCTGGCAGGCGGCTCCGATACGGTCCGTGTTGCCCTGATCGACCCGGCAGATATACAGGCTCCGGCCCCCGTCGGCGGACTGCAGGACTATGACCTCAGGGTCAGTGCCCTGACAGCTCAGACGCAGGCATTTCTGACCCGTCTGGGTGTCTGGGAAAACATTCCGGCCGGTGTACTCAGTGGCTACACCCGGATGCATGTCTGGGACGCTGAAGGCACCGGAGCGGTCACATTCAATGCGGCTGAACTGCATGTGCCAGCACTCGGGCATATTGTCGAAAACCGCCAGACCCTCTGGGCACTGCAGCAGGTCAACGCTGCGCTTGAGGGCGTCACTCAGTTACGGACTACGCTCACCAGTCTGGATAACCCGGATGAACACGGCTGGGTACCGATATCCCTTGGTAATGGTGAGACTTTGACGGCGCGGCTAGTCATCGGTGCAGACGGTGCTTTGTCGCGGGTGCGTCAGCTGGCAGGCGTGGCAACCACTGAATGGGACTATGAGCATCACGCCATCGTAGCCACCGTCAGAACAGAGAAAAGTCTCGCCGGCACGGCCTGGCAGCGCTTCCGGCCACAGGGACCGCTGGCGTTTCTGCCACTGCATTCGGATGAGCATGTCGCATCTATCGTCTGGTCCACTATGCCCGAAGAAGCAGATGCGGTGCTCGCCCTCGAAGATGATGCGTTCTGTGCGGCGCTTACTCAGGCCTTCGAAGGTCATTTGGGCAAGGTGACAGAGGTCTCTGCCCGTCAGCGTTTTCCACTACGTCAGCGTCACGCTCGTCAATATTATGAGCGCGGCGTGGTTCTGGCCGGGGATGCCGCTCATACCATTCACCCGCTTGCCGGTCAGGGTGTGAATCTGGGCTTTAAAGACGCCGAAGTGCTGGCGGAAGAGATTCTCCGTGCTCTGAGCAAAGGTTTAAACCCGGGCAGCGATGCAGTGCTCGGACGTTATCAGCGTCGCCGGCAGGCCGACAATCTCGCGACGATGGCACTTATGGAAGGGTTCAAGCGTCTGTTCGCGGCGGATGCTCCACTGATCCGGCTACTGCGGAATGAGGGTATGCGTCTGTTTGACAGGGCGCTACCGGTGAAGCAGCATGTTGTTATGAAGGCGATGGGGCTGGAAAAGGTCTGACTCAGTAGTTCTGAACGCTGACGCCACTCTCCTGGTAGTTGAAGGTCAGTTGCTCAATGTCGTAATCGCCGATGCCCAGATAGGCCAGAATCTCCGCCGAGCTGGCCTGCCACTCCAGATCTTCAGACTGGCGCCCGAGTATCCGGTAGTTTCCGCAGATATGTTCCGCGATCTTCAGAATCCCCAGTAGTGTTTTGCGGGTATCGTCGCTCTGGTTGTCGGGCTGAAAGTAGCGGGTTGCGTTGTGATGTTCGGCAATAACGTCGCAGATGGGCTTAGGTATCCGCCAGGACTTGGCCGTGTAATAACCGATCACAGCGTGGTTGGTGTTCAGCAGTTCATTCTCAGTATCTACCACTCTTTTTTCAGGGTGGCCGTACGACTCTTCCATGACTTTGAAGTAATTATCAAAGCGCATCATCATCAGCGGGATACCACAGTTGTGGAATAACCCGAGCATGTACGCCCAGTCAGTCTGTTCAAAGCCGATAAAACGGGCGATATCGACGGAGGTGTTGGCGATGTCTGTTGTTGTGTCCCAGAAGCGGTTGAGCTGAACGATATTTTCATCGCTCAGTTCGCTGCGGATGGCGAGACCATTGATCACGTTGATAACACTGCCGACCCCGATCAGGCTGACCGCCTGCTGCACCGACAGGATCTGGGATCTGAGGCCAAACGCCGGAGAGTTGACCACTTTCAGTATGGCGCCCGAAAGCCCGACGTCCTGACTGATCAGGCGCGAAATCGCCTGAAGGTCAGGGTCTGGGTTCAGCTGTTCGATCTGCAGGTCCACCAGTATCTGAGGCTGGGGTGGAATCTTGATTCCCTGCATGATCTCCAGTATCTGGGCTTCGGTCAGTTCGCTGGCCATAGTTGATACGAGTATCCTGAATGCCTGGATACACGAAGTTTAGTCCGGCTCGCGTATAATGAATGTTAATTTTGTTATCTCTGACGGACTTACTCCATCCGTCAGCTTTCCTGAGGAATCATCATGTTGTCCGTACTCCGCCTGAAACCCAAAGCCGAACGCCGTCTGAAGGGTGGTCACCTGTGGGTGTACAGCAACGAAGTTGACACTGCAGCGACACCGCTCAAGGACCTGACAGCGGGAGAGCAGGTTGTGGTAGAGGCTGCCGGTGGAAAGCCGCTGGGCGTAGCTGTGGTCAGCCCGGAGCAGTTGATCTGCGCCCGACTGATCAGTCGCGATACCCGCCAGTTACTGGATGCATCGCTGCTGGTGCACCGCCTGCAGGTGGCCATGAGCAGTCGTGAGCTCTGGTATCCCCACAGTTGTTACCGTTGGGTGTATGGCGACAGCGACGGCCTGCCGGGGCTGGTAATTGATCGCTTTGGTGATGTCGCCGTGGCTCAGATCTCCAGTGTCGCGATGGAACTGCTGAAGGATGAGATCGTACATGCGATTCAGAAAGTCGCATCGCCACGAGTGATCGTTCTGAAGAACGACGGTAAGCTCCGGGCTGTCGAAGGCTTACCGGAATACGTCGAAGTTGTTGAAGGGGCTCTGGAAGACGACTGTGCACCGCTGATTGAGAACGACACCCGCTTTATGGCACCCGTGATTCACGGTCAGAAAACCGGTTGGTTCTATGACCACCGCGAGAACCGCGCCCAGCTTAACCGACTGGTGAAAGGTAAGCGCGTACTGGATGTATTCAGCTACGTCGGTGGTTGGGGCGTGCAGGCTGCCCGTCATGGTGCCGCCGAAGTGCATTGTGTCGATGCTTCAGCGCAGGCGCTGGACTGGGTGGAGCAGAACGCCGCACTTAATGGCGTAGAAGAAAAGCTGCACTGCTGGGAAGGGGATGCCTTTGCTGCGCTCAAGCAGTTACGGGATAACGCTGAGCGCTTCGACGTTATTGTGGTCGATCCTCCGGCGTTTATCCCGCGCCGCAAAGACATCAAGGCTGGCGAGCAGGCTTATAAGCGGATCAACCAGATCGCGATGCGTCTGCTGAACCGCGACGGGATTATTGTCAGCGGCTCATGCTCAATGCATCTGGCGGACGATCGTCTCCCGGATATCCTGCGGACGCTGGGGCGGGAGCTGGATCGTGAGGTGATGATCCAGCACGTGGGCTCGCAGGGTGCAGACCATCCGGTATTGCCGGCGATTCCCGAAACCCGTTATCTGAAAGCGGTATTTGCTCGCGTGCTGCCTACTCGCTGAGCGGGACTTCCATTCCGAGTTGCTGCGCCGTCTGATCCAGTGCGGACAGCAGCTCAATCAGTTTCAGGCGACAGTTCTGGCGCGCCAGCGCTTCACTGTCGTTCTGTTCCCAGTCATTCAGGCACTCTTCTGTTCCGGCAAACCCTGCCTGCAGGCGCTGACTCAGCTCAGGATAAGGCACCAGCATGGGATTAAGTCCGGTTGCGCTGTCTTCAGGAAGGAGCAGGTGAGACAGGCCCGTCGTCAGTGCGCTGATGTCTGCCTGGCTCTGTTTGCTGAACGGACTGCTTTCTTCGTTCATGTAGCGGTTTAACAGTTCATCTGCGATCAGCGACTGCGCCGTTAACATGCTGGCCTGCAGGGTTTTCTCGGGACTGACCTCGGCCAGACGGCTGGCGTAATAACCCGTTTCCGGAGACCAGCGTAGTTGCAGTCGCTGCATATGCTGGCGGAGCAGGCGCACTGTGTGTAGCAGGTAGTCACCCCGTCGCTCCTGATTGATGACGGCGGGACGCTCCTCGCTGGCAACCGTTTTTAATGAGCGGTCAAAGTCTGCGGCGGTGCGCTGACCGCTTTCGCCCCAGAGCAGAAACTCAATCGCGTGAAAACCAATACTCACGTAGCTGTCGTCGGCGAACTGATGTTGATCCAGCAGGCTGCTTTCCGTCAGCTCCAGTGCAGTATCATTCACGATCCCGGAATACGGATACCCTTCCAGATAATCTATGTAACCGGGCTCAATTGGCCAGCTGTTGATCTGGCGTTCGAGGTCGTCGCGTGTCAGGCCAGCGCTTCGCCATTCTGGCGGCTCACTGACGGGCAGGCGCATAGATGCCTGTGCAATCAGGTATTGAGAGTAACTTTCACGCCATAGCCGCCGGGCCTGACGGACAGCGTCTTCTTCGGGTTGAGCAATCAGTGTCTGTATTGCCTGTTCCAGAGACGAAATAGCGGCTTCTGCGGCGGTGAGATGCTCGTAGCTTTCTGCAATCAGATGGCTGGTGTAGTGCTGCGCCTCAGGAATCGCCGGAGGCGCGGGCAGTACTGATGCTGCAGGGGCCAGCGGACGGGCTTCTTCCTGTTGTGAGCAGCTGGTGAGGCCTGCTGCCATCACTAACGCCGCCAGAGCATAACGCCGCATGAATTTACTCCGGGTCAACCAGGCTGATGATGGGCCAGCCAGCCTTTTCGGCTTCGGCTCTGAGCGTCGGATCGGGATCAACCGCAACCGGGTGGTCAACCAGTCGCAGCAGCGGCAGATCATTGTGCGAGTCACTGTAGAAATAACTGCCTTCCAGATCGTGCTGGTGGGTTTCCATCCACTCTTTCAGGCGGGTGACTTTGCCTTCGTGAAAACTCGGGACGCCGACGGTTTTGCCTGTGTAGCGGCCTTCGATGACTTCCGGATGTGGCGCAATGATATGGGCAACGCCCAGGCGCGCGGCAATCGGGTAGGTGACGAAACCGTTGGTCGCGGTGATGATCAGTAGCGTATCCCCCTGCTCTTCGTGCTTGCGGAGCAGGTCACGGCTGCGCTGGCTGATCAGGGTCTCGATGCGCTCATCAAGAAAGACTTCTCGCTCTGCATGCATCTTGTCGGGTTCGTGCTCCGTGAGCGGGCGCATCGCAAATTCCAGATATTCATGGATATCCAGGGTGCCTGCTTTGTACTGCTCGTAGAAATGATCGTTGCGGAGCTTGTGGACTTCGGGGTCTACCAGGCCCCTGTCGACCAGAAACTGGCCCCAGGCGTGGTCGCTGTCTCCGGACAGCAAAGTGTGATCAAGATCAAAAATAGCGAGTGCCACAGTCAGGAATCCTGCATGAAATAAATCGCTATTCTACCGGGAACAGCGCATACTTTCCTCACTTGTAACTTGCGCTCTGGTGAACAAATGGGCACCGGAAAGCGACCGGATATCAGATTCCGGGATAATGGCTATTGACCTTTGGCACGAAATCGGCAAGGTTTGAAGCCAGAAAGAAATATTTGGATGGCATTGTGATAGACGAACAAGGTTACCGTCCGAACGTGGGCATCATTCTCTGCAATGAGCAGGGACAGGTGCTTTGGGCGAAACGGATTGGTCAGAATGCCTGGCAGTTCCCGCAGGGGGGAATCAAACGGGGCGAGTCTCCGGAGAAAGCACTGTACCGAGAACTGGCTGAAGAAGTTGGTCTCCAGCGTGAGCATGTCGAGATTCTCGGCTGTACCCGCGGCTGGTTGCGTTACAGATTACCCCGGCGCATGGTCCGCCATGACAGCCGCCCTGTGTGTGTTGGGCAGAAACAGAAGTGGTTCCTGCTGAGACTGACCGGTAAGGAATCGGACATTAATCTCGCAGCAACCGGAAAACCCGAATTTGATGGCTGGAACTGGGTGAGTTACTGGTTCCCGCTTGGAGAGGTCGTCTCGTTTAAGCGGGACGTATATCGCCGTGCAATGACGGAGCTGGCGCCCCGTATCGCGCGGTTACAACGCCATGCTGGCTGAGGATGCATGCTAGATATACTCAGGAGAATCGTACAGGAGGTCAGCTCAGTTACTGAACTGAGTGAAGCTCTTAAAGTGGTCGTTGCCCGTATCCGCGAGGCGATGCGCACTGAAGTATGCTCTGTATATCTGTACGATCCGGAGACCAAACGCTATGTGCTGATGGCGACCGAAGGCCTGAAAGAAGAAGCCGTCGGCAAAGTCAGCCTTTCCAGCTCGCAGGGCCTGGTTGGTCTTGTCGGGACCCGCGAAGAGCCTCTTAATATCGATAATGCGCCGGCGCATCCGCGCTTTCAGTTTCTGCCTGAGACCGGTGAAGACCCATTCCTCTCGTTTCTGGGTGTGCCCATTATTCACCACAAGCGCCTGATGGGCGTGATGGTGGTACAGCAGCGTGACAGCCGCCAGTTCGATGAAGGTGAAGAAGCTTTCCTCGTGACTATGTCTGCTCAGCTGGCCGGGGTGATTGCACACGCGGAAGCCACGGGCAATATTCTGCACATTCCCAAGACACCTTCAGAACAGAAGAAGTCAGCGCGGTTTAATGGTGCGCCTGGTGCGCCCGGTGTTGGTCTCGGGGTTGGTGTGGTCATCTCTCCGGCGGCAGACCTGGCCAGTGTGGTCGATCGTGAGCCGGAATCGATCGCCGACGAACTGGCCCGCTTCGATCAGGCGTTAGATGCTGCGCGGAATGAAATCCGTAAGCTCGGTGGGCAGCTCGAGGGTGAGCTGCGGCCTGAAGAAATGGCGCTGTTCGATGTCTACCTGAACATGCTCGATGACAATGCGCTGGGGGCGGAGGTAAAAGCGGCCATTCAGCGCGGTAACTGGGCACAGGGCGCTCTGCGTGAAGTGGTGATGGAATATGTCGGCCACTTCCAGATGATGGAAGACGTCTACCTGCGTGAGCGGGCTACTGACATCATGGATCTCGGAACCCGCATTCTTGCACATATGCAGGGTGCTGAAGTTGAAACCAGTGAAGATGATTATCCCGACGCCACGATTCTGGTCAGTGAAGAGCTGACACCCGCGATGCTGGGCGAAGTCCCGACGCATAAACTCCGCGCTCTGGTCTCCGTAAAAGGATCATCAAACTCTCATGTGGCAATTCTTGCCCGTGCGATGGGTGTGCCTACCGTAATGGGGGCCGTCGATCTTCCTTACGCCCAGTTGGAAGGCATTGATATCGTTGTCGATGGTTATCGCGGTCTGCTGTATTCCAACCCGAATGAAGAGCTGCGCGAACAGTATCAGGCCATTTATGAAGAAGAACAGGCGCTGGCGGAAGATCTTGAAGGTCTGCTGCATCAGCCTGCCGAAACTCTGGATGGTCATCGTATTCCACTGCTGGTGAATACAGGTCTGATCACCGACGCTCTGCGCAGTCTGGATCGCGGTGCTGAAGGGGTAGGCCTTTACCGGACCGAAGTGCCCTTTATGATGAAGGACCGCTTCCCGTCCGAAAACGAACAGCAGAAAATCTATCGTGAACAGCTGGAAGCCTTCAGCCCTAATCAGGTGACGATGCGCACGCTGGATGTTGGCGGTGATAAGTCTCTGACGTACTTCCCGATCAACGAAGCCAACCCTTTTCTGGGCTGGCGTGGCATCCGGGTAACTCTGGATCATCCTGAGATTTTTCTGGTGCAGGTGCGGGCCATGATGAAGGCCAGCGAAGGCCTGAATAACCTTCGCATCATGTTGCCTATGATCAGTAACGTTTCGGAAGTTGATGAAGCCCTGCATCTTATCTACCGGGCGCATGTTGAAACCCTGGAAGAAGGGTTTCATGTTGAGATGCCTCAGGTCGGTGTAATGATTGAGGTGCCGGCTGCGGTTTATCAGATTCCTGATCTGGCGCAGCGGGTGGATTTCCTCTCGGTAGGCAGTAACGATCTGACGCAATACCTGTTAGCCGTTGACCGCAACAATCCCCGCGTGGCTGATCTCTATCAGGCGTTTCATCCCGCCGTGTTGATGGCGCTGAAGAAAATTGTGGATGAAGCCCATGCCGAACTGAAGCCCGTCAGCGTCTGTGGTGAGCTGGCGGGTAATCCGATGGGGGCTGTGCTGCTGATGGCGATGGGATACGACAGCCTGTCGATGAACGCGACGAACTTACCGAAAGTGAAGTCGATTATTCGTGGTATCAGTAAAGAGTGGTCTGAACAGCTTCTCGCTGAAGTACTGACCATGGAGAGTGGTCAGGTAATCGCATCAACCATGCAGCTTATGCTCGAAAAAGCCGGCTTTGGTCGTATTATCGGTCCGTCAGTCCGTTAACCCTGCCAGCGGCGTACCCGTCCTGTATCCAGGTGTACGAAACCATCCTCTGGGTAGTAACCCACTCCACCGAAACGCATGTTCAGCGCTGCTTTCTGCAGGTCGTTTGTTGAAACGCCAGGAATCCGCAGATCAATCGCTCGTCCCTGCATATGCAGACTGCGCTTTGCCACACCATTCGAATTAGCGCTCAGGCGCGCGTTTGTGCCTGGTGAGCGGTAGCCCGAGATGATATTGAGAGGCTGTTTAGCATTGAACATTGTCTGCAGGCGGTGCAGATGATGGTATAGCTCACGCTCCATGGCGATCACGTCGTTGGCGCGGAAATCTCTCAACAGCATGTCCAGCGTTTCAATTTCTGAATCAATGTAAAAACCTTCAGCCCAGAAAGTGCTGCTGACCGTTTCGCCAGTGTGAATGTTATACAGGTGAAGGGTTTTTTCTGCGGGGGAAGACGCTTGCGCATTCATGCTGAAACCTGCCATTCCTGCCGCTGATACGGCAGCAGCCTGTTGCAGAAATACTCGGCGATTCAGCATGTTACGGGTCTCCGTTACAGATCAGTTACAACACGGAGTATGCCAAATAAATTCTGACCTGACTCAAACAAAGGTCACAGGTTACGCATGCCGGACAGGTTAGTCAGGGAAAAAGTGATCAGAAAATGGTCAGGTGTCTGTTTCAGAGACTGGCGTGGGTCGCTGCGCCAGCGACGAGATCGCGTTGATAGACATCGTCGCGTATCTGTAGCTTGCCCTGTTCGTCGACCCAGGTCGTCCAGTACATCAGGTATACAGGTACCGGGTCTTTCAGACGGATACGGCTGGTCCGGTTGTGATCGATCGCTTCATCGATCAGACCACGGTGCCAGCCGTCCTGGCTGCGCAGTAGCTTTTCAGCCAGCAACCGGGGTTTTTCGACGCGCACACAACCCGAGCTGAGTGCGCGCTCGTCGAGGCTGAACAGCTCCGGCTGAGAGGTGTCGTGAAGGTAAATATCCTGCGGGTTCGGGAACAGGAATTTCACCGTGCCGAGCGCATTGTCTTTGCCCGGGCGCTGAACAAAGGTATAGGGCAGATAGCGCGCGCTGTAACGTTTCCAGTCGATATCCTGTGAGGGCACGTGCACCAGTGCACCATCACGCCATTGCATAACATCAAAGCCTTTCTGTTGCAGATACGCAGGGTTGCGCTTCAGCTTAGGCAACAGATAAGACGACGCGATCCGGGTTGGTACGGTCCAGGTCGGGGCGATTTCGATCAGGCGGATGGTGTCTGTCATGACCGGGGTGCGGCGGTTCGGCTTGCCGATGATCACTTTCATATCCAGTTCGGATTTTCCCCGGTTTATCAGATTCATATGGAAATCCGCCATATTCACCATGACATAGCGTTCGCCGAGATTTTCCGGAAGATGACGCCAGCGCTTCATGTTGAGCGCGATACGCTGAGCCACCTGATGTGGGGGGATATTCAGCATTTTTACGGTCGGTTCATCAATTTCGCCGGTGGCTTCGAGTTTATTGCGTTGCTGAAAACTCATGACTGCGTCCCGCAGAGGGCCGTCAAACAAGAACCGGACTTCGTTCAGGTCGACCACTTCGTGCTTCGCCGGCCACTGCAGAGCGTTCTTATCGGAGCTGAACAGCCAGTTGAGTGCACCTTTAGGGAGGTCGCCGTATTCGTCGAGTAACCAGCGCAGGTATGGCACCAGACGGTGGTGATCACCCGCGGCCAGTGTCAGGTCTGCAGGCATGACCATCCAGCGGCCTGAGCGGTCAATGCGACGGTAGCGGTCCAGCTCGGTGCGCAGGCGGCGGTAACCTTCATGCTGAGGAGCCAGACTGGACACCAGATCATTGAGGCGATCCTGCCGCACGGCTTCATGCAGAAGGTTAATCACTTCTTCCTCAGAAATAGACGGAACATCGATATTTGCGACTTTGCGGATAGGGTGGTCACCCTCTCCTGTGTCTGGCAGAAGTTCGTCGTTCAGGGCCTGCTGCGCGTAGGTAATAAAGGCGTCAGACAACAGAACTTCAATGGCGGTCGCCTGTTCCGGGATATTGCTGAGGCGCAGGGTTTCCCGCTCGAGGGTTTCCAGAGAATATCCATACTGGCGCCAGTCATCGACGGCAGTCTCCCGCAGAAGCTGGAGTAACTCTCTGGCTTCGGGGCGTAACTGGTAGCTGTCCAGCCAGATAGGCTGATAGTCGCGCTTCAGATAGAAGGGCTCCAGATTGCGGATGTGACGCAGCCTCACCTCTCCGGCGACGTGACGGGCACCTTCAATCAACCAATGCTCCATGTGACGCTGTGCCACGCTCGGCGGCATATAGGGCTTGGTGTAAACACTGGCACCCAGAACAGCGAACAGCAGCAGCATACAGAGGCCCCCGATCAGGAGTGGGACCTTATGTTGAGGCGTGCGTGTACTCTTGCGATTCAGGCAATTCATACCTGAAAGTATGGACGGGGATTTTCAGAGTGAGAGGGTGTTCACGTTTTTGTTTGCAACCGTTTGTAACCTCCAGCCTGTCTTACCTGTGCAACTGGAAACTTACTTCTTTATCAATTGTGCCTTCCGCGCTCCAGGTCGTTTCTGCGAGATAAATATCGTCGTTCAGCGTCCGTATTCCGGTACTGCAGCGGGTGCCATAACCGGGGGCCCGGATAAACTGGGCAGAGAGCATCCGCTCCCAGGTGATTGGCACGCCAGTGGCAGGCAGCTCGTTGTCCGGCCAGATATCCCGGCGTGACAGCAGGCGTGTTAACTGTTGCTCATCGGCCGGTGCCTGAGCCATCTGAGCTTCTGCGAGACGAGCTTTCGGCCAGGGGCTGTTCAGGTGCGCATTGCTGAGGCTGTGGATGCCCGGCGGCACTTCGCGTATCTCTGGTTGCGGATGATTATTCATATACCAGAGGTGGTGACGATCGCCTGCGAGCAGATTAAACGGGGCATAATGAGACGTATCGAGCGCTTGCAGCCAGTCTTTGGGTGACCGTCCGGATCGCAGGTAATCCACTACCAGAGCGCCTCGTGAGCTTGGGTTGTCTGGTCCGGCTCCGGGGGCACGGATGTTGGTCAGTGCAGCCCAACGTTGATCTTTCGTCACCCCCAGCCAGGTGCCACCCTGCTCCAGGTCTTTCCCTGCGAACAGGCCGGCGTCATCCGGCCATTCGTGCATCGGTGCAGCCGGGCGTTGCATAAACTCATCGCGGTTGGCGCTCAGCAGCAGCCATTGAGACTGTTGCGGCTGCCAGTTAAAGACAATCAGGCACATAGGGGCAGTGTAACGGATTCTGTGCAAGGGCGAATCTCTTCATTCATAATGCCGGCCTCTGTGTGTAGGAATCCGTTATGAGTTTTCTTCTGTACCTGGCCGTCGGTGCCGCTGCCGGGATATTGGCTGGTCTGTTTGGCATCGGTGGCGGCATGGTCATCGTTCCGGTACTGATTTTCAGCCTGGCGGCGCAGGGCGTCCCTGCTGAGGTGCTGACCCACATGGCCGTTGCCACGTCCCTGACCACTATTGTGTTCACCTCCTTCAGCTCAGTGAAAGAACATCACGCCAATGGCGCGATTGACTGGATGCTGGTCCGCCAGATGGCCACCGGTATTGTTACCGGAACTGCACTGGGCGTTGCACTGATTACAGAGGTGCCGGGGGAGACGCTGCAGACGATCATCGGCGTTTTTGCCCTGTTGTTATCGGTCAAAATGTTTTCTGGTTGGGAACCACCCGGCCAGGGTGATAAGCCGGGTCAGGCAGGGTTACTGACCGCAGGGGGAATCATAGGATTCGGCTCGTCCTGGTTCGGCATCGGTGGAGGCACCTTCACTGTCCCATATCTGACATGGATGCGGTTTAGCATGCGTCAGGCTGTGGCGACTTCTGCGGCCTGCGGAATACCGATTGCGGCCACCGGGGCCGTCGCCAATGTCGTCGCGGGCTGGCAGCATGATGGGCTTCCGTTGTGGAGTACCGGATTCGTCTACTGGCCTGCGGTGGCAGGGATCGCACTGACGAGCGTGCCTTTTGCCCGGGTCGGTGCGCGACTGGCCCATAAACTCAATGCCGGCTTGCTGAAAAAGCTCTTCGCTGTGTTACTCTGCGTCGTCGGAATACGTTTTATTTTCTTCTAGGGATACAGAATGCTGACCTACCCGAATATCGACCCAGTCGCTTTTTCACTGGGCCCACTGGATGTGCACTGGTACGGCCTGATGTATCTTGCAGCCTTCGGTTCTGCTTATTTTCTGGCGACCTGGCGGGCGAGACAGGCCGACAATGACTGGACTCCCCAGCAGGTCTCTGACCTGATTTTTTACGGCGCTATGGGGGTTATCCTCGGTGGTCGCTGCGGTTACGTCCTCTTCTATAACTTCCCGCAGTTTCTTGAAGATCCGTTATGGCTGCTGCGTGTCTGGGAAGGGGGTATGTCCTTCCATGGCGGACTGCTCGGGGTACTGGTCGCCATTGCCATTTTCTGCAGAATTCATAACCGCAGCTTCTTTCAGGTGTCGGACTTCGGGGCGCCATTCGTGCCGCTCGGGCTGATGTTCGGCCGGATCGGGAATTTCATCGGTGGTGAACTCTGGGGTCGTATGGCCGATCCCGAATCTGTGCCCTGGGCGATGGTATTTCCGCGGGCCGGAGACATTGCGCGTCACCCGTCGCAGTTATATCAGGCTGCATTGGAAGGCTTTCTGCTGTTTGTTATCCTCTGGTTCTATTCCTCCCGTCCGCGTCCGCAGAAAGCGGTCAGTGCGATGTTTCTGATCGGCTATGGTGTGTTCCGCACGTTTGCAGAATTCTTCCGTGAGCCGGATGCGCATATCGGGTTTGATCTGTTTGGCTGGATGAGCCGGGGTCAGATGCTGAGTATTCCAATGATTGTCTTCGGAATTATTCTGCTGATCTGGGCGTATCGTGGCGGAGAAAAGAAAACATGAAGCAATACCTTGATCTGATGCGCCACGTGCGCGAGAACGGTGTGTTTAAAGAAGACCGTACTGGCACCGGCACCTATAGCTGTTTCGGTTATCAGATGCGTTTTGATCTCAGCGAGGGCTTCCCTCTGGTGACGACCAAGAAACTTCACCTGCGCTCTATCATTCATGAGCTGCTGTGGTTTCTGAGTGGCGACACTAACATCCGTTACCTGAAAGAGAATGGTGTCTCTATCTGGGATGAGTGGGCAGACGAAGACGGTAATCTGGGGCCTGTCTACGGTTCGCAATGGCGCAGCTGGCCCGCGGCCGATGGTCGTCACGTCGATCAGATCACTCAGCTGGTGGAGCAGATCAAAAACAATCCGGACTCCCGTCGCCTGATTGTCAGCGCCTGGAACGTCGGCGAAATTCAGAATATGGCGTTGCCACCGTGTCACGCTTTCTTCCAGTTCTACGTTGCCGACGGCAAGCTCTCCTGTCAGTTGTATCAGCGCAGTGCCGATATCTTCCTTGGGGTGCCATTCAATATCGCCAGTTATGCGCTGCTGGTACATATGATGGCGCAGCAGTGTGATCTGGAAGTGGGCGACTTCGTCTGGACCGGTGGCGATGTGCACCTGTATGCCAACCACCTTGAGCAGACCGACCTGCAGCTGAGCCGCGAACCTAAGCCGTTGGCCCGGCTGGTGATTAAGCGTAAGCCTGACAGTATTTTTGATTACCGTTTTGAGGATTTTGAGATCGAAGGATACGAATCTCATCCTCACATCAAAGCTCCTGTCGCAGTTTGATGCGCAGGGTGAGATTGTTCAGGCAAACAGACTGACTTTCTCACCCACGGGCCGGTAAAACGCCTCTGGCCTTCTACACTGACGGAATCGAAAAGGAGAACTCCGATGTCCGTCAGTCTTGCGACTTCCCCAGAAACCCCAGCGATACTCTTCTGCTCACTGAGCGGAACAGACATACGGGTGCCTGACTACGGTTACTCTCAGACCTTTACCAATATCGAAAGCGTGATCGATGCCTGGCGTGCTTATCAGGGCGTCGTATGTCTTCATTCTGTCCGTCAGACCCGCGAACTGGATATGCGGGTGGCGAAACTTGCCCGCACCATTCCTGATGCCGTGATCGTTGTGATGCTTGATCTGCTTCCCGAATCCCCTTCAGCACTGATTGAACTGGGGGCACAGGAAGTAGTGACTGCTGGCAGTGACCTCTTTACGGTTATCGAGGTCGCTCGGGCGCGTAAAAACCGTGAATTTGAGCTACAGCACTACCTGTATTTTGATGGTCTGACCCAGCTCGCAAACCGTCAGCTGTTTCAGGATCGCATGGAGCACAGCCTGGCACAACACAAGCGCTCGCGGGCCGATCTGGCGCTGATGATTCTCGACCTGAACCGTTTCAAGCGCGTCAACGATGAGCATGGTCATCTGCATGGTGATGCATTGCTGCAGGCAGTGGCCGACCGCCTGCGTGGCTGCACCCGCAGTTCGGATACGCTCGCTCGTATTGGTAGCAATACCTTTGCCGTGATTGCCGGCAATCTGGGCGGGCGGAGTGTTGCCAGTGTCGCTGAAAAACTGATGGATCAGTTCCGTCAGCCCTTTACGCTCGATTGCGGCGATGTGTTCGTGACCGCCAGTATGGGTATTGAGCTTGGCAGTGCGGTGACCTACGACGCGGTACAGATTATCCGCCGCGCGGAGTTGGCGTTGCATGAAGCGAAGCGGCGCGGTGGGAATCACTATTGTATCAACGATCAGCCACGTCCGGCCGATCGCATCCGTCTCAGTCTCGAAGGGAGTCTCTATCAGGCGTTAGAGCGAGGCGAGATCTATCTGGAATATCAGCCACAGGTCAGTATTGATGGCCGTCAGTTTCTGGGCGTCGAAGCCTTGATGCGCTGGACTCACCCTGAACTGGGAGGTGTGTCCCCGGCGATTTTTATCCCCGTACTTGAAGAAACCGGATTGATCGAAGATTACGGTATCTGGTGCCTGGAGCAGGCGTGCAGCCAGTTCAGGCAATGGCTTGAAGCCGGGCAGGTTACGGCCAGCTCACGGGTTTCGGTCAACCTGTCTGCCCGCCAGTTCCGGCAGGAGAATCTGGCAGGATGCATTCTTGATGTGTTGGATGCCACCGGTCTTTCGCCCACGAATCTGACGCTCGAAATCACCGAGAGTATGCTGATGCAGAATCACGGTCAGGCAGTGACCGTCCTGAGTGAGTTGCGTGAGGCTGGGGTGGCCATCGCGGTGGATGATTTTGGTACCGGTTTTTCTTCTCTGGTGTATCTGAAAACTCTGCCGATTGATTACCTGAAGATCGACAAAGCATTTATCCGCGATATTTCCTCCAGCCGTGACGATGAAGCCATCGCCAGCCTGATCATCGACCTCGCTCATAATCTGAACCTGAATGTGGTTGCAGAAGGCGTTGAGAGTCAGGAAGCCCTGACCATGCTTGGTCAACTCGGGTGTGATCAGTATCAGGGATTTTTCTTTGCCCGTCCGGTGGCGCCCGATCAGATCCCCGCACTGGTAGCACGCTGCCACTGACAAGCCAGCCGTGAGTCAGTATCATCACGGCAGAATTCAGCCTTAACGGAAGTCTGCCGTGAAACTCTCAATGATTGTCGCCGTTGCGCAGAACCGCGTGATCGGTCGCAACAACGCTCTGCCCTGGTATCTCCCTAACGATCTCAAGTACTTTAAACAGACAACGTTAGGTAAGCCTGTGATCATGGGCCGCAAAACCTATGAAAGTATCGGGAAGCCGCTGCCCGGACGGACCAATATTGTGATTACCCGTCAGGCGGATTATCAGCCAGAAGGTGTTAAGGTCGTCAGCAGCGTCGAAGACGCCCGTGCTCTGGCAGAGAGCGTCTGCCTGATTGATGGCCAGGAAGAAGCCATGATCATGGGTGGTGCAGAGATTTACGCTCTGTGTCTGCCGGTGTGTGACCGACTCTATCTGACCGAGGTTCACGCCGAGGTCGAGGGTGATGCCTGGTTCCCAGAATACGATAAGAGCGAATGGCATGAAGTTGCCCGTGAAGACTTCGCAGCAGAAGGCCCAAACCCCTACGACTACAGCTTTGTAGTCTATGAGCGTCGCTGATCCCGGCTTTCGCTTTGCCTGACCGCGGCTTTACGGCATCCTGTTAACAGACTTTTATCACGGATGGCCTTATGCCGCGCTTCAGCGATAAACTACTGAACACCCTTGAGCAGACGGGCAACCGTCTGCCACACCCCACTCTTCTTTTTGTCTGGCTGTGTGCCCTGGTGCTACTGGCGTCGGCTCTGGCGTCGTTTTCTGGGTTGCAGGCCACGCACCCAGTGAGTGGAGAGTCAGTGTCTGCCGTCAATCTGATGTCTGCGTCGGGTGTTCAGCAGATGCTGACGTCGACAGTTTCGAACTTTACTCAATTTGCCCCGGTTGGCACTGTGCTGGTCGCCATGCTCGGTCTTGGTGTCGCTGAACGCAGTGGACTGATTGGTGTTCTGCTCGCGGGATTGGTTCGCCGCGCGGAAGGGAAGATTCTGACGTTTCTGGTGGTGTTCAGTGGCGTGATGTCGAGTCTGGCTGCGGATGCCGGCTATGTTGTCCTGATTCCATTGGCAGCCATGATTTTTCAGAGTGCCGGTCGCCATCCTCTGGCGGGGATCGCCGCGGCGTTTGCCGGTGTGTCGGGGGGCTACAGCGCTAACCTGCTCTTAGGCCCGTTTGATGCGCTCCTGTCTGGCATCAGCACCGAAGCCGCTCAGATAGTTGAACCTGGCTATACCGTCAGCATCGCCGCGAATTACTGGTTTATGATGGCGTCTGTGTTACTGGTCAGTGTGCTCGGTACCTGGGTTACGCATCGTTGGACAGAGCCACGACTGGCCGGGCTGACTACCGGGGTGCCAGATCATGCGGAGGCGCCTGTCGACCGACCGGAACAGAGTCGCGGGCTCTGGGCGGTGGGCGTTTTCAGTCTGCTCTTTATTGTTGTTCTGCTCAGTGGCTTGCTCACGCCTGATGCCTGGTTGCGTTCTGGCCAGTCCATCACCACATCGCCGTTTATGAAAGGCATTGTGGTGGTTATCTCCCTTTATGCTCTGATCTGTGGCGTTATCTATGGCTTTGCGTCCGGGCGCTGGCGCTATGGAAGCGATGTCGTTCATGCGATGGAGCAGACCCTGGCTGGGATGGCAGGGTATCTGGTGCTGATGTTTTTCGCGGCTCAGTTCGTTGCCTGGTTTTCGTGGAGCCAGCTGGGTCTGATCACTGCCGTCAGTGGTGCAGACCTGCTGACACAGATCGACGCTCCCCCTGCAGTTCTCTTACTGGTGTTTATTTTTATCGCGGCCTTTATCAACTTATTTGTAGGCAGCGGCAGTGCGAAGTGGGCATTACTCGCCCCAGTGTTTGTGCCTATGTTGATGCTGGTGGGTATAGCGCCAGAGGTCACTCAGGTTGCCTTCCGTATTGGTGATAGCAGCACCAATATCATTACCCCGCTGATGCCGTATTTCGGTGTGGTGCTGGCGTTTGCACAGACGTACCGCAGAGACCTCGGTATGGGCACTGTGATGGCTATGATGCTGCCCTACAGCCTGGCGTTTCTGTTCGGTTGGTCGGCCCTGTTACTCGTCTGGATGACGTCGGGGTGGGCGCTGGGAGTATAGAACGGACTTTTACTGACTCTGTATTGACTAAATAGTCATTATGACGATATTGTCACAGTTGTTCTCCGGAGGATCAACTATGACAAACAACATCAGTCGTCGTGAACTTATGACAACAGGGGCGAAAGTGGCTGCCGGTGCGGGTCTGATAGCGCAGGGGCTCGGACAGACGGCGCAGGCAGGATTGTTGGGGCATAAGAAAATCGATGTTCATCATCATGCAGTGCCAGCACCTTACATTGAAGCTCTGGCCAGTATCGGTATCACCGAATCTGGCGGGGTGGCCTTCCCTGAGTGGACTCCTGAAGATTCCCTCAAAGTGATGAACCTGACAGGAATAGATACGGCGGTTCTGTCTTTATCGTCACCGGGAACCTACTTCGGGGATGCAACATTTGCGTCCGGGTTAGCGCATACCGTTAATGAGTTCCTTCACGATACGGTGCAGGCGCATCCCTTCCGGTTCGGATTTTTCGCCACGCTTCCTATGCCTCTGGTCGATGAGTCCTGTGCGGTCCTCCGACATGCATTTGATTCGCTGGATGCCGATGGCGTTTGTCTTCTGGCGAATACCAATGGGGTGTTTCTGGGAGATCCGGCACTCGACCCTATCATGGAAGAGCTGAATGCCCGGGGAGCTACGGTACTGATTCATCCTAACTCGCATCCGTTGCAGGGACAGCTAGGGCTGGAAGCACCGGTCTTCGCCGTCGAGTTTGTTCTGGATACGACCCGGGCGGTGACCAATATGCTCTGGAATGGAACGTTTGAAAAATATCCCGACATTAAGTGGATTCTGTCACATGCAGGTGGCACGGTTCCGTACATTGCCTGGCGTGTCAGCCTGCTGAGCTTCCAGTATCCCGAATTCCGTGAGAAAGCGCCGAGGGGAGTACCGCATTATCTGCGAAGGTTATATTTTGATACGGCTCTTTCACCTTCCGCTTCAACGCTGTTTCCCTTGATTGAACAGTTTGGCGCTGATCAGGTCGTGCTGGGCACAGATTATCCTTTCGCACCGGAGGCGCTTGTTCCGGTAGAGATGGCAACCCTCGCGGCTAATGTTGCGAATCAGGGGTTCCCTGACTTTACGCCTTCTGTTCTGAAGAAGATTCACGGTAATGGCTACCGGTTGTTCCCACGCCTGGATGCTCTGCATAACTGACAGCAAGCACCAGATATGCGCAGTCTGTCGGTGGCATAACCCGCTTTCTGTCCCATACTCTGTTTACAAGGGTTAGCAGAGTTCAAAGGGTCAGTACTTGGAAAGCAGACTATACGCTGAATTTACCTGGTTCCTGCAATCAGGCGGCTCGCCCGAGCCTCAGGTTCAGCAGGAACTGATCGGTTCGATCAATCACTCAGTGTCGCTGGCGGCACTGACGTCGGTATTTATACTGGCCCTGGGGCTGGTTGCGGCGCTGACGCTGAGAGAGTGGTGGGGATTTGCCTGGGTGCTGACTGAGCTGTGCTTTATGTCGTTGCGGGTATCACTGCAGTACCGTTTTAAACGGCATGGCGATCCCGGCGTCCTGTTACGGATCTGTCGCGTCTCGTCGCTGTGGTCCATGACCACCGGTCTGGCGTTGTTGCTGTGCATTATGTCCGGTGACGTCATGCTGATGATTCTTGCGAGTAATCTGATTTTCGCCATGATTGGGGGGATGTCGTCAGTGCTGATGGGCGTTCCCCGCTTGTATCAGCTGCTGATTCTTGCGGTGGCTGGTCCGACGATTATTTTCGGGCTCACGCAGGAGTCGGAAGAATGGATGCCTGTTCTGTCCGTCGCTATTGCTTTGTACCTGATGGCGATGATTCTGATTGCGCGGAAGCAGCATCGTTTATTACGCGGCAAAATAGAAGCTGAGTATCATAACCGCCTGCTCCTTAATATTGACCCCCTGACCAATCTCGCCAACAGACGTCGTCTGCGCTCTGTTCTGGCTGGACTGCAGATGGTGACAGGGCGGCGGGCAACGGTCTTTTATCTGGACCTGGATGGTTTTAAATCGGTGAATGATACTCAGGGGCATGATGCGGGCGATACGGTGCTGAAGGAAGTCGCGCGACGTCTGCTGCGCCTGAACCGGGATTGCGATCTGGTCTGCCGTCTCGGCGGGGATGAGTTTCTGGTACTGGTTGAAGGCCTGAGCCTGAATCAGGCAGAAGCGAAAGCCCAGACGATGGTGGCGGCCCTGCGCGAGCCATACGAAACGGGCGAGGGTGAGCAGGCTGTCATTGGGGTCAGTATCGGAGTGGCCAGCGTACCGGACAACAGCCGTACTGCAGAGCCGTTAATTACACTCGCTGATGAAGCGTTGTACGCTGCAAAAAATTCAGGGAAAAATACGTACCGCTTCAGCCAGGCCTGCCCTGACTGAAGCAGAGTTATCTCAGGCGGCGCTGCCTGCCGCGTCTTCAACGCTATTGTTCAGGTTGCGCTCTTCAAATTGTGCCTGGGTGATCAGCGTCTGAGCGTCCTCGTCCCAGATAATGTACTGCATGGAGCGAGGCACATCTTTCAGAGTCAGACGAGGAACATTTCTGAACAGATCTTTGTAGGCATGGTGACAGTCACGCAGCAGGTAATTCGGAATACGCGCGGACAGGTGATGAATATGATGATAGCCAATGTCTGCGGTAAACCAGTGCAGAACGCGCGGCAGTTTCAGGTAACTGGTGCCTTCAAGTGCGGCGGTGTGGTAGTCCCAACCTTCGTCACCGGACGCGTAAGACCCTTCAAAGTTGTGTTGAACGGTAAACAGGATGATGCCGGAGGCTCCTGCCAGTGACAGGGCGGTTACATACACCAGAAGGAACGCCGGGCCAAAGGCCAGGGTAGCCAACGTCCAGCACGTCAGAAGTACCAGATTATTACCAGTGATATGCCGGAATTCCTTCCAGTTATCCCAGTACGGGGTTTCAAAGCCTTCTGCCGCTGCACTGAGTGAGCGGGCGTCACCCTGTTGTATGCGTTTCACCATATGACGGATCAGCGCGACGGATCCTTTCATCCAGGTGAAGCGGGGGTTAAATACGAAATAGAGGAATCCGGCGAGAGGTCCCATCCAGATGCGACGCTGACGTGCATAGCCACGTTTCTGTTTATCGTTCAGCTGAGCGTATTCAGAGGCCGAAAGCACGGCCAGCGGGCCACGATACTTATTCCAGTTACCATTGGTGGAATGGTGATAGTCATGGTGTCTGGACCAGACGTACTGCGGCATACCGCAGAACACACCGAAAACAAAGCCCACTGCAGAATTCAGTTTCGGGTTTGCAAACATGGCATTGTGGCCACAGTCGTGTAACAGAACAAATGAGCGCAGCAGAAAGAGTGTCAGCAGGACAATGATACCCGCCGTCAGCCAGTAGGAAATGGACGTACTGGCGACGCCAGCCGCTGTGAGCAGCAGCACTGGAACCAGAGTGTTCAGCGTCTGTAATGTTGCCTTGAGGTTGCTGCGGCCGACGAAGTTGCTGACCAGTTCATTTTTCTTATTCTTCAGTGCCTGAGTGTCGCGTTCGCGGCTGTTCATGGGCCTTCCTTCGCTGGGCGAGTATGACAAACGCATTGCAGTCTAGCAGAACATAGTGTTTCGTACAGGAAATAATCAAATGTAATCCCCGTCATATCAGGCCAGAGGGCTACAGCGCCTGTTGATATTCCCCTGGGCTGGTGCCGAACCATTGGCGGAATGCACGATAGAAAACGCCCCGATCCCGGAACCCGAGCAGAAAGGTAATCTCTTCGTGGCTGAGCTTACCCTCCTGCAGATATTGCTCTGTCATATCCATCCGCAGTTGGTTGAGCAGTGCTCTGAAGGTTGTGCCTTCGTCACTGAGGCGTCGCTGTAACGTTCTGGGGGTAACGGTGAGAATATCCGCAAGCGTCTGCTTCTGTGGTTCCCCGCAATACATCAGCAGGCGTAGCAGGAAACGACAGCGGCCAGACCAGCTCTCGTCGGGAAATGCCTTGTGATTCAGAGCTTCAAACTGTTGCAGGCTGCGGATATGGGAATCCGGATCGCTGAACGCACGCCGGAAGGATCGGGGGCGGCTGAATATCAGTTGCGTATCGCTCTGGCGGAAGAAGGGTTCGCAGCCGAATACCGCACGATAGTGCTCATACTCTTCATCGCACTGAAGTGCCCGTTGATGGCGGAAGCTGACTTTGTCCGGCCGCAGTGAGAAGCAGCGATACACCGCATCCGCTACCGAGGCGGCAAAACCTTCGTGCTGGTGCACGCTGATCGGAATATCGTCGTCAGGTGTAAAGGTCAGTATCAGGTGGTCAGGTGTTTCGTCCAGAGACAGTGTCATCACCTGAGTACATATACGGATGTAGCGCTCAAGGATGAGCAGATAGTCCGGCAGCGGAAACCCCGAGGTATGAAAGAAAAAGCTCAGATGGGGGTGGTGGCGGCTGGAATAAGGAGCCAGGCGCAGGCCGAGAAAAGGTTCGTTCAGCCACTGAGCCACCAGATCCAGGTTGCGTGCAACATCGGACACAGGCACCCGGGTCATTGCCGGGCGTGCCTGAATCTGCTGCTCGATAAGGCGCTCGATACTGGTCAGTTCCGCCAGACGTTCACTGGCGCTCAGGAATGCCTTCAGGGCCGTCAGGTGGGCTTTGATGGTGGTCAGGGCCACGGTCGGTGAATTGCGCTGCACGTCCTTGTCCGTCTCAGATTTACTTAGAATTGTGCCTGTCCGTTATCACGGCTGAAATCCAATGTTACAAAAATATAATCGTGGTTCGCCAATGACTCCTGTGTCTGTCTCAAATGGTAATAACTTCGCAGAACGCTCTCACCTAGCCTGTTGATCAGCACGGCGTTGTCGTGCATCCCAAATAAAAAGGATAACAATATGGAAAGGTTACTGAGTCTGAGGAGTCTGCAGAGACCCCTCTCTGGAATAGCGATGGGTTGCCTGCTTCTGCTGGTATTGCCTGTTACGGTCAAAGCCTCGTCGCTGGCGACGAGTGCAGCAATGGGATACGTCTATGGATTTCCCATCGTATTAATGGGTGAAACCCTCGACGGCATGACCGGGCCGGAACGCTCGTGCAGTCTGGGAGCGGATATAAATACCTTCAAGCACGTGTATGAAATACCGGACGAACGCTTTAAAGCCGTTGTCCGCCCGAATGTCGATACCCTGTATTCCTCGGCAATGCTCGATCTCTCCAGCGGGCCGGTGCTGCTCGATATGCCCGCTGTTTCTGACCGGTATATTCTTATGGCATTAGTGGATGCCTGGTCGAATAACTTTGCAGGGGTGGGTACTCAGAGTCATGGAGCAGAAGAAGGGCACTACTTTATTACCGGCCCGGGCTGGCGGGGGCGTGTTCCCCGTGGCTACCAGCGGATTGATTCACCGACCGATCTGGTGTGGATTATCGGACGTACCGAAATACTCGAGGGTGAAGACCTGTCGGCAGTTCATGCGATTCAGGATCAGTTTACTCTGAGTACACGGCGGGCTTCACCGCCACCGTTTGCTGAGATCAATTGTAAGGGTGACAACGAGCGCACACCTCCGATTGAGGTTGTGAAAGACCTTTCAGGGGATGAGTTTTTCCAGCGTCTGTCCCAGCTGATGCAGGATAATCCGCCCCCGGCTGAAGATCGCTGGATGGTCAGTCAGTTACAGGCTGCCGGCTTGATTGCTGATGCTCGCGGTCAGGAGCCAAGGCGTAACAGACTCGAGAATACACAGCTCGATATCGGGACGGCCATGGCCCAGGCGAGCCTAGATGGCGCCATCAGTATGCTTGGCCTGAAGGGCTGGGGTCCTGATCCCGACGCGGTCCCTCTGGGGGATTATGGTCGTCGGTACTTTATTCGTGCTGTGGTCGCGCAGGTTGGCTTCGGAGCGAATAAAAATGAATACGCCACCTATCAGAACACGATGCGTGATGCGAACCGCATGCGCCTCAATGGTCAGAACACCTACACCTTCACAATGAATGCGGATGATCTGCCACCGGTGGACGCGTTCTGGTCCATGACGGTCTATCAGGACAATGGCTTTCTGGCGGTCAATGAGATGGCTGCAGGCCTGGGGATAGAGCGTTATGCGGTCGGAACGAATACGGGTCTTGTCGAAGACGATGGCAAGGTTACCGTTATCCTGTCGCATCTTCCGCCTCAGGGGATACCGCTGAGCAACTGGTTGCCCGTGCCCGCGGGGGATTTTCAGCTGACGCTGAGATTCTACGATCCGAGGGATGAGATTCTGAAAAATGAATGGGAAATACCGGAACTTATCCGGGAATAACGAAGTAAAGTGGTGAGCAGATGCTCACCACTTTCTTATGTCAGATATCGCGTTTTGCCTGTGTCATCGCCGCCCAGTGGTCGATCACTGTATAGGCGGTGGCATCCTGATAATCGATACCAACGGTGTCACAGATTTCCGCACAGAAAGCACGCTTGCCTTTGCGGATGCCTGCCATCTTCACCAGAGCGTGGCCGCAGAGTTTTCCCTTCACCATGATGCGGTGCTCAAAATACACATATTTTTCATCCCAGCTCATGATGCGGGTATGCACTTCGTATTTTGAAAAAAGATTCAGCTCGCGGATAAAGGTGATTTCCAGTGATGCGACCACCAGGTTCAGGCGCTTATTGAAGAAATGACGGAACCAGCCATTCTCCCGGAACAGTACCCAGCGGGAACGCTCAAGTATGTTCAGGTACTTAGCATTGTTCATGTGCAGGTTGTAGTCTATCTGGTGTGGCAGTACCCGACCTGAGACAACACTGGTGCCGAGTGGAGCAATGGTTGCCGGTTCGTTACGTTTGATGATGGACGTGATGATCTGGGACAGCATAAACAACAAAGCTTCCGGTTAGTGGGTTCACATTCAGGGGCGCGATGGTACCCGAATGTGCTCCGTACGCATTGGCAGCAGTGACGAGGCTCTGTTGCAGGGCTGCAACAGAGCGGATTGTCTGTTCAGGCGGTAAGTGGACGCTTACGTACCCAGAGAGTGAACAGCGTAGCGGTAACAAACATCAACAGGCTGTAGATGCTCGGGGCGACAGCCATTTCTGGGCTCTGGAGAATCGTGGTGATAATCATCAGTGCCAGAGTACCGTTCTGCAGACCGACCTCAATACTGATCGTACGCGCCTGATCTTCATGATGCAGCAGCGCATTACCGGCCACGTAGCCCAACGCCATGGTAATCAGGTTCAGTAGCAGAGCTGCCGGACCTGAGAGCAGGGCAAATTCGATCAATCGGGCACCCAGGCTGACGCATATTGAAGCAATCACCAGAGCCAGCACGATAACGGAAAAACGTGACACCCAGGGCTCGGCCTTCTGAGCGAATCCTGTCGCATAGTGGCGGATGATCATGCCAATAATCACCGGAAGGACCGTCACGATAATCAGGGTTTTCCAGGTATCAAATAACGGTAATTCGAACGTCTGCCCGGCCACACCATAGTGCTGTAGCGCCCAGGCGCCGAGGATTGGAATGGTGAAAGGGGTAATAAATCCAATGACTGCCGTCAGAGACACGGATAGGCCGACATCGCCCCGCGCCAGCAGGGTGTACATGTTGGAAGTGGCGCCACCCGGGCAGAGAGCCAGAATAAACAGGCCAATCGCTACCGGGCCGGTAAGCCCTGTGAGGGCAATAATTCCAACCGCAATAAGAGGAAGCAGCAACATCTGACAGACAGCACCGACGAAAAAGGCTTTCGGTTGCTGAATTACCCGCCGGAAGTCTGCGGTCGTCAGGCCCATGCCGACGCCGGTCATGATCAGAATCAGGGCGATGGGGAGTGCGGTACGCACCAGAGTTTCAAACATGAGATATATCCTGAACTTTTTATCATTATCGCTGGCGAACGCTACCCGAGGTCGGTGTCACAGGCAAGCGATGGTGTACTTGACCTGATCATGGATACACGACATCTTGTGGTCTGTCTCACTCGTTTCTGGTTGCAGTATGAAAAAAATAATTACCAGTCTATCGCTCGGAGTTTTCCTGGCAGCACCTTATCAGGCATTGGCAGATACCTCGCAATATATCGGAGGGGGTATCCAATACGGTGTCTTGTCGACCGATGGTCGCTCCGAAGACCGCACCACCCTGATGTATCAGGGGCGTCTCGGACTGAACCTGACCCGTAACTGGGTACTGGAACTTGAAGCAGGTGTGTCGCCTGATTCTGAAGAAACGGTGAAAGCCGTGTGTATTGAGGGCAGAGTGACGTTTCTCAATCCGGAAGGTAACGATCTGGTCTGTAGCTACAGTGACAGCTTCAGCCGACAGAGTGTCCGGGTAAATGCGATGTATCGCCTGCCGCTGAGCAGTGCCATTGATATTTTTGCCGCCGTCGGTCTCGGTGTTATCCGGACGGACTTTGATTTCACTTTTACATCTGCGCAATTCGGAGACAGGACATTAACGCCGAGCCAGATAAATAATAATCTGGCTTATTATAATATTCTTGTATCAGGGACAGACAATGATCTGGCTCTGAACAATGTCGGCGATGAAACGGGTGCTTCCGTTGATTTTGCCTATTCACTGGAAGTCGGTACTGTGATTGCCGACCAGCATCGTATTGGTGTGTCGTACGTGCCTGAGTACGGCAATGACAGTATCGGCAACTTTTCTTACGTCGGTATTTCTTACGCCTGGCTTTACCGCTTCGATCCTTTCTGAATCAATGGCGGAAGAAACCTCTGGCAGCCTGCCAGAGGTTAAAGCCCAGAGAGGCACTGAGTCGCTTAGCTTGCTGCCTGATCTCTTTTTTATCCATCGTGATCTGAGATTTATTCGCCCAGACAATCCAGTTGCCGTCCATCGTTGTGGCATGCAGAACGGTTGCAAAGTGATGGCGCAGCAGCGGCAACATGCGGCCATCTTCGCGATGTTCTTTCCACAGATTCAATACCAGCCAACCGTCGTCCGCGAGAGCACTTGCGCAGAGCTGCAGATAATCATTGCATAGCTGGCTCTTATCCAGCCCTTCCGCGAGGTACAGATCACTGAACAGCACATTGAGTGAACCCGGAGATGCCTGTTTAAGATAATCCGTGGCGGGCAGGTGGACAGCCTGAATGCGGAGGTCCCGCGGTAAGCCGAAATGTTGCTGGGCAATCAGAATGACTGCGCGGCGAAGGTCGACGGCATCTATATGCAGAGTATGAAAATAACTGAATAATGCGCGGATCAGTACGCCGCCACCGACCCCGAGCACTGCGGCCCGCTGTGGTTCATTGAGCAGTGTAATAATGGCGAACATCGCGCGGGTATATTCGTGCTGAGGCTGATCCGGCCGTGAGCGGAGCTGGCAGCTCTGCTCATCGGCCGTCCCGAAACTCAGATAGCGTTTATTGCCATCGTCAAATACCTGAATAATACCCAGCTCATCGTAGCGACGATGCACTTCCTTGCCGAGGTGGCTCAGATCCATCATGGTCAGTTACAGGGTTTTAAAAAATACCTTGGAATTACGCTGGTAGTTATACAGCTTCTGTTTTTCCTGCGGCAGCTCACTCACCTGGCCCGCTTTAAAACCGTGCTCTACAAACCAGTGCGCGGTCCGCGTCGTCAGCACAAACAGTTGTTTCAGATTGCGACGGCGGGCTTCCTGTTCTATCTGCTCAAGCAGGCGTTGTCCGCGGTTGCTGCCCCGATAGTCACCATGAACAGCCACGCAGGCCAGTTCTGCCTGATCTTCAGAATAGGGATACACCGCTGCGCAGGCGGTAATCAGGCCATCGCGCTCAATCACGAAAAAGCGATGAATTTCATTTTCCAGTAGTTCGCGCGAACGTCGTACCAGCACGCCCTGCTCTTCCAGCGGGCGCAGCAGATCAAGAATGCCCGCAACATCGTCGATATTGGCGGCCCGTAACTGATCATAGGCATCCTGGCTGACCAGCGTACCTTTACCTTCACGGGTGAAGAGTTCCTGTAGCAGTGCCCCGTCGGTTTCGTAGCTGATGAGATGGACGCGGGGGACACCCTGACGCACACATCGCATTGCCATATCGGCCTGCCAGCGCTGACTACCTTTTAATTCTGGCAGATGCAGCTCCAGCTGACGGCAGGTCAGCTCTTTGATCGGCTCACCACTGTCATCCAGCAGTCCTTCGCCGGCATTGAAAGCAATCAGCTTGTCGGCGCGCAGGCTGGTGGCCGCGTGGTAAGCGACATCCTCAACGCCCAGGTTGAACATTTCTCCGGACGGTGAGTACCCAGAGCAGGATAAGAGAACAACGTTCTGCTGGTCGAGCAGACTGTTGACCGCCTGATGTTCGACTCTGCGGACTTCCCCCGTGTGCTGGAAATCAACGCCATCGATGACCCCGAGAGGTTTGGCGGTCACGAAATTGCCACTCACGACACGAATCCGTGAGCCATGCATAGGAGAGCCCGGGATACCGAGTGACAGACGCGATTCGATATCTGCTTTGACCATACCCACCGCCGCTTTTACTGCGCGCAGTGCTTCGCTGTCCGTGATGCGCAGATCGTTGTGGAAGTTACTGGATATATCCAGGCGTTCCAGTACGGCATCGATCTGTGGACGGGCGCCATGCACCAACACGAGCCGGACTCCGAGACTGTTCAGCAGCGCAATATCCTGAATCACAGTGTCAAAATTCGGATGCATCAGTGCATCACCATCAAACATGATGACGAATGTCTTTCCCCGGTGTGCGTTGATATAGGGTGAAGACTGGCGGAACCATTGCACGTAGGCGGTGGTGTCGTTCAAAGCGGGAGTCCTTTGTGTTAACTATGCCGATTTAATCATGAGGTTCCGCCAGACAGAAGGGAAAATACATGGAATAGTCCGGAGGCTGAGTCTGAGGGCGTGTCTGTGAGCGACTTGCGCCATACTGGGGCTTCTGACGAGCCTCTGCACTGAGATGTCACAAACTGAAAAAAAGAAAGGTGGTGAGGCAGGTATATATGCCGTTCAGAGCTGCCCTATAATTAAGTGGCATAGAAAATGCCACTTAAATGCGCCAACCATGATAATGAGGGAGACAACAATGGAACAGCAAACGATTGCAACCGTTCAGGACAGTTTTAAAAAGGTAGAGCCGATTGCTCCACTGGCGGCGGAGTTATTTTATAAAAAACTGTTCGAGCTCGACCCGGCCCTGAAAAGCCTGTTCAAAGGGGATATGGAAGCGCAGGGGGCGAAGCTGATGAAAATGATCGGAATCGCCGTGAATGGCCTGAACAACCTGGATGCAATTGTACCTGCCGTGCAGGAACTGGGCGTGCGCCACGTAGACTACGGCGTTAAGGACAAAGATTACGAAACGGTCGGCAAGGCGCTGCTCTGGACCCTGGAGCAGGGCCTCGGCGATCACTTTACTCCGGATGTGCGCAATGCCTGGGCAGAAGTGTATGGTCTGCTGGCAGGCACCATGCAGGCGGCAGCCAACGCGGCACACCCTGCCTGATATAATTTTAGCTGATATAAATAATACCGATTACTGATTAGATTAATATCATGACGTAGCTCATCCTCCTCATACACGCTTATGAGGAGGCATTATGCATTCAATTATCTGGCCAGCAGGCTACCTTCCCGGCACGACCGATAACTTCGTATCCAATGAAGTGATCTCAGCCAACGCGAATCTTGATGAGGTATGGCGCCACTTGTCGACGCCTTCGCTCTGGCCGTCTTACTACCACAATGCCTCGCAGCCTTTCATATACGATGCGCCTGAACAGGCGGGTGTTGCCCTGACGGCGGGTGCCCGTTTCCGTTTCGTAACCTTTGGCTTCGATGTCGAGGGGGAAGTAACCGAGCTCACGCCTCCGGGCGATGGCCAGCCCGGACGTATTGCCTGGCACGGTTGGGTTGAGGGAGATGAGGAGCAGCGTCTGGATGTTCACCATGCATGGATCGTCGAGGCGCTTCCCCATGGCAGGGTGAGGGTACTGACTCAGGAGACCCAGAACGGCGTGCCTGCACAGCAGCTTGCGGCGGAGCAGCCGAATCCGATGCTGAATGCGCATCAGGCATGGCTGGATGGACTTGTTGCAGCAGCCGGGAGGGAAGCGCTATGACAAATACTCTGTTTTCAGAATTCCGCTTAAAAGACGTGCAGTTGCGTAATCGTATCGCGGTGCCGCCGATGTGCCAGTACATGGCGACCGACGGGTTTGTGAATGACTGGCATCTGTCGCATTACGCGGGCCTGGCTCGCGGCGGTGCGGGGCTGGTGATTGTCGAAGCAACCGGCGTATTGCCCGAGGGGCGGATTACGCCCGCCTGTCTGGGGCTGTGGAGTGACGACCATATCGAAGGGCTGGCTGGCGTCGCCCGTCAGATCAGAAATGCAGGAGCTGTGCCCGGTATTCAGATCGCTCACGCGGGGCGCAAAGCCAGTGCTCACCGTCCCTGGGAGGGCGACGATCATATTGATCCGGCCGACCCCTCAGCGTGGACGCCGCGTGGGCCGTCAGCGGTTGCGTTTGGTGGTGGACTGCCACGCGTCCCTGAGGCTCTGAGCATCGAAGATATTGCGGATGTGCGGACGGCGTTTGCCAATGCTGCCCGGCGAGCCGCTAAGGCGGGTTTCGAGTGGCTGGAATTACATTTTGCCCACGGTTACCTGGCTCAGAGCTTCTTTTCTCCGCATGCAAATCAACGCACAGATGCCTACGGCGGTGACGAGGCTGGACGCGGACGTTTTCTGCTGGAAACTCTGGATGATGTCAGAGAAGCATGGCCGGAGAATCTGCCTCTCACCATTCGTTTTGGCGTTGCCGAATATGATGGCAATGATGATGTCACGACCCTTGAGTCTGTCCGGTTGATCAGGCAGTTCAGAGAGCACGGCGCAGACTTCATCAGCGTCACCCTCGGATTCAATACTCCGATGGCGGAGATTCCCTGGGGAGCCGGCTTTATGTTGCCTCTTGCAGAGCGCGTGCGTCAGGAAACAGGCATGCCTGTCGCGACTGCCTGGGGGCTGGGCGCTCCCCGACTTGCCGACAAGGGCATCCGTGATGAGCAGATTGATCTGGCCATGATTGGCCGGGCTCATCTGGCGAACCCTTTCTGGCCTCTGCAGGCAGCGCGGACTCTGGGGGTTGAGCGCCCTGAGTGGGTCTTGCCGGCTCCGTATGCGCACTGGCTGGAGCGGTACCACGAGGTGCCGGATCTGTCAGCCGAAGAGGTTGGCTAACCGTTCCCGTATCCAGACATGCGCCGGATCGTGCGCAGTGCGAGGGTGCCAGACCATGGTCTTGGTGAAGCCGGGAATCTCCAGCGGTGGCGCAGAGACTGTGATGCCGCTGGAGTTACGGAAAATACGGGAGGGCGCCACAGCGATGAGATCACTGTGGTGCAGTACCTCACAGAGCACCAGAAAGTTGGGCACGGATACGGCGACATGGCGGGATCTGCCGAGTTTTTTAAGCGCGTTGTCGGTATCCCCGGACAGCGCGCCGTCAACGTAAGACATCAGCGCCTGTGGCGCCGCGCAAAAGGCATCCAGCGACAGAGGAAGGGCCTGCTCCAGTGGGTGCCCTTTCCGCATCGCACAGAGATAGTGCTCAGCAAACAGCGCCCGGGCATGGCAACTGGCAGGCGCAGTGACTTCTGTCATCAGAGCGATATCAATATCCCCACGTTCGAGCTGTGTCTCTATCAGTGTGTCGTCGATAGGCAGCATCCTGAGCTGAATGCCCGGAGCTTCCTGTCGCAGGACACTGAGAAGCGGCACCAGAATATTACGCATTGAATAATCGGTGCCGGCGACGGTCAGAATCATTTCTGCGGTAGCCGGGTCAAACTCCCCGGGGCTGAGCATCGCCTCGGCATCCGCCAGCAGTCGCTTGACGGACCCCGCCAGCGCTTCCGCCCTGGGGGTTGGCACTATGCCCCGGCGGGCGCGGATAAAAAGGGGGTCGTTAAAGTTTTCGCGCAGGCGGTTCATCATGCCGCTGACCGCAGGCTGACTGACGGCCAGGCGGTCGGCTGCGCGGGTGACGCTGCGTTCGTCCATCAGCACATCGAACGCTTTCAGAAGGTTAAGATCCAGATGCCGGAGGGAAGACATGCCTCAACTCTGTGCTGGTGTCTGGCAGAAATGACGGATCATGTCGCGGATCAGATCAACGCAGGGAGTGATCTGATCCAAGGCCAGATACTCGTCCAGTTGATGAGCCTGATCGATATTGCCGGGGCCGAGGATAATGGTCTCCATCCCCAGCTTCTGCAGGAAAGGCGCCTCGGTCGCGTAGTTCACCGCATCGCTGGTATGGCCTGTCAGTTTTTCTGCCATCTGCACCAGTTCACTGGTGCGGGCTTCTTCAAATGGGTCTATCCCGGGAAACAGTGATTCGTAGGTCAGTTCAACGCGGTTCTGCTCGGCAATGGGCGTCAGTCTGCGGCGGATTTCGTTACGCAGATCATCGTTGTTCATGCCGGGCAGAGCGCGCAGGTCAAAGGCCAGTTCACAGGTCGCGCAGATGCGGTTGGGGTTATCCCCCCCGTGGACGCAGCCCAGGTTCAGCGTAGGTGTTGTCACTGCAAAGTGAGCATTTTCATACCGTTGCGCCAGATCCAGCCGCAGGTTTTTGAGTTCACCCATGACATCGTGCAGTGCGTCCATGGCACTGATGCCCAGCGCCGGGTTGGATGAATGTCCGGCCTTTCCGGTCAGGCGGATGCTCTCCATCATAATGCCTTTATGCATCCGGATCGGTTTCAGACTGGTAGGCTCACCGACAATGGCGTAGCGGCCATGTGGGCCGGTATCACGGGTCAGAGCGCGGGCTCCGCACATGGAGCTTTCCTCATCGGCGGTGGCGAGAATAATCAACGGCTGATGAAACTCGTGTTGCAGACATTCTTCTACCGCGTCGAGGACTAAAGCGAAGAAGCCCTTCATGTCACAAGTGCCAAGGCCGTAGAAACGACCATCACGTTCGGTCAGGGTAAAGGGGTCAGACTGCCAGCGCTCCGGGTTGCAGGGAACAGTATCTGTGTGGCCACTGAGTACCAGTCCGCCGGACCCCGTGCCCAGAGTCGCAAGCAGATTGAACTTACCCGGATTGCCTTCGACCGGCATAATAACCACTTCAAACCCAAGATCCCGGCACCAGTTGGCCAGCAGATGAATAACGGCTTCGTTGCTCTGATCGTATTCCGGCAGCACAGAACTGATGCTGTTGCGGCTGATCAGAGCAGATAATTTTTCGATGGTACCGGGGAGACGCATGATGACCTCAAAGACGGGATGTGTGCCGGTGACGGCATGGCAATGACAATAGCGCGATGGCAAAAGAAATTGAACTGAAACTGCGGCTCACACCGGAAAATACTGTCCCCCTGGCGCACTGGCTGGACCAGCACCTGACTGCCTCTGGTGAAAAGCGCCTGATGAATGATTACTACGACACTCCTGACCTGCTGTTGCAACGCAACCGCGCAGCGATGAGGGTCCGTGCAACGGGGGGCGGTTATGAGCAGACACTGAAAACCCGGGGACGTTCGGTGGCCGGAATGCATGTCCGTGGTGAATGGAACTGGCCCCTGGCAACCGGCGAGCTGGATATCTCTTTGTTGCAGGATCCGGAAGTCGCAGAGTGTCTGCCATCGGACAGTGATCTGAGCACACTGGAAAAAGTCTTTGGTACCCATTTCCGTCGCCGGCGCTGGTTAGCCGGAGAGGGCACAAGCCGGATTGAAGTCGTGATCGATGAAGGTGAGGTCGTTGCGGGGGGCACGACTCAGCCTTTGTGTGAAACAGAGCTTGAGCTGCTGAGCGGTGACCCCGCAGATCTCTGGCAGCTGGTGTCTCAGATGCAGCAACAGGCGCCACTCTGGCTCAGTGATATTTCCAAGGCAGAGCGCGGCTACCGTCAGGCGGGTAAAGCCGGGCAATGGTTACCTCCTCAGGTGGATGACAGCGACTGGTCAGCGTTTCTGTCTTCCAGTCTGACGGTGCTGCAGCGCGCGGTCGAAAGCCGCCTGTTTGATCCGGCAGGAGGCGCCGCTGATGCTCTCTGGCGGGCGGGTTACCCCCTCTGGTGCGTATTGAACGGGCGTCCGGCAGAGTGTCTGGCCCGGCTGTTACCGGAGCTGACTGACGGAGTGCCAGATGAGACGCTGAGCGCGGCACAGTCGCTGACTGAACTGTCCCGCTTACTCTATGAAATGTGTCAGAGTTCGCAGGATTCTCCGGCAGACTGGCAGTCTCTGGTCCGGGAGGCTCGCAGCACTCTGGCGGATATGATTGAATGCGGGAACGGCTTCACTACATTGATCAGGGAATAAGCGCATGCAGGCTACCGCCGAACGAACGTTAACGCTCACTACACTGGTAGAAGAGCTTCGCCGTGACGGCCTGCTGAACGATGACGATCACCACCTGGCTCAGACCATCCGCCGTAAGGCCGACGAGACTGGCCTGCATGCTCTGACCGTTCTCGCCCGCCAGGGGTATCGCGATTCACGCGCGACCGGCAGTAAGGTGCTGACAGAGCACGCGCTGGTGGATTGGCTTGCCGAACGCGAGGGCATGCAGAGCTATGCGATTGATCCGCTGGAAATCAATGTGTCGGCGGTCACCGATGTTATGTCCTACGCCTTCTCAGAGCGCCATCAGATACTGGTCGTAAAGGTCGGTGTCGATGAGGTCACGGTTGCCTGCTCCGAGCCACACGTCACTGCCTGGGTGTCCGATCTGGAACATGTCACCCGTCGTCGTGTGACCCGGGTGCTCAGTAGCCCGGAAGATATCCGCCGCTATCGCGTTGAGTTCTATCAGCTCGCCAACTCGGTGTCCCGCGCCCGTAAAGATCACTCAGGTATCAGCTCGGTTCAGAATCTGGAATCCATGCTGGAGCTGGGCAAAGCCAAAGCCCCCGACGCCAATGACGAACATATCGTCAATATTGTTGACTGGCTGCTGCAATACGCGTTCGATCAGCGCGCCAGTGATATTCACCTTGAACCCCGCCGCGAAATTACCCACGTGCGCTTCCGCATTGATGGGGTACTGCACAATGTCTATGAATTGCCTGCTGAAGTCGGTATGGCCGTAATTGCGCGGGTAAAGTCACTTGGCCGGATGAACATCGCAGAAAAGCGTAAGCCTCAGGACAGCCGCCTGAAAACGAAAACGCCCGAAGGCGATGAAGTTGAACTGCGACTATCGACCTTGCCCACTGCGTTTGGCGAGAAAATGGTGATGCGGGTCTTTGACCCTCAGGTGCTGATGCGCAGTTTCTCTGAAATGGGATTTGCCAAAGAAGACCGTCGCCGCTGGGCAGAAATGACCAGTAACAACCACGGCATTATTTTCGTGACGGGCCCGACAGGGTCAGGTAAAACCACCACGCTATATTCGACCCTGCGCCAGCTGGCGACACCGGAAGTGAATGTTTCTACCATCGAAGATCCGATTGAAATGGTCGAGCCTGCGTTTAACCAGATGCAGGTAAATCCGGCGATTGATCTGTCGTTTGCGACGGGTGTCCGGGCCCTGCTGCGTCAGGATCCGGATATCATTATGGTGGGTGAGGTGCGTGATCTGGAGACTGCAGAGATTGCGGTGCAGGCTGCACTGACGGGGCACCTGGTATTGTCTACACTGCATACCAATGATGCGCCGTCGGCGTTTACCCGTTTACTGGAGCTGGGCTTGCCTGCGTACCTGATTCGCTCCAGTGTGATCGGCGTCATGGCGCAGCGTCTGGTGCGTACGCTCTGTCCTCACTGCAAGACACAGCAACCGGTGGATGAAAAAGCCTGGAAGCAGCTGACGGCGCCCTGGCTGGTAAAAACGCCTGCACATATCTACGGCCCCAAGGGTTGCCTCGAGTGTCGGGGCACTGGCTATCTTGGACGTATGGGCATTTATGAAGTAATGCCCATGTCAGAAACCGTTGATGTACTGATTACAGAAAACACAGATCATCAGAAGCTCAGGCAGGCGGCGATGAAAGAAGGGATGCACAGTCTGCGTCTCAGCGGTGCGCATAAAGTCGCTGCTGGAATGACAACCATTGCAGAAGTTATGCGCGTCGCTCCGGCAACAAAATTGAATAATCATTCCTGACTTGCCAGAATGGCGGGCCTTGACCCCGCTGGTCAGTCAGTCTGCGGTCAGACTTCACAAGAGTCGCCGCCTTTAAAAAGAGAAGTTGTACCTGTGAGTAGAGTAGTTCCGGCCATTATCGACGTAGAAGCCTCGGGGTTTGGCCGCGGCAGCTATCCGATTGAAATAGGATTCGCGCTTGAAGACCGTGAGGTTAAGAGCTGTCTGATCCTGCCCGCCGATAGCTGGACTCACTGGAGTGATGAGGCTGAAGCCATCCACGGCATTTCCCGTGATCAGTTGCGTGAAGAGGGTCTGAGCGTGCGCGACGTTGCCTTGTTTCTCAACGAGGAGTTACGTGGCAAAACTCTCTATTCCGACGCCTGGAGCTTTGACAGTTCCTGGATCGGTCGCCTGTTTGAAGAAGCGGAGCTGGTTCAGCGCTTTCGTATTGAGACCATCAATAAACTGCTGACCCCAGACCAGATGGAAAACTGGCAAGGCACGAAAAAAGATCTGTGGCAGGAGTTCAGCCTCAGTCGCCACCGTGCGGCCAATGACGTACGGGTCTTACAGGAGACTTTCCTGCGTGTTATTACCGCCTGAATTGTCGTGCCAGGAAAATTTTCTGGCATTTTCCCACCTTGTGGCAATTCGGGACATTCCTTCTTTTTAATCTGATTAAAATCAATTAATTCCGCCATTTTTGGCGACTTTTTCGCTCTGTGTCGCAGTGTGCCCCATTCTTCTGTTAGTCCAGGATCTGTGAAAATTTACCGTGTGTCGTATTTGGTCTATACCAATTGGCAGGATCGGGCCGGGTTTGTCACTCCTTTCCCGAAATGACATCTTTTTTGTAATAGACATATGTTTCACTCCTTAGCGGTCTGGAAAGACTTAAAACAACAAAAATGAAGGAGACACTATGAGTATCTGGGTAACCTGGCCCGGCCTGGTGAAATTCGGAACACTGGGAATCACCGCCGGTCTGCTGACGCTTGCTGTTGAACGTAACGAACTGTTTAAAAACAACCTGTTTGATTTTGAACGTTGGGACGAATACAACGCAGATATCGAATGTGACGAACGCAGTCTGACAGCCCGTCTTGAAGACGGTACCTGTAACATTCTGGAAAACCCTGCGGAAGGTTCTGTAAACCGCCGCTTTGGCCGTAACGTAGCACTCGATGCTGCACACGGTGAAACTGACACCTTACTTTCCCCGAATCCACGCGATATCAGTAACTCACTGATGGCACGTGACGAGTTCAAGCCTGCAACCACTCTGAACTTCGCCGCTGCTGCATGGATTCAGTTTATGACCCACGACTGGTTCAGCCATGGCGATGGTTCAACTGATGACTACATCGAAGTTGAGCTGCCAGAAGGCGATGCCCGTGGTACCGGGACTATCTCAATCCGTCGTACCCTGCCTGATCCGACCCGTATTGCTGCGGAAGATGAAGCAGGTCTGCCGGACGCATATCTGAACGAAAACACTCACTGGTGGGATGGTTCCCAGATTTACGGCAGCAACATTGAAACCACGAACTCACTGCGTGAGTTCCAGGGCGGTCGCCTGACGGTAAACTCCGATGGCTCACTGCCACGCGAGTTTTTCTCTGGTCTGCCACAGACTGGTTTTAACGACAACTGGTGGCTCGGTCTGAGCATGCTGCATCAGCTGTTTGTGAACGAACACAACACCATCGCGAACATGCTGGCGGCTAACTACCCAGACAAAGACGATCAGTGGCTGTTCGATAAAGCACGTCTGATCAACGCGGCCCTGATGGCGAAAATCCACACTGTGGAGTGGACGCCAGCCATTATCGCTAACCCAGTGACTGAGCGTGCGATGTACGCGAACTGGTGGGGTCTGGCAGGTAATCAGGAAGCGCGTGACAAGTACGCTGGCGAATTCGATAAGCTGGCAGAAGATCTTGCGAAATCTGATTCCTGGGTACGTACCATCCTGGGCTTTGATCCTAAAATGGAAGAAGCTCTGGACAGCGGCGCTGCGCTTGAGTGGGCTCTGACTGGTCTGGCAGGTGCGCGTAACTCAGATAACGCGGGTGTTCCTTTCACTCTGACTGAAGAGTTTGTGGCGGTATACCGTATGCACCCACTGCTGCGTGACACGGTTGACGTGTATGACGTGGGCTCGAACGTGGTGGCTGAGTCTATTCCTCTGACCGATACCCGTGATGCGAATGCTGAAGACATTCTGGATGATCAGGGCGCTGATCGCCTGTGGTACTCCTTCGGTGTGACTAACCCGGGTGCTCTGACTCTGCGCAACTACCCAGAGTTTATGCGTAACCTGTGGGTACCGGGCCGTGGTCTGCTGGATATGGCAACCATCGATGTTGTACGTGACCGTGAGCGTGGTGTGCCGCGTTATAACGAGTTCCGTCGCCAGATTGGTCTGAACCCGATCAATGACTTCACTGATCTGACTGATGATGCTGAGCTGGTTGCAGAAATGCGTCGTCTGTACGACAACGATGTTGAGAAGATTGATGCTCTGGTTGGTCAGCTGGCTGAAACCGTTCGTCCGGAAGGCTTCGGCTTTGGTGAGACTGCATTCCAGATCTTCATCATGAACGCATCACGTCGCATCATTACTGACCGTTTCTTCACTGAATACTACACGCCGGAAGTGTACACGCCAGAAGGTTACGACTGGGTTGAAAACACCACTATGGTCGACATCCTCAAGCGTCACTTCCCAAGCCTTGAGCTGTCTCTGGCGGGTGTGGATAACGCCTTCAAACCATGGGGTCTGAACATCCCGGCTGACTACGATAACTGGGCAGCCTGTGACAAGCAGTCTCTGCTGTGGACCAACGGTGTTAAGCGTACTGAATACGAAGCCGGTGAGCTTCCAGCGATTCCTGAAGTCGATATCGGTGGTCTGATCAGCAGCGTAATTTCTGACAAAGTGAAGTACGTTGGTGACGTAGCCCCTGCGGGTCACTCCAAGCCGATTCACCCTCACGGTGCAATGGCCAAAGTCAGCTTTAACTCTACCGGCAGCCACCCATACACAGGTGTCTTCGAAGGTAATGAGTGTGGTCTGCTGCGTCTGTCTGTGACTGGTGATCCTGCTGACCGGGGTTTCGCGCCTGGTTTCGCCTGGAAAACTCTGATCGACGGTAAGCCTTCAGAAAACATTTCTGCGCTTTACACACTGTCTGGCCAGGAAGATAACTACGACATCTTTGCGAACGAGCTGTCTAACTATGTCAGCCTCGAAAGCAACGATACTCTGGGTTCCAGCCTGCTGTTCTCATTCGTTACCAGCAAGCCAACCCTCGTAGTTGCCAACGCGATGTCCGAAACTCAGTCTGACGGTACTACAGAAGCTAACCCTGTGTCTCCGACTCAGGTGTACTTCGTACCAAGTGCTGAAGTCTCAGGTATGTTTGCCGAAGGCGAACATGACTTCCGTGACGACCTGCTGAGCCTGCCTGCAGGCACTAAACTGTATGACGTGTACGCGACCGATATGGAGATCAAGTCTTCTATCTGGGCGTCTAAGCAGCAGCGTCTGCAGAACGAGCGTCGCGCTGACGCCGTTAAGATCGGTGAGCTGGTAATGAACTCTGAGTTCACTACCTCGGTATTCGGTGATTCCGGTGTGTTCTTCAAACACCAGCGTTACGAAGACCGTTAATATTCAGAACTGAAATTTCTGAATAGTAAAAGCCGGGGCATGTCCCCGGCTTTTTTATGTCTTTTTGCTGCCGATGTGTTTTATTGGATAATCACGGAAATCAGGGAGAATATTCGTGGATATAACCGTTTTAAACGGAACAGAAATTCTGTCGGTGCTGGATGATCTGGCTGACCTCAGGATCAGAGTATTCCGTGATTTTCCGTATCTTTATGATGGATCTGCGGACTACGAAAAGAACTACCTTCAGACCTATCTCGATTGTGCTGACAGTATCGCCGTGCTGGCCTGGGATAAGGAACGTCTGGTGGGAGCGTCGACGGGCCTTCCTCTGGCTGCCGAGGTTGAGGCCTTCCGGCAGCCATTTGAGCAACAGCAGAAGGACGTCGGACAATACTTCTATTGCGCGGAGTCCGTTCTGTTGCCTGCCTATCGTGGTCGTGGCGTCTATCGCGAATTTTTCAAACAACGGGAAGGTCACGCTCTGAAGACGGGCGCATCGTACTCGGTGTTCTGTGCGGTAGTTCGTCCCGATGATCATCCGATGCGCCCTGAGGGGTACACCCCGCTCGACGGTGTCTGGCAGAACTTTGGCTATGCCCCGATGGTTGAGTGTCAGGCCGGGTTTGCGTGGCTTGATATCGGTGAGTCGGCAGAAAGCACAAAGAAGATGCAGTTCTACCTGAAGGCACTGTGACTGTGCGTAATGGTGCTTCCATGCTTGTAACTGGTGCGGTGCTTCACGCGATGGTATCCCTTGTTACATCTTTCTCTTTGTAAAAATTTCATCATTAACAATGGCTTACCGGTAATTCAGCCATCCTGTTCAGAACTGGCATACCTGTCGCTTACTAACTTGTATACAAGGTTGAATTCATTGGCGACGGGTTATGACAGCAGACACAGACACGATTGGATGGAACATCAGAGACTGGTCGCGCGCCTATCGAAACGGGGCTAGCCCTGAGCAATTGCTCGAACAGCTGCGCCGGCAGATAGAGCTTGATGAATTCAGCGACGGCGTACTCCGCCATGGCAGTGCCTGGATTTCACTTGTCAGTGACGTTGCTCTGCGTGATCAGCTTACACGGCTGTCTGAGCTGAAGCAGGAGGGCACGGAGCTGCCTCTGTACGGTGTTCCCTTTGCGGTAAAAGACAATATTGATGTGCGGGGGATGGCGACCACCGCTGCCTGCCCTGAATACAGTTATCAGCCCGATAGTGATGCCACTGCCGTACGCCTTCTGCGAGAGGCCGGCGCCATCGTACTGGGGAAAACAAATCTCGATCAGTTTGCGACAGGCCTGGTAGGAACCCGTTCCCCGTATGGTGCTGTCGCTAATGCGTTTAATGCTGACTACATTTCCGGGGGCTCCAGCTCTGGGTCAGCCACGGCAGTGGCTATGGGGCAGGTGGCTTTTTCTCTGGGGACCGACACCGCCGGATCAGGCCGGGTGCCGGCCGGTTTCAATCATATCGTCGGTATGAAGGCATCGGTGGGCGCGATCAGCACCACTGGCGTTGTGCCAGCCTGTCGCAGTCTGGATTGCGTTTCTGTTTTTGCACTGAATGCTGCAGACGCTGATGTGGTTCTGCAGGTGTGTGCACAGCCTGATCCTGCGGATGCATATTCCCGCAGTCGTACTATGGTTCCGAATAAAAGAATCCGCACTCTCGGCATTCCTGCTGCGCCTTCCTGGTTCGGTGATGAGGTGCAGGAATCTGCGTTTCAGAAAGCGTGTGAGCGCGCAGAGGATGCGGGGTTTCAGGTAAAGCAGATCGACTTCTCACCGATGACCGAACTGGCCGAACTTCTGTATCAGGGCCCCTGGGTTTCAGAGCGCTACGCCGCTGTCGGTGAATTTCTCCAGCAGGATCACCCGGGCATTAACCCTGTGGTGAAAGCGATTATTCATTCAGGCGCTGAGCCCACGGCGGTGTCGGCGTTTAAGGCTGAGTACCGACGCAAGGCTCTGCAGTCAGAAATTCATGCCATGTTCAGCACGGTGGACGCGTTTCTGGTGCCGACGACACCGCGTTTTCCATTAACAGCCGAGGTCGACGCTGCGCCGGTAGAGGTCAACAGCCAGCTTGGGACCTACACCAATTTTGTGAATCTCGCAGATCTCGCAGCGATTGCGTTGCCTGCAGACATGCGCACTGATGGTCTGCCGTTCGGCATTACCGTGATCGCACCGGCCTGGAGCGATCTGTCGTTGTCACAGTTTGCTGCGCACTGGCAGGCTCATCTGGCATTGCCAGAGGCACCGGTCATGCTCGGCAGGAAAAGCGACACCTCGGTGGTGGTTGCAGTCGTGGGCGCGCATCTGACCGGTATGCCCCTGAACCATCAGCTGACCAGTCGTCACGCGGTACTGCTGGAGCAGACACTGACGGCCAGAAAATACCAACTGTATGCACTGGCGAATACGGTTCCCCCTAAGCCTGGTCTGGTCAGACTCAGCGACGACGCTCTTTCTGAAACGGTGGGACACTCGCTGATTGTCGAGCTGTGGCGGATGGACGTGTCAGCCTTCGGTGCATTTGTTGAGGAAATACCACAGCCTTTGGGTATTGGTACGCTTGAGCTGGTGGATGGTCGCAAGGTGAAAGGGTTTATCTGCGAGCCGGAGGCGGTATCAAGCGCAACAGATATCAGCCACTTTGGCGGCTGGCGCGCTTATATTCAGCATCTTAAGGCGCAGGGCTGAGCTGATATGACGTCCGCAGCGCGTACGACCAATATTGCCGAGCGGATATATCAGCAACTTAAACTCGATATTTTTGATTTTCAGCTGTTGCCGGGTGACAGGTTCAGCGAAAGTGAAATTGCGCGACGCATGTCCGCTTCCCGGACTCCCGTGCGCGAAGCCCTGTATCGCCTGGAGCGTGATGGATATGTGCAGGTGCACTTTCGCAGTGGCTGGCAGGTGAGGCCATTCGATTTTCAATATTTTGAAGATCTGTACGACGTACGGATTTTACTGGAAGCCGAAGCCGTCAGGCGTTTGTGTGAAGACAAAGACAGAGAGGGTCGGTTGGCCGGATTAATGACAATCTGGTGCTGCCGGCCAGAGCAGCGCAGCCATGACAGCAGCGAGGTTGCTTTCCTGGATGAAGAATTTCATTTTGGCCTGCTGGAGTGCGGGCAAAATCAGGAAATGGCAGCGATCCATCGCAGCGTCTGTGAGCGCCTCAGGATTATTCGTCGTCTGGACTTTACTCAGAAAGGTCGGATCGAAGCGACGTACAAGGAACACAGTGAAATACTGGACGATATCTGCCATGGAAGGCGGGACAAAGTCGTTAATCATCTGAAGAAACATATCGAAATCAGTAAAAACACAGTCAGGGAAATCACACTGCACAGAATTCAGGAAGCAAGAAAGCGTTATGCGGAAGATAAAAATATGGATATGCCCCCAAAAGTGACGTAATTAAATCCATCTGAACCATTGTGGTGCACACCTTTTTCTATCTCTTCAAAAATGCAGGGATTGGCTTTCTTATGGCCGGAAAAGCGGGTTTTTGGTCTGAAAATAGCGCTTAAAACTGGTATGCCAATTGCTCACTTATCTGCGAGTTCGATACCTGGCCAGAGAGCCAATATAAATCCGGAACTTCATAAAAGAAGATAAAAGGAAATAATGATGAAAAAGACAGACCTCAACGCACTTGGGAAAGTAACTAAATTTATCGGTATGACTGCACTGGCAGCAGGTGTAAGCCTGGCACATGCCGCTGATGACACCATCAAGGTTGGTGTTCTGCACTCCCTTTCCGGCACGATGGCGATTTCTGAGACCACTCTGAAAGATACCGTGCTGATGATGGTAGAAGAGCAGAACAAGAAAGGCGGCCTGCTGGGTAAGAAACTGGAAGCGGTTGTTGTTGATCCTGCGTCAAACTGGCCTCTGTTCGCCGAAAAAACCCGTGAGCTTCTGGAAAAAGAAGACGTTGATGTGATTTTCGGCTGCTGGACATCTGTTTCCCGTAAGTCTGTACTCCCGGTGGTTGAAGAGCTGAACGGCCTGCTGTTCTACCCGGTACAGTACGAAGGCGAAGAGTCTTCTTACAATGTGTTCTACACAGGTGCAGCGCCTAACCAGCAGGCCATTCCTGCGGTGGATTACCTGATCAACGATCTCGGTGTAGAGCGCTTTGTTCTGGCTGGTACTGACTACGTGTATCCACGTACTACCAACAAAATTCTGGAAAGCTACCTCAAGTCTAAAGGTGTTGATGCCAAAGACATCATGATCAATTACACGCCTTTCGGTCACAGCGACTGGCAGACGATCGTATCTGATGTGAAAAAATTCGGCAGCGCGGGTAAGAAAACTGCGGTTGTTTCTACCATTAACGGTGATGCGAACGTTCCTTTCTACAAAGAACTCGCAAACCAGGGGGTGAAGTCTGAAGACATCCCTGTGGTTGCCTTCTCTGTAGGTGAAGAAGAACTGTCTGGTTTTGATACTGCGCCTCTCGTTGGTCACCTGGCGGCGTGGAACTACTTCCAGAGCGCTGAAAGCGATCAGAATGAAGAGTTTATCGAGCAATGGCACAAGTACATTGGCAGTGAGAAGCGTGTGACCAATGACCCGATGGAAGCGACTTATATTGGCTTCAATATGTGGGCAAAAGCGGTTGAAAAAGCAGGCTCTGAAGAGGTCGATAAAGTACGTACCGCTATGTACGGCATCGAAGTACCTAACCTGACAGGTGGTACTGCGGTCATGAACGTAAACCATCACCTGTCTAAGCCAGTGCTGATTGGTGAAATTCAGGAAGACGGTCAGTTTGAAATCGTCTGGGCGACCGATGAGGAAGTTCCGGGTGATGCATGGACCGACTATCTGCCAGAAAGCAAGAACCTGATCTCTGACTGGACGGCTCCGGTTAACTGCGGCAACTACAACACAGTGACTAAGTCCTGTGGCGGTGCAGTAGCGACTGGCGAGTAATCACGTCCTGAGGCGGAAGGCTTCTCCTTCCGCCTTTTTCGTGCCCTGATACTTTTCTATTCCGGATGTCATAATGCTTTCAGTATTCCGACAGGTAATGCTGTATCTGGCCGTTCTGTGTTGTGCAGTTAACGCCCATGCCGCAGCAGATTCCATGAAACCCGATACAGAGCTGCACGCCCTTGCGCAACAGCTGATCGATGCCGGCTTTCGTGAAAAAAAAGCGCTGACAGAAGCGCTGGTCGAAATTAACGACCCTAAAACCCTCGAATTTTCGCAGGTCATGGTGAATGGTGACCTGTACTACCGCAAAGACGATCGTGTTGTCGTCATCAAAGGCGAAGATAAGATAACGTCGTTTTTTAATGGCGAAGTGATTGAGATTGCGAGTAGCCGCGATATTAAAAAAATCAGCGTAAATAATTCATTACGTACGATTCTTCGTTCCGGTATCGCCAGGCTTCAGATTTTTTCTCCGGTCGCGTCAGTACGCAAGCAGGCGGCCGTTAATCTGTTGAAATCTGCAGACGACATTGACAGCGTTACCCTCAGCCGGGCGATGGCTGAAGAAAAAAATTCAGAAGTAAAAGATATCCTGTCGCTGGTGCAAGGCATTAAATCCCTGGAATCTGGTGACAGCGCTACCCGTCTTGCCGGGATTGATGCACTGGCGGGGTCTCTGTATCCCGACGTGCGGGGAGCATTGGCTAACTTTGTGCGTGCGGCAGAGTCTGACGGACGAGCATCTGAAGTAAAAGCCGCGACCGACGCACTGGAAAAAATTGAAGACCTGTTGCGCGTTAACGCCGTCATCGAAAACCTCTATTTCGGTCTGGCTCTCGGCGCGGTACTGTTACTGGCGGCGATTGGTCTGGCCATTACCTTCGGGGTGATGGGTGTGATCAATATGGCTCACGGCGAAATGATTATGCTGGGTGCTTACACCACTTATGTGGTTCAGCAGCTGATGCCTGATCATATCGGCCTGTCTCTGGCCGTCGCTATTCCCGCAGCATTTCTGGTCAGTGGACTGGTGGGGGTTGCGATTGAACGCGGTGTGATCCGTCACCTCTACGGACGCCCGTTAGAGACTCTGCTGGCCACGTTTGGTATCAGTCTGGTGCTGCAGCAGGCAGTACGTTCTATTTTCAGCCCGCTTAACCGTGAAGTGGCAACGCCCGACTGGATGGCAGGCACCTTTATGATTAACCCTGCTCTCGAGCTTACGTACAACCGCCTTTACATCATTATCTTCAGTCTGGTCGTACTTGCTTTGCTGGCTCTGGTTCTGAAGCGCACGCTTTTTGGTCTGCAGATGCGGGCCGTCACCATGAACCGTCCGATGGCCAGCTCGATGGGTATCAGAACGGGTTGGGTCGATGCGCTGACCTTTGGTCTCGGGTCGGGCATTGCGGGCATCGCAGGTGTTGCCCTGTCTCAGCTCACTAATGTGGGGCCAAACATGGGGCAGGCCTACATCATTGACTCCTTTATGGTGGTCGTCTTCGGTGGTGTCGGCAATCTGTGGGGGACGCTCGTGGGTGCCATGTCACTCGGGGTTGTGAATAAGCTGCTGGAACCCTGGGCGGGCGCGGTCGTCGCTAAGATCCTGGTTCTGGTATTTATCATTCTGTTTATTCAGAAGCGCCCGCGTGGATTGTTCGCGCTCAAGGGGCGTGCGGCGGATATGGGTTAAGGAGCTGTTATGTCACAGGAAATTAAAGGTGGCCCACTGACCCGCCTGATCATGAATGACAAAGCTGGCCGGAAACTGCTTCTGGTGCTGTTACTGGTATCTGTGTTGGTGCCTCTCAGTAACCTGCTGGTCCCTGAAGGGTCGCTTTTTCACGTCTCGACCTTCACTATGACTCTGTTGGGTAAATATCTTTGCTATGCCCTGCTGGCAGTCGCGGTGGATCTGATCTGGGGTTACTGCGGTATTCTCAGTCTGGGTCACGGCGCCTTCTTTGCGCTGGGTGGCTATGCCATGGGTATGTATCTGATGCGCCAGATTGGCGACCGGGGTGTGTATGCTAACCCTGAGCTGCCTGACTTTATGGTGTTCCTGAACTGGACCGAGCTGCCGTGGTACTGGCAGGGATTCGATCAGTTCTGGTTCGCCATGATTATGGTTCTGGCTGCCCCCGGATTGCTGGCATTTGTTTTCGGGGTTCTGGCATTCCGTTCACGCGTCACCGGGGTATATCTCTCGATCATTACCCAGGCACTGACGTACGCCTTGTTGCTGGCTTTCTTCCGCAATGACATGGGCTTTGGTGGCAACAACGGCCTGACCGACTTTAAAGACATTCTGGGCTTTGACCTCCAGGCCGATACCACCCGTGCGGCGTTATTCTTTGCCTCGGGCATCGCACTGATCGGCGGCTACCTCATCAGTCGTTTTATCGTCACATCGAAACTGGGGCGGGTACTTGTCGCTATCCGCGACAGTGAATCCCGTGCACGTTTTCTGGGCTATCGCGTTGAGTGGTACAAACTCTTCGTCTTCGTTGTGTCTTCCATGCTTGCCGGTGTGGCAGGTGCTTTGTATGTGCCGCAGGTCGGGATTATTAATCCGGGAGAGTTCGCGCCGATTAATTCCATCGAGATAATTATCTGGGTTGCCGTTGGTGGTCGCGGAACACTCTATGGTGCCGTGATCGGAGCGGTGCTGGTGAACTATGCGAAAACCTATTTTACAGGCGCCTTTGCCGAGCTGTGGTTGTTTATGCTGGGCGGCCTGTTTGTTCTGACAACGCTGTATCTGCCGAAAGGTGTGGTTGGGCTCTGGGCCCAGATACAGGAGAAACGGCGTAGCTCCTCTGGGGGCCCTGGCGGCGGGCAGAGTGCGACTGCGGAGGGCAAAGTATGAGTATCGCAACACCAAAACATATTGATCATCCGACCGTACTTTATATGAACGGTGTCAGTGTCAGCTTCGATGGCTTTAAAGCGCTGAACTCGCTGTCACTGTTTATCGAGCCGGGAGAAATGCGGGCCATTATCGGCCCTAACGGTGCGGGCAAAACCACCATGATGGATGTTATTACCGGGAAAACCCGACCAGACTCCGGCACGATTCTGTTCAACGATAAAGAAGATCTCACCCGGTATGACGAAGCTCAGGTTGCCAATATGGGGGTGGGTCGGAAATTTCAAAAACCGAGTGTGATCGAAAGCCTGACTGTCTTCGAAAATATCGAAATGTCTCTGAAGGGCGGACGTTCTGTCTGGCAGGCTCTGGTGCATAAACTGACGCCGGCACGCCAGGAGAAAATCGACGAGATTCTCGACCTGATCGATCTGAAAGATCGTCAGCATGAAGAGGCCGGAAGTCTGTCGCATGGTCAGAAGCAATGGTTGGAGATCGGTATGTTACTGGGGCAGGAGCCCGAGTTACTCCTGATTGATGAGCCTGCTGCTGGCATGACTGACGAAGAAACCATGAAGACCGCCGAGCTTTTTAAACGCTTGGCGAAAAAGCATTCACTGATGGTCGTCGAGCATGACATGGACTTTATCGAAGCTCTCGATTGTAAAGTGACCGTGCTGCATGAAGGTCGGGTGCTGGCCGAAGGGAGCCTTGAAACTGTTAAGGCAAATCAGGAAGTTATCGAAGTGTATCTGGGGCGCTGATATGTTGACCGTAAATAATCTGAACGTCGCATACGGTGCCAGTCAGGCACTCTATAACGTGGCAATGACCGCTGAGCCTGGCAAGGTGACCTGTGTGCTTGGGCGTAATGGTGTGGGTAAGACAACTCTGATGAAGTCGCTGTCAGGGCACCTTACCCCCGTGTCCGGTGATATTCTCTGGGAAGGAAAAAGCCTGCTCGCCATGGCGCCATATGATCGGGCCAAAGCCGGGATCGCGTATGTTCCGCAGGGGCGCGATATATTTCCGCAGCTGACGGTTGAAGAAAACCTTCAGACGGCTTTCTCGGCCCTGCCTCGTGCGCAGCGCTTTATCGACCCCGAAGTCTACGCCTTGTTTCCTGTGCTGCAGAAGATGCTGAAGCGACGTGGTGGCGACCTGTCTGGCGGCCAGCAGCAACAGCTCGCGATTGCTCGGGCCTTGTTACTACGTCCAAAGATGCTGATTCTGGATGAACCTACAGAAGGTATTCAGCCGTCCATCATTAAAGACATTGGTCGGGTGATTAAGCTGCTCCGAGATCGCGGCGAAATGGCCATTGTTCTGGTGGAACAGTATCTGGACTTTGCCAAAGAGCTGGCGGATGAATTTATTATCCTGGAGCGGGGTCGGGTTGTGAGTCAGGGGACGGGTGAAGAGCTTGAACACTCGGAGGAAGCGAAGGAGCTGCTGGCTATTTAACAGTAATCACAAAGCAGTCGCAAAAAAAAGCGGCCAACAGGCCGCTTCTTATATATGAATCAGCAGATCACTCCGCCTCAAGCTTCGCCAGACGTTCTTCTAACTCCGCCAGACGCGCATTGGTACGGCGCAGAACCTCGCTCTGTACCTCAAACTCTTCCCGGGTAACCAGGTTGGCGTTGGTAATCAGACTCTGCAGTTGAGACTGCAGCGCCAGCTTGATATCGGAAGACAGACCTGCAAAAGGAGTCTGTTGCAGCATCTGTTCGACTTTAGAGCGGATTGCCTCGGGTTTCATCATTCTGAATCGCCTTCATCAAAGTTTCCCGCAATGGTAACAGAAACGCGCTGAACTCTGTTGGATCAGTTTTTAACCACTAAGCCACTCTTTGGTGCACGATTTCAGCCTCTATCACCTGTTAGTTGGCTGGTTTACGCCAACTAGTCCGATGGGAATGCAACTTGGTGTGCATTATTGCACCAATATTGAACACACCCTGCTTTTGCTGTGTTAAAAAATGGTGCCCCGCTAGGCTCTGTGCCCTGTTTTGGTGGCTCGAAAAGCTCACTTTTCACTAAAAAAATCCGTAAGTCATTGATTTTAATGGTGAATAGTAAAGTTGGCACGCCACCTGCTATAGCTTTGACACAGAAATAAAACGGTGCGTTAAAGCATCGGAATACCAACAGCTACTATATAAAACCTGATAAAGGAAAAAGAACGATGAAAAAACTGACTAAAGCAATCGCTCTGGCTGGTGTAATGACTGCAGGTGTAACTGGTTCCCAGTTCGCTCAGGCTGAAGTCGAAGTGTCAGCTTCTGCTTCTGTTGCGAGCATGTACCTGTGGCGTGGTATGGACCTGGGTAATGGTTCTCCAGCGGTATCCGGCGACATCACTGTTTCTACCGGCGGTGCATACGCAACAATGTGGACGTCAAGTGGTGACTCTGCTGCTGGGAATGAGTATGACCTGGCTCTGGGATACGGCGGCGAACTGGAAGGTTTCTCTTACGATGTTTCCATCTGGACTTATGTCTATCCAAGCGCTGGCAACTTCGCTTACTACGATCCGACTGATGAAGACGACAATGACATCCCGGATATTCTGGAATCAGACACAAGCGGCAACACTTTCTCTCTGTCTGAAATGATTGTCTCGCTGGGTTATGAAGGTGCTTCCTTCTCTTATTATTACCCAGTGTCCAGCAATCCTAACGATTACAGCTACATGACTCTGGGCTACGGCGCTGGTGCTTTCAGCGGTATGGTTGGTATCACGATGGTTGAAGATGATGATGGTGAAGATGCTGGTTACACTCACCTGGATCTGAGCTACGCATTCAACGATAGCCTCTCATTCACTGCGAGCAAAGTAGTTGCTGAAGACGAAGAAGACTCTTACGACGACGATCTGAAATTCGTTGTGTCTTACAGCCTGCCTATCGAGTAATAACACGCTACAATAGCCCGTGCCCCCGCACGGGCTATCTGATACCTCATTAATAACGGAAGGGGTTTTCTATGAAACTCATTACTGCTGTGGTTAAGCCGTTCAAACTGGACGATGTGCGTGAAGCACTGTCTGAGATCGGCGTACAGGGCATCACAGTGACTGAAGTGAAAGGCTTTGGTCGCCAGAAAGGTCACACTGAACTGTACCGTGGTGCTGAATACGTGGTGGATTTTCTGCCAAAAGTAAAAATTGAAGTAGCGGTTGCTGAAGACCTGACTGAAAAGGTTATCGAAGCAATCACTAAAGCTGCGAATACCGGCAAAATCGGCGATGGCAAAATCTTTGTCACCAGCCTTGAGCAGGTTATCCGTATCCGTACCGGTGAAACTGGCGCTGACGCGCTGTAATTCGCCACACCATTGATAACAGAGCCTGATGCGGGGGGCTTAATAAATGGAAAATCAAATTTACGATCTTCAATACGCCATGGACACCTTTTACTTTCTGGTGTGTGGCGCATTAGTAATGTGGATGGCGGCAGGTTTCGCCATGCTCGAAGCGGGTCTGGTCCGCTCTAAAAATACCACTGAAATTCTGACTAAGAACGTCGCCCTGTTCGCGATCGCATGTACTATGTACCTGATCTGCGGCTACGAAATCATGTACGGCGGCGGTTACTTCCTGAGCGGCACTGACAGTGTTGCTTCTATGACTGATGAAGCAGTTGCAGGCGTTCTGGCTGCACAGGCTGACTTCCGTAACGGTGTTGAAGACGCTGGCCTGCCATACTCTGGCGCTTCTGACTTCTTCTTCCAGGTAGTGTTCGTTGCGACTGCAATGTCTATCGTTTCTGGTGCAGTTGCTGAGCGTATGAAGCTGTGGGCTTTCCTGGCATTTGCTGTTGTGATGACTGGTTTCATCTACCCAATGGAAGGTGCTTGGACCTGGGGCGGTGCTTCTGTATTCGGTATGTACGAACTGAACTACTCTGACTACGCAGGTTCCGGTATCGTTCACATGGCGGGTGCTGCTGCTGCTCTGGCTGGTGTACTGCTGCTGGGCGCACGTAAAGGCAAATACGGCCCTAACGGTGAAGTCCGCGCGATTCCTGGTGCAAACCTGCCGCTGGCAACTCTGGGTACCTTCATCCTGTGGATGGGTTGGTTCGGCTTCAACGGTGGTTCTACTCTGCAGCTGTCTGGCGTTGGCGTAGCTAACGAAGTGGCTTCAGTATTCCTGAACACCAACGCTGCTGCATCTGGCGGTCTGATTGCTGCACTGATCACTGCATACGTGCTGTTCCGTAAAGCTGACCTGACTATGGCCCTGAACGGTGCACTGGCTGGTCTGGTTGCAATCACTGCAGAGCCTGCTGATCCATCTCCGTTCCTGGCGACCCTGATCGGTGCTGCGGGTGGTGTTCTGGTTGTTCTGTCTATCCTGACTCTGGATAAACTGAAAATTGACGATCCAGTAGGTGCTATCTCTGTACACGGTGTTGTTGGTCTGTGGGGTATCTTCGCGGTACTGCTGTCTGACTCTGACGCGACCTTCATGGGTCAGCTGGTAGGCGCACTGACCATCTTCGTCTGGGTATTCGTAGCTTCTGCCATCGTATGGATGCTGCTGAAAGCCATCATGGGTCTGCGCGTTAGCGAAGAGCATGAGTACGAAGGCGTTGATATTGCTGAGTGTGGTATGGAAGCTTACCCAGAGTTCACCAGCAAGTAAGCTGAACTCTGACAGCAAGGACGCTGTGAAAAAGAAAGCCGGTCATCTGACCGGCTTTTTTTTTGCGTGTTGTTCACGTATCAGATTACATAAAGTCGCTGCGGAACATCCGGTTATGATGCTTAAATCAGTTGGCCGAAGGTATTAACTGGAGGAAGTATGGGGGCGGGTTTCAAAGGAGAGAGCCGGTATGATCTCTAAGATTCAAATGGCGTATCTGTGGCTTGTTACTGAAGTCATCGTTATAGCCGGTACCTACGTTCTGTTTGGAAGCCTCATAATTCCAGCAGTTGGGCTTTTTATCTTTTATATTTCAGGCATGTATTTTCTGTCACGGGATTATGCCTGTGAGCTCTGCCAAAAAAACATCTGGGCCAATTTTCCGGAAAAGGGGAATCCATTTACTTATGTACTTTTCAGAGGGAAATGCCCGAATTGTGAGGGGCATGGGTGATACCGTGTTCGAGTGGCATCAGACAGTTTTTCAGGGGTGACGTGTCCGAGGGATTACGACAACCCTATCAGAAAATAAAAAAACGGGGCGAAAGCCCCGTTTTTTTATTCGAAATAATAAGCTTCGAGATCCTTTTCCAGACGCTTGCGCTCAAGATGAGCTTCGATTGCGCGTCGCGCGATCAGCTTCTTCGACATATTGCATTCTTTATTCACAACAACATTGCCGTCGTGGTCAAAAGAAACGCTTTCTTCAAGTTCGATAGCTTTTGCGGTTTCCATAGTTTCTTGTTCCCGTCTGATCACTGATCCAGTGTGATTCTGCTTATTATTGTTTGCAGAAAGATGACAAATTACGGCTCGGGAGGCTACTGCCTTATGCGGCCATTGGGCAGCTTCGTCCTGCTTGGGAGAGTTATCGGCCGGGTGTTAGAAAACTTCAGTGACAGTAGAATTTCAGTGGCGCAAATCGTCTCGGAAGGACGTTAGCTTTCAATCCGCAGTGATTTGATGCTGCGTTTGATAGCGTTGAGGTGTGCTGAAAAATCCGGGCCACGTCGTTGCGTCACTGCGACAGCCAGCATGTCGATGATCATCAGGTGAGCAATACGCGACGTCATTGGGATGAATTTATCGGTGTCTTCTTCGATGTTGATAAACACTGGGATGTCGGCGGCTTCGCTGAGCGGCGTATTCTGTGGTGCGAAGCTGATTACTGTTGCGCCGTGTTGTTGGGCGAGTTCAACTGAGTGCATCAGGTCGCGGGTGCGACCGCTCTGAGATATGGCCACGACGACGTCTTCATCACCCAGGGTGACGGCTGACATTGCCTGCATGTGTGGGTCGCTGTAGGCGGCGGTGGCCACCTGAAGACGGAAGAATTTGTGCTGGGCGTCGGTAGCGACGGCACCGGAGGCTCCAAAACCATAAAATTCAAGCCGCCGGGCGGTACTGATGGCCTGGGCTGCTGCGCTGATCTGCGCGGGTCTCAGTTGGTTCTTGATCTGGTTGAGTCGCTGAATAGTGGTATCGGCGATCTTCGAGCAGATATCTTCGATGCTGTCGTCTTCGGCAATGGCGAACTGGCCGATGTTCCGGGCGACGGCCATTTCCTGTGCGATATGAACCTTGAACTCCTGAAAACCATTGCACCCGATGGCACGACAGAAGCGCACTATGGTCGGCTCACTGACCTGAGCTTCCTGCGCGAGGTCGACAATGCGCATGTGCATCACCTGTTCAGGCTGTTGTAGCACGAAATCCGCTACCTTTACCTCTGACTTGCGCAGGGTCGGGCGGGCGGCTTCGATTTCGGCGAGCACGGGGTGGTTTTTCACGGTTTGTATCTCACGGCTGGTTGTCCCGATTATACGAAGCATTTTCCAGAAGGACACTCCATTCTGGTAGACTGGCGCTCATGGATATCTCTCTACTTCTTGATGAACTGAACGAGGGTCAGCGCAATGCGGTGGCGGCCTCGTCGAAACACCAGCTTGTACTTGCCGGCGCTGGTTCCGGCAAGACCCGAGTGCTGGTGCACCGTATTGCCTGGCTTCTGAAGGTCGAGAATGTATCGCCTTTTTCTGTGATGGCAGTGACCTTTACAAACAAAGCGGCGAAGGAGATGCGCACCCGTCTTGAGCAGGTGCTGGAATCGCCATCGAACGGCCTCTGGGTGGGGACCTTTCATGGACTGGCGCACCGTCTGCTGAAACAGCACTGGCGTGAAGCTAAGCTGCCTCAGTATTTCCAGGTGCTCGACAGTGATGATCAGTTACGGGTGATCAAGCGCCTGATGAAAGATCACGGGGTTGATGACAGCCGTTTTCCGCCAAAGCAGATTCAGTGGTTTATCAACGGTCAGAAAGACGAAGGCCGTCGTGCGGCTCATGTCATTCCGTCGGCTGATCCGTTCAGCCGGCAGATGCACGAGATTTATCATATCTACGAAGAGCACTGTCAGAAAAACGGCCTGGTCGACTTTGGTGAGATTCTGCTGCGGGCGCATGAGCTGTGGCTGTATAACCCCGAGTTGCTGGCGCATTATCAGAGTCGCTTCCGCAATATTCTGGTCGACGAGTTTCAGGATACCAACAATATTCAGTACGCCTGGATCCGTGTTCTCGCTGGTGATCGTATTTCGGTCATGGTCGTGGGAGATGACGATCAGTCGATCTATGGCTGGCGTGGCGCAAATATCGGCAACATCCGCAGTTTCCAGGAAGATTTTGCCGGCGCCGAGCTGATTAAACTCGAGCAGAATTATCGCTCAACGGCCACCATTCTGGCGGCCGCGAATGCTGTGATCGCGAATAATCAGGGCCGCCTCGGTAAAGAACTTCGTACCGAAGGGGAAGAAGGCGAGCCGATTCAGCTCTACAGCGCCTTTAATGAGCAGGATGAAGCCCGTTATATCGCAGATCTGGTTGATACCTGGGCGCGCAATGGCCGTGCGCGCAGCGAAATGGCCATCCTCTATCGCTCTAATGCGCAGTCGCGGACTCTGGAAGAAGCCTTGTTGCGGGCAGCTATTCCGTACCGGATTTATGGTGGCCAGCGCTTCTATGAGCGTCTCGAAATCAAAAATGCACTGGCGTATCTGCGCCTGATCCTGAATCGCGATGATGATGGCGCGGTCGAGCGGGTGATCAATGTGCCTGCCCGTGCGATTGGTGAAAAAACGGTCGAGTCTCTGCGTGCGATTGCCCGCGACGAAGGCTGTTCGTTGTGGCAGGCAGGGCAGAAGGCCATTGCACACAGCAGTCTGCCTAAGCGCGCGTCTGGGGCAATTCAGGGCTTTATGGATCTGGTGGACGAGCTGTCAGTCGGAGCGACGGATCTGCCTCTGCATGAACTGGTCGATCAGATGTTGCAGACCACCGGGTTGATTGAATTTCATCAGAAAGAAAAAGGCGAAAAAGGTCAGGCGCGGGTAGAGAACCTTGAAGAGCTGGTGAACGCTGCGCGTCAGTTTGAGCCCGACTTTGCCGATGATGTGGATGAAGACATGCCGCCACTGGCGGTCTTCCTCGACAGTGCTGCGCTGGATGCCGGTGAAGGTCAGGCAGATGAATACGAAGACGCGGTGCAGTTAATGACACTGCACTCGGCGAAAGGCCTGGAGTTTCCACAGGTGGTACTCGCGGGGCTTGAAGAAGGCTTATTCCCGCACAAAATGTCGCTGGACGAAGCCGACGGCCTTGAGGAGGAGCGTCGCCTTGCTTATGTGGGTATTACCCGGGCGATGGAAAAACTGGTGATTACCTATGCCGAAAGCCGTCGTTTATATGGCAACGAGAATTTCAGCACTCCCTCGCGCTTTATCCGCGAAATACCGTCGCAGCTGGTCAGTGAAGTTCGTCTGAAGAACAGCATCAGCCGTCCGGTATCGGCGCGCTCTTCTGCCCCTGTGCGCCAACCGGATTTTGTGCAGGAGCAATACCCCTATGCGCTTGGGCAACGGGTCTTCCATGAAATGTTCGGAGAGGGTACGGTACTGCAGTTTGAGGGCCAGGGGCCGGGGTTGCGGGTTCAGGTCAACTTTGACGATGCCGGCAGCAAATGGCTGGTGGCCAGTTTTGCTAAATTAGATGCTCTCTGAGCACAGATAATAAGAGGAAAGGCAATGAAACGACTGATAGTGACTGCGCTGGCAGCGCTCGCGCTGGCAGGATGTAATAAGGAATGTGACACAGCGGCAGGCGGTCAGTCGGCAGCCGTACAGGAAACCTTCAAATGGAAACTGGTGACCTCGTGGCCGAAGAATTTCCCGGGGCTGGGGACCGCGCCGGAGCGATTTGCAGAGAAAGTAAACGAACTGTCCGCTGGGCGCCTCAAGATTCATGTGTACGGTGCGGGTGAGATGGTACCGGCCCTTCAGGTGTTTGATGCGGTCTCTCAGGGCACGGCAGAAATGGGCCACAGTGGCGCTTACTACTGGAAAGGAAAATCGGCTGCGGCACAGTTTTTTACTTCGGTCCCCTTTGGCCTGACGGCGCAGGAAATGAACGGCTGGATTCAGTACGGCGGTGGCCAGGAGCTGTGGGAAGAAGTTTACGCGCCGTTTAATCTGCTGCCGTTACCGGGTGGGAATACCGGCGTACAGATGGGTGGCTGGTTCAATAAAGAAATTAACAGTGTTGAGGATCTTAAGGGTCTGAAAATGCGGATTCCGGGTCTGGGCGGTGAAGTACTGGCTCGCGCCGGCGGAACGCCAGTGACACTGCCCGGTGGTGAGATTTTCACATCGCTGCAGACCGGAACCATTGATGCGACTGAGTGGGTTGGCCCGTATAACGATCTGGCCTTTGGTCTGTATAAAGCGGCCAGCATTTATTACTACCCGGGCTGGCATGAGCCGGGCTCTATGATGGAATTCATTATTAATAAAGATGCTTTTGCTAAGCTACCTGCCGATTTGCAGGCCATCGTGAAAGTCGCTGCCCAGGCAACTAACGAAGATATGCTGGCGGAATACACCACCCGTAACCAGAATGCCCTCGTTGAGCTGAAAACCAAGCACAATGTTGATGTGCGGGCCTTTCCTGCTGATGTGCTGAATACGCTGAAAACACTGTCTGATGACGTAGTAGCAGAGGTCGCTGCCGGTGACCCATTGTCTGGGAAAGTGTATGAGTCGTACAAGACCTACCGCGACCAGGTGAAGGCGTATCACGCAGTCAGTGAGCAGGCGTATATCAACGCAAGGAATTGATCGCGGATTTCCCTCTCAAATAAAAAAGCCCGGACATGACCCGGGCTTTTTTATGCCCGTCAGCGCATGAATTACTTCGGCACCTGCCTGATACGCCCCTGACCATCAATGGCGACATATACGAAGATGGCGTCGACGACCTTGCGGCGGATTTCTTCGCGGGGGTTACGTGTCCATACTTCGATTGCCATACGGATCGACGAGGTGCCAATTTCCAGGAGGTTGGTATAGATGCAGACTTCTGCGCCGATGCGTATTGGCGACATAAACACCACAGACTCAAGAGCAACGTTGGCGATGCGCCCCTGTGCCAGACGACTGGCGACAGACTCGGCCGCGTGATCCATTTGTGAGACTACCCAGCCGCCGCTGATGTCACCATGAATATTGCAGTCTGCGCGGGTGGGTATCAGCTTAAGGGTAAGCTCGCCCTCCGGGCATGGCTGGTTGTCTTCCTTCTTTTCCACGTTGCTCTGGCCCTGATCTTTTTTATTGTGCGCGAATTGTACCGCAATATGTGCCAGTGACCAGTCTTACCCGTAGATCTTGTCCGGTAACCAGGTGGCCAGCTCCGGGAACATGGCGAGCAGACCGAGCACGATAACCTGAATCACGATAAAGGGAATGGCACCCTTGTAGAGCATCGACGTCGACAGTTCAGGCGGTGCCACACCTCTCAGATAGAACAGGGAGAAGCCGAACGGAGGTGTCAGGAATGACGTCTGCAGATTGATGGCAATCATGATGCCAAGCCAGACGGGGTCTACGCCCATTGCCAGAAGTACGGGGGCCACAATCGGCACTACCACGAAGGTGATTTCGATAAAATCGAGAATAAAGCCGAGCAGGAAAATCACCAGCATGACGACTAGCATAGCCGCAAAGACGCCACCGGGCATGTTGCTGAACGCATCGTGAACCAGCTCTTCGCCACCGAAACCCCGGAATACCAAAGAGAACAATGCGGCCCCGATAAAGATCAGAAAAATCATACTGGTGACCTGGAGGGTGCTGTCCATGACTTCCCGCAGACGCTTCAGGTCGAACTGGCCATAAAGAATGGCCAGTACCAGTGCCCCCATGGCGCCGATGCCAGCCGCTTCGGTTGGGGTGGCTTTTCCGGTAAGAATCGAGCCGAGCACCGCAATAATCAACAACAGAGGTGGGAGCAGCCCTTTCAGTAACTCCAGCAGGAACCCCGGAGTCATGGGCTGTCTGTCGGCGACCGCAGGTGCTGCCGCCGGGCGGAATACAGCGACGCCGGCGGTATACAGAAGGTAGCCCACGACCAGCATCAGGCCTGGAATCAGTGCGCCTACAAACAGGTCGGCCACAGAGACGGTGTCTGGTGTGAAAATTCCCATTTTCAGCTGTGCCTGCTGATATGAGCTGGAGAGAACATCGCCAAGAATAATCAGCGCAGTAGAGGGCGGAATAATCTGCCCCAGTGTGCCTGTCGCGCAGATGGTGCCGCTCGCCAGTGATGGACTGTAACCATTGCGGAGCATGGTCGGCAGAGAGATCAGTCCCATAGTGACGACGGTTGCGCCGACGATTCCGGTGCTGGCCGCCAGTAACATGCCGACCAGAATAACGGAGAACCCAAGTCCGCCGCGCACCGGCCCGAACAGCAGGCCAAGGTTGCGCAACAGCTTTTCGGCGATGCGCGACTTCTCGAGCATCACGCCCATAAATACAAAGAGGGGAACAGCAATCAGAATCTGATTGCTGAGAATACCGAATATGCGGTTGGGCAGGGCACTGAGAAAGGCCCCGTCAAATGTCCCCGTCAGCAGGCCAATGCCCGCGAACAGCAGTGATGTGCCAGCGAGGGTGAAGGCGACAGGAAAGCCGCACATAAGTACCAGGCACACGACGATGAAGAGCAGCAGCGGCATGAATTCAGTCATGGGTATTCTCCGCCAGTGCGGTGTCCGCAGACACAAAGGTACGCAGCAGTTCGGCCAGTCCTTGCAGCAGAATGGTGACAGGCAGGGCCACGATCAGGGTTTTCAGCAGATAGACCAGAGGCAGACCAGAGGCTTCCTGAGAGCGCTCACGAATGGCCCAGGCGTTACCCACATAATCCCAACTGGCCCAGATCAGGAACAGACAGGTGGGTAAGACAAGCAGTAGAATGCCTGCGCGCTCAACCAGATGACGCCGCGCCGGCGTCCAGGTGCGGTAGAATACGTCGACCCGCACATGCCCCCCTTGTTGCCAGGTGTAGGCGGCCCCCAGCATAAACAGGGACGCATGGAGGTACATCACGGTTTCCTGGAGGGCGATGGACGGCATATCAAACAGATATCGCAGTGCGACAACCGCACAGGTCGAAAGTACCATCAGCAGAGCAAACCAGCGGACACACTGGCCGGTCAGGCGGGTAAAGCTGTCTATGAGTCGGATCAGGCGGGTCATGTCGGCATTCCGTGATTTGCGCGGCATTATAGCGGGGAGAGCTGCATGGGTCATCTGCCCGCCGTCTGAGGATCGGACAGTCACTAAACTGTCATCTTAAAGTAACAAATTCCAAGTTTGTCATATTTCTGTAATATAGCGCCCCAATAATGGCGACCATCCGAACAGAGTGATGTGGCTGATGCCCGGCCACCACAGAATAAGGACTGATAACCATGAAAAAAGCTCTTCTGACTGGTGCCGCTGTACTGGCATCACTGACTGGTATGAACGCTCACGCTGAACGCGACTACATCAGCATTGTGGGTTCTTCCACTGTTTACCCGTTCTCTACCGTTGTTGCAGAGCGTTTCGGTAAGTCGACTAACTTCCCGACTCCTAAAGTGGAATCGACTGGTTCCGGCGGTGGTATGAAGCTGTTCTGTCAGGGTGTTGGTGAAGCCACTCCTGATATCACCAACGCGTCACGCGCTATCAAGTCTTCTGAAATCGAACTGTGCGCTAAAAACGGCGTGACTGACATCGTTGAAGTGATGGTGGGTTATGACGGTATCGTTATGGCTGGCTCTAACGAAGCGCCTAAGTATGAACTGACCCGTAAAGATATCTTCCTGGCGCTGGCTAAGATGGTTCCTGCGAAAGACGGTTCTGCCACTCTGATCGAGAACCCATACAAAACCTGGAAAGACGTAAACCCAACACTGCCAGCGAAGAAAATTGAAGTTCTGGGTCCACCACCAACGTCTGGTACCCGTGACGCGTTCGTTGAACTGGCAATGGAAGGCGGTTGTAAGAAATTCCCGTTCATCGCTGAAATGAAAAACACTGACAAGAGCAAGTATAAAGCTCTGTGCCACGGCATCCGTGAAGATGGCGCTTACGTTGAAGCGGGCGAAAACGACAACCTGATCGTTCAGAAGCTGGTGGCTAACCCTGATGCCCTGGGTATCTTCGGTTACAGCTTCCTGGAGCAGAACGAAGATAAAGTTCACGGTTCGGTTGTTGAAGGTGAAGAGCCAACATTTGATGCGATTTCTGATGGTTCTTACCCAGTAAGCCGCTCACTGTTCTTCTACGTGAAGAAGGCTCACATCGGCGTGATTCCTGGGATCAAAGAGTACCTGGCTGAGTTCACTTCAGAGAAAGCGATGGGCGAAGATGGCTACCTCGCAGACAAGGGTATGATCCCGATGACTGAAGCTGAATATGAGAAAGTGGTTGATACTGTCACAAATCTGAAGACAATCGCAGCCAAGAAATAAAAAGAGCCTGTTTGGGTTCTCTTAAAAGGCCGGGGTGAATACCCCGGCCTTTGCCTGTTTTCAAACTACAGAAACTGACGACGACATGAACTACAGCACACTGTTGATCGCGATTCTTATAGCTCTTGGGGGTGCATACATCCTCGGGCGCAACAGAGCGCGTACGTTAGCCAGTCAGGGATCACGGATGCATTCCCTGCCCACTCACTACGGCACACTGATGGCACTCTGGACCACGTTGCCGCCGCTGCTGACGCTACTGCTCTGGGCCCTGATTGAGCCCCGGGTCATTGATGCGCTGATTGTCGCTCAGTTACCGGACGCGATCCGCGAAGCCGGTAGTGCTGAAATTAACCTCGCAGTGTCGAAGGTGCATAACCTGGCCCGGGACGGAGCTCTGATGGCTCAGGGCGAGTTGAGTGCTGCGGCTGCTCATCTGACCGCACTGGAGTCCCGCATCTCGCTGCTGAAGGGCGGTGTCATTCTGGCGCTGATCCTGCTGGGTGTGGCTCTTACCTGGCGTCGTATCGAAGCGGAAATGCGCGCCCGGACAGAAGTTGAGAAGATTGTCCGCGGCCTGCTGTTCACCAGCTCGGCCATTGCGGTTCTGACCACGCTGGGGATTCTCGCCAGTGTTCTGTTTGAAGCCATTCTGTTTTTCCAGAAAGTGTCTGTCTTTGAGTTTCTGTTTGGTACCAGCTGGTCGCCACAGGTGGCTCTGCGTGCGGATCAGTCGGGCTCATCCGGCAGTTTTGGTGCCGTTCCGCTGTTTGCCGGTACGCTGCTGATTTCTGCGATCGCCATGTTTATCGCTGTGCCTGTGGGGCTGATGGCTGCGATTTATCTTTCTGAGTATGCTTCGCCGCAGGTACGCAGCCTGGCGAAGCCCGCGCTGGAGATTCTGGCGGGTATCCCGACCGTTGTTTATGGCTTCTTTGCTGCTCTGACCGTAGCACCATTTATCCGTGGCGTTGGTGAGAGCATGGGGCTGGATGTGTCTTCTGAAAGTGCTCTGGCTGCCGGTCTGGTTATGGGCATCATGATCATTCCTTTCGTTTCTTCACTGTCTGATGACGTGATTAATGCCGTGCCGCAGTCTCTGCGCGACGGCAGCTATGGGCTCGGTGCTACCCGCAGCGAAACCGTACGCCAGGTGGTTATTCCGGCGGCTCTGCCCGGGATTGTCGGTGCGGTTATGCTGGCCGTCTCCCGTGCCATCGGCGAAACCATGATTGTGGCGATGGCAGCCGGTCTGGCCGCGAACCTGACGGCGAACCCTCTTGATAGCGTCACCACCGTCACCGTACAGATCGTGACCCTGCTGGTGGGTGACCAGGAATTCGATTCACCGAAGACACTGGCGGCATTCGCGCTGGGTCTGGTTCTGTTTGTTGTGACGCTGGCGCTGAACTTCGTCGCCCTTAAGATCGTACAGAAGTACCGGGAGCAATATGACTGATTCAACGATGACTACGCGCCAGAAAGTCGAAGCGAGCATGAAGCGCCGCCGTTCGGCGGAAACCCGTTTCCGCGTTTACGGTATGGCTTCGGTATTGTTCGGGGTGCTTTGTCTGGTGGTACTGTTTGGCAATATTTTTGGCAAAGGTACGTCGGCATTTACCCAGACGGTACTCACTACAGAACTGACGATTGATGCTGCTGAGCTGGGCGTCACCAGTGCGTCAACTGAGCAGGAATTACGTAACGCGGATTACGAAGGCCTGATCAAGGACCACTTTAAAGCCGCTTACGAGCCTAAGGGGCGCAAAGAGCGCCGTGATCTGTATAAACTGATCTCGGTGGGGGCGGCCTGGCAGTTGCAGGAGATGGTCATTGAGAACCCATCTCTGGTTGGCCAGACTCTGCAGGTGAACCTGATTATGGACGACGATGTTGACCAGTGGTTCAAGCATGAATATGGCAATGACAGCGGCAGTATCCGCCTGAGTGAAAAGCAGCTTGAATGGCTGAACAGCTGGGCGGAGTCGGGTGATCTGCATACCCGTTTCAACACGACCTTCTTTATGAATGGTGACTCGCGCGAGCCTGAGCTTGCCGGTATCCGTGGTGCGATCACCGGCACCTTCCTGACGCTGCTGGTGACCTTCCTGCTGTCGTTTCCGATTGGGGTCGCGGCCGCGATTTATCTTGAAGAGTTTGCTCCGAAGAATCGCCTGACCGAAATTGTAGAAATTAATATTAATAACCTGGCGGCAGTCCCTTCGATTACTTTCGGTCTGCTGGGCCTGGCGATCTTCATCAATATGTTTGGTGTTGCCCGCTCAACGCCGCTGGTCGGTGGTCTGGTGCTGACACTGATGACCCTGCCGACCATTATTATTTCCGGCCGGGCTGCTATTAAGGCGGTGCCGCCTTCCATCCGCGAAGCGGCGCTGGGTCTGGGTGCGTCTAAAATGCAGACGGTTTTCCATCACGTCCTTCCTCTTGCACTGCCAGGGATGCTGACAGGTACGATTATCGGGATGGCTCAGGCACTGGGGGAAACAGCCCCACTGCTGATGATCGGTATGATCGCGTTTGTTGTTGACGTACCTGGCTTTATTAATGACCCCTCAACTGTGCTGCCTGTTCAGATTTTCCTCTGGTCCGACAGCCCTGAGCGTGCATTCACGGAACGTACATCTGGCGCCATTATGGTACTGCTTGGCTTCCTGATTATTATGAACACCGCCGCCGTTATGCTGCGTCGCCGTCTTGAGCGTCGTTGGTAAGTGGCCGTAACGAACTGATTTATTGGATAGAACTATGGCAATCATTGAGAATCATAAAACGGTCGGCAACCCGCTCTGTGACAGCGCAAAACTCAGTGCGCGTGATGTCTGCGTGTATTATGGTGAGAAAAAAGCAATCCACGACGTCAGTCTGGATATTGGTAAAAATGAAGTTATTGCTCTGATTGGTCCTTCAGGCTGTGGTAAGTCGACGTTTCTGCGCTGTCTTAACCGCATGAACGACACGATTGATATCTGTAGCGTGACGGGCCAGATCCTGCTGGACGGCGATAACATTTACGATTCAAAAGTCGATGTTGTGCCTCTGCGTGCGACCGTGGGCATGGTATTCCAGAAGCCGAATCCATTTCCTAAGTCTATTTATGACAACATCGCTTACGGTCCACGTATTCATGGCCTGGCGTCATCCCGCGTAGATCTTGATGAAATTGTAGAAAAGAGTCTGCAGCGCGCCGGCCTGTGGAGCGAAGTAAAAGATCGTCTGCATTCTCCGGGTACGGGTCTGTCAGGTGGTCAGCAGCAACGTCTCTGTATTGCCCGTACGATTGCGGTCGATCCGGAAGTGATCCTGATGGATGAACCATGTTCTGCATTGGATCCGATTGCAACTGCTAAAATTGAAGAGCTGATCGACGAACTGCGTGATAATTACACCATCGCGATCGTTACTCACTCCATGCAGCAGGCCGCTCGTGTGTCACAACGCACAGCGTATTTCCACCTTGGCCAGCTGATCGAAGTGAATAGCACAGATAAAGTGTTTACTACGCCACAACACCAGCTGACTGAAGCCTACATCACCGGCCGCTTCGGATAAGGAGGCAACCATGGAAATGAATTTTAACCAGCATATCTCAGGTCAGTTTAACGCTGACCTCGAGGGCATCCGCAATCATATGATGAGCATGGGTGGACTGGTCGAGCGTCAGGTAGCTAATGCTATCGAGGCGATCTGCAACGGCGATACACGTCTTGCCGATGAAGTTATCCGTCGCGAAGATGATGTGGACAAAGCAGAAGTCACCATCGACAACGAATGTACTCAGATTCTGGTGCGTCGCCAGCCAGCAGCATCTGACCTGCGTATGGTTCTGGCCGTTTCCCGCGTCGTGCGTGACCTTGAGCGTATCGGTGACGAAGCGAGCAAAATTGCGATTCACACGCTGGAAGTGACTGACAGCAAAGCGCCGCAATATTGCCAGCAGGCGATCCGTTACATGGGTGAAGAGGTTGTAAAAATGATCTCGGGCGCCCTGGATGCTTTCGCCCGTCACGATGTGGATGGTGCGGTTGAGGTTGTTCGCACCGATAAATCGGTCGATAAGCAATACGCGTCGGCCTTGCGTGAACTGATCACCTATATGATGGAAGACCCGCGCTCTATCGGCCAGGCGATCAGCATCCTCTGGATTCTGCGTGCGATCGAACGTATTGGTGACCACGCACGTAATATTTCTGAGCAGGTAATTTATCTGGTGAGCGGTACTGACGTCCGTCATAGCTCACTGACTGAGATCGAAGAAACTACTCAGAAGTAATCCCCGACAGGAAGCGCCCTGATAGCAATCAGCGGCGCTTTCTGACGCTGTCTTTCCCCGTTTTCCTCACTTTCTGTGCTGATTATTTCGTACAGGTCACATTTCCCGACTAGGCTTATCGGCGACAAAGTTCGTGTGCGCACTCATGTGACACTTATATTTCATAAATGTGACGCGCTGTCATATTTCTGAAATATTACGGCAACATAATCGTCGCCATCCTGTAATAAACAACAGGCAAGAACTTAACCGGGTGGGTGGACCACCACGAATAATCACCTCAGATGGATGATAACAATGAAAAAGACTGCTCTCGCAATCGCACTGACTTCAGCAACCGCATTCGCTAACGCTCAGACCGTTGAAGTTAAACTGCCTACTTTCTACGGCAAAATGAACGTGACTCAGGAATTCGTTCAGCAGGAAAACGATGGCAGCTACAGCCGTCTGCAGTCCAACGCTTCCCGTCTGGGTCTGAAAGGCGATTTCGCACTGAACGACGAACTGACTGCGTTCTACCAGGCTGAGTACCAGATCGACGTTGATGGCGATTCTGATGACGCTTTCTCTATGCGTAACACTTTCCTGGGTGCTAAGGGCAGCTTCGGTAAAGTACAGGCTGGCTTCTTCGATACCGCACTGAAAGCGGCACAGGGCAAAGTGGATCAGTTCAATGATCTGCCAGGCGACATCAAAAATATCGTAACAAACAGCGAAAACCGCGAAGCAAACGCTGTTCGCTACAGCACCCCAAGCCTGTCAGGCCTGGTGTTGACGGTTGATCACATCAACGCTGAAGAAGAAGGCGCTCACAACGGTCTTTCTCTGTCTGCTGTCTATAGCCGTGATGCTATCTATGCTGCCGTTGCACACGACAGCGAAGTAGAAGGCGAAGGCGTTTCTGTGACCCGCGTTGTTGGTCAGGTGTCTCTCGCGGATCTGACTCTGGGCGCACTGTGGGAAACTCAGGATGATAACGGTGAGTCTGCCGACGGATTCATGGTGTCTGCAGCACTGAAAGCAACCAGCAAGGTTGCACTGAAGGCTCAGCTGGCCTCTTCTGATATCAAGGCAGAAGGTAGTGAGCAGATGTCACTCGGCGCTGATTACAAGCTGGCTAAGAACGCCAAGACGTTTGTATTCGCCACGATGGGTGAAAACGATGCAGACGATTCAGGCGTTCAGGTATACGGCGCTGGTGTTGAGTACAAGTTCTGATCACAGATCAGGCTGAAGAGAAAAGCGCCCGATGGGCGCTTTTTTTATACCTGGCGAACGCGGAAAGACGGAATCACGAATGAGAAAGTACTGCCTTCGCCTTCGGTAGAATCAATCTGTAGTGTGGCGTCATGATGCTCAAGGGCGTGTTTTACAATCGACAAGCCCAGACCTGAGCCTCCGATTTCGGATTCGCGACTTTCGTCGACGCGATAAAAGCGTTCAGTCAGACGGTTGATATGCTCTGGTGGGATGCCCGGGCCATGGTCTCTGACCGATATTTTCAGCCCCTTGAGTGAGTGCTCCAGCGAAATCATGACATCGCCATCGTCACCGTATTTAAGCGCATTGGTAATCAGGTTGGTCAGAACCGAGCGCATTTCCTGCGGGAAACCTTCAATTTCTGCTTTTACTTTTCCGTTGATACGCAGATGGCTGTCTTCGCGATAGCTCTGCAGCTGGTCGACAATTTCATGGCAGAGGGTATTTATGCTGAACCATTCGCCACTGCGTTCTGAACTCGCGCTTTCGAGTTTAGAAAGCTCAATCAGATCGTTAACAATCCCTGTCATCCGACGGCTCTGGCTTTCCATCTGTTCGAGTGCGCGAGCCATCGGAGCCGGTGTATCCATTCCCGTGAACATTTCCAGGTAGCCGTTAATCACGGTGAGTGGCGTACGGAGTTCGTGAGAGACGTCGGCAATAAAGTTCTGCCGCATGGTTTCGACGCGCTTCTTCTCAGTGACATCCCGGATCAGCATGACCTTCTGTTCAAGTCCGAACTCCGTGATCTGCAACTGCAGGCTGAGCATCCGGATATCAAACTGCAGTGGTTCTGAATAATCGGCTTTATCGAAATAGCGCACAAACTGCGGCGCGCGGATCAGGTTCTTAATGTGCTGGCCGGCATCGTCTTTACGCAGCCTGAGCATTCTGACGGCGGCTCCGTTAAAGGTGGTGATATGACCGTTCTGATCAAGGATGATGACGCCGTCCTGCAGCGATTCGATCCCCTGGCTGTAGCGTTGCAGTTGAGTCGCCTGTTTCAACAGGCGATTTTTAAGATTCTTTTCGCGCAGCACCAGGCGGTCAGCACTGTAACCGACCAGGCCGTTGTCCTGGGGAGCTTCACCCTGGCGGTGTGCCCAGCGATACAGTGTCGTGGCAATACGGACACTGATGATCTGAGAGACGATAAGCCCTCCCAGTAAGCCAAAGAGGGGCTCTCCGACCGACAGACCGGCGGCTAACCCCAGTGCACAGATAACAATGATGCGGAAAACTTCCCGCTGAAAAGCACCCTGACGCAACGACTACACCTCTGATTTAAAGTCGGGTGAAAAACGATAACCGGCTCCGCGCACGGTTTGTATCATACGTTCGTGGTCATCGACGGAAATGGCTTTACGAAGGCGACGGATATGCACGTCTACCGTCCGGTCGTCGATGTACACGTTCCCGCCCCAGACTCTGTCCAGCAACTGACTGCGGGAATACACGCGATTTGGATGACGGAGGAAGAACTCAAGTAAGCGGAACTCTGTCGGGCCCATAGTCACTGGCTGATCATTAATGCGGCAGACCAGATTTGTTGGGTCAAACTGCAATCCTGAGGCCTCAAGTGGCTTCTCTGTATCGCTGCCGCCACTGCGGCGGAGCACCGCCTTTACGCGGGCGGTCAGCTCACGGGGGGAGAACGGCTTGACGACATAGTCGTCTGCACCGGCATCCAGGCCCCGGATTTTGTCATCTTCTTCCGCTTTCGCCGTCAGCAGAATCACTGGGATATCCGACGTCCGCTCGTCTCTTTTCAGACGAGTGGTCACTTCGAGTCCTGACAGCATGGGCATCATCCAGTCCAGAATGACGAGATCGGGACGATCGTTGATCGTCATCTGTAAGGCAATCTGGCCGTTGGCAGCACGTCGGGTCTGAAATCCGGACATTTCCAGGCTGGTACAGATCAGCTCACTGATGGCTGGCTCATCGTCTGCGACCAGAATGAATCCACCGCTCATCGCAGGGTCCTCAGTTTAATGGCTTCGTGAAGGCGGTATTGTGACATTTTTATGAAAGCGGGTATCCCCCTGATTTATAGGAGAATATTCGAAAAAGTAGTTGACGACACCGAGGGGCATCAGTACTATCTGTGCCCACTTAGCCGGTATAGCTCAGTCGGTAGAGCAACTGACTTGTAATCAGTAGGTCCCGAGTTCGACTCTTGGTGCCGGCACCATACAAAAAAGCCCGCATTTATGCGGGCTTTTTCTTTTTCCGGGTCAGAAAAACAGCCTGACCTCCACCTGATATCCTTCATTGTCATGGGTCTGCAGACGACTGACTGCATATCGCCACTCGCCTTTTTCTGGCGCGCCCATATAAACATCCAGTGCTGTGCTGATCAGACGTGTCGCCTGAGGGGATTCACCGTTGTGGCTTTGCCAGTCGTTGTAGAGGTCCCACTGACTGGAATAAGCCTGATACTGTTCTTCGTTGGGTGTCTGTTCGGGGTCGTAGGCGTAGGTGAAACTGAAAGGTGACATCAGAGCGAAGCATGCTGCGCATGGGCGCAGCCATTTCTGACGACGCAGTACCCGCTTGAGTATGGATTCATCGATGGCTCCCAGAGCCACCAGTGCTTCACCCAGGCGACAGTGATGCTCCTGCTGGTAGCGCAGCGCCGCCTGCAGTTGCGACGGAGTGATGGACTCGTTGTTCAGTAACAGCTGGCCGAGGCGGTGTTGGACTGGCGGATTCATGATGGAACTCTCTGTACCTTTCTCTGAACAATAGAATGGCACGCTGGTTACAAAGAACCACAGGAGTCTGGTTACCTATTGCAACCTGATTGTAACTGTCTGGGGGAATGAGGAGTGATTTGCAGGGCCCCAAAATAAATCGGGCGGTCAGGACATCCTGTCCTGACCGCCACAGCACCCTATGCCTTCCTGGCAAACTTCATCCGTGAGCGAGATCCTCTCTGGTCTTCCGTGTGGCCTCCTGGCCGACTTGTCCTGACTATCCGTGATCTTCCTTTGGCATCCAGCCCGGCTTCCAGCCGATCCTACATCCTGTCACCGACTCCGTCGGTGTCTGTGCTCCTTGCGCTAGTAAAGATAGCAAAACTGGCCTGCTCTCACAGAACCCGGTGAGAAAAACTGGCGCATCCGATCTCATGGGTCGCAAAAAATCTTATTTAAAATCAATGAGATAGGGGTTTTCTGTAGCCCGCTTGGATAATAACCCGTACTTCAATTACTCATATATCGCACTCCTTTGTGAGATATATCTCACAAAGGAGTGGGTTAATTACTCACAGCTTGGAAACGGAAGGTAAACAGGGCGTTACACGAATGGAACAGTAGCCCCTTTAACCGGCGGTAATTTCATTATAGAGGCGTGAAAACCCCTGAGGATCGACAAGCTCGCCGTCTTCCCGCAGTGCCGGATAGGCAAGGTTGTGTTGACGGCATAACTTGCTGATCTGCGGCTGGCACCACTCAAACAGCAGACGCTCGTACCACTCGGCAGGGAGTCGCGCAGACTGGTACATTCCGGCTTTCTCCCGCTGATAGCAGGCTTCGTTGAGGATAATGGCTGCAGCAACCGATACATTGAACGACTGCACCATGCCGTACATCGGGATGATCAGATGTTCATCCGCTAACTCAGAAGCTTCGTCGCTGACGCCTTCTTTCTCTGTGCCCATTAGCAGGGCAGTGGGCTGAGTGAAGTCATAACTGCGATAATCAATCGCCCGGTCAGTGAGGTGTGCTGCCACCACTTTCATCCCCTGGGACTGAAGCTCACGGATGCCTCCGGTGATTTCACTGTGCGTCTGAACTTCGATCCATTCTGCGGAGCCAGCGGTAGAAGCCGTGCGGAGGCGGTACTTATCTTTCGGCCAGATGCAGTGAATTTTGGGGATGCCTACGGCATCGCAGGTACGCGCGATGGCGGAAAGATTATGAGGCTTGTACACCTCGTCCGTGATCACGGTAAGATCTGGCTGTCGTTTATCCAGTGTTTCCCGGATTCGGTCGTAACGCTCTGGCGTCATGCGGCAGACACCTCCTGGGTGAATATCAAGGGGGCGGGATTGTATAAAAAATATGCGGAGGAATCATGCGCGGTAATCCACTCATCGGAATGCAATATGTCTGGCGGGGGTTTCAGAACCTCAGAACACCGGGGCTGAGGAAGTATGTTGCCCTGCCATTGCTGTTGAATATTCTGATCATGGGCTCAGCGACGGTATTGGGTGTTCGTCAGATCGACGAATGGATGGGGGCACTGTCAGATCTGCTGCCTTCGTGGCTCAGTTTTCTTTACTGGATTCTGATGCCGCTGGCGGTGGTCGCACTGGTTCTGGCACTGGTGTATTTCTTCAGTGCGGTACTGATGATTATTGCGGGTCCATTAAACGGGCTTCTGGCGGAGAAGGTCGAGACGATGCAGGGCGGCACTCTGCCGGATGAGTCACTTGCCAGTATGGCTGTCAGGACGCTGGGCCGTGAAATGGTGAAGGTCGCCTACTACCTGCCCCGCTATCTGGGCATTTTTATTCTCGGGTTTATCCCGTTGTTGCAACTGGCGGCGGCCCCGTTGTGGATCTGGTTTGGTGGCTGGATGATGGCAGTGCAGTACGCGGATTATTCGTTTGATAACCACACCCGCCCGTTTGCTGACGTCCGCTCTGCGATGAGTGCAGACCTGTTCACTGTGATGGGGTTTGGCCTTCTGGTGGCTCTGTTACTGACGATCCCGGTGGTTAATCTGTTTGTGATGCCCGCGGCTGTGATCGGTGCCACACTCATGCGTATTGAACGTATGCCTTTTGAGGGTGAAGAGGGGAAACTTGTCTATGCTGAATCAGAAGAGACGATTCACAGGCTTTCCCACGATGAAACTCAGGATTCTGGTCGTTGATGATGCGGCTTTCGTACGCGACCTGGTAAAAAAAGCGGTCCGGGATACCTATCCCGGCTGCGAACTTCACGAAGCGATTGATGGCCGCAAGGCGATCACTCTGCTCAATCAGCGCGAAATCAACCTTGTGCTCTGTGACTGGGAGATGCCGGAAGTCTCGGGCATTGAGGTTCTGCAGTGGATGCGTGCAGATGAGCGCTATAAGAAAACCCCGTTTATGATGATCACCAGCCGGGGCGATCGGGATCACGTGATGAAGGCCGTCGAGGCGGGGGTGTCTGATTATATTGGTAAGCCCTTCACCCGTGAGAACTTCGTGGCGAAAATGGCGAAAGTGGTGGCGAAGCATCACGGTGTAAAGCCCGGTCAGGGCGCTCCCGGGCCGTCTGCACATGCCAATCAGTCTGCTGATGTACTGACCGCCCGGCCGGCGTCACCTCCTCAGGCCGATCTGGGGGGAGCTTCTGTACTCGTCGCGGGCCAGGCTGCAGGCAACGAGACACCAGAAAAAAGTACCCCAGAACCAGCCCGCGGCAAAGCAAAGCCGAAAGCAAAAGGCGTCGCCAGTATCCGCTTCGGTTCAGGTGGCACGGCGAAAGTAGTGCTCAAGGATATTAATCTTCAGGAACTCATCGGCGTATTCCGTCGCGAAGGGGCACTGCCTGCGTTACTTGAGCCGGTTGTTCTGGATATTGTTGATCAGGACTCAGGCGATGTCGCCCGTATCAACGGCTATGTGCGCATGATGCAGGCTCAGGAACCACATCCCGATGCGGAAACAATCCAGATTCTGATCCGCTATGTGGATGATGATCAGGACAAGCTGGATGTGCTTTCGCGCTTTATTGCGAAAGTCCGCTGAGAGGCAGGATCGGGTGAGAAGCTCGCGATAAAGCAGCTGCCCTGGCCGGGGGTGCTGGTAATGTCCAGCTGACCATTGTGGCGCAGCAGTACGTGTTTCACGATGGCCAGCCCGAGACCGGTGCCGCCGGTTGCTTTGCTGCGGCTGGGGTCCGCGCGATAAAAGCGTTCTGTCAGACGCGGGATATGATGCTCATCGATGCCGATTCCCTGATCGCTGACACTCATGTGTATCCCCTGATCGTCTTCATACCAGCGGATGTCAATCCGGCCACCATCGGGTGAGTATTTCACCGCGTTTACGATCAGATTAGTGAAGGCGCTGCGTAGCTCTGTTTCGAATCCTGTTAGGTCGTGGTCGCATTCAATACTGAGCCGGATCTGGTGTCGTCCCTCGGACAGGGCCAGGGCCTCTTCGGTGATCTGTTCAAGCAGAGTCACTACATCGACCGTCGATGCTTTGTCGGCAGTTCGTGTTTCCAGCCGTGACAGTGCCAGAAGGTCGCGCACCAGCGCATCCATACGCGCTGCCTGTTCTTCCATCTGACGCAGAATCCTCAGATTCCGCTCGGGCAGTTCGCCGCAGAGCTGATCGAAGGTTTCAAGGTAGCCTCTGATCACGGTCAGCGGTGTACGGAGTTCGTGACTGACATTGGCAATAAAGTCTTTCCGCATCTGCTCCAGCCGGTGCAGCCGGCTGATGTCGTGGATGACCAGAAGACGGTCATTGCGTCCGAACAGGGTGATATTAAATTCCAGATGCAGGTCGTGCCGTACTGGTGACGACATGGTAAACGGGGTTTCGTAATCACAGGCCTCAAAATAGCGCGCAAACTCAGGGGCACGGATCAGGTTGGTGATCGGCTGATTGACGTCCACAGGTGAGCGCAGCCCGAGAAACTTTTCTGCGGCCAGGTTCCACCATTCAAGGCTGCCATGCCTGTCGACCATGATCACGGCATCCTGAAGAACGGAGGTGGAATCCTGAATCCGGTCTGTGATGGCCATCAAGCGGCGCTGATAACTCTGACGTCGACGACGCTGACGCAGAACCAGGCGGTTGATACTGTCCCAGAGATTGTAGCGGGAGTCGTGTCCTTCAGGATCTTCGCGGCAGAGGTCGCGGTGTAGTCTGCGAGCCAGCCAGAGCTGGCGGGTGAGTAGTCCCAGTGCAATGACTGCCATAGGCAGGAACGGCCACGGGCTCCACCACAGGCCGCTGACACCCGCCGCCAGAAGCAGCAGGAACAGTGTGCGTTCCCGTTGCCAGGGACGGATCATCTCACGATGCTTTCGTCGAGAAACGGTAGCCTGTGCCGCGCACCGTCTGAATCAGATGCTCGTGAGTGGTACCCAGCGCTTTTCGCAGACGGCGTATATGGACGTCAACTGTACGTTCTTCGACATACACGTTGCCTCCCCATACCTGGTCCAGCAGCTGCGAGCGTGAGTACGCCCGCTCCTGGTGGGTCATGAAGAACTGCAGCAGGCGATATTCAGTCGGGCCGACATCAATCGGGCTGTCGTGTGACATCACTCGGTGGCAGATGGGGTCGAGAATCAACCCGTTAACTTCGATCGCTTCTTCGACACCGGGTGGTGTTGCGCGCCGGAGGACGGCCTTCAGGCGTGCGACCAGCTCGCGGGGAGAAAATGGCTTAGTGATGTAATCGTCGGCACCACTTTCGAGGCCCTGCACTTTGTTCTCTTCCTCACCTTTCGCAGTGAGCATGATGATCGGCAGTTCGGCGGTGGTTTCTTCACGCTTAAGACGTCGGGCGAACTCTACGCCACTGACGCCGGGCAGCATCCAGTCGAGCAGAATCATATCCGGGCGCTGATCCACAACGATCGAGTGCGCTTCCTGTACGTTTGCAGCTTCCATGCACTGGTAGCCAGCCATTTCCAGAGCAACGGCGATCATTTCACGGATCGGTGCTTCGTCGTCGACGATCAGCACTTTTTTACCAGCTGTTGTCATAGTCCTGTCACGGTCTGATTAGTTATTACAGACCTATTACACAGAATCAATGTTACAGGGATGTGACAGTATCAGAGGAATGACAGCACAATTCCGGCCCAGACGATGACGCCGAACCAGTGGCTCTGACGGAATACCCGGAAACAGGATTCCCGATCCCGGTCACGCGCCTGCCAGAGCTGCCAGGCCAGGAACAATGCACCGGCGAGCAGGCTCAGATAGTACACGCCGCCCAACTCAAAGCGGGCACCGGCGAGAGCGAGGCAGGCCAGCGCCATGACCTGCAGCAGGCCGATCATATGAAGGTCGAGATCGCCGAACAGGATGGCGGTGGATTTCACGCCTATTTTCAGATCGTCGTCACGGTCGACCATGGCATAGTAAGTGTCGTACGCGATGGTCCAGCACAGGTTGGCGGCGTACAGTAGCCAGAGTGCTGCAGGCAATCCGGAGCTTTCAGCAGCGAACGCCATAGGGATTGCCCACGAAAAGGCAGCGCCGAGAAACAGTTGTGGCAGGTGGGTGTGGCGTTTCATAAAGGGGTAGATGAACGCCAGAGCGACCCCACCGAATGACAGCAGAATGGTCATTCTGTTGGTGAGCAGGACCAGCAGGAAGGCCACCAGACACAGCAGGGCAAACCCGGTCAGCGCCGCGCGGGAACTCAGGGCGCCGGTTGCCAGAGGGCGGTCACTGGTCCGCTTTACGTGGCCGTCCACCTTACGGTCAGCGAAGTCGTTGATCACACAGCCCGCCGAGCGCATCAGAAAGACACCCAGAGTAAAGATGATCAGGTTCGCCAGAGAGGGCGTACCTGCGGCTGCAATCCATAGGGCCCAGAACGTTGGCCAGAGCAGCAGATAGGAGCCGACGGGCTTATCCAGACGGGTGATCTGTATCCAGGGACGCCATTGCGGCCACAGGTTATCCAGGCGGGTTGTCAGTGTTTTCATACGGCTCAGATAAAGTCTTTCAGGTCCGGACTGAACGCTTCAGTCACCATTAACGGCTGCTGGTGTATGTAGAAAACCGAGCGCCGGCACCATGTTAACCCGTCAGCCTCCGGACTGCAGCGGGAGGCTTTCAGTGGTGTGCGTCTGAGACTGGGCTGACTGAAGAGAAAGCCGCCCAGGGAGCGGTTGCCCAGGTGTTGCAGGCGCTTCACCGGGCCACGCAGGGATCGCAATGGCACGGCAGTACGGGCATGAACCAGTTCATGCTCGCCCAGCATCAGCACGACTTCACGATACCAGACGCGGTCGCTGCCAGTGAGTGACAGCTCTGCCTGCTCGAGTGCGGTCGGGAATCCATAGCCTTCACGTTGACAGCGGACACGGAACTGTCCCGGCCGCAATGCGCTGAGTCGCGCAGTCAGAGAGCCCGGGTCAAACAGCCAGCTGCGCCAGAATGTCGGGATCAGCGCAGGTATCAGGCGTGCCCGGCACGACCATTTCGGGCTGAGCGGATGCAGAACAGGAGAGACAGAGGGCGCGTGCTTCATGGCGCGGAGCATGCGCTAATTCTGCCTGTCAGGCAAGCCAGACGGGAAAACTGCCCGGAATTGACCGTTGATTTTACAGGGCTGCATGAGTAGTTTTAGCGCCTCATAAAAAAGTTAACGTTTATAGGTTACTGGTATGAAGAAGTGGCAATGCGTGGTTTGCGGCTGGATTTATGATGAGGCTGCTGGCGCTCCTGAAGAAGGCATCGCGCCGGGCACACGTTGGGAAGATGTGCCTGATGATTTTATCTGCCCTGACTGTGGTGTAGGTAAAGAAGATTTCGAGATGGTTGAAATCTGATGTCTCCGGCCACCGCGCCCGGTGGCCGTACTTCCCTGCTTAATTCTCCCCCTCTCTCCTGATCATCGCGGATACAAATATGACGAATTCTACAGCCCCTGTGGTAGTGATCGGCTCCGGACTGGCCGGATATAACCTTGTAAAAGAATTGCGTAAGCTGGCACCAGAGCAGGACATCCTGGTCATTACGGCAGACGATGGCCGTAACTACTCCAAGCCAATGCTGTCGACTGGCTATGGCAAGAACAAAAGTGCCGATGAGCTGGCTATGTCCAGCGCAGCCGACATGGCTGCTCAGTTTAATATCACTGTCCGCAACAACACCCGCGTGACTCATATTGATACCGATGCGCATCGCGTTTTTCTCGGTGAAGAGCCGGTTGAATACAGCAAGCTGGTTCTGGCCTGGGGTGCTGAAGCGGTATCTCCCCGTATTGAGGGTGATGCTGAAGACCGTATTTTCTCCATCAACGATCTGGAAGACTATGCGGCATTCCGCGCGGCAGCAGATGGTAAGAAGCGCGTGCTCATCATGGGTGCTGGTCTGATTGGTTGTGAATTCGCGAACGATATGACCGTCGGCGGTTTTGAGTGCGAAGTCGTGGCTCCATGTGATCATGTGTTCCCGACTCTGCTGCCTCAGGATGCAGCCAACGCGGTTCAGCGTGGGCTGGAAGGCATCGGTGTTAAATTCCACCTTGGTCCACTGGTTACGCGCGTCAGCCGTGATGGTGACGGCGTATCTGCTGCCCTCAGCAATGGTGTTGAAGTAAAAGCTGATGTGGTCGTGTCTGCAATTGGCCTGCGTCCACGTCTCGACCTGGCCGTAAAAGCAGGTATTCAGGTGAATCAGGGAATCGTCGCTGACCGTCTGTTGCAGACCAGCGCTAAGGATGTATACACCCTGGGCGATTGTGCGGAAGTGGAAGGGCGTGTCCTCCTGTACGTTCTGCCTCTGATGTCTGCGGCGCGTGCGCTGGCCAAGACTCTGGCAGGCACTCCGACCGAGGTCAGCTACGGCGTGATGCCGGTGACGGTGAAGACGCCTGCCTGCCCGGTGGTCGTGAATCCACCTGCTGCTGACGCTGCCGGTCGCTGGATTGTTGAGCAGGAAGGCAACGATGTTCAGGCCGAATATCGCAATGAAGCCGGTGATCTGCTGGGTTACGCTTTGACCGGAGCCAAAGTAGCTAATAAAGTAGCGCTTAACAAAGAATTGCCGGCTATCATGCCCTGATTCTCTGTCACCCTGTTCACACGAACAGATTGTTAACCGGAAAAAAGGATCAACTCATGCGTAAACCAGAACTGGCCGCAGCTATCGCCGAACAGGCAGACCTGAGCAAAGAAAAAGCAGCGGAAGTGATTACCGCTTTCACTGACCAGGTTGCCAAGGCGCTGAGCGCAGGTGACTCTGTGACTCTGATCGGCTTCGGTACCTTTGAAGTACGCAACCGTGCAGAGCGTCAGGGCAAAAACCCACAGACCGGCGCGCCAATCACCATCGCTGCGGCGAAGGTTCCTGCATTCAAGCCAGGTAAGGCTCTGAAGGAGTCCGTGCAATAAGTTCGTGCACAGACAAACGCAGGGCGGAAGACCTCACTGTTGAGTGGGTCCGACGCCTTGTGATCGGCGAGGGGCTTTGCCCCTTTGCCAGTCCTGTGTTCAGCAGGATGCATACCGAGGTTTACTCAGGCAACGACGCCAACGAGGCAACCTCAGCCTTCATGGACCTTCTGCAGAAGGTCGCGGAGGCCGATCCGGACGAGCTTCCTACAGCTCTGTTTGTCACTCCCCGCCTGTTCAGCGATTTCGATGCCTACTGGAACTGGTTTCTGGTGTGCGACAATCTGCTCGTCCAGCTGGGTTATGAAGGCAGGCTGCAACTGGCGACTTTCCATCCTCACTATGTATTTGAGGGTGAGGAAGAGGATGACCTCAGTCATTACACCAACCGCTCACCGTACCCTATGCTGCATATCATCAGAGAAGACGATATCGAAGAAGCACTGGCGTCTGTCCGTTATCCTGAACGGATTCCGGAGCGCAACCGTCAGCATATGCGTCGCCTGGGCCGGGCAGGGCTACTGGCTAAAATGCCGGAACTCGCGGATACTCCCGTTTTTGAATCAGAGGAACCAGAGAAGTGATCAAATTCCGTCTGTTACTGTGGCTGATGGCCCGGATGATGAAAAAAGCTGCAAAAACCAACGCCGAATTCCGTGCGCAGCTGGAAGGCCAGGATTTTGTTTTCCAGATCCAGACCGAAGACAAGCAGACCGTTCGGCACTTTGTGGTGAAGGATGGTAAGGTAAAGAGCAAAGGGAAGGCGCACGCCGATCCGGCGTTTACGATCAGTTTTGTGAGCGCCCACAAAGGCCTGAAAATCATGACCGCGAAGGATCGTAATGCCTTTATGCGTGGGATTCAGGAAAAAGACATACTGCTCAGCGGTGATCTGACCAAGCTGATGTGGTTCCAGGGTATTTCTAAGTATCTGAAACCCTGAATGACCTGAAGGAGGAACACCCCGTGAGTCTGACCGCGCGTATTCTGTTGTCCATGGTGGCAGCGGTAGTACTGGGAAAAATAACCCACGAGGTGCTTGCCCTTCCTGATCTGAACGAGACCATCCGGTTTATTCTGGATGATGTTCTCAGTGCTGGTCTGTTCACGCTGATCGGCAAAATCTTTATCGCCAGCCTGAAAGTGCTGGTCGTCCCTCTGGTGTTTGTGTCGCTGGTCTGTGGTGTCTGTCATCTGAGCGATCAGAGCAGCCTGGGCTGGATGAGCCTGCGAACCATCGGGCTCTATCTGGTGACGACCAGTATTGCGATTTCACTCGCGCTGGCAGCAGCGACCCTGGTCGGCCCGGGCGTCGGTGCGAATATGGAGTCGGAGGCTGTGTATTCCGCGCCTGAAGCGGTTCCGTTTCTTGATGTTCTTGCCAATATTTTCCCCAGTAATCCTTTCCAGGCCATGGTTGAAGGCAACATGCTGCAGGTGATTGTGTTTGCCATGCTGGTGGGCCTGGCGATCGGTCGTGCAGGCGTTGAAGGTGAAAGGGTGGGTAAGCATTTTTCAGACTGGAATGAAGTCATCATGAAAATGGTGGGGATGCTGATGCAACTCGCACCGTACGGCGTCTTCAGCCTTCTGTTTACCCTGCTGGCTTCTAAAGGTCTGGGGCCAGTCGAAGAGCTGATCGCCTACATGCTCACCCTGATTGGTGTATTGCTGGTGCACGGCCTGGTCGTGTATCCGCTGATTCTGAAACTTCTTACCCGTCTGCCGGTAAAGATCTTCTTCCGCAAAATGTGGTCCGTACAGCTGTTTGCTTTCAGTACAGCGTCCAGCAGCGCGACTCTGCCAGTCACGATTCATAACGCCGAAGAGCGCCTTGGCGTCGGCACTAAGGTGGCCTCCTTTGCTCTGCCTCTGGGAGCAACGATTAACATGGACGGTACCGCCATCATGCAAGGGGTGGCAACGGCGTTTATCGCACAGGCGTTCGGTATTGATCTGACCCTGGGAGACTATCTGTTGGTGATTGCGACAGCGACGATTGCATCCATCGGGACTGCCGGGGTGCCAGGCGTCGGACTTATTACACTGGCGATGGTGCTGCAGCAGGTTGGGCTTCCGGTCGAGGGTATCGCGTTAATCATCGGTGTGGACCGTCTGCTCGATATGATCCGTACGGCGGTGAACGTGACCGGGGATGCCATGGTGTCGGTGGTGGTGGCTGACGCTGAAGGCGCGCTCGACCGGAACCGGTATCTGAGTGACAAGGTGCAGGAGAAGCACGGCTGAACATTGTACGTACACTGCTTCTGAGCCTAGCTCTGCTGGCCCTGCCGGTTTCGGCTGATACTGCGGATGAGATTATCCGGCTGAGCGGAGTCAGCGGGGTGTCGCAACAGGTACATCAGCAGATTCAGCAGCTGCCGCAGGAAGCTGCGCGCGAGCGCGCGATGATTGCGCTCTCTGCCTGGGCTCCCAGGGTACTGGAGTATCGTTTCCGCACTATTCTGGAGTCTTACTCCGGAAGCTCCGCAGAAGAACTTCGCGCTCTGTTGGTTTCAGAGGAAATGGTGGCCGCCCGACAGGCGGAGGCCGTTGCGTTAAAAGCACAGGAATCTGCAACGTATCAGGCATACCAGCAGCGGCTGCAGACGTCCCCGCCCGTGGCCTCCCGGGTGACTGCGATTGAAGAGTTGGACCGCGCGATGCAGTTCAGTCGCTGGCTGGTTCTGGCTGATGCCGCTGTCAGTCATGTGACGGGCAGGGCGCCCGATCCTGCACACACAAAAAAGGAAGCGCTGGGCTTCCTTATGTATGCGTATCGTTTTATCAGTCCTGCTCAACTGACACAGCTTACCGCTCAATGGCAGGCGCCGGCTCTGCAGCAATGGCTGGCCGAAGCCAGCGCCGCTTTACCTGTTATCCGTTCTGATTCAGCAGAGCAACAAGATCCCCAAGGTCGTCCAGCCGCTCCAGTAGCGCCTGAGTAACTTCTTCGGCGTCTTCTTTTTTCAGTCCGAGCCCCTCAAACATAGTGTCTGGGATTGCTTCAAACGGCCCGTCACCAAAGCCGTGCTGGCGCAGCAGGCGTGAGGCAATAAACAGCAGGTTGGCGTAGACCGCATGCTCATCATTGCAGGCGGGGTTGTGTTGGTGACGTACTGCGCTGACAAGCTCAGCGGGCATCTGCCACTGAAACATCAGGCTGGCGGCACACTGCTCACGGGTCATCCCCAACAGGTAGTGCTCGATGTACAGGCGGTTAATGTGTGGGTTCGCCTCAATATGCCGGTTTACCAGTGAAAACTGCGGCGGAAATATCTGCCCGAGAATCAGAAAACCGAAGTTGTGCAGCAGTCCACAGAGGTAGGATAAGCCCTGACTTGGGCGCATATCGAATGGGATTTTACGCACCAGCTCGGCACAGAGTGTCGCGGTAACCACGGCCTGCTGCCAGAACGGAGCGTAACCGTGCGGACCTTCTTTGGGCACTGACAGGGTGCGACCCAGTGCCAGCCCCAGCGCCAGATTGATCACCAGATCAAATCCGAGTACGCGGATCACCGCCTCTTCAACGGTTTTTACCTCACCTCGGGTGCCGTAGTAGGGCGAGCGGGCCCAGCTGAGTACCTGTGCGGACATGCCGGGATCGAGCTCGACGGTATTCGCCAGTGCTTTGGTATCGGCGTTCGGATCGACGCGCAGTTCAATAATCTTGCGGGCAGTTTCCGGCAGCGGTGGCAGATCAAGCGTCTCTTCCAGGCGCTGGCGTATCCGCAGGGGAGTAAACTGGCGAATGGCCGAGTGCACATCTTCCAGGTCGAGATCGGCCCCCTGTTGCGGAGAATCAGGACGAAGCGGTGCGGTATAGTTGCCAATGTGAGAACTGGTGGTAAGGGTTCTGAACTGTTCCATCGGAATGCGGAGCCACTCGTGTCCGGCACCCGATACTATGTAGAGTTCAGTCTCTTCCAGCAGAGCAGCATCGACCATGCTCTCCATGCCGGTAATCTGTGGCAGAGCGGGAAATTCGCTCAGCTGATAACGGGTTTTCAGAGCACTGAGTTCTTCTTCCGCAAGCGCGGTGAACTGGCGCCCGAACGAGTGCGACAGGCGTGTGAGGTCGAGCATGCGGTTGCCGGGAATAACAACCTGAATCTGCCCCATGTCGTCCTTAAGAAAAACGACGTTTGCTACTTTGGCTGAATAAGACGCCGGGGTATTGCTCTGCATAATCTCAAACAGCTCCTGATCATCGGCGGCTGTGTATGGGATACGCCAGTCGTCGAGGATTTTCATTACTACTGCAGGGATGGCGGACATGTGCCAGTCCTCGTTTATCAATCGTATCCATCCAATATAGTCGACAATTCAGGAGTTGCTGGCTGCTCAGGCCAGTATTTCGATGTCCGCGAACAATGTGGCCGATATCAATTCAGACGTTGGCAAAACGGCCGGCATTGCCCAGCCAGCGCTGTACCAGAGGGCCGACGGTTGCAGGGTGCTTCAGCCAGAGGTCCTGAGCCATGGCCTGTACCTGTGGGAGCATATCCGCATCACGCTGAAGGTCTGCGACACGCAGCATCTGCAGCCCTGTCTGGCGGGTACCCAGGAGTTCACCCGGGCCGCGTATCTGCAGATCCTGTTCGGCAATGTAAAAGCCGTCCTGGCTGTCGCGCATGACCTGCAGTCGCTGTTTGCTGGTGAGAGAAAGTGGCGCCTTATAAAGAAGCACGCAATGACTCTTTGCGCTTCCCCGGCCAACCCTGCCGCGTAACTGGTGCAGCTGCGCAAGCCCGAGGCGCTCCGGGTTTTCGATAATCATCAGGCTGGCATTGGGGACATCCACTCCGACTTCAATAACGGTAGTGGCCACCAGGAGGTCGAGTTCGTGGGCTTTGAATGCGTCCATGATGGCGGCTTTTTCTGCGGCCTTCATTCGTCCATGGACGAGGCCGATGCGCAGCTGAGGGAGCGCCGCGCGCAATTCTTCGGCGGTGTTTTCTGCCGCCTGACACTGCAGGGTTTCGCTTTCTTCAATCAGGGTACAGACCCAGTAAGCCTGTGCTCCTTCGCTGCAGGCTTCCTGTACGCGTTGAATAATCTCAGGTCGCCGCTGTTCGCTGATGGCGACTGTTGTAATCGGGCTGCGACCGGGGGGAAGTTCATCAATGACGGAGGTATCCAGGTCGGCATAGGCGCTCATCGCCAGTGTGCGAGGAATCGGTGTTGCGGTCATCACCAGCTGGTGCGGGGCCATGCCCGAGTGTTCGCCCTTCTCTTTCAGAGACAGTCGCTGGTGCACACCGAACCTGTGTTGCTCATCAATGATCACCAGCCCTAAGCGGGCAAAATGCACATCGTCCTGAAACAGCGCATGAGTACCGATCACCAGCTGAGCATGGCCGCTGGCAATTTCCTCCAACGCTTTTTCCCGGGCTTTGCCTTTCACTTTGCCCGCCAGCCAACCGGTGCGGATCCCGAGAGGGGCAAACCAGCCGTCGAGGTTTTTCAGGTGTTGCTCTGCCAGAATTTCTGTCGGTGCCATCAGGGCGACCTGATAGCCAGCCTGCAGCAGATCACAGGCCGCGAGTGCGGCGACCAGCGTTTTCCCCGACCCCACATCGCCCTGCACCAGCCTCAGCATCGGGTAGGGCTGTTGCAGGTCGGCGGTGATTTCGTCAGTGACCCGCTGTTGAGCGCCCGTGGGGGAAAACGGCAGTTGTGCGAGCAGTGATTTCCTGAGGGCATGGTCACCGAGAATGGCGGGTGCGGAATCGCGCTGCACCTGCGCACGAAGCTGCAGGAGAGACAGTTGGTGTGCGAGCAATTCTTCCAGAATCAGGCGTTTCTGTGCCGGGTGTTGTCCGCTCTCCAGCTCGGCGAGATTGACGTGCGTTGGTGGCTGGTGCAGAAACAGCAGGGCCTCACTCAGCCCGGGCAAACGCCACTGCTCCCGCCATTGCTCAGGCAGCAGGTCGGGCAGCAGGTCGGGCAGCAGGTCGGGCAGGTCTACGGCGTGGTTGCGCAGCAGCTCCTGGGTCTGTTCGTGCAGCAGGCGCAGGCGTTGTTGCGTGATGCCTTCAGTGGCCGGATAGACCGGGGTCAGGCGCGGCTCTGATTCATCATCGAGGCCGTCTTCCATCACGCGGTACTCCGGGTGGTACATTTCCAGACCGCTGGCTCCGCGGCGTGGCTCCCCGTAGCAACGCAGCTGGGTACCGACCGACATCTGGTTTTTCTGTGCCGCGTTGAAGTGATAGAAACGAAGGTTGATCAGGCCCGAGTGATCCTGCAGCTTGACCAGCAGACTACGACGCTTACCGAAAACGACGCTGGCACCCCGTACTTCCCCCTGAATGACCGCGGGTCGCATCGGGTGTAGTCCACCGATGGGGATGACCCGACTACGGTCTTCATAGCGGAAGGGCAGATGGAAGCACAGGTCGGTGAGGGAGAAGATATTCAGCTTCTCCAGCTGCTGCGCCAGCTTTGGGCCGACGCCTTTGAGATCGGTGAGCTTCTGCAGGTGAGCCATGGGCGTCAGCCGTGCAATTTACACTGACGGGCGTTAGATAGAAGCAGATCAATCGCCTGCCCGCGTGGGAAACTGGCGCGCCACGCCATGGCTACTGTGCGGTAAGGCGCGGGCTCTTTGAACGGGCGGATGCAGAGCAGGCTCTCATCCATGTTGCCAATCGCAGATTCGGGAAGGACGGTAATTCCCAGACCGGTGGCGACCATGTGCTTAAGGGTTTCCAGTGAGCTGCCTTCGAGCACGCTGCCCAGGCGGCTATGATGTTTACGGTGCAGTGCAGGACAATGTTCGAAGACCTGATCGCGGAAGCAATGACCTTCGCCAAGCATCAGCAGGTCTTCATCGACCAGTTGCTCCGCCGCCACAGACTCCTGTTTGCTCCACTTGTGATCGCGCGGCAGGACGACGACAAAATTCTCTTCGTACAGCGGGTGAGTGACAACGTCCGGCTCTGTAAATGGCAGGGCAACGATGATGGCGTCCAGCTCGCCATCGCGCAGTTGTTTGCGCAGAACGCCGGTGTAGTTTTCTTCCAGATACAGCGGCATTGTCGGTGCCTGCTTGTGCAGTAACGGCACAAGGTGTGGAAAGAGATACGGCCCGATAGTGAAAATCGCCCCCAGCTTGAGGGGAGACGATAACTGATCCTGCCCTGCGGTAGCGATGTCACGGATGGTGCGGGATTCTTCCAGAACGCGCTGAGCCTGGGTAACGATTTTTTCGCCCAGTGGCGTTACCGTCACAGAGCTTTTGCTGCGTTCAAAAATTGCCACGCCCAGCTCGCTTTCCAGCTTTTTTATCGCTACGCTGAGCGTCGGTTGACTGACAAAGCATTTTTCAGCGGCCCGGCCGAAGTGGCGCTCCTGCGCGACAGTGACGATGTATTTGAGTTCTGTCAGCGTCATAATTGCTACCTTGAATGAGAGTGGCAGATTTGATTTATTTTACCTATAAATGGGCGAAGCGGAAGGCCGTACTACAATAAAAGAAACGGTGTTGTGAGAAGCAGCACTTTAATGCCTGAAATGTGGAGGTAAGGCATGGCTCGAATCCTGGTTGTGGGAACCGGAGACATTGGTGGACACCTGGCGGGGCAAATGGCTGCAGAAGGGCACGAGGTATTCGGTGTTCGTCGTTCTGATAAGCCGGTTGCCGAAGGAGTAACAGTGATATCTGCGGACGTCGCAGACCCCGAGACTCTGACAGGGCTGCCCGATAATGTAGACATTCTGGTGTACAGCGTGGCAGCACCTGTATTCTCGAAAGAGGGCTATCACAACTATTACGTAAAAGGGCTGAAGAACGTTCTTAAGTCGTTAAAAGGCCAGAACGTAAAGCATGCATTTTTTGTCTCCAGCTCCTCGGTGTATCACCAGATGGACGCGGAGTGGGTCGACGAAACGTCTGAAACCCAGCCTTCCAGCTTTGCTGGTAAAGAAATGCTGGCTGCTGAAGACGCTCTGCTGAAGTCTGATATTGCCGGTACCGTGGTTCGTTTCACCGGCATTTATGGGCCGGGTCGTACGCGCATGATCGAGCAGGCGCGTCATGGCGGCTACTGTGATCCTGAGCCTGCGGTCTGGACCAATCGTATTCATCGGGACGATTGCGTCGGTGTGCTGCATTTCCTCATTACTAAGGCGTTGTCTGGCGATAAGTTGGATAACATCTATCTGGCCACCGATGACGAGCCTGCGACACTGTTCGACGTTCTCGAGTGGATGAAAGACCGCATCGGTGATGTCGATCCCGATAAAGACGTCGGCGAAGTATCCCGTCGTGCTAACCGCCGCTGTTCGAATAAGCGCCTGCGCGCACTGGGTTACGATTTCCGTTACACCAACTATCGTGATGGTTATGACGTGATGCTGACTGAGATGGGACTGATCTGAGCGGCACCTCCTGTTCGCGGCAGAGTCTTCTGCCGCGTATCACTACCTGATTTCTTCTGTCCTTTTGCCTTTGGGGCCACCGCCAGCTATACCTTTATAACTGGTATGCAATCTGTTGCTTCCGGTCTGAACGAAGGAGCACGGCATGGCGGGCAGCACCCAGGAAAAAATGATACTGATGGCGCAGATGGCGTCAGAAGGCGACACGCCCGGTAAACTGCTTTTCATTCAGAAATATTTCCCGTTAGCGTTCTTCTTTCTCACGGCCAGTGTTATTTCGTGGCTGACGGTCGTGTATACGCAGGAGTGGGAAGCTCAGCTCGAAGAAGAAGTTGCGGTGAGCCTTTCCAGCGCCTACAGCGCCGATCTTAAGGCATCATTTGATCAGCTTATTCACGATGCTCAGATTGTGAAGGGACTGGTCGATGCATCAGAGTTTGTCAGTGACGAAGAGTTTGATGTCTTCACACAGGCACTGTTAAGCGACAACGTCGCTACAGAAGTCAGCGCCATGCTGAATTACCGGGGGCTGAACTACATCACCAGCCTGGGGCGTGCAGACAGTACTGCCCTACTGTCTTTGCTCAGAGTGCCAGAAAACGGTCAACAGGTGACTCAGATCGTCCGTCGCCAGGCCGGACTGCTGGATGACTATGTTATTCGTTATTTTCCTCTGAATGACGCTCAGAGTTATGTCGCCACAGCAGTCTCTGCGAGTCGCCTCGAACAACTCTTCGACAGCAGCCGTGCTGACGCTGTGATCTTTATGACATCGTCGGAAGGTCATCAGGGTTTTACACTCGGAAATCAACATCTGATTCCGGATCACTTCTTTATGGTTGACGATTTCGAAGTCGGGCTTGGCGTCAAACAGAAAGTCATCGAACGGAACTGGTTTCAGAATTTCCGCTGGTTCGTCGTCCTGGCCAGTATCGGTGTCTCTATTATATTTCTGGTGCAGTTTATTCAGGCACGAATTTCGGTACGCCGGTTTATTGATCTGACGATGCAGCGTACCCAGGAACTTACCTCGATTAACGGCGACCTCGTTGACGAGATTATGCAACGGGCTAAGCTGCAGGGAGAGCTGTTGAGTAAAAACAGCGAACTTTCTTCGATGAACAGCGAGCTGGAGAAAGCCAGAGACCAGTTACTTCAGAAAGAAAAGCTGGCGTCCCTCGGGCAGATGTCCGCAGGTATTGCGCATGAAATTAATAATCCGGTCGGTTTTATTAAATCCAACCTGAATATGCTTGGAAAATACTGTGATCGTGCACTTTCACTGGCAGATGAACTGGACAGGGTAAAGTCCGGCGTGCCTGAAGGTGAGATGGTTGAACATATCAATCAACTTCAGAAAACCTGTAAATATACGAACCTGAGAAAAAATGTCGATGACGTTATTTCGGAATCTATGGATGGTATTGAACGCGTACAACGGATCGTAAGTGATCTGAAAATGTTTTCCCGACCGCAGGAGGACAGATTTCAGGTGGCTGATATCAATCGTTGTATTCTGAGTTCGGTCAATATTGCCAAGTCTCAGATACCCGAGGGTGTTCAGGTTCATTATGAGCTGGGAGAGTTGCCAGAGCTGGAAATGGTCGAGAGCCAGATCAGTCAGGTTATCGTCAATCTGGTAGTGAATTCCGCACAGGCAATCTCATCCGATGGAAATATTTATCTTCGCTCTTTTATCGACCGTAATGACATTATTATCGAGGTAGAAGACGATGGCTGCGGTATCGAGGACGCAGTTAAAGAGAGAATCTTTGATCCCTTTTTTACGACCAAAGATGTTGGAGAAGGAACCGGACTTGGTCTGTCTCTTTCTTATGGGATCATCGAACAGCATCAGGGACGAATCCGGGTGGATTCCGAAGTAGGTAAAGGTACCTGCTTCCGGATTGCTTTGCCTTTCAAAGACTCTGAACAGGATAAAGACGATGACTACTCATGCCTGTGAGGTACAGGAAACTGTGGACAATATCCGTTGCCGTATACTGCTGGTGGATGACGAACCTCATATTCTTTCGAGTCTTAAACGTTTGCTGGAAGATGAAGATGGCATTCAGGTGAGCACCGCAGAAAGCGCAGAAGATGGCCTTAAGGTTCTTGAGGCCGGGCCCATCGATCTGGTGATGTCTGATATGCGGATGCCGGGTATGGATGGTGCTGAATTTCTGACTCAGGTAGCGAATCGTTGGTCGCATACGGATCGTATACTGTTGACCGGATACTCAGATGTGACGTCCGCAATGACGGCGATTAATTCGGGGCGTATTTCTCAGTATCTGACCAAGCCCTGGGATGATGAGGACCTGATCCGTCGCATCAACGATATTATTTCTGTGCGCTGTCTTAAAGAGCAGAATCGCCGACTCATACAGATACAGGAAGATCAGAACAGGCAGCTGAGAGAGCTGAGTGAGCAGCAGGAGAAAACGATTCAGCTGCGGACTCAGGAGCTGCAGCAGACAGCGGACCAGCTTGATCTTGCATATCAGGATCTGAAAGAGAGTTACATGCAGTGTGTTCCTCTTTTGTCCGCGCTTGCAGATCTGAACGAGAAAACTAAAAAAGGGCATGCCAAGCGGGTCGCCGCGATTGCCGATCTTATCAGTGCTCAGATGGGACTGCCGGTTACCGAACAACGCCTGATTCATATTTCTGCACTGGTACATGATATCGGTAAAATCGGTATCGATCAGGCGACGTTACGGAAAAGCCCCGGAGAGATGAGCCGTGGTGAGCTGGCCATATATAAGCAGCATTCGATGTTAGGGGAAAGTGCTCTGATGGCGTTTGAGCCCATTCAGGAGGCGGCTTACATCGTTCGTTGTCATCACGAACGTTTTGATGGGGCGGGCTTTCCCGGAAAGCTCGTCGGTGAGGCTATTCCCCTGGGAGCCAGAATCGTGGCCGTCGCTAATGATTACGATAATCTGTTGTTGCCCCATAACTTTATGGGCAAAGCCCTGCAGGACAGGGAAGCGTACAACGTTATTGTTAAAGAAAGTGGCAAGCGTTATGACCCTGAGGTCGTCACTGCATTTGATTATGTCTACGATCAGATTCTGGAAATACACGCGAAAAATATGCAGGTCACCCTGCCTGTCTCGAAACTGAAACCAGGGATGGTGCTGAGCAATGATCTTGTCAATCATCACGGTATTGTGATGCTGGTGACCGGCAGAAAACTGACTGAAGGGCTCATCGAAAAATTAGCGCAGTTTGAAGAGGCGTTCGCTACCAAGCTGCAGGTGCCTGTGCGGCATCACGATAAGGAAGAACAGTAGCGGGTGGACGGCACCCGCTGACGGAGCTGTTAAACCAGCTCCAGAACACCGTCCATCTCAACACCGACACCTTTAGGCAGCTCTTTGACGCCCAGCGCAGCACGTGCAGGGTATGGCTGTTCGAAATACTGAGCCATGATGCTGTTTACGGTGGCAAAGTTGCTCAGGTCTGTCAGGAAAATATTCAGCTTGGCAATCTGTTGCAGTGAGCCACCTGCTGCTTCACAGACGGCAGTCAGGTTTTTAAATACCTGATGAATTTCTGCTTCGATGCCGCCTTCAATCACTTCCATTGTTTCCGGTACCAGAGCAATCTGACCTGACAGGTAAACTGTGTGGCCTATTTTTACAGCCTGGGAATAAGTGCCGATTGCCTGGGGTGCTTTATCGGTAGCGATGATCTCGCGGCTCATGATTTTTCCTTTGGATTTCTGGTTCGTACAATTTTGCTGACTCCGCGGATGGTGCGCAGCCGGCGTATAGTCCGTGCCAGGTGTTTGCGTCCCTGAACACTTAATTTCATATGTGTCACACTGAGGCGGGCATCGCGCTCTTCGACACTGATCTTTTCAATGTTGGCATCTGCCTGGTTAACGGCGGAGGCGACTTCAACAATAATACCGCGGCGGTTTTCCATGTAGACCTTAAGGTCGACAGTAAACTCACTGCTGATGTCTTTGTCCCAACTCAGGTGGACACATTTTTCCGGGTTGTCGCGATACTCTTCGACATTCCGACAGGTCTCTGTGTGAACAACCAGACCACGCCCTGAGCTGACATGCCCGACAATAGGATCACCCGGAATCGGGCTACAACATTTTGCAAAGCTGACCACCAGACCTTCGGTGCCTTTAATCGCCATTGGCGACGCTTCGAAGGCGTGCAGATCGATGTCAGTATCTTTGTTGGCAACCAGTAAACGCCGGGCAATCAGAGGTGCCATCCGGTTGCCGGCACCGATGTCTTCGAGCAGATCTTCAATGGTCACCAGATCGGTTTCTTTCAGTACCAGATCAATGTGCGCCTGATCGATGTCTTCCATCGTTTTGCCGAGGGCGCTCAGTGCTTTATTCAGAAGGCGTTCACCCAGAGACACGGATTCAGAGCGGCGCTGGGTTTTCAGATAGTTGCGGATATTTGAGCGTGCTTTACCGGTCACCACGAAATTAAGCCAGGCTGGATTTGGCTGCGCATTCGGGGCAGTCACAATCTGGATGGTCTGGCCGTTCTGTAAACGCGCGCTCAATGGTGCCAGCTGCTTGTCGATACGGCAGGCGATACAGTGATTACCAACGTCCGTATGTACGGCGTAGGCAAAGTCGACGGCGGTCGAACCGGAAGGCAGCTCCAGAATTTTCCCTTTCGGTGTGAAGACATAAATTTCGTCCGGGAACAGATCGACTTTTACGTGTTCAACGAATTCGATCGGCGAGCCGGCATTTTTCTGGAGTTCGAGTAGGTTCTGAACCCACTGACGCGCGCGCTGTGTGCCGCTGACCTGATCGCTTTCGCTCTTGTACAGCCAGTGTGCGGCAATCCCGTGGTTGGCCATCGCTTCCATATCTTCGGTACGGATCTGGATTTCAATCGGCGTACCACTGAGACCAATCAGCGTGGTGTGCAGCGATTGATAGCCGTTCGTCTTCGGGATGGCGATGTAGTCTTTGAAGCGCCCGGGCACAGGTTTAAACAGACTGTGCATCGCACCTAGAATGCGGTAGCAATCATCGACTGAGTCGGTGACGATACGGAAACCGAAGACATCCATAATATCGCCCAGCGACTTACGCTGGTCGCGCATTTTGCTGTAAATGCTGTAGAGATGTTTCTCACGTCCGAACACCCGCGCAGAGATTGCGTTTTCATTCAGGCGGTTGCGGATGGCAGCGGCGATGCTGTCGACCATTTCGGTTCGGTGGCCACGGGCCGATTTTACGGCCTTGCGGATCATTTCCGAGCGCATCGGATACATAGCTTCGAAGCAGAGGTCTTCCATCTCCATCCGGACACTGTTCAGGCCCAGACGGTTAGCAATCGGCGAGTAGATATCCAGCGTTTCACGTGCGATACGGCGACGCTTTTCGGGCTTCAGTGAACCGAGCGTACGGAGGTTGTGCAGGCGATCGGCCAGCTTTACCAGAATGACGCGGATGTCTTTCGCCATCGCCATCGCCATTTTCTGGAAGTTTTCGGCCTGTTGTTCTTCTTTGCTTTCGAAGTGAATATTCGTCAGCTTGGAGACACCGTCCACCAGATCGGTCACTACGTCGCCAAATTGAGTCGCGAGGGCGGATTTGGGAATTCCGGTGTCTTCAATCACATCATGCAGCATGGCGGCCATCAGACTCTGATGGTCGAGGTGCATTTCAGTGAGAATATTGGCAACCGCCAGCGGATGAACTATGTAAGGTTCACCGCTGCGGCGGCGTTGCCCTTCGTGTGCCTGTTCCGCGTAATAATAGGCGCGACAGACCTGTTTGATCTGGCTGTGGCTCAGATACTGGGTCAGTCGCTCGGATAAGGCATCAATGGTGGGCACTCAGATGAACCCTCAGAGTTCCTGAGGTTCGATGTCCATTTCCATGACAGTCTGGCGGCGGGCCGCTTCTTCCTGAGCTGCCATAGTGGCTGGAGTGACCAGGTCATCTGCAATTTCACGCAGAGCAATAACGGTCGGCTTGTCGTTTTCTTCAGCGACCATAGGTTCTGCACCGTTTACAGCGATCTGACGGGCGCGCTTGGCGGCCAGCATGACCAGCTCAAAGCGGTTATCAACGTGATTCAGGCAGTCTTCAACAGTTACGCGAGCCATGGGTTGTCCTGTATACCAAATAAATTCGATGGGACCCGATATTGTATGCGAAATCGACAATAAAGAAAGCCCCTGAAGGCCAGGAAAGGCCTCAGGAGAGAAGATTTCTCAGCGTTTCTTCGTGGCGCACCTGCTGCGCGGCGATACGGTGACGGCGGGCGATGATGATAGAACGCAGTTCTTCCAGTGTGTTGTTGAAGTCATCGTTGATGATGAGGTAATCGTATTCACCGTAATGACTCATCTCACTGCGTGCATCGCGCATGCGGCGTTGGATAATTTCTTCACTGTCCTGTCCACGGTTGCGCAGGCGTTGTTCCAGAGCTTCAATCGATGGCGGCGCGATAAAGACACTGACGGCTTCGGGCATGAGCCTGCGTACCTGCTGCGCGCCCTGCCAGTCGATTTCCAGAATGACATCGCGACCGGCTTCCAGCTCGGACTCGACCCAGCGCTGTGATGTGCCGTAAAAATTATCGAAGACCTGAGCATGTTCCAGAAAAGCGTCTTCAGAAACGAGCTGCTGAAACTCTTCTTTGCTGACGAAGTGATAGTCTTTGCCGTCGGCTTCCCCCGGGCGGGGCGCACGGGTCGTGTGGGATACAGAGACACCGATGTAACCGGTCGTGTCCAGTAAGGCCTTAACCAGGCTGGTCTTACCCGCACCGGAAGGTGCAGAAAAAATAAACAAAGTGCCGGTAAATGTCTTCGCCATGAATGTCGTCGTCAGTCAGAGTGTCAGCCATCAGTATACCGCAATCCGGCCACTCTGGCAGACGCCTGCCAGCCATACATGCCAGATGCCCGGCCGAGAATTCTGCCATGTAACTGATGGTTCGCTGGTCCGGCAGCGAGCCCATAGCAGACATGAAGTGGCAGCAGGTGTTCCTCGCGTGGGTGGCAGAATCTGGCTCCGGGTGCCTGAACCCAGTTAAACAGGCGCGTATGACGCTCTTCGTCGGTCAGCTGCTGCGTGGTCAGTGTGTCTTCCAGCCAGCGCTCAAAGGCGAGGTTCAGTTCGTCGGTGTCTTTGCTGTCGGGAGCGAAAAAAGCACGCATATTGTGGAAGGAAAACCCGGAACCAATCACGAGTAACCCCGGATAATCCAGCTGCTGTAATGCTGCGCCCAGTGCCAGATGCTGTCCGGTATCCAGCCCCTGAATCAGCGACAGTTGAACGCAGGGGATGTCAGCTTCGGGGTACATGATTTTCAGGGGTACGAAGACGCCGTGATCCAGCCCTCTGTCCGGCGCGCCTCTGGCGCTGATGCCGGCTTCGTTGATCACCTCAATTACCTGAGCAGCCAGAGCCGGTTCTCCGGGAGCCGGGTATTGAATCTGGTAGGACTCAGGCGGGAAGCCCGAGTAGTCGTAAATCAGGTCCGGCGCAGCGGCTGTGGTGACGGTGGCATGAGGGGCTTCCCAGTGGGCGCTGATGATCAGCACGGCACTGGGGCGCGGGAACTCACGAGCAAGAGTCTGCAACTGCTCCACCATTTCTGCGTGTCCCGGGTCTCCCAGCAGCGGCAGCGGGCCGCCACCGTGGGAGATAAAGAGAATATCGGGGTGCATTGACGCCTCCTTCTGGTAAGTGCTGTCAGGCGAGGGCCGCGGTCAGAGCAGAGCTGTTACCGAGCTTTTTGCTGATGATGTGATCGACCGAAAAACTTCCGGCACCCTGCACGGCCAGAGCGATACTGACAACAAACAGAGTCAGTGCGTATTCGTAACCGTTATTGGCCATAAATAAGCCGTTATCAATATGCACGCTGGAGATCGCAATAAGCATGGTGAATGCAGTCAGCAATGCAGCAGGGCGCGTCAGCAGGCCTGCCGCCAATGCCAGCCCGCCGAAGAATTCTGCACTGCCCGCTAACAGTGCCATCAGAAACCCGGGCTCCAGTCCGATACTGGCCATCCACTGGCCGGTCCCTTCAAGGCCGTAACCACCAAACCAGCCAAACAGTTTCTGTGAGCCGTGTGCTGCGAGAATCAGTCCCACGGGCACCCGGAGAAACAGTGCAGAAATGCCGGCCTGAGTCGAAAATACTGATTGAATGTTCATAGTAACTTGCTCCTGTGATTGATCTGTTTACTTTAACTGTCATTAATTTGTTGATTAAGATGTCTTTCATTGCTTAATTATCAACAAATCATTGAGAGTTGAGTGATGGACAGAATTGAAGCAATGCGCGCGCTGGTAACGGTTGTGGCTGAGGGCAGTTTTACCGCAGCGGCTTCCCGTCTCGAGATGTCGCCACAGCTGGTCAGTAAGTATGTCGGACAGCTGGAAACCCATCTGGGTGTCCGTTTGCTTAACCGGACAACCCGTCAGGTGCATCTCACCGAGGTGGGCACGCGATACGTGCAGCAGGCCCGTCAGATTCTCACGGATATTGAGGATATGGAAAATCAGGCGGGCGATGATCAGTCCCGGGCGCGTGGGTTGTTACGCATCGCGGCGCCGGTGTCTTTTGCCAGTCTGCACCTGGCGGCACCGCTGGTGGCATTTCAACAGGCCCATCCTGAGGTGGGTATCGACCTGCAGCTCAATGACCGTAAAGTCGATATCGTGAACGAAGGTTTTGATGTGGCCCTACGGATCGGACACCTGAAGGATTCTTCGCTGGTGGCGAAGCGGCTCGCAACGATCCGGCTCGCGTACTGTGCTTCACCAGAATACCTCAGACTCTTCGGAACGCCGGAGTCTGAGACGGCGCTCGCTGATCATCGCTTTCTGCAATACAGCTACACCGAAGATGACCGTCATCGTGCTTTGGCGGCAGGATTTACCTGTAATAACGGTGAAGTACTCAACAATGCTGCGATTGCGGGCGCCGGGATTGTGCTGCAGCCGACTTTTATATCAGGGGCAGCCCTGGCTGATGGCCGTCTGGTAGAAATCCTGCAGAAGGAAGTACCTGAACCCATTGCCTTATATGCGGTGTACGCGCACCGCACACTGGTATCAAGTAAGATCCGTCTGTTTATCGACTTTATGGGCGATTACTTCGGTGAGCGGCCCTACTGGGATCGGTAATCGCCGTTATTCGATATTCTGCACCTGCTCGCGCATCTGCTCGATCAGTACCTTCAGATCAACCGCAATACGGGTCAGGTCGGTGCGGATCGCTTTCGATGACAGGGTGTTTGCCTCCCGGTTCAGCTCCTGCATCATAAAATCCAGCCGGCGGCCAATGGGTTCGTCACGACTGAGAATGGCCTGAACCTCGTCAATGTGCGTTCGCAAGCGATCGGTTTCTTCAGCGATATCGGCTTTCTGTGCTAGCAGCACGATTTCCTGCTCCAGTCGTTCGGTGTCTGGATTGTCCAGCAGTTCATCCAGCTTTTTCTGCAGGTGCTCCCGTTGTGCGGCAATGGCCTCCGGCATAAGGCTATCGGCCCGGATTGAGAGGGCCTGACACTCTTCACAGCGCTGCTGAATCAGTGCGGCCAGGGATTCGCCCTCGCGCTCACGAGCAGTAATCAGCTCACTGAGCGCTGCTCCGAAGGCGGTAAGTGCACTTGTCTGAATGGCTTTGGTATCAATGGCGGCGCCTTCCAGAACGCCGGGCCACTCCAGAATTCTGAGGGCATCCAGAGCGTTGCCTGGCCCGATGATCGCATGGACCTGATCAGCGGCCTGGTTCAGTGCTTCAACCAGAGCTGCGTTGACGCTCAGACCCTGTGCTGCGTTGGCGGCATGAAAGCGCAGAAACACCTCGACCTTGCCGCGGTTCAGGCGCTTTTTCAGTGTGTCGCGCAGGATGGGTTCGAGGTCGCGGAAGTCATCCGGCAGGCGGAAGTGCAGTTCCAGGTAGCGGCTGTTAACTGAGCGGATTTCCCAGGTAAAGCGCCCCTGCTCTGTGTCTGCGTTCTGGCGTGCGAAGGCTGTCATACTGCGGACCATGCCTGTCTCCTTGCGATGCTGTGCGAATTTCTTTTCGGTCATTGTAAAGTCTGGCCCGCTTTGCCGCTATAATGCGCGCGGATAACTGACAACAGAGGACATATTATGAGACCAAGTGGCCGCGCACTCGATCAGCTGCGTGACGTACGCATCACCCGTAACTTTACCAAACACGCTGAAGGCTCAGTACTGGTGGAGTTCGGCGATACCAAAGTGATCTGTACAGCCAGTGTGGACACCTCTGTACCTCCTTTCCTGCGTGGGAAAGGGCAGGGTTGGGTGACTGCTGAATACGGTATGCTGCCGCGCTCTACTGGCTCGCGCATGATTCGTGAGGCTGCAAAAGGCAAACAGCAGGGACGTACGGTTGAGATTTCACGCCTGATCGGCCGTAGCCTGCGTGCAGCGGTTGACCTCGAAGCCCTGGGTGAAAACACCATCACCATCGACTGCGATGTTATTCAGGCGGACGGTGGCACCCGCACAGCGTCGATCACGGGTGCCTGTGTGGCCCTGGTGGATGCCATCAACTGGCTGAAAGCCAATGGTAAAGTAAAAGGCGAGCCGCTGAAGCAGATGATTGCTGCAGTGTCGGTCGGCATCTACAAAGGCGAAGCCGTGCTGGATCTCGATTATGCCGAAGACTCAACGGCAGAGACTGATCTGAACGTCATCATGACTGAGAAAGGCGGCTATGTAGAAATTCAGGGCACGGCCGAAGGTGAAGCATTTTCGGCAGATGAGCTGAATGCCATGCTGGCTCACGCTCAGAAAGCCATTACTGAATTGTCTGAATTGCAGAAGGCAGCGCTGGCCTGATCGTTTCGTGGCAATAAAAAAGGCGCTCTGAGCGCCTTTTTTATTGCCGTTTATTCTTCGTCGAATTCGTATTCGATCATCACTGCAGCGTGTTGACCGAATTTCAGATTGTTCTCTATCCGGGCTTCCACGACGTATTGCCGGATCTCCGGAGTACAGATCTGCATATCCTTGCGCCAGCCGTTGAGATTGCGACGGGCACTTTCTGCGTCGGGCCACCAGGTAAACTGGTTCTCGCCGAAGTTGGCTTCGCGGAACGCGTCGATATAGCCAACGGGTCCGAAGACCTGATCCAGAAACGCCCGTTCCTGTGGCAGGAAGCCAGGTTCGTTCTGGGCGGCTTCCCAGTCCTGGATGTCGACCGTCTTATGGGCCGCCTCGAAGTTACCGCAGAAAATAAACTCGCGACGCTTACGGCGCGTCTTCTGCAGGTGTTCAAGGAAGACCTTCTGAAAGCCGAGTTTGTCTTCCAGTGTGTTGTGTTCGTCCACCGCTGGGAACAGCACCGAAGCGACGCTGACATGGTCGAAATCTGCCTGAATAAAGCGCCCCTGCAGATCCCACTCAGGATGGCCGATGCCGGTCATAATGGCTTTCGGCACGTCTTTGGTGAGTATCGCGACACCACTGTAGCCGTCGGCCTCTGCATCAAAGAAGTAGGCGTTGAAGCCCTCAGGGTAAACAACGTCATCCGACAGCTGATACTCCTTTGCCTTCAGGTTCTGGATGGCAACGACGTCCGCATCTGCGCCTGCGAGCCAGGTGTATAGCCCGTTTTTCACAGCCTGTTCAAGGCCGTCGACGTGCAGAGTGATAATCCTCATACATGGTTCCCAACTAACGATGGGTGTATCATACCGCATCCTTGAGTTTGCGGGTAAATCCGGATGAGATCCGGATACTTTTTATTCGTATCTTCCCGCCCCGTTTCCGACAAAGCAGGTCCAGTTATGCAGAATTATCAGAGAGAGTTTATTGAATTCGCCATCGAGCAGGGGGTACTGCGCTTTGGAGAGTTCACCCTCAAATCCGGTCGCGTCAGCCCATACTTTTTCAATGCTGGCCTGTTTAACTCAGGCGGTGCACTGGCGAAGCTGGGGCGTTTTTACGCGGCGGCTCTGGAAGATTCCGGCATCGCCTACGATGTCGTGTTTGGCCCTGCCTATAAAGGTATTCCGCTGTCCGCTTCTCTGACGATAGCACTCGCTGATCAGTATCAGAAAGATATGCCATACGTCTTCAACCGCAAAGAGGCCAAAACTCATGGTGAGGGTGGCAATCTTGTCGGTGCGCCGCTGGAAGGCCGTGTTCTGATTGTAGACGATGTTATTACTGCGGGTACGGCAATCCGTGAGGTAATGGCTATGATTGAAGCTGCACCCGGTGCAACACCTGCCGCAGCGCTGATCGCGCTGGACCGTCAGGAGCGGGGTCAGGGCGAGCTTTCTGCAATACAGGAAGTGGAACGTGACTTCGGAATGAAGGTTGTCAGTATCGTTGGACTGAACCAGGTGTTAGATTATGTCGCAGGTAAGCCTGAGCTGGCGCAGTACGCCGATGCTATCAGCGCTTATCGCGATGAGTACGGAGTCGAATAATTACAACAGGACCAGGCATGCTCAGACTGCTTTTCTGTCTCACCCTAATTTCGTCGCTGCTGCCGTTACCGGCCAGCGCTGCCAAGCAGCTGTACCGCTTCAATGTGGACGGGCGCGTCATTGTGATTGATAACGTGCCTGCCGATCTGGCGCCGCTGGGTTACGAAGTTCTGAACAGTCAGGGCATGGTTCTGAAAGTGGTTCCACGGGAGCTGACGGACGCCGAGATCGCTGAGCGTGATCGTCGTGTGGCTGAACAGAAAGCCCGTGAACAACGGATTGCTAAACAACGGGAGGCGGACAATGCATTGCTCCGCCTGTATGCCACCCCGGAAGATGCTGATCGCGCACTGAAGCGCAAAACAGACGATGTGCAGGCTCATATTGAGCTTCAGCAGCGTCGTAAGGCGGACATGCAGGAAAAGCTGCAGCGCGCGCAGCAGCAAGCCGCCAATGTTGAGCGTCAGGGGCGCGAGGTTGGCCCGGAGCTGCGCGCAGACATCGCACTGATTACCAACGGTCTGGAGGATGCTAAGCAGAAAATTGCTCAGCGTCAGGAAGAGAAAGCCCGGCTGCAGCAGGAGTTTGCAACCTTACGTCAGCGTATTGAGATTTTACAGGAGCATCCTCCCGGTACATTGCCAGAAGAGATTGCAGCTGAATAAAAAAGCGCCGTAAGGCGCTTTTTTTATGGCATCGCGAGGGATTTTTCTTTCAGAAGGCCCGCCTGCAGGGTCTGCCACTGCTGATCCCAGTACTCTGTTGGCTTGAGACTGAACTCAGAGCGGACATATTGGCGGATGCGCCCTTCAACCACTGCCGTCAGCAGGTTAGCGAGAGCCGCCGGAGACTGCTGAGTCAGCTTGCCTTCCCGCAGTTCTGCCTCCCGGAGAATCTGTTTCAGCTGAGTTTCGATACGTTCGAACACCTGCTGAATGCGCTGACGCAGACGCTCGGTCTCGCCTGACAGGGCATCTCCCGAGAGCAGACGGCACATGCCGGGATTACGCTCTGCGAAGCCGAGAATCAGACTCAGGGTTTTTTCGCACCGCGGTTCTGCCTCGGGAATATCCTGCAGGATTCTGCTGATCCGGCTGAAGAGGGTCTCTTCGATAAAGGCGATCAGGCCCTCAAACATCTTTGCCTTGGAAGGGAAGTGGCGATACAGCGCTGCTTCTGACACACCCACTTCTTTTGCCAGGCTGGCGGTGGTGATCCGCGCGCCTGGGTTGGTCTCAAGCATATGCGCCAGAGCCTGAAGTATCTGATCTCGTCGGGAGAGTTTTTCGCTGTTGTCCGTCATTCCTGCTCCTTGGTTCAACGGCGGCGGTTGGTGATGAGGGTACCGACACCTTCATCGGTGAACAGCTCCAGCAGTGTGGAGTGTGCAACCCGACCATCAATAATATGCGAGCTGTTAACGCCGGCATGAACGGCATCCAGGGCGCACTGAATCTTAGGCAGCATACCGCCATAGATGGTGCCGTCTTCGATCAGCGCATCGACCTGCTGTGTGGTCAGACCGGTAAGGATCTTTCCTTCTTTGTCCATCAGGCCGGCAATGTTGGTCAGCAGGATCAGTTTCTCAGCCTTGAGTACCTCGGCCACTTTGCCTGCTACGAGGTCGGCGTTGATGTTGTAGGACGCACCGTCTTCCCCCACACCGATTGGGGCGATCACAGGAATGAAGTCGCTGTTGGTCAGCATATCCAGCAGTGAGGTGTTGATTTTGGAGACTTCACCCACGTGGCCGATGTCGATGATTTCCGGCTTTTCCAGTTCTGGTGACTTCTGGGTGACGTGCAGCTTGCGCGCGTGCAGAAGCTGGCCGTCTTTGCCCGTAAGGCCGATCGCTTTACCACCGTTCTGGTTGATCAGGTTGACGATCTGCTTGTTGACCAGACCGCCCAGTACCATTTCGACAACGTCCATGGTTTCGCTGGTGGTGACCCGCATGCCGTTAACAAAGCGACTTTCGATATTCAGCTTTTCCAGCAGGTCGCCAATCTGAGGGCCGCCGCCATGCACTACGATCGGGTTGATGCCTACCAGCTTCAGCATCACCATGTCGCGGGCAAAGCTGTTCTGCAGGTCTACATCAATCATGGCGTTGCCACCGTACTTCACGACAATCGTCTTGCCGACAAAGCGCTGCAGGTAAGGCAGGGCTTCGCTCAGTACTTTGGCGGTGTTCATAGCGCTGTCACGCGTCAGTGGCATTTTCGGGCTCCTTGATCTGGCCGCACCGGATCATCCGGGATATTTCACAAAGGCCCGCATTATAGCCTGAGGATTCCGCCTGCTTCTATGCCGAATCAGAACGGGATCTGAATATCCGGGGCGTATCGGGTAAGTGCCTGCTTCATGGTGCCCTGTATCCGCTCAATGGTTTCGGGGCGATCACCGGCAAATCTGAGCGTCAGGCGGGGAGTGGTATTTGAGGCGCGGATAAGACCCCAGCCGTCGGGGTACTCAATACGCAGGCCGTCCGTCTCGTGCACGACAGCCCCCAATCTGAGGTCGCTGTCTTCGGCCAGCTGAGTGATCAGGCTGAATTTACGGTCCTCTGTGGTGTTGATCGTGATTTCGGCCGTGCTGACGTCTTCAGGGAGCGCAGCAAACACTTCGGCGGCGCTGGCGTTGCGGCTGCTCAGTATCTCGACAATGCGCGCCCCAGCGTAAAGGCCGCAATCAAAGCCGTACCAGCGCTCGCCTATGTAGAAATGGCCGCTGAACTCGCCTCCGACTGACGCTTTCAGCTCTTTCAGCTTGCGTTTCATCAGTGAATGGCCGGTTTTCCACATGGTCGGGCGTCCGCCCAACCGGTTGATAAGTGGCGCCAGGTGGCGGGAGGATTTCACATCGAAAATTACGTCGCTGCCCGGTTTGCGCGGCAGGATATCCTCAATCAGCAGCATCAGCAGACGGTCAGGCCAGATAACATTGCCCTCGTTATCCAGTACCGCAACCCGGTCGCCATCGCCGTCAAACGCCAGTCCGAGATCGGCCCCATTACTGAGTACCGATTTGCGCAGATACTCGAGGTTTTCCTCTTCTCCCGGGTCCGGGTGATGATTCGGGAAGTGGCCATCGACGTCACAGAATAACTCGATGACATCGGCACCGAGTTCTCTGAACAGGTCAACCGCCATCGGGCCGGCCACCCCGTTACCAGCGTCCAGAACGATCGTGAGGTCGCGGTTAATCTGAATGTCGTCTTCAATCCGCTCGATGTAATCACTGTAAATATCGTCGTTTCTGGCTCCCGCGTAGCCGGTGGAAAACTCTTCACGCTGGATGCGATACCAGAGTGACAGCAGCTCATCCTCCGCCATCGGGAGGCCATCCATTACGATCTTCAGGCCGTTGTACTCAATCGGGTTATGGCTACCTGTGATCATCACGCCATGACGGGTGTCGAGTTCTTCAGTGGCCCAATAGAGCGCACCGGTTGGTAGCATTCCCAGTCGGTTCACGCTGCAACCGGAGTTGAGCAGCCCTTCCTGGAGATGGTTGGCAAGGCGCTGACTGGAAAGTCGCCCATCCCAGGCGAGGTTTATCCGTTCACCGCCGCGTGCCCGGACTTCGCTGCCAATGGCCCGGCCCAGCAGCACCAGCGTGTCATTAGTGAGTTCAGTGTCGACCAGACCACGGATGTCGTAGGCGCGGAATATATGCTGCGGCACTGGACAGTCCTGGACGCTGACCTGCCGCTCAGGTGGCGGTGCGGCTTCAAGTTCTTCCGGTGGTTCCTCTACGTCGGGCAGGTCGACCTGATGGCCAACGGTTTCGTCTGCGTAGGGGAGCTCATGATGACTCTTTGGGTTGGCCTGGGTTGCGACCGGTGTCGCCCTGACCGGGCGTAACGTGGGCGCTTCGGCAATGGGCAGGCGCAGTTGACGGATAAGGACGGCGAGAGTGACCAGCACAGCGATGGCTACGAGAATCATCATGCCCCCCCAGGGCATCAGCAGGGTTATTGCATCCGGCCCGGGGCGGTCAGCGGCCCCCTGATAGCTGATATGCCAGACACTGTGAACCCGGCGGGAGGCCAGAGGTGCCTCCGGGTCAGGGCTGCCAATACTGAAGAGTGTGATGCCTTCGCGGGTGTTGCCAGTCAGTGTCTGAACCAGACGTATGCCCCCGGTGGTGCCTCTGACGCTGTCAGCCAGTCTGGTGATCCAGTCTTCACCGTAGCGCACGAGAAGTACGCCTTCAGGGGTTGGGGTCGCCCAGAATATCTCGGTTGAATCACCCCGGCGGACCGCTTCCGGAACGACCGCTTCACCTTGTGATACCTGATTGACCATGTCCTGAACGACGAAGTTATAGCGTTCCTGCAGGTCTTCAGCGTCTTCGGGCCGGATGATTTCGGTCGATAGGGCAAGAGGAATGGCGGCGTTCAGTGACACTCCGGCGTCATTCAGCTCGACAGAAGACTGCGCCTGCATGGCCTGGGCAATTTCGCTTTGGATTGTTTCTGCTAGTTGCGCGACCGCCTGCTGGGCACTGTCGCGGTCATAGGCTTCCCTGACCTTGGATAACTGGCCGTTCAGGTATAGCGCGAAGGCGGCACAGATCAGCAGTGCCAGCAGTGCTCTGGAGATCAGGGCGGCACTGGTGAGGGTGCGCTGCCCTGTGGTTGCATGCGTCATTTGTCTGTCCCTGAGCTGCCCCCGTGCAGCCTGTCGTTATTATTGTAGTAACGGGGGAGTCATTCTGCCGGGTCAGCTACGTCCAGAGTGGCCGAAACCACCAGTGCCGCGCTCGGTTTCCTGAAATTCTTCTACCACTTCGAAAGCCGCCTGGATGACTGGCACCAGTACAAACTGTGCGAGTCGTTCGCCGACTTCGATCGTGAAACTGTCCTTGCCCCGGTTCCAGCAGCTTACCATCAGTTGCCCCTGATAATCCGAATCGATCAGTCCGATCAGATTCCCCAGAACGATACCGTGCTTATGGCCAAGGCCAGAACGGGGAAGAATAAAGCCCGCCAGCGACGGATCTTCGATGTAGACCGACAAGCCGGTGGGAATCAATACGGTATCGCCAGGGGCCAGGGTTACGGCCTCTTCCAGGCAGGCACGCAGGTCCAGACCGGCAGATCCTGAGGTGGCGTATTCGGGCATAGGGATGCTGTCGCCAATACGGGAATCGAGAACTTTTACCTGGAGCTTGTGCATCTTTGCTTCCTTATGCCTTGTATTGCCCGGCGATCAGCTCGATCAGCGCCCGGGCGAGAGTGTGTTTGTTCATGGTGTCAAAGCGCTGCTGCCCCTCTGGCCAGAAAACCGAGACGGCGTTGTCATCACTGTTGAAACCGATATCTGTTCTGGATACATCATTCGCAACGATAAGATCGAGGTTCTTGCGCGCCAGTTTATCCCGGGCGTAGTGCTCAACATCCTGAGTCTCGGCGGCAAACCCGACGGTAAACGGATGAGGTTCGTGCGCGGCAACCGTGGCGACGATGTCGGGGTTCTTGATCAGCTGAATACTCAGCTCATCGGTTGATTTTTTAACCTTCTGGTCAGCGACGCTGGCAGGACGATAATCGGCGACCGCCGCCGACGCGATAAATATCTGGCAATGTTCCAGTTCACTCTGCGCCGCCTGCAGCATATCCAGCGCACTGGTGACATGAACCACCTGTACCCGGTCTGGCGCAGGGATAGTCACCGGGCCACTGATGAGCGTGACGCGTGCGCCGGCATCGCGTGCAGCCGCAGCCAGCGCGTACCCCATTTTTCCGGAGCTGTGGTTGGAAATATAGCGGACGGGATCAATCGCCTCACGTGTCGGACCGGCGGTGATCACGACGCTGACACCATCGAGCAGTCCGGTGTCGAAGCGGTCTGCTACAGCGGTGGCGATGGCTTCGGGCTCCATCATGCGCCCCGGACCGACATCGCCACAGGCCTGTTCGCCGGCATCTGGTCCGATGACGGTGAGGTTGTCACCATGAGCCGCTTGCAGTCGCTCCATATTGGCCTGTGTCATCGGGTCACGCCACATGGCCTGATTCATTGCCGGTGCCAGACATATCGGGGCATCTGTGGCCAGGCAGACGGTCGTCAGCAGATCATTCCCCATGCCCTGAGCCAGACGTGAGATCAGGTTGGCACTGGCGGGTGCGATTAACAGCAGGTCGGCCCACTTTGCCAGTTCGATATGTCCCATGCCGGCCTCAGCCTCAGGATCGAGCAAGGCATGATGCACCGGGTTTCCGGAGAGGGCCTGCATGGTCAGAGGTGTGATGAATTCCATGGCACCGCTGGTCATGATGACACGCACCTCTGCACCCGCTTTACTGAGCAGGCGTACCAGTTCAGCACATTTGTAAGCGGCAATGCCGCCACTGATGCCGAGCAGAATACGGCGGTTGGTGAGTCGTTGCATGGTCTGGAAATCACTGTTATTGATAATTGCGAGTATATCTTACTGACCTACATGGAGGTAGGGATGGCGATCTGTGACTGGCCGGCGGCAGAAAGACCGCGGGAAAAACTTCTGGAGGCAGGCCCGGCAAGCCTCTCGGATGCTGAGCTTCTGGCGATATTCCTGCGTACGGGCGTTAAGGGGAAAAGCGCGGTCGATCTGTCGCGTGAACTTCTCAGCGACTTCGGAGGACTGAGGCAACTTCTGACAGCATCGCAGCAGGACTTCTGTCGTCCAATGGGCCTGGGGACCGCCAAGTTCGCATTGCTGCAGGCTGTGCTTGAAATGGCGCGCCGGCATCTGGCGCAGGAGTTACGTAAAGGAGATGCTCTGGCATCGCCCACTCAGACTCAGCAGTACCTTCAGGCTCAGTTGCGTGACCGCGACCATGAAGTCTTCGCCTGTCTCTTTCTGGATAACCAGAACCGGGTGATCCGCTACGAAGAATTGTTCCGGGGAACAATTGATGCTGCCGCGGTGTATCCTCGCGAAGTTGTGAAGCAGGCACTGTCAGTCGGAGCCGCTGCGGTGATCTTCGCCCATAACCATCCTTCCGGCATCGCCGAGCCCAGCCAGGCGGACCGCGCAATCACCGAACGCCTGCAGAAAGCGTTGAGTCTGATGGACATCCGGGTGCTGGATCACCTCGTGGTTGGCGATGGTCATTGCGTGTCTTTTGCAGCCCGGGGCTGGTTGTAAGCAGTAAACCCGTACCGGACAAAACTGCATGAAAAATGAACTCTTGCTTGCGGGCGCTCCGTCGTTTTGGTATAAAGCGCAACTCTTTTCAGCCAGGGCCGTTCACGGTCATCATTAAATGATGATGTACGCCCACGGTTGGTAACGAATTCAGAATTGTTCGATACACATAAAATCGGGGCGAAGAACCATGTCTAAGGTTTGCCAAGTTACAGGAAAAGGTCCTGTTACAGGGAACAACGTTTCCCACTCACAGATCAAAACTAAGCGTCGTTTTCTGCCGAACCTGCAGAGCCACCGCTTCTGGGTAGAAAGCGAAAACCGTTTCGTACGTCTGCGTATCTCTACTAAAGGTATGCGCATCATCGATAAGAAAGGTATCGATGTAGTACTGGCAGAGCTGCGTGCACGCGGCGAGAAAGTCTAAGGAGACCTGTTATGCCACGCGATAAGATCCGTCTTGTATCAAGTGCCGGTACCGGTCACTTCTACACTACAGACAAAAACAAGCGCACCATGCCTGAGAAATTCGAGATCAAGAAATTTGATCCTGTTGTTCGCAAGCACGTTGTGTACAAGGAAGCTAAGATCAAGTAATTGATCGTTTTCCTGAAGAAACCCGGCTCTGGCCGGGTTTTTTTTTGCCGCAAGTCTGGCTCAGGTGCCAGGCAGGTTAGAATGCAGACTGAACCATCACTGATCTTCCGAGTTCACTAATGCCAGAGCTACCCGAAGTAGAAACGACCCTGCGCGGTATCAGCCCGTATCTGATGCACCAGACCATCACCCGTATCGACGTCCGTCAGCCGACGTTGCGTTGGCCCGTGGAGGATGACGTTCAGAAGCTGGTGGGGCAGCAGGTCACGGGGCTGACCCGCCGATCGAAATATATTCTGGTGGAAGCTGCGACAGGGACCGCCATCTGGCACCTTGGCATGTCAGGATCATTACGGCTGGTTGAGCCATCCGAACCGCCCAGGAAACACGACCACATCGACTGGCATCTGAGTAACGGCAAAATTCTGCGTTACCACGACCCAAGACGGTTTGGGGCGCTTCTCTGGGTGGCGCCGGGCGAGGACAGTCCACATCTGGACCACCTGGGGCCAGAACCCTTATCTGACGAATTCAGCGACCAGCACCTGTATGACCGCAGTCGGGGGAAATCTCAGGCGGTCAAAACGTACATTATGGACGGTCGGGTGGTCGTGGGTGTTGGCAACATCTATGCTAATGAAAGTCTCTTTCTCGCAGGGATCCGGCCGCAGACGCCAGCAGGCAGGATCAGCAAGGCCCGCTACCAGCGACTGACGGAAACCATCAGGCAGGTACTTGGTGCTGCGATTGAGCAGGGGGGAACGACTCTGCGGGATTTTGTTGGTGGTGATGGCAAGCCCGGCTATTTTGCACAGCAGTTGTATGTTTATGGCCGGGGTGGTGAAGCCTGCAAGATCTGCCAGACGGCACTGAAGGAGATACGTCAGGGGCAGAGGGCGACGGTCTACTGCCCGACATGTCAGCGTTAATTAAGCTGTGATACGGGGCTGTGGCCCCTCAGATCAATAACAACAAGTATAACGGGGTAATTAAAGGTGCCGCACCACCATCGTCCTATCATTATTGATGTCGAAGCGTCCGGTTTCGGGCCACAGAGTTACCCTATTGAGGTCGGGCTGGCCTTCGAGGATGGGAAGCGCTTCTGTACCCTGATTCAGCCCACCGGTGACTGGGATCACTGGGACGAAAGTGCTCAGGGCGTACACAATATTACCCGCGCCATGCTGCATGAGCATGGCCGCACCGTGCAGGAGGTTGCAGCGACTCTGAATAACCTGCTGGCCGGTAAGACGGTATACAGTGATGGCTGGGTCGTCGATAAACCCTGGTTGATCACCCTGTTTCATGCGGCGGGCATGAACATGAATTTTCAGGTCAGCCCGCTGGAGCTGATCCTCTCTGAACATCAGATGACGCTCTGGTCAGAGACGAAAGAGAACCTGACCCGGCAGGCTGAGCTGGTGCGTCACCGGGCGAGTAACGATGCCTGGCTGATTCAGCAGACGTACCGGGCCACTCAGACGCTGGTGGTCTGAAGCTCAGATAATCCCCTTCAGCCATTGCCACGCCCGCCCGAGGCTTTCGTAAATAGCCCGCTCGGTTTTGTAGGTTGCGCGTGAGTCGATGCGACGATCCTCTCCGTATCCGCCAGTATGGGTTGCCGGAGCCGGAATGGGCTCAAGCCCCTGCCGGCGGAAGAACTCCATCGCCCGCCCCATATGAGACGCTTCAGTCACCAGTGCAAACGGGATGCCCTCAAGCAGAGGCGCGATCAGCTCAGCTTCGTGTTCAGTATCAACCGCTGAAGGAAAGGCCAGTATGCGCAGTGGGTCTGTTCCCAGTTCAACGGCAGCCTGTTTCAGGATCTCGGCATGGGGCGTTCCGCCGCCAATGCCGGCATAACCACTGACAATCAGTGTTGCCTCGGGGTTTGCCCGGAGAATTCTCAGTCCTTCTTCAAGTCTGAACACCGCCGAACTGCCAAGGTTCATAATGGCAGGGCTGCCTTCCGGCGCGATGTGACTGGCGCTGCCGAGCACGACGACCGCTTTCACCGGCTGCTGAATGTCGAAGAGGCTGTAGCTGTCTTCAAGAGGCCTGATGAGGCGGTCAGCCACCGGATGCCAGCTGCTCAGCCCCAGAATCAGCATTGCCAGTACCAGACACAGGCGTGACCTGACAGGCGCCCGCTTCAGCCACCAGAACGCGAACAGCATCAGGACCAGAGTGACAGGGATCGGCATCAATGCCGTACCGATCAGTTTTTTCAGCAGAAAGCCAACACTGAAGGATTCCATCGCAGGCCTCAGTGTGTCACGACGCTTGCTGCGCCTATTCCCCGCGGATCTGCCGCGGCGGTGACTTCTCCACTGGTTTTGTCGATCAGGATGGCCTGCATATTACCGTACTGACGACCGACGTCTTTGAAGGTGTGCCCCCTGGCTTCCAGCGCGTCCATGACCCTTGAGGGAATTACCCCTGGCTCATGTTGTATGGCGTCAGGCAGGTACTGATGGTGAATCCGCGCGCGGGTGACCCAGTCTTCCACAGGTTTGCCCTGCAGATATTCCAGCGCACCGAGGAATACCATGCTGATGATACGACTGCCGCCAGGCGTACCTAAAATTGCAATGCTGTCTGGTGACTCGAGCATGGATGGGCTCATTGATGACAGTGGGCGCTTACCTGCAGCGATGGCGTTTGCCTCATTGCCAACCAGACCATAGGCGTTGGGCTCACCCGGCTTAGCCGAAAAATCGTCCATTTCGTTATTCAGGAGTACGCCCGTGCCCGGGATAGTAAACGCTGAACCAAACGGCAGGTTGATGCTGAGCGTTGCAGAAACACGGTTACCGTCCGCATCGACTACAGATAAGTGCGTGGTATGGAAGCCTTCCTGAATATTCTTGGGGCCTTTGAGGTCGATACTTGGGGTCGCCCTTGCCATATCAATATCGGATGCCCAGTCCTGATTTCTCTGGTCGCTGATCAGCGACGCGACCGGAACATCCACGAAATCCGGGTCGCCCAGAAACTCGGCCCGATCACGATATGCGCGGCGCATGACTTCGGTCAGCAGGTGCAGCTGGTCCGTCTGATTCATCGTCTGCCAGTCGAAATGCTCCAGCATTTTCAGCATCTGCGCGATTGCAATGCCGCCGGATGACGGCGGAGGCGCACTGATGAGTTCGGTATCACCTATCCGGATACGTACCGGTTCACGCTCTTTTACTTCGTAGCCGGCAAGATCTTCGAGCGTCCAGTCCCCGCCTGCTTTATTCACTTCATCGACCATACGGCTCGCCAGAGGGCCACGGTAGAACCCATCAAAGCCGTCATTGGCCAGTGTCGCCAGAGTGTCCGCCAGATCTGGCTGCTTCAGGAGAAAGCCGCGTCCGGGGACCTGCATATCGTCGAGAAAGATCTCCGCTGATTCCGCATAGCGTTTTATTGCGTTAAAACGGAATCCCATCAGCATCTGATAATGTTCGTCGATCTCGAAACCATTTCTGGCCTGATGAATGGCGTCTTTCAGAGACTCTGTCAGAGGCAGGCGGCCGTAATGCTCTGCCAGATACGCAAAAGCAGCTGGCTGCCCGGGGATGCCTCCTGCTGTCGGGCCATTCACCGCTTTGTCGCGGTTTACACTGCCGTCTTCATTCAGATAGTAGTCGCGATGAAATGATCCCGGCGCAGTCTCGCGGGCATCAACGAAGTGATAGCGTTTCTGTTCTGCGTCATACAGCAGCCAGAAACCACCCCCACCAATGCCTGCACTGTATGGCTCGACCACGCCCAGACTGGCAGCGACGGCAATGGCCGCGTCAAAAGCGTTACCGCCTTGTTCGAGTATCCGCATTCCGGCTTCGGTTGCGAGAGGGTGTGCACTGGCAATAGCGGCGGTGCCTTTAAACCCGGCGGGTTTTGGCTCCTGCGTGGTGCAGGCCGTCAACAGGAAGAGAAATACGGCAGAAACTGCCAGAACGCGACGCATAAAAAAGACCTCCGGGTAAGGGAGGCCTTAGTGTCGTCTGCCGGGCTGCCTGACGCAACCCGCAGAGAAGAATCAGGCGATCTTCTTGCCAGTCAGACGCTCGTATTTTGCTTCGAGCTCTTCCTGGGTTTCCATGTTGTTGTCATCCTGTGGGATGCAATCAACCGGACAGACCAGCTGGCACTGAGGTTCGTCGTAGTGACCAACACATTCAGTACATTTGGAAGGTTCGATTTCGTAAATTTCTTCACCAGCTGAGATTGCTTCGTTAGGGCACTCAGGCTCGCATACATCACAGTTGATGCATTCATCGGTAATAATCAAAGCCATGACATAACCTCCGTCAGGGGCAGATGCAGAAAACTCAGTGCCTATTATGCCTGAGTCTGGAATTTTTTCAGAGCCGCAGCGACTTTTGGGTGGACCAGAGTCGTGATATCACCTCCCAGAGATGACACCTCACGCACAATCGTCGAAGAAACGAAGGAATACTGCTCAGCCGGAGTCAGAAACAGGCTTTCGACGTTGGGTGCAAGTACGCGGTTCATATTGGCGAGCTGGAACTCATATTCAAAGTCAGAAACCGCCCGCAGGCCGCGCAGAATGATATTCGCCCGCTTTTCTTTGACGAAGTCCGCCAGCAGATTACTGAAACCAACGACTTCGACGTTATGCAGGTGTCCGAGAACTTCCTGGGCCAGGTCGACGCGGGTTTCGAGATCCATCAGGGGCTTCTTCTTCGGGCTTTCTGCCACCGCCAGAATGATGTGGTCAAACATGCGTGCAGCTCGTTCTACCAGATCAGTGTGGCCGTTAGTGATCGGGTCGAACGTGCCCGGGTATACAACAGTGTTCATATGCTCAGCCTTAAACAGGGGGTCGCTGCGGCGAATAGTAATAGATGGCTATGCTATGAACAACTCAGGGTGATTAATTACTGACCTGAATCTTCCTACCGCGACTGGCGTCAGGTGGTTAAGCTGGGGCCCTGTTAATCAAGGATGATCCCATCATGAACCGGTCGTATACCGTTTTTATATTCCTGCCTGCTTTTCTTATGTCTGCGTGCGGGGGGATCGACGAAGCTGAGCCAGCCTCTCTCGCGGAATGTGTTGAAGGTGAATGGCACCATGATATCAGTCTGGTAAACACCAATGACGGTACGACGGATTACTTTTATTCCATGTACCGCTTCAACAGCGATGGCACCATTGATCAGACTGCACGGGTGGATGCCAATAACTGGGATGATCTCTTTACTGACAACAACATTCCGATACTGGAAGACATCGGATGGATCGGCGATGCCTACGAGTTGTATTTCGAGTTGTTGGGTGGAGGGGATGGTTACAGTTACCGGGCGGGTCTCTGGTCGGTAAATGAGGACGAAGGGACATTAACCATGACCCTGTCTACCCGGCCAGAGGAGAGTCCTCTGGGATACGGTACGGCAGAGTGGTATTACAACCTGAGGGCGCGCTACGATCCGGCGCCGATGCCGACGAAAACCACAACTCAACCCGTACACTGCAAGAGCAATAAACTGGTCTTCGCCGCGCTTGAGTCTGAGCATGACGATACGATTGACGGTTTCTGGCAGAGTCATCTCGCCGATGTGAATGTGTCACTCGGGCAGAACAGCGTGCAGGCGCGTAACCGTGTTGAAGGTGGCGCTCAGGGCTATGCGCTCCGGCATACGAATGCCGGCTATGAAATGGCAGCCTGCTTTGGCGGTCGCTCTGAGTTTCCTGAGCGCTTTTATAAACAAGCGCTGGTCCGGCTGGACCTGAATGGCAGTACTCCTGAGTTTCTGGATACCGGTATCAGTGATGTCCGTGCCGCCAGTGAGCGCTCCGGGACCCTCTATTTTACGGATGGCGATGGTAGTGCCGGGCGTTACCAGTTGACTGACGGCACCGTAGAAAATATTTCGTTACCCGCCCGCCTGCAGTCGGCAGATGTCCTGAATTATTCGTCGGGTATCGGGTTTTACCTGGAGAATGAGTCGCAGACAGAGCTGACGGATCTGTACCTGATACGTGATAGTGGTGAAAAGCTGCGGATACCACGCGTTATTACCGGGGCACCAGCGTTTCAAGATCAGATCCTGAGCTATGCAGACGACGGTGCTGTGATGATGCATGATCTGGGTTCCCGGACGTCTACGCCTTTTTTAAATTCGGATGACGGACAGGTGCGCTCGCTGCAGTCGTGGGTATCCAGCGGTGACGATGATCTTTTTTTCCTCGCCAGAAATATGGTCACTGGCGCCAGAGAGATATGGCAGAAAAGCAGTAGCCCTGCCGCTGTTTATCTGGGAAATTTGGGGGTTTATCTTAACGATACAGTCGCTGAAGAAGATCTTTTTCTGATAGGTGATTCCCGACTCCTTTATGTCTCTGAAGGCGCTCAGGAAATCTGGATATACGACAGAGACTCAGGGAATTCGCAGGAATATGTGGTCGATTTTCCCGTACAGGTAACTTCGCCCACATTCGTACATCGCGGGCCTGATGACGGCAGCTTCTATATCCGTTTCGGTTCACACGAGGGCTTATGGTTGGTGGGCAGGGATCAGGCTGTGACTTTAGTTCAAGCGCAGTCCTATCCGGTAAATGGTGCTGGTGGTATGTCCTATCTGGCGGCGGGCGGACGCCTGTATATGTTAAATCAGAACGGGGAGATGGTACCCCTGAATCAATACGATGAATATCAGCCACAAAAAGCGTACTTTCTGAATAATAATCTCTATTTTCTGACCGGCGATGGCCATGTTGCAACGACCTTACCGGACCAGAGTATCTATTTATTAGATGAAAGAATCACTCATCCTGTGAGTTCAGTCTGGAATGGCGCTCCTTTTATTCCCTTCTGGGATGCCAGAACCACAGGAAATAAAAGCCTGGTACTTTATTGGCCAGAAACACAGGAAACTCTGCAGGCTGATCCTCTGAATATCATCGGCCTTACTCAGAGAATGTCTCTGTTTGATCTTCAGGATCAGGTCATTTTAATGGCCGCTTACAGTCGTGAAAATGCGTGTGACGGGCCGTACGATCCACTCTTTTTTGAAGATGGCAAGTTATGGTATGAATCCGACTATCGTCCGATTTATGGGCAGGCCACCTATGTTAAATAAGATGCATTTAAATACACTATTACGCCCGGGATTTTTCGCTGTTCTGCTTGGCCTGATGCTGACGGGGTGTTCTGAGCCTGCAGAGCGCACCGCTTATCCATTACCGGAACAGACTCAGGATTATCGGTGGACTGATATCCGGGAAAGAGCGTCATCTGTATTACTGACAGTATTTGATACCGGAGAAGTAAAAGTGCCGGTGTCAGGTGTGCTGGACAATCTGGAGACTTACCCGGGAAGCGAAGATAAAAGCCGTTGGGTGAAGGTATTCGCGTTTCACTTTAATCATCCTCAATACGGTGATGTGTTGATCGACACGGGGCTCGACCGTCGTTTTCAGTCGGGAGGTCAGGGAAGTTACCGGGGAGTTCTGGCGCCATTTATTGTGGAAGATTCCCGACAGCAGCGCGGACAGAATATCGGTGCACAACTTAAACGGGCTGGCATCAGCCCGAATTTGATTTTTCTTTCTCATATTCACGGGGACCACACTTCCGGACTGCCCGAGATGCCTCAGGGCGCCCGGGTCATTGCGACAGCAGGCGAGTCATTTCATGACTACCCACTGATTATGTATAACGACCATTTTGATGGCGTTGTGCAGATAGAAGAGCTGGATATGGCAGCGGGCCGGGCGATGGGACCATTTGAGCGGGTCGTTGATGTCTTTGGTGATCAGACGTTTTTTGCTATCGCTACGCCTGGACACACGGCTGGTAACCTGTCATTTCTGATAAACAGTTCGGAAGGCTGGGTGCTGCTGACCGGTGACGCGAGTCATACCCGCTACGGCTTTGACAATAATATTATCCCGGGCTGGGCAGAAGACCGGAATGAGGCCATGCGCAGTCTGGAGGCTCTGCGGACTTTTGCTGAGAAAAATCCACAGATAACCGTCATCGCAGGACATGAGTGGTAACAGAGCAGACGTTTCGTTCTGGCCTCAACAATTAGCGCTGCACTCAGACGTATCGGCTTGGGTGGCGACCGACTCGGCGGAATTTGTTACCGGTGTATTTACCGGATTGGCTTCCGTCAACTCGGGCTGTACCTTGGCTTCTTCCTGAACCTCTTCGGCTTCTTTTACGACTCCGAGGTGATAGGCCGCGAAACCAGTCTGCACAACCTGATTGACGGCCATCCCGATCACCCGACCGGTGAAGGGGGCAACGATATTACTTCCGGTGTTGGAGACCGGATCGACGACCCGGCCCAGTACAGCGCCTTTTTTGACACTGTCCCCCAGTTCAATTTCTGACATCAGAATGCCGCCCTGATCGGAGCGGACCCACTCAGAGTGATAAAACACAGGCTGAGGTGAACCCCAGAAACGCAATGTTGGCTGAATACCCAGGTTCTGGAGCAGTGTTTCAAGGGCTTTGACCCCGCCGTCTACTGCGCTCTCTTCCAGCGCATTCGGCCCACCCGCTTCCAGGGTCATTGCTGGAATTCCCGCATCGACGGCCGCGCGACGTAGCGTCCCCCGTGTGCCACTGCCATGAAGTACGGTAATGCCGCCGAAGTGACGACTGAAGGCGAAAACAGCTTCATTGCGCAGGTCCCCCCGGATCTGAGGCAGGTTAGTGCGCTTCAGTGAGCCGGTATGAAGGTCAACCAGATACTCGCAGCGATCGCGGATCACCTCATTGAATAAAGAGAATGCGATACGCCCCGCCGCACTGCCGTCCGGAGAGCCAGGAAAGTGCCGGTTCAGATCACGACGGTCGGCGAGGTAGCGGCTGCCGCGGCGAAACCCATCCAGATTAACAATCGGAATACCGATCACACTGCCGCTCATGCGACTGGCGTCCAGCTGGAACATCAGGCGCCTGACCATCTCAATGCCGTTAAGCTCATCGCCGTGTATCGCCGCAGTAAGACAGACCACAGGGCCAGGCTTTGTACCGCGCGCGACGAGCACCGGCACTGGTGTATCAATGCTGGGAAACGACTGACCCGGGCTCCATGACAGAGTTCTGAATTCGCCGGGTAATACTTCTGAGCCAAGCAGTGCCATTGGTCGCAGAGCCGGAGTTGAGGGAGCTTCGGCCGGGGTGACATCGACCATAGGTTCGGCAATGTCATCATCATTCCCCAGCTCAGTGGCAGAGGTAAACGACAAAGGAAATAACAGACCAGCGAGAACGAGCAGGCGGGAGGCCTGAAGAGAAAACATGGAAACCACTCGATAGATGAAACCTGCTGAGTATAGACAAAGTGGCGTGACCGGAGTTCAGCCTCTGTTGAGAATGTCGGACCTGTCGGAGACTGCCACTGTCATCCCGGAAGTCGCCGGAGTAGCGTGGGAGAAATGCAAGCCAGAAGGAGGGCACCGTATGTTTCCCGTTATGAATCCATGGATGTTTGTTAACCCCGATCTTACCCGGTGGATGCCACTGGGAGCGCCATTTCAGCTGCCTTTGAGCGGTGATGTCATTCAGGATATTAACCCGGTGACCAGCTGGCTTTCACCTAATCTGGAGATCAACTTTGCCGGGAAACCTGACGTCGAGAAGGACATCGTGGCTAACATCGCCAGCTATGGGCGTCAGCTGGGCGTGGTGATACCTGCTCTGTTACAGGCTTTGGGGGATGTCGACAGCCCTGAGGTGGAAAAACTGCGCACGTTGGCTGGCGATATTGAAGCAGCCAAACATAAACATAAAATCCGTCAGGCAGAAACACTGAAGCAGGGATTGCTCAGCCTGAAAGAGACAGATCCCGAGGCGTTCAGATCACTGTTGGAGTCGGTTGCTGATCAGAAGGATTGAGGGGGAGGGCGCTGGCTCCCTGCTTTCGCGGGGATGACAGGGATGTATGCGGGGATGACAGCCTTTGTCACTCCCGCGAAGGCGGGAGTCCACAAGGTTACAAACAGTACTTACGCCGTCCCTTTTATCTTCGCCGCCAGCTGGTTAGCAAACTTACAGGCAAAGCCGTAAACCGACAGCTGCGGGTTGGCACCAATACTGGTCGGGAAGACCGAGCCGTCGATGACGTAGAGATTGTCGAGGTAGTGGTATTTACCGTTACTGTCGACCATGCATTTCTCCAGGTCTTCACCCATGCTCAGGCCGCCCATGACGTGTGCGCTGCCTACGGTAAAGGAGTTTGAGCGGTTATCCAGGCTGCGGATACCTTCGCGGGCTTCTTCAACGTTGGTGTACCAGGGCGCATCGAGGTGCGAAGGACGAACCTTTTTCGCACCAGCGGCGAACTGGATTTCGGCCATAGAAATCATGGCGCGCTGGAAGCCTTCCCACAGATAGTCGTTGACCGGGTAATCGACAATGGGCGAGCCATCTGAGGCCAGCTCAATGCTTGCGCCAGGGCTTTCTTCATGGAAACCATCGCGGATCAGAGCCAGCAGCAGGTTGGTGTTCGGCAGGTTGCCCATGTCTTCGTAGTGACGTCCGCCATGCCCGAGGAAAAGTACGGCCGCGAGACCCGGATGCAGGGGTGTTGCTTCGAGTTTGTAGCCTGCAGGGCCAGAGACATTATCCCACTGGTAGTGATCACTGTAGATTGACTGAGGCGCACCGTAGTACGGATCAATCAGTTCCTCAAACTGAGAGAAACAGAAGGCCACCGGGTGGAAGAAGGTGCGTTTACCGACCCGCTTTTTCGGGTCCGGGGCGTCAGAGCGCAGCAGCAGTGCCGGACCGTTGATGCCGCCACATGACATAACTACATGGGGCGCCTTCACAGAAAAGGTATTGCCGTTGGGTTTGTAGTCACCGTTAAGTGCGGTGACTTCTACGCCCAGTACTTTCTTACCTTCGATAATCAGGCGCTCGGCACGGGCATTGTAAATCAGGCCGGAGTTTTTATTCAGGGCGCCCGGAATCGTAGTCACCAGCATGGACTGCTTCGCGTTGGTCGGGCAGCCGGTGCCGCAGTAGCCAAGGTTCCAGCAACCAGCGACGTTACGGGGGATGACATGCCAGTCGACCCCCAGCGCTTCGGCACCACGACTAAGGACGGCGTTGTTCGGGTTCGGTGGTACTGGCCATGGCGAGATGCTCAGGCGCTCTTCCATGCGTTTGAACCAGGGTTCCATCTCTTCTTTGCTGGCGCCTTCGAGTTTGAATTCATCCGCCCAGTAATTCAGCGTCTGTTCAGGGGTATGGAAGCTGGAGGTCCAGTTAATGACTGTCGTGCCACCAACACAGCGCCCCTGCAGAATCGACATGGAGCCGTCTTTGCTCATACGGCCTGCGCTTTCCTGATAGAGGTCGTGATATGCCTCGCGCTCATCCATTCTGAAGTCGTTGGTGCTTTTCAGGGGGCCTTCTTCAAGCATCAATACTTTCAGGCCTGCTTCGGCCAGAATTTCTGCTGTGGTGCCGCCGCCGGCTCCGGTGCCGATAATCACGACGTCGGCTTCAATGACGCTGGCGTCGGCCACGTCTGCGGCATCCGTTACATTCCAGCCGCTGGCAATACCTTCCAGAATTGGATCAGGAATCCCCGCAACCATTGGGATATGTGGTGTACGTGTCATGGTGTTCTCTCGTCTGATGCTGCCGTTTTATTCACTTGCTGCCGGGTATGGAAACGGAATTTTTTTAGGAGGTCCGGGATAACCACTGACCGGGAAGTTCTCTGGCTGGGAATACCAGGAAATGGTCACCAGCTTGCACAGCCCTGCGTAACCCATGCGCTTGATCGGCAGCATGGACTCTCGCCAGCTGACGAGGAAGCTTTCTGCTTCTTCGATGGTCGCTTCCTGCCAGGGATGCAATGGGGCACCAACCGCCAGACGGGTGACCGGCGATCCCATCAGATCAAAGGCCATCTGTAGCTGCTGCAGGGCGTGTCCCTGCAGTGTGGTCATGGTGTTATCCAGTGCTTCTAAGAGACGCTGGCGGGCATCTTTACCCAGAGCACCCGGATACGACTTCGTCGTCAGGATGGCCGGTGCCAGTGCGCCAAGGAAATAAACATCAATATCGCGCAGGGTTCTGAAGCCTTCTGCGGGTGTTTGTTGCTTGGCGCAGCCGGTGAGCATTGCGGCGCCAGAACCGAGTGTCAGTGCAGCGGTACCCATGGCACCCAACTGCAGAAAACCACGGCGGGACGTTTTCATTGTCTTCCCCTCAGCGGATAAATAGTTTGTATACGAGACCGTGCCGTTTTTTGTTATAGGGCGGATAAATGGCACGCCCGCTGTTAATTCTGCCCTTACGGTGCACGGCTTTGGCTTTCGAGAGAGTAATAAACCCTTCTTTACCGTGATAGTGCCCCATACCGGAAGGGCCTATGCCTCCGAACGGCATGTCATCCTGCGCGATATGCATCAGTGTGTCATTGACGCTGACGCCGCCGGCATGGGTGCGCTCGAGCACTTTTTCTTCCAGCTGGCGATTATAACTGAACAGATACAGGGCAAGAGGTCGATCTCTGTCAGCGATATAGTCCAGAGCTTCGTCAAAACTGCGGTAAGTAACAACCGGCAGAATGGGGCCAAACAGCTCTTCCTGCAGAATGGTCATCTCGTCGGTGGCGTTTTCAACGATATGCGGTGGCAGTTTGCGGGTTCCGGCAAAGTTTTCATCAGCGGGGTTAAGCTGCGATATGGTCGCCCCTCTGGCTTCCGCATCCTGCAACCAGGACACCAGTCTCTGGTACTGGCGGTCGTTAATAATCGCGGTGTAGTCCGGGTTGTCGCGCAGTGTCGGATACATGCGCGAGAAGGCGCGGTAATAGCGGGCAATAAATTCTTTTTCCCGGCCCTCTGGAATCAGTACATAATCTGGTGCAATACAGGTCTGCCCGGCATTCAGGGATTTACCAAAACAGATGCGCTCCGCTGCGTGGTCAAGGTTGGCATCTGGCGCAATAAGAGCAGGTGACTTACCGCCAAGTTCCAGTGTGACCGGCGTAAGATTTTTTGCCGCAGCCGCCATCACATGCTTCCCGACCGCGGTTGAGCCGGTGAATATCAGGTGATCCCAGGGCGTTTCTGAGAATGCCGACGAGACTTCGATCTCGCCTTCAATCACCGCCACTTCGTCTTCGCTGAATACTTCGGCCAGAAGCGTCCGGATTGCCTCATTGGTGGCGGGCGTGAATTCGGACATTTTGATCATGGCACGATTGCCCGAGCAGATGGCCGTGGCCAGTGGGACCAGTGCCAGCTGAATCGGATAATTCCATGGCACCATGATGCCAACGACACCTAAGGGTTGATACACCACCTGGTTTGCCGCCGGCGCAAACAACATATTCACATGGCGCCCGGATGGTCGCATCCAGCGGCGGACGTGCTTCAGCATGTAGTTGATCGACTGCACCGTGGTCATGATCTCGGCGATCATGGTTTCATCCCGTGAGCGACAACTGAAATCGTCACCAACAGCCTTGGCAAGCGCTTCCTGATGACGCATGACGGCAGTCTTGAGGGCTCTGAGCTTGCGGATACGATCGGCTGCCGCAGGCATAGGGGCACTGCGGAAAGCGGCTTTCTGCTGCTGGAAGATGCTCGCCAGGCGCTCGCCTTCCCCGTCATACAGGCCCTGCTCAGTCATGGGTGCCTGCGATTGAGGCTGTGCCTGTGCAATTCCGTTTAAAAGCTCTGTTCTCATAACTCCGCCTTTTCTGTCGGTGGGTGATCAATCAGTGATCGTTTTAGAGTAATGACTCTAAAGTGACAAATTAGAGTTCATACTCTAATTTGTCAACAGGATGCATGGTATTCTGTCAGTAAAGAATGTTGCGATATTCCATCCAATGAATAAGCCACGATGAACAAGCCGGAGATGAGAATGAGTACCCGTGATCGTATTCTCGATGCCAGCCTGCAGCTGTTTAATCAGTCGGGTGAGCGTAACGTCACGACCAATCATATTGCTGCTCACCTGGGGATGTCGCCCGGTAATCTCTACTATCACTTCAAAAACAAGCAGGCGATCATTTACCAGTTGTTTGATCGCTATGAACATCGTGTGATGAATGTACTCACCTTACCTGAAGGTCGGGCGATTGAGACAGCGGATAAAATCCGTTACCTGACGCAGGTGTTTGAGGGCTTGTGGGAGTACCGTTTCATGCATCGGGATATGGAGCATCTGCTTAAAGCTGATCCTCAGTTGCATGAGCGCTACCGGGGCTTCTTCCGTTTCTGTCTGCGCCGTATCGAAGAAATTTTCCTGGCAGTGAATGCCGCGGGAATCATTGCCGCAAGCGAGCAGGATTGCCGCGACCTGGCACTGAATACCTGGATTATCGTGACGTCGTGGTTTTCATTTCTGCACTCGAACCTGCTCCCTGCCAGCGATGCTGAAATTTCAGAGGACATGCTGCGAGGGGGGATCTATCAGGTGTTCAGTCTGGAGCGCCCTTACCTGACCGAAGCGCACCGTGACTCAGTTCAGGAACTTCAGCGACAGTTTATTCCGCGCCCGAGCTGGTTGGGTATCTGAGCTGTGCTGGGTGTCCGGCTGGTTGTGATCGTACTGGCCCTGGTAACTCTGCCTGCGTGCAGCAGGGGACCGGAAGATGCACTGGATGATTATCTGGCGCGCCTGACACGTGCGCTGGATGTGGCGGCCGTGGACGACCTTGCCTCAGTGCCGCTTTCTCCCGGGCCAACACGGCGGAAACTGGCGCTTGCGGAGCCTGAGCTCAACATTAACCTTCTTGAATACCTGTCGTTGTCTGGCTGCGAGCTTGGCCGGGTTCTGGGGCAGCGCAACAGTGCGTTAGGCCGGGTGGCGCCGGCCAGCCAGCGGCTGCACAGCGAGCGGGATATTCTTCAGAGCCTGCCTGATTGTATTCATCAGCTGACGGATACCGAGCCTGAGCTGGCGGCCAGCCTTCAGGCAGTGCTGGCGACGAAAATTCAGGCCCGCATGAAGTACTGGTGGAATGGTTGGATGACCAGTCAGGAGTGGCAGGCATTCAGTAGCCCTGCCGCACCACTTCTTCCCTACGATGAAGCTGCGGCGGATGAACTGCTGAGCGCTGCGCGTCAGGCGACCGGGTTTGCTCTCAGACAGGGGCAGGCCTGGCAGGCGAAGAGCTTCGGGTACGACAGCACAGCAATGGAAGCGCACCAGCAGCAGTGGCTGGCCACAGAAGCACTGGGAAGCTGGCGACGGAGTCAGGCAGCGCTGACGGAGATCAGCCGACAGGCGGCGTTGCAGATAGACAAGCGCATTGGTGAGCGCCCACTTTGCCCTGCCGGACGGAAAACCCCTCAGGCGGAGATTGTTCAGACGGTTTTTTCGCGTTTCTATGCAGCGGGCTTACAGCCATATCTGAGTCGCGTTGATCGCTATGGTGATGCGGTGCTGGCTGATCTTCGTGGGCTTGGGGAACTGGCAGAGGTGACGCCGGAGTGGGACGCCTGGCTTGCCAGCCTCGCGGCCGAAAAAGCCGCATTACGCGACGCTCATTTGTTACATGTCCGGAAATGGCAGGTACTTCTGCGGCAATGTGGGATGATGCCGGGCCAGGACACTTCACATCCCGCGCCAGTACACACAGAATGAGCCAAAAGAATAAAGGAGGCCTGCTGTGTACCCCCTGACAGTGCGCTCTGTTTTTGCTTTGCCGGTTTTACTGCTGGCATCACTGACCGCCGACGCCTTTGGATACCGGACACATGCACAGGTCTGTGACGCGGCATACGACAGTCTTCCGGCCGCGGTGCAGCAACACATTGACGGACTGGTCGGCCTGTCCGGCAAACGTACTTTTGGCGAACTCTGCGGTTGGCCGGACGACGTCCGCAAAGAGGATGATTTCCGCCACACGGGTCGCTGGCACTACATCAACGTGCCACGGGATAGCACGAGAGTCTCCACTGCACACTGCCACCGTGATGGGTGTGTGCTCTCGGCGCTTGATTCGATGTCAGCGCGCCTGACAGCATCCCCCGACAAAGACTGGCAGGCACTGGCTTTTTTCGGGCATCTGGTGGCCGATATCCATCAGCCGTTGCACGTCAGTTACGAGGATGACCGGGGAGGAAACGACACCCGGGTCCGTTATGACGGCGATCGCACCAATCTTCACGCTCTGTGGGACAACCAGATTCCACCACGCAGACCTCTTGCGGTTCATTCAGCCGCGGAATATGCCGGGGCGACCCAGCCTTTGGAGTGGGCTCAGGAGTCACTGGACAAAACCCGGCAGATTTACGCGCATTACCGCCGTGGGCAGAGTTTTACACAGGCGGACATACAGGAAGAACAGCAGTGGATGCAGCAGCGGCTGCAACTGGCGGCGACAAGGTTAGCGCTGGCACTGACTGCGATATTCGAAGACTGACCAGGGAAGGAAGACTATGTACCGGATCTCATGTGCTTTGCTCTGTGGCTTAGCTGCGACGACCGCGCAGGCCGCCGATGAGAGGACTGTCTG